>Ga0209579_10001698_pt1 | contig 17748 bp, 15 predicted proteins | sample Coa_R1_2_FD_187152 | JGI IMG/M metagenome (GOLD analysis project Ga0209579, IMG submission 187152) | Surface soil microbial communities from Centralia Pennsylvania, which are recovering from an underground coalmine fire - Coalmine... | ecosystem: Environmental > Terrestrial > Soil >... | reverse complement strand
CATCCAGATTCGCAACGGCTTGACCGGGCTGTTCGGGATAAGGTGTTCGTGAAATTCCCAGGCGCCATGCGGGGTCTCTGCATTCGGCGGCCATTGCTGGTTCACATAGGTGCCAGAGTAAGTTAGCACACGATGATAAAGCTCCGGGTGGTACCATGCCATGATCAAGGCGCATGAGCCACCGGAACTGCCGCCTATTGTCGCCCGGCCGTCCGGGTCTTTGGTCAACATCACGTGACATTGTTTTTCCACGAGCGGCAACACCTCCTGCTCGACGAATTCCGCGTACAGGCCGGACATGGTGTCGTATTCCAAACCGCGTTCGCTGCCCTGGGCGTCGCCGCTGCCATTGCCGATGGAGATGGCAATCATCACCGGCACTTTGTCTTCGGCAATCAGATTGTCCAAAGCGGTAAACAACGTGTGGTCGGGTCCATCCGCCCCGACAATGAAGGGCGCGACCGTGCCGGGAACGTATTGTTTGGGGACATAAACCGCCACGTGACGGGTGTAAGGCGCCGGGTGGCTGGTGGTGACCACCAGTTTGGCGGGGTCGGTGGGGTCCACTGTGCCAAAAGTGCCCCGCTCGCGCGCGATGCCGGGGTAAATTTTACTGTCCGCCGAATTCATGGTGAAATGATAGACCGTCCCCAGTGGCACATTTGTCTGCATAATCATTTCCGGCGCGCGGTTATGAGTCGGGCCGATGATGAAGTTGCCGTCGGCATTCGCCGGCGGAACAGAACCGTCGGGCAATTCCGTGGCCGTGACATATCCGGGTGTGTGCGGATCGTGGGTGGGGGGCGTGGAACGGGCCGGTTGGTTGGTGGTGGATTGGGCCGGCAAATTCAACGTCGCGCACAGCAACGCGGCACTCCATATCATTCTGGCAATCTTCATTTGTGTGCTTTCCTGAGTTGGGTGGTCAATTTTGCAACTTTCGATGGGGAGGGCCTGTCCCGCCCTGCGGTGATCCTCGCGAGCCGGCTCGTCAGTAGCCTCGCCCCACCAATTTACTCATATTTCCAGTTCCGCGATTTTCCTTTGGCCATCAGTTTGACGGCGGCCTGGATGCGTTTGGCGCGCGTCTCTTCGCGTTTGGCTTCGGTAATCCACTCGACGTATTCCCGTTTGTGACTGGGACTGAAATCCGCGAACGCGGCCAGCGCCTTCTTGTTCTGCTTCAGCGCGGTCAGAAAGTAATCCGGCACGACGACTGGTTTTTTCGGCTTCGGTTTGGGACGCGGAATCTTGATTCCGGCTTCATTGAGTTCGATGGCTTTCTTGATGTAGCCGGTGAGAGTTTTGTCGCCGGGCAATTCGGAAATGGAAGTGAGACGACGAAGCTTCGTCTTCTGGTCTTCGTTCAGGAACAACCGGCCCTTCCAAAAAATGAGTGCGCAATGCCGTTTGAACGCCGGCATGGTAATCAAATTCCCTTTATGCGCGAAAAACGGCACACGCCATTTCATGGTTTCCTGCACGTCCGGGCACGCGGCATGGACGAGCTTGCGTATGCGATTAAGAATCGGCCGGGCGAATTCGCCAGCCCTGGCGATATAGGCGTCAACACGCGGGTCTTTTTTTGGCATGGGCAAAGGATAAAAAGACCGTGGCAGTTATCAACCCCGCTTTATTCGAACGCCCATGCCCATCTCATCATTCACTTTCCCGTGATACGTTTGGGAATCCCAACGGGATTCCATCCGTCAGCCCAGGGTTGGCGTGGTTCGGACCGGACGGACCGCGCTACCCTGGGAGGCCATTACCCGATTTATCAACTCTGAAAGAGTTGTATCAAGCCCGCCATCGTGTAGATCCAACTCTTTCAGAGTTGTTCACAATTGTCATCCGCCACCCGGCGTAGCCCGATTTCATCGGCCAACACCGGGCTGCATGATACAACTCCGTTGGAGTTAAACGGGGTCGTAACCGGAAAATAGGTGTATCGGTGCGACCGATTTGCTGCGACCATGGCGGTAGGTTGCCAATCATGCACATTTCATCCGCCATTTTTGACTGCAGTGCGCCGGACCTGGATTCGTGTCCGGACGAGTCGCTGCCTGAATTCGCCTTCATCGGCCGGTCCAACGTCGGCAAATCGTCGTTGTTGAACACCTTGGCTGGCAAAGACGGTCTGGCCCGGGTCTCGACCACGCCGGGTTTCACCAAGCTCATCAACATTTTCACGATGAACAAAACGTGGCGGCTGGTGGATCTGCCAGGCTACGGTTTCGCCGAAGGCGCGAAGAAGGACAGTGCGCGGTTCAATCACGCGGTGTCCCATTACCTCAAGGAACGAACCAACCTGTGCCTGGTCTTTGCGCTGATTGATTCCGGGCTCGAACCGCAGGAAATGGATGTCGAGTTCGTTGAATGGCTCGCCCGCAATGCCGTCCCCTTCGTTCTCGTCTTCACCAAGATCGACAAGGTGACGTCCGCCACGGTGCAGGCGAACATCGCGGCGTTCACGGCGCGCATCGCGGCCGGGTTCGAGAAACTGCCGGCGATTTTTACCTGTTCGGCCACGACGGAACACGGCCGGCAGGAGTTGCTCGGGGTGATTGACGAGCAAATGACGGCGATACAGGCCGGGTTGGGACAAACGACGGTCTCTCCCGACGGTTTACCGGATCCTGCCGGGGAGGTGCCGAAAACCTCCAAACGGCGGCCCGATCGCTCGCGCCCCTGGTGAGGGAAGCTGGCGGCGGGCGAGGAGATTGACATCGAACCGGGCGGCTGGATTTACACGGATCGTACGGGCAGATGCAGGCGACGTCCCGAAATGCGGACGGAATTTGAACCGAACCGGCATCACGTCGAAATTCCCATCACGCCACACCAGGGATCAATGCGAATTGCGTTTGCGGCCAGGGGTGTATCGGCGGCATAGCGGCGCCAGAGCCAGGCGGCCACCACCGAATTCCGGGCCTGAATCAGCCCGGCAGCTTCCTTGTCCAGCGCCTGTGGAAACGTCGCGTACAGTTCGCCAATCCCGATCGGCTCGATTTTTTCAATTTCTTCGTCCGATGATTCAACCGAATCGGAGTCGTCTGTTTCCGGTTCGTCCGCGGGTTCTGCCGGGGGCGCCGGCGGGCTGAGAACGCTTAATATGAATAGGAATTTCCTGTCCGACGACCAATTCAAACCGGAGCGGACGTCTTCCGGCACGTCCGATTGCAGGGTGCCGGCGCTGAAGCTCAACTTTCCCGGGCGCACGACCTGGTCCACGTCCACCCAATAACCCTGTTCGAAGTCATCCACCGACGTTGATTCCAGTTGCGATTCCGCCTGTTTCAGGATTTCCGGCCAGTTCAGCGGCGCACCGCCCGATTCCGTGAACAATTGATCGACGAATTGGGCGGCGGTGATCTTGCGGAAGGTGACTTCCACCGGATTTTCTCCTTCCGGCGTCGCGCGCAACCAGGTTTCGAACCGGCCTTGTGCCTCGTCCGGTGAGTCGCCGAGCACGACCAGGCTCGCGCAGGCATCCCAGTTTTGAATCGAGTCGGCCATGCCATAGCGACCCATGGTTGGACGCACCTGGGACCGGGTGGTGACGGCGGTAAAAAGATACGCGTTCATGCCAATGTCGTTTTGTCGGCGCGAAATTGAAGCACTCCCATTCCCGGGGCAAGCGACAAAAATTACCCGTTTTCTTCGTGTGACGCTCCAGCTTCGCCCTCAAAGAGGAATTGTCCGGAACGGCGGATTTCGTTAAGATGCCACCGTGCGCCCTTTCCGTCAGCAGCTTGCCATTTGCGTCGCCGGCCTGGCCCTGCTGATTTCACCGGTTCGGCCGGCGATTGCCGCCGAACCAACCGTCGAGCAATGGGGTATTTTTGAAATTTCGCTGACTGGTCCGACCAACGGCAACCCGTTCCTGGACGTCCAGTTTTCCGGCCGATTCCAGCTCGGCGACACCAATATCACGGCCGATGGGTTTTACGACGGCGCCGGCGTTTATCGGGTCCGCTTCATGCCGGAGCAGCCCGGCCGCTGGCAATATGCGACGCATAGCAATGTCCCGGAACTCGATGGCCACACCGGCGAGTTCACCGTCACGCCGCCATCGGCGAACCATCACGGGCCGGTAAGAGTTTGTTACACGTATCACTTTGCCTACGCCGACGGCACGCCGTATTGGCCGATCGGCACGACCGCCTACAACTGGTGGCACATGGCAGAGCCATTGGAAGCGGAAACGCTGGCAACGCTGGCGGACTCGCCGTTCAACAAAATTCGCATGTGCGTCTTCCCCAAACATGAACCCGGCCAGACCAACGAACTGGCGTTGTATCCGTTCGAAGGAACACCGCCGAAAGGCTGGGATTTTTCCCGGTTCAATCCGGCTTTCTTTCAACATCTGGAACAGCGTGTTGGCGACCTGCGCGACCTGGGCATCGAAGCCGACGTGATTCTATTTGATCCTTACGACAAGGGCCGGTGGGGATTCGACCGGATGCCACCGGCCGTGGACGACCGTTATGTGCGTTACCTCGTGAGCCGGCTGGCGGCGTACCGCAACGTCTGGTGGTCACTGTCCAACGAATATGATTTCAACAAAAACAAGACCGAAGCCGATTGGGACCGGTTGTTTCAGGTGGTGGCAGCGGCGGACCCATATGGACATTTGCGCTCCATCCACAATGGATTCCTCATTTACAACAACGCGCAGCCGTGGGTCACGCACGCGAGCATCCAGAACGGCTCGGCGGTGGAGGACCCCGGGCGCGCCGAATTGTACCGTGACGTCTGGCGCAAGCCGGTCATTTACGACGAGATCAAGTACGAAGGCAACATCTCGAAACGGTGGGGCAACCTGTCGGCGCAGGAACTGGTGTTCCGTTTCTGGAACGCCACGGTCGCGGGCACCTACGCCACGCACGGCGAAACTCTCACCAACGCGTCGGGCCGGCTCTGGACTTCGGACGGAGGCCAGCTTTACGGCCAGAGTCCCGCGCGGCTGGCGTTTCTGCGCCGCGTACTGGCCGACAGTCCGGCCGCCGGCATTGATCCGATTGACAAATGGCAGGAAGTGAACCTCGGGGGCCAGCCGGGTGAATATTATCTGCTCTATTTCGGCAAGGACCCACCGGCCCACTGGCGGTTTGAACTGCCTAAATTCGGGCTCGCGGACGGCATGAAATTCAAAGTGGACGTGCTCGATACGTGGAACATGACCGTAACCCCGGTGGATGGCGTCTTCACGGTCCGTAAAAAAGACGACTACACTTTTGCCGACGAGCAGGGCCGGGACATCCCGCTGCCGGGCCGGCAGTGGATGGCGTTGCGGATCCAACGGGTGCATTAGCCGGCACGTCCGCTTCGATCCCGCACATCCGGTCGCGCAACCGGTTCTTGAGTTTCCGCCCGTTCAATCTAACTTCTAACGCTTCATGTTGACTCTTTCCGGCATCAGCAAGGCGTACGGCGGGCGGGTGTTGTTCGACGACGTCGCATTGCAGGTGAATCGCCAGGACCGCATCGGGTTGGTCGGTCCGAACGGCGCGGGGAAGACCACGCTCTTTTCCATCGTCCTGGGCACGGAATCGCCGGATGAAGGCAAATTGAGCCGTGAACGCGGCGTCACGGTCGGTTACCTGCCGCAGGAAAGCGCGCCGGCCGGCGATGAAACCGTCGTCGAACTGGCCACGTCCATCACGCCTGAATTCGTGAAGCTGCGCCGCATCATCAAGGCCTGGGAGGCGGACCACCCCGTCGCGGCGCTGCATCCGGATGAAATCCACGACAACGTGCACGACCGGTTCAACGAACTGGGCGGTTACCAGCTCGAGGCGAAGGCCAAGCAGATTCTCGCCGGCCTGGGTTTTCGCGAGGCCGACTTCGAACGGCGCGCGCGTGAAATGAGCGGCGGCTGGGTGATGCGCGCGCATCTGGCGCGATTGCTCGTGCAGGAACCGGACCTGTTGATGCTGGACGAACCGACCAACCATCTCGACCTTGAAGCGCTGCTCTGGTTCCAGGGGTATCTGCAAAATTATCCGGGCGCGATCCTGGTCATCTCGCACGACCGCGAATTTCTCAACCGGCTCGTCGGCAGCATCGTCGAAATTCGCCAGAGCAAATTGCTTCGTTACCACGGCAACTACGATGAATTCCTCGACCAGCGCGCCGCGTACGAGGTGCAGCTCCTCGCCGCCTACAAAAATCAGCAGCGCGAAATCGGCCAACTCATGGAATTCGTCAACCGGTTCCGCGCCAAGGCGTCCAAGGCCACGCAGGCGCAAAGCAAACTCAAGCAGGTTGAGCGCATGGACAAAATCGCCGCACCCACGAATGACGAGCGGAAAATCGGCTTCAGTTTCCCGCAACCCCAACGCAGCGGGCAGAAGGTCGTCACGCTCGAAAACATCCATCAGGCTTACGGCGACAAGACGGTTTATCGCGGCATGGAGTTCAAGGCCGAGCGCGGGCAACGCATTGTCCTGGTCGGTCCGAACGGCGCCGGCAAGTCCACGCTGTTGAAAATCCTCGCCGGGGTGGTCGTTCCGCAAAGCGGCACGCGGACACTGGGCCACAACGTCAAGGCCGGCTATTATTCGCAAAACCGCGTCGAGATGTTGAACCCCGGCCACACCGTGCTCGAGGAGGCGCTCAACACGCCGCAGCGCGTCACCGAGCAGTTCATCCGCACGTTGCTGGGCTGTTTCCTGTTTCAGGGCGACGACGTCTTCAAGCCGGTTAGTGTGTTGAGTGGTGGCGAAAAGAGCCGGCTGGCGCTCGTGAAATTGCTGCTCGACCCGCCGAACCTGCTGTTGATGGACGAACCCACCACGCACCTTGATATGGCGAGCATCGATGCCCTGGCCTACGCGTTGGACCAGTTTCAAGGCACGCTCGTCCTCATCAGCCACGACGTGTACTTCATCCGCGCGCTGGCGAACCACGTGGTCCACGTGAATGCCGGCCGGCTCACCCATTACCCCGGCGGTTACCAGTATTATCTCGATAAAACCCAGGCGTCATCCGAACGCGCGGCGTTGACGTCCACCGGCGGGAACGCAGCCGCCGGCGCTTCCCGCCGAAATGAAAAGGTCCGGGACGCGGTGGAACGCGCCCCGACCCGGAAGGACCAAAAGCGCCTCGAAGCCGAGCAACGCCAGGCCCGTTCGCGCGGGCGCAAGGCGCAGCAGGAGATCGTGAGCCGGCTCGAAGCGGAAATCCTGCAACTCGAAACGCAGCTCGCCGAACTCACCGCCGAGCTGGAACTGCCTGCGACCTACGAAAAGCCGGGCCGCGCCGCGCAGGTGAACCGCGAGATGGTGCATGCGCAGGAGCGTCTGGCGGAACTAAACCCCGTCTGGGAAGCCGAGGCCGGCAAATTATCGGCCATGGCTTGAACGCTGATGAACCCGCGGCGCACAGTCATCGTGGGCGGCGGGGCGGCGGGATTTTTTGCCGCGCTGGCGTGCGCAGAAACGCGGGGCGGCACGGAAATTGTCATCCTCGAAAAAACCGCGCAGTTTCTTTCCAAGGTCAAAATTTCCGGCGGCGGCCGGTGCAATGTCACGCACGCCTGTTTCGACGAACGCGAGTTCGCCACCCGCTTTCCCCGGGGCGAACGGGCGTTGATTGCGCCGTTCCATCAGTTTCAGGCGCGCGATACCGTGGCGTGGTTCGCCGCCCACGGCGTGAAATTGAAAACCGAGGACGACGGCCGGATGTTTCCCGTGACGGATTCGTCGCAAACCATCATTGATTGTCTGCTAGACGGGGCGCGCCAGGCCGGCGTGAAGCTAAGGACGAATTGCGGCGTGGAAAGCGTCACCCGGAACGTGCCCCACGGCTTCAATCTGGTGCTTGCCAACGGTGAAACGATGGCGTGCGATAATCTGCTGCTGGCCACGGGTGGTTGCCGGACGCCTGCGTTGGGGCAACTGGCGGTTTCGCTCGGGCACACGATGGAACCACCGGTGCCGTCGTTGTTCACCTTTCACATCATGACCCCGTGGTTGCGGGAGTTGGCGGGGATTTCGGTGGAATCCGTCGAGGCATCGGTGCCGGGCGCAGGACTGAGCGAACGCGGCTCGCTGCTGGTGACGCACTGGGGCCTGAGCGGTCCGGTGATTCTCCGATTATCGGCGTGGGGCGCGCGGAAATTGAACAAGATGAATTATTCCTTTCCGTTACATGTAAACTGGTTGCCCCATCTGAACGCGGAGAAGCTGGCGGCGGAACTGGAGGCGCGGCGCCATTCGCAACCGGCCAGGCAGATCGTGAATGCGCCCGTCCCGCCGTTGCCGGCGCGCCTGTGGGAACAACTCGTCCTGGCGTCAGGCGTCCCGCGCGAAACACGGTGGTCGGCGCTGTCGCGGTCCGCCCAGCACCGGCTCGTTCAACAGTTGCGGCGCGCGGAATTTTCCGTGAGCGGCAAGAGCCTGAACCAGGATGAATTCGTGACGTGCGGCGGAGTCCGGTTGGGCGAGGTGAATTTCAAAACCATGGAGAGCCGCATTTGTCCGGGACTGTTTTTTGCCGGAGAACTGCTGGACCTCGACGGCATCACCGGCGGTTTCAATTTTCAGGCGGCCTGGACCACCGGCTGGATGGCCGGTCGCGCCATGGCGTGAACCTGCTTCCGGTGGACCTGTTGCCCGCGCTATTTCATCAACTGGGTCTTGAATTCGGCCAGGCGGTCATCGTAGAAGTCGACGGATTTGGTGGTGGTGGTCACCGTTGAATCATAGTTCACGAGCGTCACCAGGGTGCTGTAGGTGGCGATGTCGTGAACCGGCAGCACGGCGCGGATGCCGCCGGCCGGGCCCAGCCGGGAGTAACAATCCTGTTCGTGGATTTGCGGCACGAGGATGACGCGATAGCCCAGCTTGCTCAAAAAATTCTGATAGGAATTGGTGGTGACAATCGCCGCGTGCATCGCCGTGGCATCGGACTGCAGTTCGTCGAGCACGGCTTTCAGGGTTTTGAACTGGTCGCGCGACAGGATGCGGTCAAAATGCTGCTCCGCCGTTTCACTGACCGCGGGTGGGTCAGGCAACGGCGTACTGGCTACTGGTTTCTTGGGCATAAAATTTTTGGGTCGAAATAAACCTTGATCCGGCTCGCTAGGCGGGAGCGAGGTCAGTATCGTTGATAAAGGCGGGAAAGTCCATGACTTGTTTGCAAGCCCATGGTTTGACCGGATTTTTTTTCGCCGCCTCCCCGACGACTCCAGACTGTTCATTTCGTCAACCCTGTCTCATATTGTCGGCAAGCATGTCAGGCGCTTTGAAGTTTCCGGACCGGTTTTTGTGGGGCACGGCCACCTCGCCGACCCAGGTGGAAGGCCACGTCGCCAATGAATGGACGGATTATGTCGCCGCGGACGGCGGTCACTGTCGCGTGGCCTGCAATCATTATCACCGCTACGCCGAGGACGTGGAGTGGATGGCGCAACTGGGCGTGAACGCTTATCGCATGGGCATCGAATGGTCGCGGCTGCAGGCCGCGCCGTTTGCGCCGCTCAACCAGCCGGAACTGGAGCGGTATGTGGATCTGCTGGACCGGCTCAAGGCGGCGGGCATCACACCCATGATCGTGTTGCATCACTTTTCCAATCCGCCGTGGATCACTTCGGCCGGCGGCTGGTTGAATCCGGCCACGGTCCCGGCCTTTGTGGATTACGTCGCCAGGCTGGTGTCAGCCTTGAAGGAACGGGTTTATTTGTGGAACACCTTCAACGAGCCGGACACGTATGCGTCGTTGACGTATCTGCTGGGCGGATTTCCGCCGTTTCACAGATGGCGGCTGAGGTCGTATCGGAAAACCATCAAACACATGGCGGCGGCGCACATCCGTGCGAGCGAAGTCATCCGCCGGGCGGGCAACGGCGGCCGGACGCCGGAAATCGGCATCGCCAAGAACTGGACGTTTTTCGGGTCGTTCCAAAAGCACGCGCTGTGGGACCATTTGCTCGCGGGTATTTCCCATCACATCTTCAATCGTTTTGTGCTGAATGAATTTTTAGGCGGCCCGCGGCGGGCGGCGTCCACGTTTCTGGGGGTGAATTATTACGGGCTGACGCGGTTCAAAAATTTTGAGCCCATGGTTCCGGCCGGCGGCGCGTGCCCGAAACAACTGACACGATTGGGGGTGGTCTGCGACGACATGTTTGAGCGCCACCCCGGTGGTTTGGGGACCATCCTGCGGAAGCTTCACCGGTGGTACGGGCTGCCGCTTTACATCACCGAGCACGGGGCGGCATCCGCCGACGAGAATTTCCGCATCCTCGACCTGACGGAACATTTGCGCGAGTTGCATGGCGCGGTGAAAGTGGGGGTGGATGTGCGCGGCTTTTTCTACTGGTCGCTGCTCGACAATTTTGAATGGCAATTCGGCTACTCGAAACGGTTCGGCCTGCTGGCGGTGAATTTCAACGACGAGAATCTGCCGCGCACCATGACGCGCGTCGGGGAGTTTTACCGTGACATCTGCCGGGCGCGCGCGGCCGCGGTGGCGCCGCCGGATGCTGCCGTTCCCATTCAGCGGATTTGCATTCCGTAAAAAGCGTGTATATTTCGCCCATGCTTGCGACGCCGGAACTGATTCGTGAAGCCGCGCAAATACCGCAACTGGAGGGGCTGCTTCCCCGGTGGCGGGAGGTGCCGCTCTATCGTGATTCGCTGGCGCGGGCCGGGTGCGAACCCCCCACCTTTGACTGCTTCAAGAACCTGCCCTTGCTGAGGAAGCATGAAATGCGGAATGGTTTTCCGCGAAATTTCCTTGCCGACGGGCAGTCCCTCGAACGATTGCTGGAGAAAAATCTGGTGGAACTGGAACACACCTCCGGCACTTCCGAGGAACGGCTGCCGGTGATGTTCGGTCGCGGCTGGTGGAACGCGCAGGAGGAAAGTGCGTTGCGGTTGAACGGCTTAGTCGCCCGCGTGCTGGACGAACATCCCCAGGCCCGGCGCGCCACCCTGGTGCCGCCCGCGTGCAACGGCCTGACGTGTCCGACGGTCTGGATGTCGCGCGAACAGCGGACGCTGGGCAACACGCTGTACGTGAACCTCGCCCGCATTCCGTTTCTGCTGGGCGATGCGGACCTGGCGCGCATGGCGACGGAGATTGCCGGATGGGCGCCGCAATTCCTTGACCTGGACCCGGTGCACGGTGTGCGTTTCGCGCTGTATTGCGAGCAGCAGGGCATCCGCTTTCCTTCCCTGCGGTTTGTGTTGTGCAGCTATGAATTTGTCAGCGTGGTGCATCGCCGGATTCTGGCGCGCGTCTTTGGGGTGCCGGTTTTCAACCTGTATGGCTCGACGGAGACCGGCCATCTGCTCATGGAAAATGAGCACGGCGACATGAAACCCAGCTATGACACGGCGTTTCTGGAGGTCGTGGATGCGGACGAACGCGGCGTTGGCGAACTGGTGGTCACGACCCTGACCAATGATTACATGCCGTTGCTGCGTTATCGCATTGGTGATCTGGCCGAACGGATCGAACGTCCCTATGCCAGCGATTTTGTGGTTCACGGCCGGATCCGCGACGCGCTGACGGCGGGCGACGGACGCCGCATCACGACCTGGCAGGTGGACCAGTGCTTCGCCGGAACGGACGGCATTGCCCATTACGAATTGCGACAGGATGAGAACGGCGATTGCGTTCTGCGATTGGTGCCGGACGGCACCGGGCCGTCGGCAGGGGAGTTGGAGCGCGTCCTCTCGGGACTCGGCGACCGGCTCGCTCTCCGCAATGCCATCAAGACCGAAGTCATGCCGGTTTTGGTGCCGGCGGCTTCCGGGAAGTTTCGTTTGACCCAGCGCGCGGCCAAATCCGGTGCCTGAGGGTTTGACCTGGCCGGAGCAATCGCGGTATTTAATCGGCCAATGGATTTCAGGATCGAAGGATTGTGGGCAGTCATCGGTTGACGAACAATCCGTTCGCGGTTCTCACCTTCATCGCGAGAGACAAAACCTGGAGGTGGTCTAAAGAAAGGCATACGATGCTCGTGGTACACATTCATGTTCAGGTTAAACCGGAATGCGTGGAAGCTTTCAAATCGGCGACGCTGGCGAACGCGCGCGCGAGCCTGCAGGAACCGGGCGTCGCGCGGTTTGACGTTGTTCAGCAGCAGGATGATCCCGCGCAGTTTGTATTCGTGGAGGTGTATCGCGATGCCGCCGCCGCCGCCGCGCACAAGGAAACGGCGCATTATGCGGTCTGGCGCGACGCGGTGGCGCCGATGATGGCCGGGCCGCGCCGCAGCGTGAAGTTCGATAACGTTTTTCCAGAAGATGCCCGATGGCCAACCAGATAGGGCGGGCTGGCCCCAGTCCGCCGCCGGGAGATGAGTTTAATATTGCGGCGCGATGAGGACATCGCGCCCTGCCAAATTAACAACACCATGCACTTTGAATTTGCCGCCGCCACGAGGATTATCTTCGGTGCCGGCACGTTGTGTGAAATGGGCGCGATCAGCCGGGGATTTGGTTCGCGCGCGCTGGTGGTGACGGGACGTGATTCATCGCGCGCAGAAGAACTGCTGGCCTCGCTCCGCACTGCCGGTGTGGGCGCAACGACTTTTTCCGTGGCCGGTGAACCGGAACTTTCAACCGTGGAGCAGGGGACGGAATTGGCAAGAACGGGGCGTTGCGAACTGGTCATCGGTTTCGGTGGCGGCAGCGTGTTGGATGCGGCCAAGGCCATCGCCGCGATGCTGACGAACGAAGGCGATTTGTTGGATTACCTTGAAATCATCGGCCGTGGCAAGGCATTGACGAAATTATCCGCAACGTTCATCGCGATTCCCACGACGGCGGGCACCGGCTCGGAAGTCACGCGCAACGCGGTACTGGCGTCACCGGAACACCAATTGAAAGTCAGCCTGCGCAGCCCCTTGATGCTGGCGCGCGTGGCGGTGGTGGACCCCGAACTTAGTTACGGTTTGCCCCCTGCGCTCACCGCGAGCACCGGCCTCGATGCGCTCACCCAACTCATCGAGCCTTACGTCTGCCTGCGCGCCAACCCGATGACGGACGGTTTATGTGCTGAAGGCATCCGCCGCGTCGCACGGTCTTTGCGGGAAGCCGTTCGCAGCGGCCAAAACAAATCCGCCCGCGAGGATATGGCCGTGGCAAGCTTGTTCGGTGGCCTGGCGCTGGCCAATGCCGGTCTGGGCGCGGTGCACGGATTGGCCGGTCCGATCGGCGGCAGGTTTCCCGCCCCGCATGGCGCGGTTTGCGCCGCGTTGCTGCCGCATGTGATGGACGTCAACCTCCGCGCGCTCCGGCAACGCGCTCCGGCCGGTGAGGCGTTGCGGCGTTATGACCAGGTGGCGCGGTGGTTGACCGGCAACGCCGGGGCCATCGGTGATGACGGTGTGAAATGGGTCCGCGAACTGGTCGGTGATCTACCCATCAAGCCGCTCCGCCGTTACGGCATTCGCGACGAACACGTCACCGATCTGGTGGCCAGAGCCGCGAACGCCAGCAGCATGAAGGCGAACCCTGTCGCGCTGACGCCGGAAGAACTGGCCGGCGCGTTGCGACTGGCTTTGTGACCAAGGCGTTATGGACTCCATCTGGCAAACCGACTTTGTGGTTGCGCACACGACGTGCCTGGCGCATAGCCTGAAACATTGGACCGGACGCGAATTGCTGGCCGGCGCTTCCAGCCCGGTGGAACTGGCGCGGAAGGTTTTTGAAGCGCCGTTTGTGCTCGTGTCGCATGGCACGGAGGCCGATCCGGTTTTGAACTACGGCAATCGCGCAGCGCTGACCTTGTGGGAAATGTCGTGGGCGGAACTGACCCGCACGCCGTCGCGCCTCACCGCCGAGGTGCCCAATCGCGAAGCGCGGGCACGGTTGCTGGCAGCGGTGGCGCAACGTGGATTTATCGACGATTATTCGGGTGTGCGCGTTTCAAAGACCGGCCGGCGTTTTCGCATCGCCCGCGCCATGGTCTGGAATCTGGTGGCCGGCGACGGCAGGCCCTGCGGCCAGGCGGCGATGTTTGACCGTTGGGAATTCATCTGAATACGAGGAACATTGAACACGAACCGGATAAAATCCGTCGAAACCGCGTGCGATCAGCCGGAGTCATTCTCTTTGCGGCGTCCGCGTTGCTGGCGGTGGGCGTTGTGGCGTTCCCGCGCAGCATCGTTGACGCGCAGCCGGCAGCCATTTCAACCAATCAACCCATGGATATGAAAGATTTCAAGAAGCCCAGTGAGGCGCAGTTGAAAAAAGAACTGACCGCCGAACAATTCGCCGTGACGCAAAAAGCCGCCACCGAGCCGGCCTTCCACAACGCGTATTGGGACAATCACGAACCGGGGATTTACGTGGACGTGGTGTCGGGCGAGCCGTTGTTCAGCTCGCTGGACAAATTCGATTCCGGCTGTGGCTGGCCGAGTTTCACGAAACCCGTTTCGAGCCAGGAAGTTACCGAACACGCCGACCATTCGTACGGTATGAATCGCATCGAAGTCCGTTCTCGCGCGGCCGATTCGCATCTCGGCCACGTGTTCGACGATGGTCCGGGGCCGACGCATCTGCGTTACTGCATCAACTCGGCGTCGTTGCGCTTCATCCCCCTGGACCAAATGCAGGCGGAAGGCTACGGCGACCGCCTCGAACCCTTCATCAAGGCCGGCCTGTACCAACCCGCGAACCCGCCGCCGAAACGTTGACGGTTTCAAAAACCGGATTTGCCACGCGGCTTTTTCACCTCCGTGACCGCGGGAGGAATTTCACCTTTCAGCATCCCGGGTGTGGAGGCCGTTCTTCAAGTTTTGTTCCCGCGACAAGCCAATTTATAAAAGGGAACAATTCCATCCGCAGTCACTCTGATGAAGAGAGCGGAGTTAAGTCCGCTTGATTGAAATAAATAACTGGCACCGCCAGAACTGAAAGGTGAATTATGTCAAACGATCAAACCAGCTCCTCTTCGGAGACGCATCCGTTTTCTTCAACGAAATCTGCTCAACCCAACGCCTGCGGCAGCACCCTCGGCCGCCGCACTTTTATGAAGCGATTGGGACTGGCCGGTGCAGCCGCGTTGCCCGCCGGAACCCTGTTGATGAGCCAGATGGGCGCCCGCGCCGCCGGCGGCAGTTCCCGGCTCACGTCGGGCGATGTTGCCATTCTGCGGTTTCTGGCCGCGGCCGAAATTCTGGAAACCGATTTGTGGCAGCAGTACACGGAGCTCGCGCTGGGGAACCTGCCTTACCTGAAAGCCTTGCAGCAGCTAGACGGCGACATGCCCACCTACGTGAATCAGAATACCCGGGATGAGTTCAGCCATCAGAACTTCATCAATCATTATCTGATGTCCAAAGGCCAGAAGGCGGTCAACCTCGAGCATTTCCGCACGCTGCCGGGCAGCCAGGCGACCGGTTCCAAAGGCGGGAAACGACTTACCAACCTGCTGAACTTGACGGTGGATACGAGCTGGTTCAATCGCTACCGTTTTCCAGGCAATCCGGATTTCGGTGATTCCTTCGCGCAGATTGTGGATCTGGTCAACGTGCCTGTGATTCCCAACAGTGATCTGCCGGTGGGAAGTGACGCGATTCAGTTCATCGCCAATGCCGCCGGGTTCCACTTCGCGACGATCGAACAGGGCGGTTCGAGCCTGTATGCCTCGTTCGCACCGAAGGTCACCAGCACCGAAGTCGGCCGTATTGTCGCAGCCATCGGCGGCACGGAAATCATGCATTTCCTGCTCTGGGAGGACAAGGCCGGCAATGCCCCGGCGGTCCCCGGACTTTTTCCGCAACTTCCCGTCGCTCCCAATGGGCCGGACGGCAACACCTTCTTTCCCGGCGACGGGACCGACCCGTCCCAGCCTGATTTCACGAACCAGATCATGCCCGCGCCGTGCAAGTTTATCAGCACGAACCTGCCGCTTTGCTCGATCGTCCGGCCGACCCTCACGGCGAATGCCGGCGCCATGGCGGCGGTCGCCGGATTGACGGCTTCGGGGCTGTTCAATGGCCAAAACTCCGGGTTCTTTGACCTGTTGGCCGAACTGGCGGAGGAAGCCGACGAAGCCCGCCGCGACGAATAATTTCGCGACCAGTGGTCAACTCAACCCCCAATGCTGGTCGCAGGGGGCGGCTTTGGATGGAATAATTACCGTGTTCACCGTCCAAAGCCGTTTTCCTTAAAATTCCGTGCGCGGGAAAGGGGTTTGTGGTTTAATCCGCAAATTCTGATGGACGACACGAATTCATTGATCGAACAGCGCAAGGCCAAGCTCGCCGCGCTGCGCAAGCAGGGCATTGATCCGTTCAAAAACAAATTCACGCCCACGGAATCGTGCGCCGACGCGCGAAAGAATTACACCGAAGGCCGCGAAGTGGCCGTGGCTGGCCGTGTGACCGCGCACCGCGACATGGGCAAATCGATGTTCATCGATGTGCGCGATCAGAGCGGACGCATCCAGGTGTACGCGCAGAAAAATACGCTCGGCGATGAGCAATGGAACATCTTCACCCACCTCGATCTGGCGGATTTCATCGGTGTGAAGGGAACGTTGTTCACGACCAAGACCGGCGAGATTTCCATTAAATTAGGTGGCGCGCCACAGGTAGGGTCATCGCGCTGCGATGACCGGACGGCGCAGCGCGCCGTCCCTACCACGGAATCGGCTCGCGAGGACGCTCGCCCCACCAATCCACCGTTTGTCATTCTCGCCAAGGCGCTCCGCCCGCCGCCGGCCAAGTGGCACGGACTCGAAGACACCGAAATCCGTTATCGCCAGCGTTACCTCGATTTGATGGCGAACCCGGAAGTGAAAGAGGTTTTTCTCAAGCGCAGCCGGATCATCACCGAGATCCGGAATTTTCTGCAGGCGCGCGGCTTTGTGGAAGTGGAGACCCCGATGATGCAGGCGATTCCCGGCGGCGCGGCGGCGCAACCGTTCAAGACCCATCACAACGCGCTCGGCTGCGATTTTTACCTGCGCATCGCGCTGGAACTGTATCTCAAGCGCCTGCTCGTCGGCGGCGTGGACAAGGTGTTCGAGATCGGCCGCAACTTCCGCAACGAAGGCCTCTCGCGCAAACACAACCCCGAATTTACCATGCTCGAGGCGTATCAGGCGTTCGGCGATTACGAGAGCATGATGGAACTGGTCCAATCCCTGATTTGCCATGTTGCGGAAAAGGTTCTGGGGACATTGAAAGTTGAAACGAAAGATGCCGAAGGCAAAGTTGTAAAGGCGATTGACCTCACGCCGGACTGGCGTCGGGCCAAATACAAGGACCTCGTTCGAGAAAAGGCCGGTGCGGATTGGTTTGAGGTTTCTCCTGCCGAACGCCGTCAGCGCGCGCATGATCTTGGCGCGGAAATTACCAAAGATTACGCCGACTTTGAAGTCACCGGCGCGGTGTTTGAAAAATTGATCGAGCCGACGTTGATTCAACCCACGTTTGTGACGCATCTGCCGAAGGAACTGGTGCCGCTCGCCAAATTATCACCCGACGACCCGACGACCGTCGAAGTCTTCGAATGCTGCATCAACGGCCAGGAAATCGCGCCGGCCTACACCGAGCAGAACGATCCCATCGAGCAGCGTGAACGGCTGGAACACCAGGCCGGCGGCGAGCAGCAAAAGCTGGATGAGGATTTTCTCGTTGCGCTGGAACACGGCATGCCGCCGGCGGGTGGCATGGGCATGGGCATTGATCGCCTGTGCATGATGCTGCTCGGCCAGGAAAGCATCCGTGACGTGATTTTGTTCCCGCAGTTGAAGCCGAAATGAAAGGTAGGGACGCCG
>Ga0209579_10001697_pt1 | contig 17752 bp, 14 predicted proteins | sample Coa_R1_2_FD_187152 | JGI IMG/M metagenome (GOLD analysis project Ga0209579, IMG submission 187152) | Surface soil microbial communities from Centralia Pennsylvania, which are recovering from an underground coalmine fire - Coalmine... | ecosystem: Environmental > Terrestrial > Soil >... | reverse complement strand
AGGCCGGCGCGCTGCCGTTCAGGACCTGGAGGTTGCCGCCGATCGTCGCGCCACAGATCACGTTCGGGTTGCCGGTCGCGCCCTGGATCTGGACGTTGCCGCCGACGTGAGTCCCGTTCCCGGACGAGTCCGGAGTGAGCGTGAGGCCGCTCGCGCCCTGACCCTGGACGTTGCCGGCGACCGAGCCGCCGTTCAGCGTCAACGTCGCGCCCTGACCGAGCATGACGTTGCCCGTGATCGTCGTGTCCGTGAGAGTGCACGGCGCACCCGTCGGAACGGTGAAGTTGCCGTTCAGGGTCGACGAAGCCAGCGCAGCGCACGCGAGCGCCGGCACGAACTGCGCAGCGTCGCCCACTGTCCCGAGACCGCTTGCGAGGTCATAGCCGGGGCCAGCGTCGAAGCCGGGGACGTGGAAGGTGCCGTTGTCTTCGCCGCCCGAGTTGGTGAAGGTGCCGATGTCGTTGTTGCCCGACGTGATGTCGAAGACGCCGGGACCATTGCTGCCGAGGGTGTAGAGCGCCTGGTTCAAGTCTCCGAGCCGCTGGCCGGCGACCTGGTCGGCGAGCGCGACCAGCCCGGCGAACTCCGGAGTCGCGGCGCTCGTGCCGCCGATGATGTGGTACGGCGTCCCGAGCCCGAGCGACGACAGGAACGTGTAGTAGGTCCAGACGCCGCCGTCGACGGCCGCGTTCAGGCTGATGTCCGGGGTGCCGCGTGCGTCACCGACGACGCTCTCGACGCTGTTCTGGAAGTCGGGCCGCGAGAAGACGTGGCTGGGCCCGCCGCCGCCGGCGGCCTGGATGCCGACGTCGGTGTCGTTCCAGACGACGTCGGGTGAGATGCGCGTGCCGCTGTCGTCGAGGGTCAGCTTCGATCCGCCGACGCTCGTGACGAGCGGATCGCTCGACGGCCAGCTGTTGACCTGCATCGGGAACAGATCCTGGACGTCGAGCTCGAAGTCGGTCGAGCCTTCGTCGCCCGACGCGCCGAGAACCGTGACGTGATTCTGCTGCGCGTTCTCGAACGCGGTGCGCAGGTCGGCGGGAATCGACGTGCCCGGGAACGTCTCCTCGGTCGCGCCGAAGCTCTGGGAGATGATGTCCGCGAGATGGTTGTTGATGACGTAGTTCTCAGCCGCGATCATCTCCGGGAACCCCTGGATTCCCTCGGTCTCGTCGGTCGGCGTCTCCACGAGCAGGATGTTCGCCCGCGGCGCGAAGACGTGCGCCCACTCGACGTCGAGCGTCGTCTCCACTCCCCAGCCGGGCATGTCGCCGTTGAACGCCGTCGTGCTGAAGGGCGGAACCGGGCCTGCCGGCTGGATGATCGTCAGGTTCGGGTCCTGCGCGATCGCCGGGTCGATCGGGACGCCGTCGCTGTTGGCGACGCCGAACTCCTGATCGAACTGATGCAGGTCCTGCCGGATCGTCGGCGAGCCGAACGAGTCGACGATCGCGATCGTGATGCCGCGCCCGTCGATGCCGGCCGCGTGCAACGCCGCGAGGTTGTACGCCTTCTCGAGTTGCGCGGGCGAATAGCAGTGGATCCCGAGGGTCGCGAGACATGCCGACGTCGGTTCGGGCGCGGTCAGCGCGCTCCCTTGGATCGGTTGCAGCCCCAACGGCTGCACGCCAGCCGCCGCTGTTCTCGTTGTTCCGCCGGTCGCCGCAACCGTGACCAGCGTCGCTCCCGCGACGGCGAGCGACACCAGCCGCCAAAGCCCTTTCCCTGTCATGAACAGCCCTCCTTGGCCCGCGGGCACGCAGTGCGCGCGGCCTGGTCTTGAAATGGCTCCGCCAGCCTATCGGGCTGTTTCCCGCGCGGCGCCGTCTCTAACCAGTCGTCTCGGCGGCCTGAAGCCGCCGGTCGGGCTAGACGGCGCGCAGCACCGGCTTGCTCGAGGCCGCCCAGCCGGTCGCGAGCCCCTCGAGGAACGTCTCGACCACCGTCGGGTCGAACTGCGAGCCGGCGCAACGGGCCAGCTCCTCGACGCCGGCCTCCTGGCTCATCATCGGTCGGTAGATCCGGTCGCTCAGCATCGCGTCGTAGGCGTCGGCGACGAGCAGGATGCGGGCGCCGAGCGGGATCTGCTCGCCGGAGAGGTTGGCCGGGTAGCCGTTTCCGTCCCAGCGCTCGTGGTGGTGCAGGACCCAGCTCGCGACCGGCTCGACGCCGAGCGCCTCGAGCATCCCGTACCCGATCTGTGGATGGCGCTCGAGCAGCTCGCGCTCTCGGAGGCTGAGCGGCCCGCGCTTGCCCAGGATCTCCTCCGGGATCGCGACCTTGCCGAGGTCGTGCAACCGGCCGGCGAGCCGCACGAGCTCGACCTGCTCCTGCGGCAGGCCGCAGCGAACGGCAAGCGCGGCGGCCAGCTCGCCGACTCGCTCGGAGTGGCTGCCGACGTAGGCGTCCCGTGCGTCGACGACGCCCGCGAGCGCAGCCGCCGCACGCAGCCGCGCGTTGCGGTCGGCGCCGGTCGCGAGCTGGTGGAGCTGCTTCGCGACCGGGCGGTCGGGGCGGTAGATCTGGGCGCGGTTCTTCCCTTCCGCCTTCGCCCAGTAGAGCGAGATGTCGGCGACGCGCACGAGCTCGCCGCGCTCGGTGCCGTGCTGCGGGAAGCTCGCCACGCCGGCAGAGAAGCTGACGGTGCCGCCGTGCTCGGTCTCGTCGGCGGCGAGCATGCGGATCACGTCCGAGGCGTGGTTGAGCGCGGCCACGTCGGTGAACCCCGGCAGGACGAGCGCGAATTCGTCGCCGCCCAGCCGGAACGCGTTCCCCGCGGTCCGCAGCCGGTCGGCGACCTGGGCGAGCACCCTGTCGCCGACGGGGTGGCCCCAACGGTCGTTGATCTGCTTGAAGTTGTCGAGGTCGAGCAGGCACAGGCTGAGCGGCTCGCCGGTCTCGGCCGCATGATCGAGGTAGAGCTGCAGCTGCTCGTGGAAGTGACGGTGGTTGCCCAGCCCGGTCAGTGGGTCGGTGAGCGCCAGCCGCATCGCGCGCAGCGCGTCGTGGGTCGAGCGTTGATGCAGCGCGACGGCGACGAGCGGGCCGGCGAGCGCGGCCGCGAGCACCGGGGACTGGTCCCACAGCGCCTTCAGCGCGAGGCTGACCGACGCCATGATCACCGACGACGCGGCCGTCCAGGTGACGGCCGCGCGCAGCAGCGGCCAGAACCGCTCCCGCGACCAGCGCGCAAGGATCGCCGCGACGAGCGGGATGTTGACGACGTAGAACGCGCCCGCGCCGCAGATGACCTCGAGCAGCAGCAGCGAGACGCGCTCGTGCCTGCTGAACGAAGCGGTCGCACCGCCCGCCGCGGCGGCCGCGAGCGCGTACAGGCCCGTGTTGTAGAGGAACCGAACGGACGAGCGCCGCTCGACGATCTCGAGCGTGCCGCGCGTCAGAAAGCCGACGACGATCGCCGCCGCCCAGCCGTAGATCATCGCCGTGCCGAGGATGAACGTCGCCGCGAGCGACACGCGGCCGCGCGGCGAGTTCTCGACCGGGACGGGGAACGCCTCGGCGAACACGGCCGCTAGCAAGAGGACGGCGATCCCGGCGAGGCTGTCGCCGGAGGGCAGGTCGCGACTGAGGTTCCAGACCGCAGCGCCGAGCGCCGCGTAGCCTGCCAGCGTCACCGGCAGGAACACCGGCGCCAGGCGCAGGGTCAGCCGCGAGAAGAGCCGTTCATCGCCGTCCTGTGCTGCTCGGCCTTTCAGCAGCCAGGAACGGAAACGCCGCATGAGTAGGAGCGGGTCGGCTTAGACGTGAAAGCCGGCGCAGAGCCAGATGAACCCCAGCAGGCCGTTCGCCGCAGCGATCGCCGCCACCGAGGTCAGAATCAGCGCCAGACGCATCTTCCAGTGCAACATCGAGTAGCCTCCGCAGTGCCTTTGTGTGCCCCGACCCTCGGGCACGCCGAACTGTAATTCGGCCCCTGGGCCCTGGTATCCCCCTTCCTGGGGATTCGGCCGGAGGCGAGAAAGATCCCCCGTTCGAGTGATTCTTACGAACGAATCGCGAGGTTCCAGTAGATTCCGAGCGGCTGGATTCGCCAGCCGGCGCGTTGGAACGCCGCGCCGACGCCCTGGACGCCGCCGATCACGACGAACGGCAGCTGCGCCGCGTCGGCGGCGGCGACCGCGTGCCCCGGGACCGTTGACAGGAACCTGACTTGGCGTGCTCGGTCGGGGCCGAAGAGCAGGTAGCCCGGCTCGTCGGGGCCGATCACCGCCCCGAGCGAGGCGCCTTGAGCATCCTGGTCGAGCTCGTCGAGCGCCTCGCCCGCCGCCGGCATCCAGTTGAGCCGGACGGCGTTCGCGAGCGTCAGCTGCCAGGGATGACCGTACGGACTGTCGAGCGGCTTGACGAGGTCGTGCACCAGTGCGAGGCCGACGCTCGCCGCTCCGACCGCGAGGACCGCCACGCCGACCTCGGCACGGCGGAAGAGCCCTGCCAGGAGCGGCACCGTCAGCGCCGCCGGCACGATCACGAACCGTGTCAGGAAGTCGTAGTACTGCACTTCACACGCGAGCAGGACGACGAAGACCGGCAACGCGAGCGCCAGCGCGAGCCGCCGCGTGTCGGCGCGCTGGCGTGCGAACTGGACGACGCCGACGACGGGCACCGCGAGCAACAGGAGCCCGAGCGGCCCGAAGCCGGCGAAGTCCTCCGAGGCGAGCCGGTTCACGGTCCAGAAGAAGGTCTCCGCGGTCGCACCCGTCGGGTTGGAGGGCAGGTGGACGAGCCGCGCGAGGGCGTGCACCGCGCCGGTGGAAAGCAGCACGAGCGCGGGCAGCGCCAGGACGACGGCCGCAAGGAGCGCTCGCCGCCGAGCCACGAGCGCCGCAACGGCGGCGACGCCGGCGGCAACGGCGAAGCCCCAGACGGTTCGATGCGAGATCGCCGGCAGGTCGACGATGCGGTAGACGACGCGGACCGCGGTCGAGATGCTGCCGGGGAACGACGGCGACGCGGCGAGGCTGAGCGAGCCCTCGCTGTGCCAGGTGAGGCGCCCCGTCTCGACCGCGTTCAGCACGAAGCTCCAAAGGCTGAAGACGGCGAACGCGGCTACGCCCGAGCCGGCGAACAGCGCGAGCGCGCGCCGGCCGCGCAGCGCGGCGAGCAGGAGCAGCACCGGCAGCACGAGCGCCGTCGTCAGCTTCACGCCGACCGCCAGCGCCATGGCGAGCGCAGCGAGCGCGACCTCGGTCTTGCCCCGCCCGAGCAGGAACGCCGCGCCGACGGCCGGGAGGGAAGCGGCGACGAGGTCGTTCTGCGCGGTCGTCGACTCGAGCGCGACCACGGCGAAGGTCGCGAACACGATCGCCGCACAGCTCGCGCCGCGCGCGTCGTGCCCGAGACGGCGGGCGGCGACGTAGATCGCGAGCATCGTCGCGAGCTCGGCGAGGAACTGGGGCAAGGCGAAGAGCGCGGCCGAGCCGGTGGCGACGAACAGGTACAGCACCTGCTGCTCGGCGAGCGGCTGGAACTCGTTGATCCGGTTCGTCGGTGCGTTCGGGACCCAGTAGATGCCGTCGTGCTGCGCCCAGAACGCGGCGCGCGTCAGGTGGTACGTGAGGGAGTCCCAGTTGTTGGGCGGCGCCGTGAGCACGACGGCGAGCTCGTAGCCGAGGACGACGACCGCGAGCGCGGCAAACGCGAGCACGAGCGGGTCGCGGAAAGCTCGCAGGCTTGCGCTCGGAAGCCGCGGCCGGCCGCGGAGCCACCAGACGGCGGCGACCGCGACCAGGATCCCGGCCTCGGCGCCGCCGACGCCCGTGCGCGTGACCGCCCGCAGCGGCGACAGGCCGGAGGTGATCAGCTCGGTCTCGCCGAGGAGCGCCAGGTAGGCCGCGAGCAGGGTCGCAGCGAGGCTGTCGAGGCGGAGGCCGGCCGCCGCGAGCAGGCTCGTCGCCGCGAGCCCGCCGATCAGAAGCGCCGCGACCACGCCGGGCCCAGTCTCGCTGATCGCCCGGAAGGCGACCGGGTAGAATCGTCGCCATGCTGGCGAACCCGATGACCGACGACCCGCTCAGTCCCGGTGCCGAGCCTCCCCCGCATCCGGCGTCCGCGAATCCGCGACCTCGCGGTCACGAGCGCGCGCCCGCGCCCCGAGCCGGCTGAGCTCACCGCCGCCGGGCTCACCTGGATCCATCTCGACGCGCCCGACCAGCTGAGCGCCGGCGTGCTCGCTGCGCGCTTCGGCTGGCATCCGCTCGACGTCGAGGACGTGCTGTCGAAGCGGCAGCGGCCGAAGGTCGACGACTACGCAGACGACGGCTACTTGTTCATCGTCCTCCACTTCCCGGTCTACGACCGCGCGATCCAGCGTCTGAACGCGGCCGAGCTCGACGCGTTCATCGGCCCGGACTACCTGGTCACGCTGCCGACCGTCGAGCTACTGCCGGTCACGCGGCTCTTCCGCCGCTGCGAGGACGATCCGGCCTTCCGCGAGCAGCTGTTCTCGAAGGGGTCCGGACGCGTCCTCTACGAGATCCTCGACGACCTCTTCGACTACTGCTTCCCGATCCTCGACAAGATCGGGCACAAGCTCGACGCGCTCGAAGACGACGTGTTCGAAGGCCGCTCGGAAGAGGTCGTTCGCGATATCTCGAACGTGAAGCAGGAGATCATCAGCTACCGCAAGATCATCAAGCCGGAGCGCGCCACGCTCCGCGCAATCGAGCGCGGCCTCGAGCGGTTCCTGCCCGAAGAGCTCGACCTGTACTTCGACGACATCGTCGATGCCGCCGAGCGAATCTGGGACATCCTCGACAACTACAAGGAGGTCGTCGAGGCGCTCGAGAGCACGAACGAAGCGGTGATCTCACACCGCCAGAACGACGTGCTGCGGATCCTGACAGTGTTCTCGGTCGTCCTGCTGCCGCTGACGCTCATCACCGGCGTGTTCGGAATGAACACCGCGTTCCCGGGCTTCAACACGTCCGAGGCGTTCTGGAGCGCGATCGGGATCATGGCCGTGACGCTGCTCGGCCTGCTCGGCTTCTTTCGGTACAAGCGCTGGCTCTAAAACACGGGGGGAACCATGTTCCCCGAGCCCCCTCTGGTAGCTCGCCCGTCGGGGTGGTTCACGCAGGGGCTGGTGCTCGAGGCGTCGCCCCACCGGAGGCGCCGGCGAAGCCGCCGCCTCCGCCGAACGACTGCCTAGAGTGCGTCCCGATGCCGAAGCCGTTGTGGGCGCCGTGGCGACTCGAGTACATCGAGCATGCGGACGACCAGCCTGCATGCATCTTCTGCGATCCCGAGGACGAGCTCGTCGTCCATCGCGGCACGCGCGTTTTCGTCCTGCTCAACCGCTTCCCGTACGCGTCCGGGCACATACTGGTCGTTCCCTACCGTCACCTCGCCGACATTGGCGAGCTGACGGACGAGGAGGCGCTCGAGACGCACCGGCTCGCCTCGGCGGCGGTCGGTGCGCTCGCGCAGGCCTATCGCGCTCAGGGATACAACCTCGGCTGGAACCTCGGCCGGATCGCGGGCGCCGGCATCACCGACCACATCCACCTGCACGTCGTCCCGCGCTGGGCCGGCGACACGAACTTCATGCCCGTGCTCGCCGACGTCAAGGTGCTCCCGGAGGCGCTGCTCGAGACGGCGAGGCGCCTCCAGGAGGCGTGGCCGGCCTGACGACGCTCGGGACTGCAGCTCAGGTTGGCGGTCTGGTTCGTGCGAGGCTGACACGGCTCGCCGGTAGTGCGCTCGCCGTGCTCGCCGTCTGGGCGGGACTCGCCGCCGTTCTCGCCTACGTCGCCGGCCGGGTCCGCGATTGGTTCGACATGACCGACGAGATGCGCTACGAGCGGCTGGCGATCAGCATCGCGCGGACTCACTCGCTCGTGCCGCGCATCCACGGCGTCGACATCCAGAGCTTCTCGCAGCTCTACCCGCTTCTGATTGCACCGGTGTTTCGGCACGGCCTCGTCTCGACGGACCTCCACGCCGCGCATCTGCTGAACGGCGTGATCATGTCCTCGGTCTGCGTACCGGTGTTCTTCCTCTCGAGGCGCGTCTCCGGACGCCGATGGGTGGCATACGCAATCGCGCTTCTATCCGTTTGCGTGCCCTGGATCCTGTACGCGACGATGCTGATGACGGAAGTCGCGGCCTACCCGGCATTCATGTGGGCCGTGCTCGCGATGCAGCGGGCCGTCGCAGCACCGTCGCGGCGGAATGACCTGGTCGCGGTCGCCGCGATCGCCCTCGCGTACTTCGCTCGTACGGAGTTGATCGTTCTCGTGCTCGTCCTACCGCTGGCGATCCTCGCGTACGAACTCGGACGGGGCCCGCGCGGGCTTCGACGCGCGGTACGCGCCCACGGCTTGCTGGCCGCCGCCTGCGCCCTGGCGGTCGCACTCGCGGTCTGGCTCGAGCTGAGCGGGCGCCTTTCGTCGGTGGTCGGCATCTACGGCGTCTACGCCCGCGGCGAAGGCCTGCTGCCCAGCGGACTTGCCGGGTCCCTTGCGGAGCACGTCGCGACGTTCTCGCTCGCGCTCGGCATCCTGCCGTTCGTCGTCGGCGCGGGCTGGCTACTGGCAAGCGTCGTCCGCCAACCGGCAAACGAGAACGCAGGCGCGTTCGCGTGCGTCGGTTTCTTCGCCACCGCGGCGATCGTCGTGTCGGCGACGCACTTCGACGTTCGCTACACGGGCTACGTCCACGACCGGTTCCTGCTGTACCTCGCCCCTGTCGTGCTGCTCGCGATGGTCTGCGCGGCACTCGATCCGCGGCGGCTGCGCTGGTCGGCGCTTGTACCGGCGGTGATCGTGTCACTCGGGTATACGGTCGGAGCACTCCCCCAGTGGACGTGGTCCGACCCGTACGGCCGCCTCGTGCCGGATACGCCGGCCTCGATCCTCTACCGGCCGCTCGCCGGGGCGCTCGGCATCGCCGGCATGCGAGCAACGCTCGCCGCCGCGACGGTCGCGCTCGCGCTCGGGAGCAGCGTGCTCCTCGCGCGGCTCTCCCGCTCGCGCGCCGCCGTCGTCCTGCTCGCGTTCGCTGGAGCGGCGCTCGTGACCTCAACCGGCGACGTGCTTCGCCACTACCTCCGCAATGACGATTGGGCGAGCCGACCGTTGACGCGCTCGCCGGCCGGCGACTTCGATTTCATCGACAGACGGCTCGGCGGGCACGCCGACGTGTCGCTTCTTCCCTACCCGGTTTCGACGAATTACTTCGTGAGCGAGCAGCTCTGGCGCGACCTGGAATTCTGGAACAAGTCGGTCGTTCGCGACGTGCAGATCGGCTCGACCGACTTCGCCTACACGGGCATCTGGTTCCCGACGCTTCCCGTCCGGTTCGACCCGAGCACCGGCGTCGCCGCTGCCTCGCCCACCCCCTATGTCCTACAGAGCGCCTGGGAGACGCGCTTTCGGGTCGCGGGCCCGGTCATCGCTCAGAGCGACGGCGTACTGCTCGTCGACGCAGGCGAGCAGTGGCGGCTCGCGATCCGATCGTCCGGCCTCTACGACGACGGCTGGACGAAGCCCGGGGTGCCGGCAACCGTGCGCGTGTTCGCGGCGGCCGGTCAACGGCGCGCGCGGACTCGTTACGTGTACTTCGGGGTCCGCGCCCCGGACGAGGTCGCCGAGCGGGAGGTCACCGTCGTCTCGAACCTCGGGCGCTGGCAGGGAGCCGCCGTCCCGGGGTCAACCCTGAACGCGGCGATCCGGGTGTGCGTGCCCCCAGACGGGTTCGCCGTGGTCCGTCTCAGAGCGCAGGGCTCTTCGACCATTCCGGCCGACCTGGCGACGTCGAGTGCCTCGCCGGCGCGGCTCGGAGGAGTTTTGCTCCAGGCGCTCGGCCTCTCCGACAACGTCGGCCGTCCTTGCCACGTCCCTGCGTTGACTCAGTGAACGTAGAGAGTGCCCTGCATACCCTGAGCGGCGTGGTACTTGACGCTGCAGACGTACGTGTACTCGCCGCGCTTGAGCGTCACCGTCATGCGGGCGCTCTGACCCGAAACGAGGAACGGGCCTTCCTTCACCCCGATCAAGTCGAAGTTGTGGATGAGCGCGCCCGTGTTCTGCATCACGAACGTGACGCGTCCCGCCGGCACGGTCTGGCGGGAGAGCTTGAAGCCGAACTCGTACTCCACGACCGAGACCTTGACCGGCGGCTTCGTCCTCGCGGCCGCAGGAGCGCCGGCAGCAGCAGCCACGAGGAGGGCGAGTGCCGCGATCCGCACCACGACCGCAGCCTAGCCTGCCCCCTCCCGCGTACGCTTCCAGGATGACGCGTGCCGGTTCCGTGTCCGTGCTCGCGGTTGCCGCGGGCTTGCTGGCAGCGACGGCTGCAGCTGAGGGGAATCCACCCACGGCACCAACGACGACTTCCGGGCAGACGACCACGGCCTCGCCGCCACAGGCGCCGCGAGCAGCGGCCTCAGTCTCGCTCTCGTCGAGGCGGGCCGGCGCAAAGCCGGTGGCCGTGACGGTCGTCCTCAGCTATCCGATGCAGTGTGGGTATCCCGGCCCCGGCCCCGTCGTCGTGACGTTCCCGTCGCAGGAGCGCCTCCCGAAGCGGATCCCGGCGAGCGCCGTGCTCGTCGGCGGCCACCCGGCCGGCGCGGTCAGCGTGTCGGGCCGTTCCGTTCAGGTCAACTGGACGAGCACGAAGCCGCAAGTGATGTGCGACGTCATCGCCGAGGGCGCTCTCAAGCTCGTCTTCGGGCGGGCAGCCGGGCTCGGCAACCCGCTCCGCGTCGGCGGCTACACGGTCCGCGCGACGAAGGGCATCGTGGCGTTCTCGGCGCCCTTCACGATCCAGGCCGCCTGAGGCGCAGGCTAGAAGACCGTCACCGACGAGGTCACGCTGTGCGAAAGCGTGCCGCTCGTGCCGGTGACCGTGAAGGTGGCCCGCGAGAAGTTCGAGGTCGAGGACGTGAGCGTCAGGGTCGCCGATGAGGTCGCCGGGTTCGTCGAGAACGAGCCCGTCACGCCTGCCGGCAGGCCGCTGACCGCGAGGCTCACCGGCCCGGAGAAGCCGTTGGTCGGATTGATCGTGATCGTGTAGGTCGCTGTGCTGCCGGGACCCCAGAGGATTCCGCTCGAGGATGAGATGCTGAGCGAGAAGTCGCCGACCGGCGCCTTCGGTGCGGCCGATGCCTCGCCCGACTTGGGGCCTTCGCCGGCGCTGTTGACCGCGCTCACCTCGTAGTAGTAGGTCGTGCCGCTGGTCAGCCCCGTGTCGTTGTAGGTCGTGCCGCTCGTGACCGTCGCGACCGGCGTCGTGCTCTCCCCGCCGGGCGAGGTTCCGCGGTACACGTCGTACTTCGTGATCGGGGCGCCGCCGTTGCTGATCGGCGCCGTCCACGAGAGCGAGACCGAACCGCTTCCGGCCGCGGCCGTGAGCCCACCCGGCTGGCCTGGGACCGTCGCCGGCGTCGCCGAGACCTCGCTCGACTTCAGACCCTCGCCGACGCTGTTGACCGCGGTCACCTGGTAGTAGTAGGTGGTGCCGTTGCTGGCCGCACCGTCCGTGTACGTCGTGCCGGTCGTGACGGTCGCGAAGGGCGTCGTGCCCTCGGCACCCGATGTCGTCGCTCGGTAGACGTTGTACTTCGTGATCGACGCTCCGCCGTTGTTGGTCGGCGCCGTCCAGCTGAGCGAGACCGAGCCGTTGCCCGGTGTCGCGGAGAGTCCTGTCGGCTTCCCGGGCGCGGTCGCGCTCGGCGTCGCGGAGGCCTCGGTCGAGAGCGGTCCGGTGCCGGCGCTGTTGACGGCGGCGACGTCGTAGTAGTAGGTCGTGCCGTTGGCGAGGCCGCTGTCGTTGTAGGTCGTACCGCTCGTCGTCGTCGTGGTCAGCAGCGTCTCGCCGCCCGACGAGGTGCCGCGGTAGATCTTGTAGCCGGTGATCGACGCGCCGCCGTTGTTCGTCGGCGCAGTCCACGAAAGCGCGACGGAGCCGTTGCCGGCGACCGCCCCGAGGCCGGTGGGCTGGCCGGGCACGGTCGCAGGCGCCGCCGAGAAGGCACCGAGGCCGTTCGGCGTGCCCAGTCCGGTCGGCCCGTCGAACCCGGTCGTCGCGGTGCAGAGATAGCTACCGCCGCAGCTGCCGTCGCTGCCCGACGTGACGTCGTGGAGCTGACCCGGGTTGCCGTACGGCGTCGAGCCGTAGACGGCGGCCGCCGGGTTTCCCGCGAGCGCGTAGACGGAGGCGATCAACGGCGATGCGAGGCTCGTCCCTCCGACCTGGAACCAGCCCGACTGGAAGTTGTAGGAGACCGAGTCGTAGACGGCGGCCCCCGTGTTGGGATCGGCGTCCGCGGCGACGTCGTTCAGCGTGCGCCGTGTGCAACCCGTGTCGTGCTGCCAGCTCGGCTTCGGCTCGTAGGCCGAGCAGCCGGAGCCGGTGCCGCTCCAGACGGTCTCGCTGCCGTAGCTCCCGTTCGCGTTCACGTTCAGCGTCGTCCCGCCGACCGCCGTCACGTACTGCGAAGCGGCCGGGAACTCGGGGCCGTAGCCGCTGTCGCCCGCGGAGGCGGTGATGACGACGCCGGGATGCTTGAAGTACGTGCTCTCGTCGGAGGTCTCGCTCGAGTACTCGGATGCGCCCCATGAGTTCGAGACGACGTTCGCCCCGAGCGCGACCGCTTCGTTCTCGGCGGCCCCGAGGTTGGCGAGCGAGGCCGAGCTCGCCTCGACGAGCAGGATCGTGCAGTTCTGGCAGATCGCGTGCGCGGTCTCGACGTCGAGCGCGATCTCCAGGTCCCAGCCGGAGTTCCGGCTCGGATACGTCGTCCCGCCGGTCTGGTTGACTTTCTTGAAGCAGCCGTTGGCCGACGTGCACGCGGGCAGGCCGTACTGCGTGTCGAAGGTGCCGAGGTCGCTCTCGATGTTCGGGTCGTCGTAGGCGTCGACGATGCCGACCGTCAGCGCGCTCGGCGCGTTCACGGGCAGGTTGTAGGCGGAATGGAAGCTACTCGGGCCAAGCGCTCCGGACGGCGGCGACGACGTGGCGAGCGGCTGGCCATCCGAGTTCGTGACCACGTCGGCGTTGCAGCCCGCGACCCGCGGGATCGGCAGCGAGCACACGCGCGCGATCCACGGCCCGCGCCCGTTGTCGCGCCACGGCCCGTCAGCGGTCCGAGCGGCGGCGCCGGCGCCCGCGCCGACCGAGATCGCGACGACTGCGACCAGCGCTGCGCCGAGCAGCCTCATGCGACTCCCCCGATCGCCACTGTCGCAAGATGGTACCCCCGCCCGCGGACAATCGCACGGCTTCTTGGAGGTTCGTCTGCGCGAACCTGCCGAAGCCGGTCCGCGCTACGCGATCGCGAACGCGACGGTGAGGTCGGCCTCGATCTGGATCGTCCCGGCTTCGACCGGCGTTGCTGCGGCCTTCGCCGCTCCGAAGTCGTTCTGGAGGGGAAGCGGGGGCGTCGTGCTCTCCTCGCTGACCGAGATCACCTTTCCGAGCGAGACCCCGGCGGCTCTGGCGATGACGGCGGCGCGGGCGCGGGCGTCGGCGAGCGCTGCGGCGAGGGCGCGGCGGGAGAGGGCCTGCTGATCGGCCGCCGAGAGCGTCGGCCCGCTCAGCTGGTTGGCGCCGGCCGCGACGGCCGCGTCGATCACCGGCCCGGCGTCGGCGATCGACCTGACGAGCGCCGTGACCGAGTTCGAAGCGCTGTAGTTGAGAATCCGGCTGCCGGACTGGGTGCGATTCGCGGAGAGCGAGACCTCGGCGGTCTGGATGTCGGCGGCGGCGACGCCCTTCGCCTTCAGCGCGGCGATCAGCTTGTTCATCGCCGCGCTGTTCGCCGCCAGCGCTCGGGCTGCGGTCGAACCGTCGTTGCCGACGCCGAAGGTGAAGACGGCTCGTGTCGGCGCCGCGTTGACGATTCCGGTGCCGTGGACGGTGATCGCGCGCACCGACGCCGCCGCCGAAGACGAGGCGACGGGGGCTGCAAGCGCGGCGACCGCGATGGCGACGAGGAAGCCGGCTTTTCCGATCCCAGGAGACACTCTGACCCCCTTTACTCGACGAAGGTCGCCCGAACCAGCATGGGCAGCCGCCCGGACGAGACGGTGTGCACGAGCGTCTACGCCGCCGAACGCCGTCGTGTCACGAGAGCTCGGGTCGTCACTTCGGCCGTTGGGCGCCTGCGAGGAGGACGAAGACCCACGCGTTCAGCAGACCGAAGAGCAGCGACGCGACGTGGGCGCCGGCGAGCCAGTAGAGGCCGCCGTAGCGCTTGGCGATGAGCGACGCCCCGCCGGCGATCAGAGCCGCGGCGATGAGCAGGCGAGGCGACAGGCGGTCGACGATGACGAAGGCCTCGGGCTCGCCTGTCAGCGCCTCGCTGTCGAGCATCAGGAAGAGCCGGCCGACCAGGGCACCGAACGCGACGATCTCGATGCCGAGGGAGGTCGTCGTCTGGCCGGGGATCAAGAGCAGAATCGCCGTCACCAGCGGGAGGACGAGCAGCAGGAGGGCCTGCCCGGCGCGGTCGCGGTGCGCCTTGGAGAGGGAGAACCACGCGCTGTTGACCGAGACGGCAACGAACAGCAGGCCGGTCAGCGCGGCAGAGCTACTGCAGACCGCGACCCCGTAGCTGCTCCACGCCTCGATGTGGAACTCCATCGGCTCGGCCACTCTGACAGAGCGAGCAAGCCGCCGCGCGGCTCGCTACCGCTGCGGCACTTCGGAGACGTTGATGGTCTCGACGTCGGCCGTGTTCAACACGAGCGTGTTGCGACCGGCCACCTTGACCACATCGACCACCTCGCTCCTCATCTGCTTCATGAGGGTGTCGGCCGCGGCGTCGGCTTCGTCGCGGCTGTCGAAGTCGACCGCCTCCTGGCGCCCGCTGCGGAGCTGGACGAGTACGCGCCACGTCATCGGTGGCTAGCCCGCCCGCTGCCCGGCAATGCTCGAACGCATCGGCGCAACGCTACCACCCGTCCGAGACCTCGAGCCTCCTCGCTCGAGCAGCCCGACAGGCAGCGGGGCGCGTTCTTGAGAGCGGGCGACGGGGCTCGAACCCGCGACCCTCAGCTTGGGAAGCTGATGCTCTACCAACTGAGCTACACCCGCGTGGGCCGCAGTCTAGCGGCGGCTAGCCGAAGAACGTCTTCGCCGTGTCGTACCAGGATTGCGGCACGAGCTTGAGCTCCGCCGTCGCCTCGGTCAGCGGCACCGACACGACGTCGTCGCCGTGGAGGGCGGCCATCTGGCCCCACTCGCCGCCGATGACGAGGTCTGCGGCCTTCAGCCCGAAGCGCAGGCCGAGGATGCGGTCGCGCGCCGTCGGCGAGCCGCCGCGCTGGATGTAGCCGAGCACCGTCGCACGCGTCTGCATATCCGTCCGCTTCTCGACCTCCTGGGCGACCGTCTCGCCGACGGCGCGGTTCTCGACGCGGACGTGGCCGAACTCGTCGACCTCGCCTGCGTCCGCGAAGCCGGGGAGCTCCGCGCCCTCGCTCGCGACGATCACCGAGAAGTCCTTGCCACGCGCGCGCCGCCGCTCGACCGCGCCGGCCACGGCGTCGTAGTCGACCGGCTGCTCGGGGATGAGGATGTAGTCGGCGCCGCCGGCGATGCCGGAGAAGAGCGCGATCCAGCCTGCGTGCCGGCCCATGGTCTCGACGACGATGATCCGGCTGTGCGACTCGGCCGTCGAGTGGACGCGGTCGACGGCGTCGGTGGCGACGGCGACCGCGGTGTCGAAGCCGAACGTGTAGTCGGTGCCGTTGAGGTCGTTGTCGATCGTCTTCGGGACGCCGACGACGGGCAGGCCCTCCTCGGCAGAGAGACGGGACGCGACGCCGAGCGTGTCCTCGCCGCCGATCGCCACGAGCGCGTCGATCCGCTCGAAGGTGCGCTTGACGGCCTCGACTCCGCCCTCGTTCTTGTAGACGTTCGTGCGCGACGTCCCGATGATCGTCCCACCTTTCGGGAGGATCCCGGAGATCTCGTCCCACGCCAGCTGCTTCAGGTCGCCGTCGATCGCGCCGCGCCAGCCGTTCAGGACGCCGAAGGTCTCGTGGCCGTCTTCCCACAGCCGCCGGCAGACCGCGCGGATGACCGCGTTCAGCCCCGGGCAGTCGCCGCCGCCGGTGAGTATGCCGACCCGCATCGCGCGGGCGATCCTACATTCGCTCCGGCGCCTCCACCCCGACAAGGTGCAGCGAGCGCGCCAGCACGCGCTGCGTCGCGCGGCACAGCCCGAGCCGGAACGACTCCGAGTCCGAGCCGAGCACGCGCAGGTCGTGGTAGAAGCGATGGAAGTCGTCGGCGACCTTGATCGCGTAGACGGGCAGGGCCTGCGGACCTCGACGCGCCGTCGCCTCGCGCACCACGCCCGGGAACTCGGCGAGACGCTTCACGAGCTCGCGCTCCTGCGGCTCGAGCGGTGAGTCGACCGGCCACACGTCGCCCTCCGGTGCCGGCGCGTTGCGGAGGATGCCGGCGATGCGCGCGTGCGCGTACTGCACGTAGTAGACCGGGTTCTTCTGGCTCTTCTCGGCCGCCAGATCGACGTCGATCTCGATCGTCTGGTCGGGACCGCGGTTGACGAGGTACCAGCGCGCCGCGTCGACGCCGATCTCGTCGACGAAGTCGTCGAGGAAGACCACGTCGCCGCGCCGCTTCGACATCTTCGTCTGCGCGCCGCCGCGCGTGAGGTGGACGAGCTGGTAGATGAGCACCTCGACGCGGTCTGGGTCATAGCCGAGCATCTCGGCGGCGGCCTTCAAGCGCGCCACGTAGCCGTGGTGATCGGCGCCGAGCACGTAGATCGCACGGTCGAAGCGCTCCAGCTTGTGGCGCAGGTACGCGACGTCGGCGGCGAAATAGAGATAGCTCTCGTCGGCCGAACGGCGCAGCGGACGGTCCTTGTCGTCGCCGTGCTGGGACGTGCGCGCCCAGATCGTCCCCTCCGACTCGTAGGTGTCGAGGCGGCCGATCGCGTCCGGGATCTGCGGCTCGAACTCGGCCTCGCGGACGAAGGAGTCGAAGTCGACGCGGAAACGGTGCAGCGACCCGACGATGCGCTCGAGCATCGCCGGCACCGGATCGCCTTCGACCCGGGCGAGCTCCTCGACGTACGTCCCGTGGTAACCGTCCTCGGGCGGCTCCTCCCCACGCCGGATCGCGTCGACCGAGGCCCGGAACCGCTCCATCTGGCGGCCAGCGTCGTTCCAGTAGTACTCGCGCTCGACGTCGTGGCCGGCGAACTCGAGCAGGCGGGCGACGCTGTCGCCATACGCCCCGTTCCGGGCCGAGGCGACGGTCACGGGGCCGGTCGGGTTCGCGGAGACGAGCTCGACCTGGATCCGCTCGCGCGGGTCGGCGGAGCCGCCGCCGTAGTCGTCGCCGATCTCCGCCGCCGCGTCGACGAAGAAGCCGTCCGCGAGCCAGAGGTTGAGGAAGCCCGGACCTGCGACCTCGGCGCGCTCGACCTCCCGGAGCTCGAGGACCTGCTCGGCGTAGCGCGCGGCGAGCTCGCGTGGATTGCCGCCGCCTCGCAACGCGGCGTTGGTCGCGTAGTCGCCGTGCTTCGGGTCGCTCGGACGCTCGAGCTCGACCTCGCGGCCGATCACGGCGCCGATCGCCTGCGCGAGGCGGTCCACGGCGTTAGCCGGCAACGGCCTCTCGCGGTCCGAACAGGTCCTCGAGCGCGCGGAGCTCAGGCTCGGTGCCGATCGCGATCAGCACGTCGCCGACCTCGATGCGGACGTCCGGATTCGGCGTCGTGTCGAAGCTCCCGTCTCACTTCCGCAGCCCC
>Ga0209579_10001696_pt1 | contig 17754 bp, 11 predicted proteins | sample Coa_R1_2_FD_187152 | JGI IMG/M metagenome (GOLD analysis project Ga0209579, IMG submission 187152) | Surface soil microbial communities from Centralia Pennsylvania, which are recovering from an underground coalmine fire - Coalmine... | ecosystem: Environmental > Terrestrial > Soil >... | reverse complement strand
CAGTGTGAATGGCGTAGCGCTGGCCCAAGCCTGCGGCGCGCAGGCCACGGGATAGAGAGTCGGGCCATGCCCGTGTTGGAGCGGGAAGCCGCAAAACAGTTCGGGAAGCCGCCGCAGATCCATATACGTCCCGGCGCGGAACAGTCCCTCAAATAGGGTCGAGATCGATTGTTTGTGTCCGTAGCGCGCTAGGCCGAGCGCAATGAGCGCGTTGTCGTGAGGCCAGATCGATCCGTCGTGATACGACATCGGATTGTAACGTGCCTCACCGGCCGCCACGGTACGGATGCCCCAACCGGAGAAGAAGCGGGGCTGCAACAAACCGTGAGCCACGCGCGCCGCGCGTTCCGACGAAGCAATGCCGGTGAACAGCACCTGCCCGGCGTTCGAAGTCCGCACCCGGCAAGGGTTTTTGTTGCCGTCGAGGGCTATCGCGTAGGTCTCGATCTCCGGGCACCAGAACGCGGCCTCGAAGCGCTCGGCAAGGCGCTGCGCTTCGTCATGCAGCTTGTGGGCGATCTCGCTCCGCCCGATCCGCTGTGCGCAGCGCGCCGCCATGCGCTTGGCAGCGTAGACGTAGCCTTGCACCTCCGCGAGCGCGATTGCGCCCTCCGCCAAGCGGCCGTCGGCATGAAAGATCGCGTCGTACGAATCCTTCCAGCCTTGGTTGGCGAGACCCTGGTCGGTCGCGCGCAGATATTCGACAAAACCGTCGCGGTCGGGATCGCCGGGTCCGTCGATCCAGGCCAGCGCCGCCTCGATGTTTGGCCACAGCGCGGTGATGGTGTCCGAATCGCCGGTGCGCTCGGCGTAAAAGCCCGCCAGCAGGACAAACAGCGGGGTGGAATCGACGCTGCCGTAATACAATCCGAACGGCACTTCGCGCAGCGCCGCCATCTCGCCGCCGCGCATCTCGTGCAGAATTTTTCCCGGCTGCGCGTCTGAGAGCGGATCGGTTTCTTTGGCTTGATAAGCGGCGAGGCGGCGCAGTACGCCGCGCGCCACTTCGGGACTCCACCACAGCATCTGCAGCGCAGTGATGAGGCCGTCGCGGCCGAATGTCGTCGAGAACCAGGGAATGCCCGCGTAGGGATAGCGACCCTGCGGCGTGTCGGTCATCAGCATCGCAAGATCGGCGGCCGATCTGCAGAGCATTTCGTTGAAGAGATCGTTGGAGGTTTCGACTGATGTTTGGTGGCGCGCCGACCGGCGCAGCTCGCGGCGAGCCGCAATGAGGCCGCGAAGGAACGGTATCGGACGCGGCTGCGCGGCGTCGCAACTGACGGCGAGAAAGATCCGCTTGGTCTCGCCGGGCTCGAGCTGCACGTTGTACAGGGCACTTCCAGTCGAAAGCCGTTCTGGAGGCGGATCAAAGGTCAGGGTTGTGCGCCGCAGCTTGTTGTCGAGACCGTGATAGCTCAGCACCACCTGATCGCTGCCCCGCAGCTGTTGTGAGGCGGTGCCGCGACGCTCGCGATGCGCTCCTCGCACTTCGAACAGGTCGGCGAAATCATTGTCGAACAGGATCGATAGCGGCAACGCGATCGGACGATCCCCGTAGTTACGCAGACGCAGCCGTTCATAAGCCGTGCCGCGCCAAAGGAACACCGTGCGCAAGATGTGCACACTGTCTTTCTCAAGAAGGATGCGCTGGTCTGAGACGAGATCGGGATTGGTGAGATCGACGAACAGTGCCGAATTGTCATCGCGCAAATTTGAGCCGAGCAATAAAGGTGATGTCCCATTCACCAAAAGTTCAAGACGCGAGAGGTACCGCGTGTCCAGATGGAACAATCCGGCGGACCTCCCCGACGCCGCGGCGATGTCGCCGCGGCTGTCGAGTACGACAAATGTGTCGCCGTATTTCAGAGTGCGCGTGGGCCGACCGGAGGCCTGGGTGGCCGAAATATAAAACTGGCCCTCGGGAGACGCCTCGGCGGAGACCGCCTGCGCGGCGCTTTGTTGCGGGGTCATCGCGTTCCGCTTGCTAGGTTGCCATTCGCTTCGAAGGCCTGTGGGGAATCAACGATGAATCACCAGGCCGTCGCCGCATGATGAGAGCCCCCGCTCAGCGAGCCGGCAAGTCGCGACTGACGCCGATCCGCTATTTAAGGAGTCACCCTACCGTGGATGACATCGATGACCCGCATTTGGATCGGATCGACCACCACAACATCGCTTTCCACCGTGGCGTATTTGAGGACTCCAGCACCGGTGTTGTCGATGACGGCGGAACCAGGCAGATCATTCAGCGGGACTGACGGAAGTACGGGTGCCCCAACTACGGCGGCTATGCCGCGGCTTGGGATCGGCACTTTTTGCCGCATCACCGCGTCATAGATTGCGCTTTTCTGCGCCGGCGTCAGCGACAGGCTCTGCGTGATGCCGCCATTAGCTTCGATGGCTTCGTCGAGGCCGGCTGTTTGTGCCTTTGCGCCGTACGAGGCACTGAGCAGCAGGAAGAATGCGAGCGGCAGAATGCGCATATTCGGGGTCACGGGAAGCTCCTTCTGGCGAGCAAACGCGTGACCGGCCTGTTAGGTCCCTTACAGGCAAATGTTGCGGTGCACAGTTGAGTTTGATGTGCGAACTCCCGTATTACGGGTAATTGTAGCCTTTACGGTGTCCCATCCGCGGGTGCGACTATTAGACGTCACGAGCAAATAAGCTCGCCAATTCCGCGGAAATGTTCTAATTTTGCACTAATACAAACATAATCTTAAAGGGACGGAAAACATGGCGACTGTGACGACCACGGCCGACTCTGGCGCCGTAGCAAGCTCGGCGACACGCTGGTCGCAGCTCATCTTTTGCATCCTCTGCATGGTTTTGATCGCCAACCTGCAATATGGCTGGACGTTCTTCGTCAATCCGATACAGAAAGCCCATCACGACTGGTCGCTCGCTTCGATACAATTTGCGTTCAGCATCTTCATTGCGCTGGAGACTTGGCTCACGCCGGTCGAAGGATGGATCGTCGATACGCTCGGGCCGCGCGTCGGGGCGAAGCTGGTTGTTGGCGTCGGCGGCATCCTCGTCGCCCTCGGCTGGATCATCAATTCGCGCGCCAATTCGCTGGAGATGCTGTACCTCGGTGCCGTGGTTGGCGGCGCCGGCGGCGGCGCTGTGTACGCGACCTGCGTCGGTCAAGCCGTCAAGTGGTTTCCGGACCGGCGCGGCTTGGCGGTCGGTCTCACCGCCGCCGGCTACGGTGCCGGTACTGCACTTACAGTTATTCCTATCACCCAAGTCATCGCTTCTTCCGGCTACCAGACCGCGTTCTTCTGGTTCGGGTTGGTCCAAGGCGGGCTTGTTTTCGTGCTGGCTTGGCTGCTGCGAGCGCCCGATCCAGGCGAGGTCGCCTCGGTCGGGGTGCCGAAAGTCGCGCAGACCTCGCGAAGCTACACGCCCATACAGGTACTGAGCACGCCGGTTTTCTGGCTGCTTTACATCATGTTCATCATGGTTTCGGCGAGCGGCCTGATGGCCACGGCGCAGCTTGCGCCGATTGCCAAGGACTTCAACGTCGCAAACGCGGTGCTTATGTTCGGGCTGGCGACGCTGCCGCTCGCCGGCATTGTCGACAATCTCTGCAATGGCGGCGCGCGTCCGCTATTCGGCTGGATTTCCGATAACATCGGTCGCGAATACACCATGGCGATTGCGTTCGGCCTGGGCGGAGTTGCCTACTGGCTGCTCGGATCTCTCGGTTACGCGCCGTGGGCGTTCGTGATCTTCGCTGGCCTCATCTTCCTGACCTGGGGCGAGATTTTCAGCCTGTTCCCGTCGACTTGCACGGACACTTTTGGGACCAAATTCGCGACTGTTAACTTGAGTTTGCTCTACACCGCGAAGGGGGCGTCGGCGTTTCTTGTCCCGCTCGCCAACATCATCAAGGACTCGACGGGAAGCTGGCACATGGTGTTCGTGGTCACTGCGATCATGAACTTCGTGGTCGTCGCGCTCGCTTTGTTCGTGCTCAAGCCGCTGCGGGGCAGGCTGCTGACCAAGCCCTAAGGATGCGCTTCGGCGGCTTGTGGAACGAAATCGCGGCGGGATCCAGTTCTGCCCGTTCCGTGCGGGCGCTTCGCTGAAAGAGAGAGCGTAGGGCGGCAAGACGCTTGCGTGCGCGCTGCGATCTGGAATAATGTATACCATAATGACTTCAAGCCTTTTCATCGCTCGCCGATCCGCCGAACTAGGCGTTAGCACGGCGGAGCGGCGCCTTGCCGTCGACCCGCTCTCAAGTCCGGAAAGCTTCAAACAGCGGGCTTATACCGGGCTCAAGAACGCCATCGCTGCCATGGACGTTTACGGCAGCCGCACCGAGATCAGGCTGGACGAAAGGCGCTTGGCGCAAGAGTTCGGCATAAGCCGCACGCCTGTGCGCGAGGCCATGGCGCAGCTTGAGCGCGAGGGCTTTGTGCGCTCGGAACCGCGCCGCGGCGTTTACGTGGTGCGCAAGAGCAGGCGCGAAGTGATCGAGTTGATCACGGCGTGGGCGGCGCTCGAAAGCATGGCGGCGCGGCTGATCACCAAAGAAGCAAGCGACGACGAGATCGCTTCGCTGCGGCGCATGTTCGCGACGTTCGAGGATGGCGCCGTGCGCGCTCATCTCGATGAGTATTCCGACGTCAACATCGAATTCCATCAGACCATCATCCGCATGAGCCGCAACGATGCGCTCATCCATCTTGCCGAGAACCTGTTCACGCACATGCGAATGATCCGCCGAAGGACGATCGGCGAGCAGGATCGTGCCGACCGCTCGATCCGCGATCATATGCACATCATCGAAGCGCTGGAGGCGCGCGACACGGCGCGTGCGGAAGGCCTGGTGCGCGATCATGCGCTGGGCCTCGCCGAGCATGTGGCTAAATACGCTGACTATTTGGACTGAAATGAAGAAGACAAACTTTGGGAGGTCGCCATGGCAGATGCAGCAGTGAAAATGGAGGCGCACGCGCCCGAAGCAGAGCGTGAGCTGACGGACGGCTTTCACCTGATCATCGATGCGCTCAAGCTCAACGGCGTCGACACGATCTACGGCGTGCCCGGCATCCCGATCACGGATTTCGGGCGAATGGCACAGGCTGCAGGCATCCGCGTCATTTCGTTCCGTCACGAACAGAACGCGGGTTACGCGGCATCGATCGCTGGGTTCCTGACTAAAAAGCCGGGCGTGTGCCTCACAGTGTCGGCGCCCGGCTTTCTCAACGGCCTCACGGCGCTCGCCCACGCCACGACCAACTGCTTCCCGATGATTCTGATTAGCGGCTCGTCCGAACGCGAGATCGTCGACCTGCAGCAGGGTGACTACGAGGAGATGGATCAGCTCGCGATTGCCAAGCCGATGTGCAAGGCCGCATATCGCATTCTTCACGCCGCGGACATCGGCATCGGGATTGCGCGCGCGATTCGCGCAGCGGTCTCCGGCCGGCCGGGCGGCGTCTACCTCGATCTGCCGGCCAAATTGTTTGGCCAGGCGATGGATGCGGAAGCCGGGCGGAAATCACTGGTGAAGGTCATCGACCCGGCGCCGGCACAAATTCCCGCGGCGGAGGCGGTCAGGCGAGCGCTCGATGTGTTCAAGAGCGCCAAGCGTCCGTTGATCATCCTCGGCAAGGGCGCAGCCTACGCGCAGGCCGACGACGTCATCCGCAGTTTCGTCGAGAAAAGCGGCGCGCCGTTCCTGCCGATGAGCATGGGCAAGGGCTTGCTGCCCGATACGCATCCGCAATGTGCGGGCGCGGCGCGCTCGACCGTCCTGAAAGATTCCGATGTCGTCATGTTGATCGGCGCACGCCTGAACTGGCTCTTGTCGCACGGCAAGGGCAAGGCGTGGGGTGACGCACCGAAGAAGTTCATTCAGATCGACATTGAGCCGAAGGAAATGGACTCCAACGTCGAGATCGTTGCTCCGGTTGTCGGCGACATCGGCTCCTGCGTCTCGGCGCTCCTGCAGGGCATGGGCGGCAACTGGCCGGCGCCACCGACGGATTGGCTCAAGACCGTGACGTCGAAGCGTGACGAGAACGTCGCCAAAATGGCGCCGCGGCTGATGAACAACAATTCGCCGATGGATTACCACGGCGCGCTCGGCGTGCTGCGCACAATCGTCAAGGAGCGTCCCGACGCCATCCTGGTCAACGAAGGAGCCAACACGCTCGATCTCGCCCGCGGCATTATCGATGTGTATCAGCCGCGTAAACGGCTCGACGTCGGCACCTGGGGCATCATGGGTATCGGCATGGGCTATTCCATCGCCGCGGCCATCGAAACCGGCAAACCGGTGCTGGCGATCGAGGGCGACAGCGCCTTCGGCTTCTCCGGCATGGAGATTGAGACGATCTGCCGCTACAAGCTGCCGGTCTGCGTCGTCATCTTCAACAATGACGGCATCTATCGCGGCACCGATATCAACAACGCGAACTCAGACCCGGCGACGACCGTGTTCGTGAAGGGTGCCCGCTACGACAAGATGATCGAGGCGTTCGGCGGCGTCGGCGTGAACGCGACATCTCCGGACGAGCTTAGGCGTGCCGTGAACGACGCGATGAATTCGGGCAAACCGACGCTGATTAACGCCGTGATTGATCCGGCCGCCGGCAGCGAGAGCGGCCGCATTGGCAACCTCAACCCTAAGAGTGCGGTTCGCAAGAAATAACAACCGAGCGCGCTTCGCTCGATCGAAAGACTTGGAGAGGAAACAATGGCGACGCGAAAGAAAGTAGGAAAAGCAAGGTCCAAGGCGGCAGCAAAAAAATCCACGAAGAAAGTGGTCAAGCTCAAAACGCTAAAGAAGCCGGCGGCGAAGGCGACGAATGGCAATGGCCTGCCGCGTGCAAGCACGAAGCCGTGGGGCCAAGCGGGCAGGGCGCTCCAAGGCGTGAAGATCCTGGATTTCACGCACGTGCAATCGGGTCCGACCTGCACACAGCTTCTCGCCTACATGGGGGCCGACGTGATCAAGGTCGAGCGCCCCGGCGTGGGCGACATTACGCGCACCCAGCTTCGCGATGTGAAGGGACAGGACAGCCTTTATTTCACCATGCTGAACGGCTCGAAGCGCTCGATTACGATCGATAGCAAGAACGCCAAGGGCAAGGAAATTCTCGGACGCCTGGTGAAGCATTGCGATGTGCTGGTAGAGAATTTCGCGCCGGGCGCGCTCGATCGCATGGGGCTGACCTGGGACTACATCCACAAGACAAATCCACGCATGATCGTCGCCTCGGTGAAAGGCTTCGGCCCCGGCCCCTACGAGGATTGCAAGGTCTACGAGAACGTGGCGCAGTGCGCCGGCGGTTCGGCGTCGACCACCGGCTTCCGCGAAGGGCCGCCGCTCGTCACCGGCGCTCAGATCGGCGACAGCGGCACTGGCTTGCATCTTGCGCTTGGCATCGTCAGCGCTCTTTACCAGCGCGTCCGCACGGGCCGCGGCCAAAGAGTGCTCTGCGCCATGCAGGACGGTGTGCTCAATCTCGCGCGCGTGAAGCTCCGCGATCAGCAACGCCTCGCCCACGGTCCGCTCCAGGAATACAGCCAGTACGGCGAAGGTGTTCCGTTCGGTAAGGCGACGCCACGCGCCGGCAACGACTCCGGCGGCGGCCAGCCGGGCTGGATTCTCAAGTGCAAGGGTTGGGAGAGCGATCCCGACGCCTACATTTACTTCATCACCCAGGCCCCGGTGTGGGGTGCGATCTGCGACTTGATCGGCAAGCCGGAATGGAAAACCGATGCGGACTATGCGACGCCCCCGGCGCGGCTGCCGCGGCTGCGCCAGATCTTCGATACGATCGAGCAATGGACCATGACCAAGACCAAGTTTGAGGTCATGGAGATTTGCAACGGTCACGACATTCCCGTTGGACCGATTCTGTCGATGAAGGAGATCGCCGAAGAGAAGTCGCTGCGCGATACTGGCACCGTCGTCGAGGTAGACCATCCGGGACGTGGCAAGTATTTGACGGTCGGCAATCCGATCAAACTATCGGACTCGCCGGCTGACGTGCGGCGCTCGCCGCTGCTTGGCGAGCACACCGAGGAAATCTTGCGGAAGGTCCTCGGCTATTCGGAGAAGGAAGTCGCCGAGATCAAGGTCTCAGGCGCGATCACAGCACCGGAGAAGCCCGCGAAGGCGGAGGCGGCTTAGTCGCCGCTCGTCCCCGCGAAAGCGGGGACCCAGTTCTCATCAAAGGCTGGATGCCTGCTTTCGCAGGCATGAGCGGAAAAAAAGGAATTCGAAATGCGCATCGTTGTTCATGGCCAGCAGGCGTTCGGCAAGGCGGTGCTCGAAGCGCTGCTCAAGCGCGGCGAGAACGTCGTCGGCGTCTATGTCGCGCCGGAAAAACCTGGGGCAAAGGCCGATCCATTGAAGGAGGCGGCGCTCGCCGCCAAGCTTCCGGTCTATCAGCCGGAATCCTACAAGAAGCCCGAAGTGTGGGAGGAGTTCAAAGCGCTCAAGCCCGATCTTCAGGTCATGGCCTTTGTGACGTTGTTCGTGCCGGAGGAATTTCTCAACATTCCGACCCACGGCTCGATCCAGTATCATCCGTCGCTGTTGCCGGCGTATCGCGGCGCGAGCGCGATCAACTGGCCGATTATCAAAGGCGAGAAAGAGACGGGGCTGTCGATCTTCTGGCCGGACAACGGCCTCGATACCGGAGACGTACTCATCCAAAAGAAAACGCCAATCGGCTCCAACGACACGCTCGGTACAGTCTATTTCGACCGCCTATTCCCTATGGGCGTCGACGCGATGATGGAGGCGGTCGATCTCGTCAAGGCAAGCAAGGCGCCGCGCATCAAACAGGATGAGTCGAAAGCCACCTACGAAGGCCGCTGCGGGCCTGACAATGCCAAGATCGATTGGGGCAAGCCTTGGGAGCAGATCGATCGCCTGATCCGCGGCTGCAATCCGGCGCCTGGCGCGTGGACCACGCTCGACGGCAAGCAGCTCAAAATTTTTGATGCCAAGCCGCTGCCGGCGAAGGATCCGAAAGGGATCGGCGGCAAGCTCGGCGAGATCGCCGCGGTCGAGGCCGACGGCTTCGCCGTGGTATGCGCGGATGGGCGCTTCAAAGTCACCCGCGTGCAACCTGCCGACGGCAAGAAAGTCGAGGCCAGTGAGTGGGCGAAATCCGTCAACCTCCAGCCTAAGGCCAGATTCACTTAGACGCTCGTCATGGCCGGGCTTGACCCGGCCTTCCCGCTTAGTCACGCGCTGACTTGCTAAGCGGGATGCCCGGCACAAGGCCGCGCGTGAGGCCGCTGCAGTAACCGCAAGTTAGTTCACTCCAACCTGGACCGTTCCACATGCCCGCCTCGCAACACCAATCGCCGAAATCAGACATTGAAATCTCACAGGCTGCCAAGAAGCGGCTGATCCTCGACGTCGCCAAGGAGAAACTTGGCATTGGTCCGGAAAATCTCGAGCCCTATGGCCACTACAAGGCCAAGGTGTCGATGGACTTCGTCAAGTCGTTGCAATCGAAGCCGAACGGCAAGCTGATCCTTGTTTCCGCGATTACGCCGACGCCTGCGGGCGAGGGCAAGACGACGACGACGGTAGGCCTGACCGACGCGCTTAACTACATCGGCAAGAAGGCGATGCTCTGCCTGCGTGAGCCGTCGCTTGGGCCGTCGTTCGGCATGAAGGGCGGTGCTGCTGGCGGCGGTTACGCCCAAGTCGTGCCCATGGAAGATATCAATCTTCATTTCACCGGTGATTTCCACGCCATCACCTCGGCGAATAATTTGCTGGCCGCCATGCTCGACAATCATATCTATTGGGGTAATGGGCTTGGTATCGACGAGCGCCGCGTCGCCTGGCGGCGTGTGCTCGACATGAATGATCGCGCACTGCGAACGATCGTGGGTTCGCTGGGCGGCGTGGCCAATGGCTTTCCGCGCGAAGACGGTTTCGATATCACGGTCGCGTCCGAGGTTATGGCGATCTTTTGCCTTGCGCGCGATCTCGACGATCTCAAGAAGCGGCTTGGCAACATCGTTGTCGCCTATACGCGTGAGCGCAAACCGGTCCGCGCGGGCGACCTCAAGGCAAACGGCGCGATGACGGTGTTGCTCAAGGAGGCGCTGGCGCCCAACCTAGTGCAGACGCTCGAGGGTACACCTGCCTTTATTCACGGCGGCCCCTTCGCAAACATCGCTCACGGTTGTAACTCGGCGCTGGCGACCACGACCGCGCTTAAGCTCGCCGACTATGTGGTGACCGAGGCTGGCTTCGGCGCCGATCTCGGCGGGGAGAAATTTTTGGACATCAAGTGCCGCAAGGCGGGGATTGCGCCCGACTGCGCCGTACTGGTCGCGACGATACGCGCGCTCAAGATGCACGGCGGCGTGAAGAAGGAGGACCTCAAGACCGAGAATCTCAAGGCGCTCGAGGCCGGGATGAGCAACCTGCAACGTCACGTCGAGAACGTGCAGAAGTTCGGCATCGTGCCCATCATCTCGATCAATCGCTTTTCCGCGGATACCCCGGCAGAGATCAAGCTGGTCGAAGACAAGTGCAAGGCGCTTGGTGTCGAGGCGTTCATGGCCGATCATTGGGCCATGGGCGGGGAGGGCGCGGCGAATGTCGCCAAGGCCGTGGTCAAGGTCTGCGACAGCGGCAAAAGCAAGCTCAAGTTTCTCTATCCCGACGACATGCCGCTTCTAGAGAAGATTCGCACCATCGCCAAAGAAATCTATCGGGCGCGTGATATTTCGGTCGACAAGTCGGTGCGCGATCAGCTCAATAACTTCGAGGCTATGGGCTACGGCAAGTTCCCGATCTGCGTCGCGAAAACGCAATACAGCTTCTCTACAAACCCCGATGCCAAGGGTGCCCCGACGGACCACGTTATCAATGTCCGTGAGGTGCGGCTTTCCGCCGGTGCCGAATTTGTGGTGGCAATCTGCGGTGAGATCATGACCATGCCGGGCCTGCCGAGGGTTCCAGCGGCGGACTCGATCGACGTCGGTCCGGACGGCCGGATCGTCGGACTGTTCTAAAGAAATAGAAGGAGAGACGGATGCTCAAGTTCTACTACAGCGGCGCGCCGAACCCGACCAAGGTCGCGCTCTTCCTCGAAGAGACCGGATTGCCGTACGAGGCGATTCCAGTCGACACGCGCAAAGGTGAGCAGCACAAGCCGGAATTTCTCGCGATCAATCCGAACGCCAAGCTGCCGGCGATCGTCGACGACGGAGTGGCCGTCTTCGACTCAAGCGCGATCCTGATGTATCTCGCGGAGAAGACCGGCAAGTTTCTTCCGGCCAAGACCGACAAGGCGCGCGGCGAGCTGTTGTCGTGGATGTTCTTTGTTTCGTCGGGCGTCGGTCCGTATTTCGGCCAGGCGGTGCATTTTCGCAATTACGCGCCTGAGAAGCTTCCATACGCTATCAACCGTTACGATTTCGAGGCGCGGCGGCACGCCGGAATCATCGACGCGCGGCTGGCCAAGCACAAATACATGCTGGGTGACACTTACACGATCGTCGACATGAACGTCTGGGGCTGGGCACGCATGCTGCCGACCGTGATGGGCGAGGGCGCCTGGGACAAGTACAAGAACCTCAAACGCCTGGTCGACGAGATCAACACTCGCCCGGCCGCGCAAAAAGCCACCACACTCAAGGACCGCCACAAGTTCAAGACCGAGATGGATCAGGAAGCGCTGCACGCGATGTTCCCGCATCTGAAGGAGAAAGTTGCGTAATTAGCTTTCTCGGAAAAGAAAACGGCGCGGCTGTTAAGGCCGCGCCGTTCGCATTTCGAGAATGAAGCTTTTAGTGGACCAGCTTCATGGCGTTGATGAGGGTCTGGACGACACCCCAGGCCAGTGGGATGCCGACGAACAGCCACGCGAGCGTAAGCTGCAGCGCCATGTTTCCAGATTGCTGATTTGAGTCCGCCATTGTTGTTCTCCCCTTGACTTATGCGCCAGCCGGCTTGGCCGCAGCGCCAACGCGCATCGCTGCATCCGCCATGTTGTTGTTGTCTGGCTTCATATGGTAGCGCGCGTCGACGGCCTTAACGAGCGCGTTGGCAATGAAACCGATGATGAACAGGCCGGCCATGATGTACATGGTGGTGTTATAGGCCTGCGCCTTTGGCACGCCGTGGTCGATGTTGTACTGGCGGATATAGTTGACCAGCACTGGGCCGAAAATGCCGGCCATCGACCAGGCAGTGATCAACAGCCCGTGTATGGCGCCGACGTAGCGTGTGCCGAACATATCCTTCAGATATGCCGGCACCGTGGCGAAGCCGCCACCATACATGCTGAAAATCACCAGAAAGCACAACACGAAGCCGGCCACGCTGCCTAACGATCCTGTGTAGGGGACCGCGCAGTACAGCAGGAAGCCGAGCACCATGAAGCAGAAGTAGGTGTTCTTGCGACCGATATAGTCCGACGTAGAAGCCCAGAAGAAGCGGCCAAGCATGTTGAACAGGCTCGCCAGGCCGACGAAGCCCGCCGCCGCGACCGCGGTGATTTTGCCAGGGAACATTTCCTGGCTCATGGCTGACGCTTGGCCGAGCACGCCGATGCCGGCGGTCACATTGAGGCAGAGCACGATCCAGATGCACCAAAACTGCGGAGTCTTCAGCGCGTCATAGACGTACACGTCGCTGGTGGTGATCAGCTTCGAGGCCTGTGCGGGCGCAACATAGCCTTCTGGCTTCCAGCCTGGCGCCGGCAGGCGCACGATGAAGGCGCCGACCATCGTGAAGACGAAGTAGATCGCTCCGAGCACAATGAAGGTCTCAGCGACGCCGATATGGGTCGCGGTCGTAAACCGGCTCATCAGCCAGACCGACAGCGGTGCGGCAATGAAGGCGGCGCCACCGAAGCCCATGATGGCCATGCCCGTGGCCATGCCGGGGCGGTCCGGGAACCATTTGATCAAGGTCGAAACCGGCGAGATGTAGCCAAGGCCGAGACCGACGCCGCCCACCAGGCCGTAACCGAAATAAACGACCCAGAGGTTGTGGATGTAAACGCCGATCGCGGAGATAATGAACCCGCCACCCCAGCACAAAGCGGCCGTGAACATGGCTTGGCGCGGGCCGCCTTCCTCGACCCAGCGGCCGAAGATCGCGGCCGAGAAGCCTAGTACGAAGATGGCGATGGAGAATATCCAGCCGAGCTCGGGAATGGTCCAGTCCGTGGCCGCCGATTGGCTAATGCCGACCAGTTTGGTCATCGGCAGGTTGAAAACACTGAATGCATAGGCCTCGCCGATGCACAGGTGGATGCAAAGCGCCGCGGGCGGCACCATCCACCGGCTAAAGCCGGGGCCGGCAATCGAGTGACTACGATCGAGAAACGGCAGATATGCCATAGTCCGGTCCTCCTTGGTCCCCATTTCGCAGGCTTCTTGATGAGGCGACCGTAAACATCGGACGCCCAGCCTGACGTTTTTATAGACTTGAAAATCTCCTATAGCGGGAAACGAATAGCAAGCACGACCATGGTTAATGGCGATGCCGTCTCTCCGTATGATGCCGTCACCTTCGCTTGCGGTGCCAACTATTCTCGGCGGGATCTGCCACCCGGAGAATTTCACAGTCGCTCGTTCGCCACCCGATATGAGCGGCCCCAGGGCGCCCGGTTGAGCTCCTGATTTTCCTTTAAAGCATTGAAATAAGGGACATTTTTAGCAATCGTCAGGGTGCCGCCGATCTAATTGTTCCCCTGGGTCATGCGTCGCGAAGCGCCACCCCGGCAGCCCACGCGTCTGTTCCAATTGGTATTTTTGCGTCTTAGAAAGGGGTGATGAGCATCACCGAGCACCCCCCTGCTTCGCCGCCGGGGCAGGATCGTGGGGGCACCGGGCGACGGCGGCCGCCGCGGACGCCAAAGGGCCGTCAGGTCGATCCGCAGGCGCTGAATGAGGTGCAGGCACTCCTTATCGATCGGCCTCGCCGGCGCGATCTGCTCATTGAGCACCTGCATCTGATTCAGGATCACTACGGCCACCTTTCGGCCGCGCATCTCACCGCTCTCGCTGCAGAGATGAAGCTTGCGCTCACCGAGGTCTATGAGGTCGCGACCTTCTACGCCCACTTCGATGTGGTGAAGGAGGGCGAGAGGCCGCCGCCACCAATCACGGTGCGCGTGTGCGATTCATTGTCGTGCGCACTTGCTGGCGCCGAGCGGTTGTTTGCCGAGTTGCCAAAGAAGCTGGGGCCCGGCGTGCGCGTGGTGCGCGCGCCCTGCATGGGCGCATGCGACCGCGCTCCGGCATGCGCGGTCGGACACGTGCAGGTCCTGCATGCCGACGTCGAGAAAGTCGCTGCGGCCGCGGCGAAGCCGGCACACGCACACGCTTATCCGACGTCGCATGCGTTCGATGCTTACGTGAAGAATAACGGTTACGAACTGCTCAAGGCCTGCATTGGCGGTTCGCGTGCCCGCGACGACGTCATCAAGCTCGTCAGCGACGCCGGCCTGCGCGGCCTCGGCGGCGCAGGCTTTCCCACCGGGCGCAAATGGTCGCTGGTGCGCGCGGAACCCGCGCCGCGCCTGTTCGCGGTGAATTGCGATGAGGGTGAGCCAGGTACGTTCAAGGACCGCTATTATCTCGAGCGCGATCCGCATCGATTCATCGAAGGCATGCTGATCGCGGCCTGGATCGTCGAGGCTGCGGACACGTATCTCTACGTCCGCGATGAATATCCCGAAATCATTCTGTTGCTGCTTGAAGAGATCGCAAAGACCGAGGAAGCCGGTCTCTCCCAGCACACGAAAATTCATCTGCGCCGCGGCGCCGGCGCTTACATCTGCGGCGAAGAATCCGCGATGATCGAATCGATCGAGGGCAAGCGTGGCCTGCCGCGCCATCGCCCGCCCTATGTGGCGCAGGTCGGGTTGTTTGGCCGGCCGACGCTCGAACAGAACGTCGAAACGCTTTTTTGGGTGCGCGACATCGTCGAGAAGGGGGCCGAGTGGTTCACCTCGCAGGGCCGCCACGAGCGCAAAGGCTTTCGCAGTTTCTCGGTTTCCGGCCGCGTAAAGAATCCCGGCGTGAAACTCGCGCCCGCCGGTGTCACGGCGCGTGAACTCATCGACGAGTTCTGCGGCGGCATGGCAGAGGGCCACACCTTCAAAGGCTACCTGCCGGGAGGCGCTTCGGGTGGCATCCTGCCGGCTTCCATGGCCGACATTCCCCTCGACTTCGGCACGCTGGAAAAATACGGCTGCTTCGTTGGGTCGCACGCCGTTGTGATCCTATCGGACAAGGACGACATGAAAGCGGTGGCGCTCAACCTCATCCGTTTTTTCGAGGACGAGAGTTGCGGGCAGTGCACGCCGTGCCGCGTGGGCACCGAGAAGGCGGCACAGCTCATGGCCAACGGGCCGTGGAATCCCGCCCTGCTGGATGAACTCTCAGCCCTGATGCGCGACGCGTCGATCTGTGGTCTCGGCCAGGCGGCGCCTAATCCGCTTCTTTGTGTGATAAAATACTTCCCGGAAGAACTGACCAAGCCGCTAGGACGTTGGTGATCGAAAGGCCCGTGATGAGCGACACGAACGAGAAGAAAACCAAAACGTTCACGATCGACGATCGCGAGATCGACATCCGGCCCGGCGAGACCATTTTCGGCGCCGCTGAGCGGCTCGGCATCGACCTGCCGCACCTTTGTTACAAGCCCGCGCCCGGCTACCGGCCAGACGGCAATTGCCGTGTCTGCATGGTCGAGATCGAGGGGGAGCGCGTGTTGGCGGCGAGCTGTCTGCGCACCCCGTCGCCGGGGATGAAGGTCAAGACCGGAACTGATCGGGCCAAAACCGCGCGCAAGATGGTGGCCGAGCTTTTGCTCACCGATCAGCCGGACATCGCCGTGGCGCATGATCCGGGCTCCGAGCTTTGGAAGACGATCACGAACCTCAAGGCCAAGGACGGACGTTTCCCCAAGCGCAAGCCCGCCGAGGTGCCAAAGCCCGACCGCAGCCACGTGGCGATGGCGGTCAATCTCGACGCCTGCATCCAATGCAATCTCTGCGTCCGTGCTTGCCGGGAAGTGCAGGTCAACGATGTGATCGGGATGGCCGGTCGCGGCCACGGCGAGAAGATCGTGTTCGACTTCGACGATCCGATGGGGGCCTCGACGTGCGTCGCCTGCGGCGAGTGCGTGCAGGCCTGCCCGACCGGCGCCCTGATGCCGGCCACGATGGTCGACGAGCACAACATCTATAAGGGCAAACCAGATCGCACGGTCGACAGCGTGTGTCCTTATTGCGGTGTCGGTTGCCAGCTCACCTACCAGATCAAGGACGACAAGATCGTTTCTGTGGTCGGCAAGGATGGTCCGGCCAACCAGAGCCGTCTTTGCGTGAAAGGCCGCTTCGGCTTCGACTACGTCCACAATCCGCAGCGCCTGCTTAAGCCAATGATCCGCAAGGACGGCGTGCCAAAGGTTCCGCACGAATATATCGACCCCTCAAATCCATGGACGCATTTCCGCGAGGCGACCTGGGAAGAGGCGCTCGACCGGGCCGCGGCGGGCCTGAAAAAGATTCGAGACCGGGACGGCCCGAAAGGTCTGGCCGGCTTTGGTTCGGCCAAAGGCTCGAACGAGGAGGCCTATCTGTTCCAGAAGCTGGTCCGCACCGGATTCGGCACCAACAACGTCGATCACTGCACCCGGCTGTGTCACGCATCCTCGGTGTCGGCATTGCTGGAAGGCGTCGGTTCGGCCGCCGTGACGGCAACCTTCAACGAATGTAAGAACTCTGACCTCATCATCGTCATCGGCGCCAATCCGACGGAAAATCATCCGGTCGCCGCAACCTTTTTCAAGCAGGCCGCCAAGCGCGGCGCCAAGCTCGTGGTGATGGATCCGCGCGGACAGTCGCTCAAGCGTCATGCCTGGCGCATGATGCAGTTCAAGAACGGCGCCGACGTGGCGATGCTCAACGCTATGTTGAACACTATCGTCGCCGAGAAGCTTTACGACGAGCAGTATATCCAGACCTACGTCGAAGGCTTCGACGCCTGGAAAGAAAACATCAAGGATTTCACACCTGAAGAAATGGCGCCGATCTGCGGTATCGAGGCGGACACGTTGCGCGAAGTCGCACGCGCTTATGCGCGCGCTGAGCACGCGATCATCTTCTGGGGCATGGGCGTGTCGCAACACACCCACGGTACGGACAACGCTCGGTGCCTGATTGCGCTAGCGCTGATTACCGGCCAGATCGGCCGGCCGGGCACCGGACTGCACCCACTGCGTGGCCAGAACAATGTGCAGGGCGCATCCGATGCAGGCCTGATCCCGATGTTCTTCCCTGACTACAAGTCGGTCGAGGATCCAAAGATTCGCGGCCAGTATGAGCAGGCCTGGGGCGTCAAGCTCGACCCAAAGAAGGGGAAGACCGTGGTCGAGATCATGACCGCGATCCATGAGGGCGAGATCAAGGGCATGTACATCGAAGGTGAGAATCCAGCGATGTCCGATCCCGATCTCAACCATGCCCGTCAGGCGTTGGCGCATCTTGAGCATCTCGTTGTCCAGGATTTGTTTTTGACCGAGACCGCAGTCTACGCCGACGTGGTGCTGCCGGCCTCCGGCTGGCCGGAGAAAGACGGCACTGTCACCAACACCAATCGCCAAGTGCAGATGGGCCGACAGGCGCTGCCGCTTCCGGGCGACACGCGGCAGGATCTTTGGATCATTCGGGAGATTGCCAACCGGCTTGGTTGCGGTTGGACCTACAAGCACGTCAGCGAGGTCTTTAC
>Ga0209579_10001694_pt1 | contig 17769 bp, 15 predicted proteins | sample Coa_R1_2_FD_187152 | JGI IMG/M metagenome (GOLD analysis project Ga0209579, IMG submission 187152) | Surface soil microbial communities from Centralia Pennsylvania, which are recovering from an underground coalmine fire - Coalmine... | ecosystem: Environmental > Terrestrial > Soil >... | reverse complement strand
TCGGCTCGCATCCTCGCGCAGGTGGACCCGCACTCACCCGGCGAATTTCGCGTGAACGGCGTAGTTTCGAACATGCCCGAGTTCCAGCAAGCCTTCGCGTGCAAGATCGGCCAGCCGATGGTCCGCAGACCAGCATGCCGCGTGTGGTAATTTTTTGGCCGCAGATGAACGCGGATAAACGCAGATACAGAACTATTTCTCATCTGCGTTTATCGGCGTGAATCTGCGGCCGGATTACTTTTCCGCTGGCTTGTCCGGCAGAATGAATGTCGTCTCGCCGGGCTTCTGAAGCTTGAGCTGCTTGCGGATTTCCATTTCCTGCTCGCTCTGGCTATCCTTCAGGCGGCGGATGTGCGCGCGGCGGCGCTCGTTCTCGCGAGCCGATTCCGCATTCTGCTCCTCGAGCTGGCGGATCTCTTTATGCTTGTCGAGCAGCGCTTGAATGCCCTGCGGGCCGCGTAGGGCGATCCATCCGTAAGCGCCCGCTATCATGACGATGAGCGCATACCCGATCCGCCGCCCTCCGCGCCGGAAGATCAACTTAAAGAATTGCCCCAAGATCTATTTATAGACTGTCTCGCGAAGAATTTCCACTCCAGCTTCCAGTCCCCTTCCACTCCGGGGGGGTGTCCGGATCGCGTGATATGCTTCTCGTGGGTAAGATTCCGATGTCAGAAGGAGACCTTCCCGCCAAGCGTATGTCGTGTCCCAAGTGCGGCTCGACGGATATTCGCCGGTCCAAAGTGGAAGGCTTTTTAGGCTCACTGGCGCGCATGTTCGGGCGCTGGCCATTTCGCTGCCGGAGTTGCCGCGTCCGGTTTTACCGCGCGGCGGAGCCGCCGCAGCATCTGGATTGAAGCTATTTCTTGTCGAGCAGAGCCTTAATTTCCGCGGGAGGCTCGAATCGCTCCGGGGGGATCTCTTCATTAACGCTTACGCTCTGAATCGTGGTCGTGAATTCCTGGCCCGCCGCTTTGTTAATTTGCTTGGTCGGAATCAGGACCCCGCCGAAGTCCTTGTAGTCCGAGATCAGGACTTCCGCCGGCACCTCGCCCATCTGATTCACCAAAGTCATGGTCATTTTCACGGCAAGCCCGGATTTTTTCTGGAAATATTGCGTCTCAGGCTTGCCGGTCTCCGGCGTCAGGACCACTTTGTAGCATTCCTCGCCGTCGATGGTTTCGACTCCGGTGGTTTCCACCTTCGAATACACCTTGCGCCAGTTCAACTGCGCGTTAAACATCGCTTCGCGCAAGGCCTGGGTTTTTTCTTCGCCGCTTTTCAAATGGGGACCCATCATGGCGCTGTTGTCCCATGCGATCCCGTTGCCCGATCCGGATTCGATCTTGCCCGCGCCTTCGATCTCCAGCAGAGAATAAGATTTGTCCGGCGCGGCCGAGTAGCGCGTTACCGCGGCCTTGACACCTTGAGCGGTCATCTCCAGCGTGCCTTTGGCGACTTCGGTTTTGCGCTTTTCATAAGCCGCTTTGCCGCCGGTCACTTCAATGTAGTGATCGAGAATCGTTTCCGCTTTGGGCAGAGCGTCGTCGGCGAAGCCGAGAACGGCCGGCAGGACGAAGAGGGCGATTTGTCGAATCATTGCGGGCTCCTCTGCTTCTTGATCCACTCTAGCGCAGCATCCTCTACCGGATCGTGCCCGGCGAGCAGGGCTTCGCGGGTCAGCTTGATTTCTACGTCCGGGGCTACGCCATTGCCTTCGAGTGTCTGGCCGCCGTCGGAGATATAGTTGGCCATGGCGTATTGAAACCCATCGCCATTGGGAAGTTTTTCGATCACGCTAGGCAAAGCCGCGGCAGCCGTCCGCGTGCCAAAGATGCGCGCGCGCCCCAGGTCTTTCAGACCGCCGGCGAAAATCTCGGAGGTCGAGGCAGACGTGCCATCGACGAGAATCGCCACCGGTCCCATGAATACCTCCGGCCGCGGGTTTACGACGAACTTCAGCGAGGTCTCGCGCAGGTACATGGTGCCGAGCTTCTGATCGGGTTTGTCCAAAAAGAATCCGGCCATTCCAAGCGCCATGCCGCCGATGCCTCCGGGATTCCCGCGAAGATCGATAATTAGCCCATCGCACTGCTTCAGGCAACTATTCACGGTGTCGGAGAAGCTGGCCATCACATGGACTAGATCGAGAAACATGTTGAACCGGATGTAGCCCGTGTTGCCGAGACGTTTTGTTTCGGTCCAGACGTGCGTCGGCGGAAGGTTTCCGAATTTCGCAACCTGCCCGCGCGGCGCGGCCAGGGGCAAATCCATCACAGTCAGCCCGGCGTCCAGACCTTTCAGAAACGTGACCTGGATCGTTCCACCCATGGGCCCGGTCAGGCGTGCGAGTACCGCGCGCTCCAGCGCGATTTCATGAATCGCCGGGTCCGCTTTCAATTTCTGGATCGCCGGCGCCAGTTCCTTCGTGTCTACGCTCACCACGACCCATCCCGGCTTTACTCCCGCCTTGTCCGCCGGCGAACCCGGATCGACGTTCGTAACGACGGCGCGATCATCGATGACACGCACGTCGATTCCACTCGAACCATCGCCCATCGAAACAGCGCCGACGTCCTCATACACGTTGGCGGCGAACACCGCGAAGTGAGTTTGCTTCAGCCGCCCCAGCATCTCGCGGATAAGGGCGCGAGCCTGATCATTGGTTTCCGCATGGTCGATTTTCGGTCGAAATTCGTCGTGAATCGCCTGCCAGTCGAGGCCGCCGGGATTCTTTTGCCAGTGCTTGTCGCGGATCGTAGTCCAGACTTTTTCGAAGGAAGCGGTGTTCAGCTCCTTCTGTTCCGGCGTGAGCTGCGCGGCGAGCGAGCCACAAAACGCGAGCAGACCCGCCAGCAAGCGCATATGTTTCCAGAGTGACAGGCGAAGCGGGTCTCGCGCAATGGTACTTCAAAACGATAGAATCATAAGCTCTATGGCACAACTTGGCTTTCTCGGATTAGGAATCATGGGTTACCCGATGGCGCAGCACCTGGTGAAATCGGGCAATCAGGTGGCGCTTTGGTCGAATACGACCAAGAAGGTAAACGAATTGGCGAAGGAAGGCGGGAAGGCGTGTTCCACGCCCAAAGAGGTCGCCGAAAACGCCGATTTCATTTTCTACTGCGTCGGCGATAGTGAAATGGCTCGGAAGATCACTACCGGTCCCGGCGGCCTGATCGAAGGCGTTCGTAAAGGCGCGGTTATCGCGGATTGCAGTACCATCGCTCCGGCAGTTAGCAAGGAGCTGGGAAAAGCCTTCGCTGCCAAAGGCGCGCACTTCCTGGACGCGCCCTGCACCGGATCCAAACCCGGAGCTGAAGGCGGCACGCTGACGTTCATGATCGGCGGCGAGCAGGCGGCTTATGACAAGGCCAAGCCGTATTTCGATCTGATGGGCAAGGTCTTCTACTATTGCGGAGCCAACGGGCAAGGCCTGCAAGCCAAGCTGACACAGAACCTGATCCTGGCGAACATCATGCAGGCGTTCGCCGAGGGGATGGTCCTGGCCACCAAAGGAGGCATCGCTCCTGAGCTGATGCTCGAAATCCTCAATAACAGCGCCGCCAAGAGCGGACTGATCTCCTACAAGGCGCCGTTTATCTTCTCCCGCGACTTCAAGACCAATTTCGCCACCAAGTGGATGGCCAAGGATATCGGTTTGGCGCTGGAATCGGCCAAGTCGATGGATATCCCGTTGCCTGCCACGGCGCTAACCGAGCAAATGCTTCGGGCTACTATCGCCAAGGGCTGGGGTGAGGAGGATTTCTGCGGCACAATCCGTGTTTTGGAAGAATGGGCCGGCGTGGTTGTCAAAAAATAGCGTCGCGTGGCGAACTTGTATCCGGATATGGAGTTACGGATTGTCCGTTAACCCACCACTCGCGAGTGGCATCGAAGATGGATATTCCATTGAAACATAAGGGTCCTAAGGTGCCACCCCGCGAGGGTGATGAAAAAATATTTATCTTCAACCTACAAAAAAGTGTTGCAATCCGTCAGACAGTATACTAATATTGGAATCAAGCCGGGGAGGCAACTCCCACCAAAGCGAGACTAACCTCATTAAAGACCCCTGAAGCAAACCTCCCCGGCGCCCCTCTGGGGTAGAAGTGGAAACGAGGTTCAGGTGGTTCGGAGGTTCAGCCGGTCCTGCTTCTGATAGAATTTATCCCCTTGAATGTTATTATCAAAGTCGAGTGACTTTCCTTACGCTTCTCGGCTCAACCGGATCCATCGGAACCAGCACTTTGGACGTTGTTCGCAGGTGGCCTGATCGCTTTGGGATCTACGCATTAGTCGCCGGCCGAAATACCACGTTACTCACCCAGCAGATCGCCGAATTTAAACCGAAAGTGGCCGTTGTCGCCGATGAAGACGCTTTGAACAGTCTCCGGCGAGAGCTGAAATCAAACGGGATCCCCATCCCGGAACTGGCGGCCGGTGGTCCTGCCCGCATTGCCGCGGCGACCGCAACCGAGGCATCCGTGGTGATGTCGGCCATTGTGGGCGTCGAAGGGCTGGAGGCCACATACGAGGCCGTCCGCCTCTCCAAACGCGTTGGATTGGCTAACAAAGAGGTTCTGGTGGCCAGCGGACGCCTGGTAATCGACGCAATGCGAAAATCCGGCGCGGAGCTGATTCCGGTGGATAGCGAACACAATGGAGCGCACCAATGCATGCGCGCCGGCCGTCGAAATGAAGTGGCTAAGCTGATCCTGACAGCTTCTGGCGGTCCCTTTCGCGAAACTCCGGGGAGTCAGCTCGCCAGTGTGACTCCGCGGGAGGCCTTAAATCATCCAACTTGGAAGATGGGTCAGCGGATTACCATCGACTCGGCAACGCTGATGAATAAGGGATTTGAAGTGATCGAGGCATGCTGGTTATTCGATCTCCCGCCGAAGGATGTGGAAGTGGTGGTTCATCCGCAATCGAAAGTGCACGCGATGGTGGAGTACACTGATGGCAGTGTGATCGCGCAAGTGTCGGCTACCGACATGCGGATGCCCATCCAGTACGCTCTTACGTATCCGGAACGCGCGGATGCTCCCGTGCCGCGGCTCGACTGGTCTCAGTCAGCGCGTTGGACCTTCGATCCTCCTGATTTCAACAAGTTTCCGTTATTGAGCCTGGCGTATCAAGCTCAGAACGCCGGAGGTTCGGCCACCGCGACCCTGAATGCGGCTGATGAGGTTGCGGTCGAGGCGTTTCTTTCGGAAAGAATTCCATTTCCTGGAATCGCGGAAACGGTGGCGGAGACCTTGGCGCGCGTCCCGGCGCGGGAGCCGCGTTCGGTACAGGAAGTGCTCGCAATTGATCGGGAATCGCGCGAAGAGGCGCGCAACGTTATAAAATCTCGATGGGGAGCTGCGCGGCAAACCGAGGCGGCTGTGCGCGCGTAAGTAGAGAATAGAAGAAATAATATGGTTTTCTTACAGAACATTTGGTGGTACCTGGTTCTGATCGGGGTCATGATTCTGATCCACGAACTGGGCCACTATTGGGCCGCGCGATTTTTCGACGTGAGAGTCGAAACCTTCAGTTTCGGCTTCGGGCCCAGGCTCTTCGGCTTCCGCCGAGGCGAAACGGATTTCCGCTTCTCGGCGATTCTTTTCGGTGGTTACGTCAAGATGGCCGGGGACCAGCCGGGGGACGAGGCGAATTCCGATCCTCGCGGCCTGATGGCCAAGCCTCGCTGGCAGCGCCTGATCATCACGTTCGCCGGTCCCGCCATTAATGTTGTGCTAGCCGTGGTTCTCTTGACCGGGCTGTACATGGCGCGTTTCCCGAAAATCCCGACACCTCCGGATCCAACGGTCGGATATGTCGTGGCGGACGGCGCCGCATCGAAAGCCGGGATTCGCGAAGGCGACAAGGTGATGCAGATCGGTGATGCATCGGACCCGACGTGGGACGACATCGCCATGAAGGTGATCTCCAGCGCCAAGCGGCCATTGCCCGTGTGGGTGATGCGCAATGATGAGCGTGTCCATTTGACGCTTACGCCGAACCTTGATGAGAAACAGGGGGTGGGCGTAATCGACTGGAGTCCCGAAACGGAAGTTGAAATCGCTAGCATCTCCCCGGGCATGGAAGCGCAGCGCGCCGGACTGAAGCTTGGCGATATCGTGGTCAGCGCAGATGGCCAGCCATTGCGTTCGATTTACCGGCTTTACGAAATCGAGAAAGAAACCAATGGCAAGCCGATTGATCTGGTGTACTCGCGCGCCGGGCAGCGGCATGAAGTAACGGTCACCCCAGTGAAGCGGGATATGGACGGCAAGGGGCAGGAACGCTGGGTCATCGGACTCACGCTGGCGTCTCGCGTGGAGATTACCAAGCTCTCACTGCCTGCGGCATTGCGCGAATCGTTGCGCGAAAATATCCGCGGCGCGAAAGCGATCTTCCAGTTTCTCGAAGGAATGATCGAACGGCGTATGTCGCCGAAGTCGATCGTCGGACCTGTAGGCATCGCCCAGCTTTCCGGAGAAATGGCGCGCGAAGGCCCGGCGGCATTCCTCAACCTGATGGCCCTGGTGAGCCTGAATCTCGCGATCTTTAATCTTTTGCCGATTCCGATTCTCGACGGTGGCGTGATCCTCCTGCTTTTGGTCGAAATGCTGATGCGCCGCGATCTGGACCTGAGAGTGAAGGAAGCGGTCGTAAAAGTCGGTTTTGTTTTCCTGATGATGGTTGTCGTGTTTGTGATCTACAACGACATCTCGAAGATGTTACCGGGTTAGGCGGTAAGCGGTCGCATCTCCACGCCAGCATCTTGCAGCGTTCTAGCGACGGTTTCAGCAATTCTTGGAGCGCCTGGGGTGTCGCCATGGATGCAGATCGTCTGAGCTGAAATTTTCACGGTTGATCCGTCCAACGCGGTCGCGCCCTCGCCACGCGCAATGTGCAGCGCCTGCTGAGCCGCTTTCTCCGGAACCCGAAGCAAAGCATCGTCGAACTTTCTCGAGCGGAGCGTGCCGTCCGGCTCGTACTGGCGATCGGCGAAGGCTTCCGCGGCAACTTTGAACCCAGCATCGCGGAAGACATCGAGCATCCGAGATCCGGCCAGCCCCACCAGGACGACATCTTTGCTGAAACGCCCGACTCCGTTCGCGATCGCGCGCGCCAGGTCCGGTTTGTTTACGGCCTGATTGTAAAGCGCGCCGTGAGCCTTGACGTGAACAATGGCGGTGGCGAATGTCGCCGCGACGTCAGCCAGAATTCGGACCTGCCCATAGACGAATTCTTCCACTTGACTCAGCGGCAGATCGAGCTCAATGCGGCCAAAGTTTTCGCGATCCGGATAACCGGGATGGGCCCCGATGGTCAAGTTCCAACGCAGGGCCTGTTCGATGGTGGCTTTCATCATACGCGGATCGCCCGCGTGACCGCCGCAGGCGATGTTCACGGAGGTAATCGAGCGCATGAGCGATTCCTGAGTCCCGTCGGCAATGTGTTCAGGAACTTCGCCCATGTCGCAATTGATGTCGATGTGCATCAGAAAAGATGATACCCCGATACAAATGCGAGGCCGCAAGGCCTGTTAAAAATCTTCAGACCCGCTTGCTGTCGCGCGCGGTTCAGTTACAGGCCTGACATAGAACCGCGAGCAATCGCGACCGGGTCCAGATAGGTTCCTCACGTTCCGCAAACCTGCCCCATAAGCGCTTCCTGTTCCCGGATCAGATTTCGCGCGATTTCCGGCGTTACGAACTCGAACCGGACTTCATCGCGAGGCCGGAGCTGCCCAATACTGGGCATATCCGCCGAGATGATGTTCGCGATTTTCGGATAACCTCCCGTCGTCTGCTGCTCGACGAACAGAATGATCGGCTGGCCGCCGGCAGGAACCTGGATCGCTCCCAGCGATACGCCTTCCGATGTCATCTGGCCAGAATGCGGCGTTTCGAGCTCGGCGCCCTGAAGACGAAGACCCATGCGATTCGAATCTTCCGTGACTATGTACGCCGATTCGTAAAATCGCGCGACCGATGCCGTCGAAAACCAGCCGGTTTGCGCCCCGACAGTCGCCCGTAAGGTTTTTCGGGGCTGTAGCTTCTCGAGAATCGAACGCGGGACCGCGCGGGGCTGATTGAATGGCTTGCCCGTAACGAGCACGTCGCCCTTTTTCAGCGGCCTGCCTTCGAATCCTCCCAAACCGGTGAGAATATGGGTGGACGCGCTGCCGAGGAGCAACTTCACCTCGATCCCTCCTGCGACGCATAGATAGCAGCGCGCGCCGGATCGCGTTGGTCCTGTCCGCAGCGTCTGCCCGGGACGGATTTCGATAGCCGCCCACGTGCGCACGGCCGCGCCGTCCACGGTCGGACCGAAATCGGAACCGGCCAGCGCGACCACCCCTCCCTCCGGGAAAACGAACGTCCCACCCAGGATGGTCATCTCCAGGGCGGCCGCACTTTGAGGATTGCCCACAATCAGGTTCCCGAGCCGCAGCGCAATCGGATCGGCTGCGCCCGACGGGGACACGCCCAGCGGGCCGTAGCCGAAGCGGCCTAGGTCCTGGACGGTGGTGAACATTCCGGGCGACTGAACTTGAATCATGTCGCCGGAACGAATCGCACCAGGTCGCCGATCGCCAGCCGGCTCAGCTCCGCGCTGCAGGGATCAAAAAGTTCGAGCGAGGTTTTTCCGATCAGCCGCCATCCGCCGGGAGTTTCGAAAGAATAAACTCCGGTGTGCGAACCGCCGATGGCCACGCTGCCCTTTGGGACTTTTTTCCGGGGCGCCTTGAGCCGCGGAGTGGTGAGTTCCGGAGGCAGGCCGCCCAGGTAAGCGTAGCCGGGAACGAATCCCATGAAGTACACGATGTACTGAGCTGACGAGTGAAGCTCGATCACGCGTTCGGGCGTCATCTTGTGATATTCGGCGACGTCATTCAAGTCAGGTCCGTTCTCGCCTCCGTAGGAAACAGGAATTTCAATAACGCGCGGTTGCGGCAATGCGATCGTGTCCAGCCGATCGAGATATTGCGCGAGAATGCGCTCGACTTCAGCGTGCTCCTGCGCCACCGGATCGAACACGATCAGCATCGAATTATAGGCGGGATGCAGGTTGCGAACGCCTGGAATCGGCCCGGCCTCCAGCAATCGCAACAGCTTCAGCACACGATGATGAGTAGCGAGGTCGATCGAATCGCTAAGGTAAACCATCAGCGACTGGTCGCTCGCGTACTGGAAAAGGATCATGAAACGGGTGAGTATGCCGAGGCGCGATAAATCGAGAGATCGGTCACGGCGACAATCTGGCCGCCCTTATCGATGGACTCTTTGCGCGCCTTGATCCAGTCCGGGTCGACCGCGAACGCATCCCAGGCCTTTTCGCGCGCCGCCAGCGATTCGAATGGGATCAGGTACGTCAGATTCGGCATGTTCGTTCCGAAGATGGTGCTGGTGTACAGAATCGGATGGATGCCGCACTTATGGAAAACTTTGATTTCCGGCCCGGCGAAACGCTCGTGTACGGCGCCGTGCTGCGTCCATGTGGGCGAGTGATACGTTCGCAGCTCGAACAGGCGCGGCTTGTCGTGCTTCTGCATCACGACTTCCGGCGAATAGGGCGTCGCTTCCAGCAGCGCATTGATCTGGTTGTCGAACAACGGCTCCGGATCTCGTTCGACCTTGGCGAACGCCGCAGCCACTTCCTTGTCGGCGTCCATTTTTGAGTGGATCGCGGCAATCTGCTCGAAGGACGAATATCCCACGATCAACAGAAGCTGCGGGTTGTGCGGGGCGATCAAGGATTCAAGCACGATCTGCGGCCCGCTGTGAATCTTCGAGAGTTGCGGTAGGTACGCCTTGCTCAGCCACTCATGCAGCCGCGCGAGCTGGGTGCCCTGCCGGAGCTGAAACGTCTGCATCATGTAGAACTTGGTGCGTTGCGCAGGGTCCTCGGACCGCGCGGATTGGGCGGCGGCGAGACCGGCGAGCGCGCCCGCGAAATGGCGTCGGTTCAGGCTCTTTTGACTCATACTCCAGATCTTAGCGCAAGCGGCAGACCGGGTCGCGCAACTGTGTTAGAGTGCAGAATCATGGCAAGCCGTAGCGTAAATAAAGTGATTTTGATCGGCCATCTGGGCCGCGATGCCGAGACCGCGTACACGTCCACGCAGACCGCCGTCACGAAGTTTTCGGTGGCCACCAATCGCCGCTGGAAGGATCAGCAGACCGGCGAGTGGAAGGAAGAAACCAACTGGACCAACGTAGTTCTGTGGCGGGGAGAAAACGTCGCGCCGTATCTGACGAAGGGAAAGCAGATCTACGTCGAGGGCCGGTTGCAGACGCGCAGTTACGACGACAAAGACGGCAAGAAGGTGTGGACCACGGAAGTCGTGGCGGAAGACGTAATTCTGCTCGGTGGCCGCGGCGAGGGTGGTCCTCCGGATGAAGGATTCTCTCAAGAGCCAATGCGCAGCGCCCCTCGCGCTCGCCCGGCCGCGGCGCCAGCCTCGCAGCCAATGAGCGAAGGCGTGAGCGACGACGACGTTCCGTTCTGATATCGATCGTCAATCGAGAAGATCGCAGAAGTCTTCGACAGTTAGGTTAATATCGCGGAGTATTTTGCGCGTCAGCGGCCTCGCAAGGTCTCTTCCTGGGTGATTAGGAGCTGTCGTTGTCCTCCCGTCAGGATGGCGAAAGAAGACGTGACTACCCTTCTGTCGAACGGCAACAAAGCCGGATCGGATTAGGGCCTTCTGCATCGTCCTAAAGTTTACGATTGGAACTTGGCCCACAGTGAGTTGTTCACCGGCCAGCGTTCGGGCCGGAATCGGCGCTATCTAACCCGAGACTTCAACATTTTCCACCCCCACCACCTGAGGCAGATCATCAAGGGAGCCCTCATAATCTTCGAGGCATAACTCCAACACCTCTTTCAGATTGGAACGCAGTTCCTCAATGGTCGCACCTTGCGTGTGAGCGCCCGGTAGGCCCGGAACGACACCGACGAACAATTGCGTCGCCGGGTCAAACTCCACATATGCGGTGATGTTCCTCACAACCAGATTATATTACGCACTCCGCTGCTTCACGCGGTTCCGGAGCGGATTCATAACTGATCTGCAACACCGCGTTGCTACAATGGTTTGCGGATGAGTAACGTTATTGTTCTGGGTGCGCAGTGGGGGGACGAAGGTAAGGGCAAAGTTGTCGATCTCTTTGCCGAAGGCTTCCAACTCGTGGCGCGCTATCAGGGCGGTCATAACGCCGGCCACACCGTCTTCATCGGCGAAAAAAAGTTTATCCTGCGCCTGATTCCCAGCGGCATTCTGCGGCCGGGCGTCGAGGCTGTAATCGGCAACGGCGTAGTGATCGACCTTGGCGCTCTGATCGAAGAGATGGAGAATCTCGAAGCCGCCGGGATCGAGGTGGAGAATCACCTGCGCATCAGCAATCGCGCACACGTGATTTTCCCGTTTCACCGCTCGCTCGAGAAAATGTCCGAAGGCCGGGCGAACCGCATCCCGATCGGAACCACGATGCGTGGTATCGGACCCTGCTATGAAGACAAGATCGCGCGCCGCGGTGTCCGGATCGCCGATCTGTACGACCAGGAGAGCTTTCACGCCCTTTACGACGCCTTAGCCGAAGACAAGCGGGCCCTGGCGGCGGCGTTCGAACTTCGCGAACCAATCGACTACTCGCAAATCCGCGCGCAGACGGAAGAGTATGCCGAACGCATTCGCCCGCTGGTGTGCGACACGGCGGTCTATCTGGCCGATGCGATGTCGCGCGGGAAGCGGATCTTGTTCGAAGGCGGGCAGGGAACCATGCTCGACATCGATCACGGCACCTATCCGTTCGTCACCTCGTCGAGCGCGGCAGCCGGCGGCGCGTCTATCGGGACCGGTGTTCCCCCGACGCGAATCGGCGGAATTATTGGGGTTTCCAAGGCCTACATCACACGCGTGGGTTCCGGGCCGTTCCCGACCGAAAGTAACGATGCCGCGGGAGATTTGCTCCGCCGCGAAGGCAATGAGTTCGGCGCTGTTACCGGTCGTCCACGCCGCTGTGGCTGGTTCGATGCGCCGCTGCTGCGTTATACGGCGATCGTCAACGGCTTCGACACGTTGGTGATTACCAAGCTCGACGTGCTCGACCATCTGGATGAGATTCCGGTATGCGTGGGCTACCGGCTGTGTGGGAAGCCGATCGAAGAGATGCCCGCGACGTTTCGAGGTCTGGAAGCAATTGAGCCAGTATATGAAAAACTGCCCGGCTGGCGAACCCAAACACGCGGCATCACCCGTTACGACGATCTGCCGGAACTCGCGCGCGCTTATCTAAAGTTTCTCGAAGACAAGAGTGGAGTAGAGGTAGGCGGGATATCCACCGGCCCGGAGAGGAATGAAACCATCATCCGAGCCGGATCGAAACTGGAACGCTTGATCTAACTAGCGGTTGCCGTTAGCGACGCCCGCCGCCATGGCCGCCGCCACCACGGTATCCGCCGGCGCCGCCACGATACGCACCGCCAACATTGCCACGGTATCCACCACCGTAGCCGCCGCGGAATCCGCCGCCGTAATAGCCGCGTCCGCCATAGTAGCCTCGTCCGTAATAGCCATAGCCGAACCCACCGCCGTACACGTAGGGATAGCCGTAGCCATAATACGGATAAGCATATGGGTACGGATAAGGATTCGCGTAGGCATAAGGATACGGATATGCATACGGATAGGCCGGATACGGCGCCACACCAACGCCGACCATAACCCCGGCTTTCGCAGGCGCCGGAGCCAAAATCACCAGCAGAGCGATCAACATCAAGGCCGGAATGCCAATTCTTTTCAGCATGAACTTAACTCCTCTCCGATTCGAAACGTTTCGGATGCCTTCCTTCGGCACCCTCCAATCTATTCGACGCGAACGCCGTGGTATAGGATTCGTCCGGGTGGCCCTACGTTCCATTAAACACCCTTCAGATTAATAACTTTAACGGAGATCTCCGCGGCGGCATCACTCCATTGGTGCCCGCGGGAACTCCCCCTCTCTCCACAGCGTCCAAAAGACATAAACAAGTATTGCTAAAGTGTTAGGAAGCCCTGTAGTCGGAGATCTCCCGTTTCCGGGGTCCAGCGGACCCGTGTCCGTGAAATATATAGAAGCAGAGGTTGTACAGCTTCATGAACAAGCGGTTGGTGGTCGGAGCCATCGCATTCCTTTCCTGCGGCGCCATCGCGCCGGCTGCTGAGGTCCAGCGGCCCACCGCCGGTAAAGTCGAAATCTTTCATCTCAAAGACATCAAGCCGGGTATGCAGGGCACGGCGTGGACAGTCTTCTCCGGCACCGAGGCTGAGCCCGTGCCCGTGGAAGTGATCGGCGTCTGGAGAGGTCAGATGGGGCCGCGCAGCGCCGTGATCCTCGGCAAGATGGGCGGAAAAGCCAAGGTGACCAACGTCGCGGCGGGGATGAGTGGAAGTCCGGTGTATATCGACGGGAAGCTGGTGGGCGCGGTGGCGCTGCGCTTCAGCGTGTTCTCGCCGGATGCCATCTGCGGGATCACTCCGATTGAGCAGATGCTCGAGATCGAAGATTTTGACAAGTCGCGTCCCGCCGATGCGCGGACGCCGGACAAGATTCCCGCGCAGCGCGTTGGCGACGTCGAAGTGCCTGGAGAATTGCTGGGACGCTACGTTTCCGCGGGCGCGCAGGGGTCGTTTCCGGCTCGCGTGCCCACCATGACGCCGATCGAAACGCCGCTGGTGCTTTCCGGATTTTCCGAAGCCACCATCAATGCGTTCGATCCGATGTTCCGCCAGATGGGAATCGTCGCGGTGCAGGGTGGGGCGAGCGCCAGCCAGCTTACGGCGAAACCGGCCACGGGATGGGAACACTCGCTCAATCCGGGAGAAGCGGTATCGGGTGTTTTGGTATCCGGCGACATGTCGGCCACCGGGATGGGGACCGTCACTTATAACGACGGTAAACGCGTGTTGGCGTTCGGGCACCCTTTCTTCAATCTCGGACCGCTCGACATGCCGATGGCGAAGAGCGAGATCCTGATGGTGCTCAGCTCGGCGTTTCAGCCAACGAAGTTCGGGAACGCGACCGAAGTCGTCGGCGCGCTGCGGCAGGACCGTTACAGCGGCATCATGGGCGAACTCGGCGCGGAAGCCCCGTCGATTCCCGTGCACTTGAAACTACGGTCCATAGGCTTGAACAACAGCGTCGTTAAAGAGAAGGATTTCACTTTCCACGTCTTCGTTCACCAGAAGTGGACGCCCTTCCTGATGATGCTGACATTGTTCAATTCATTGCAGCAGATCAATGAGTATGCTGACGAGATGACGTATCGCATGAGCGGCAACGTCACGCTCGATGGGACCCAGAATATACACGTCGCCACCATGCTCGCGCCCAGCGAAATGCCCGTGCCCGCGCCGATGGCGCTCGCGGGATGGTGGGGCGACAAGTTCAACCGCCTGTTCCTGAATCCGGTGACGACGCCGAAGTTGAAAAGCGTCGATGTTTCAGTCGACCTGCTGCCGGAGCGGCGAGTCGTCAGTGTCGAGAACGCCTGGACGCCATCGACGGAAGTGGAAGCCGGCTCTGAAATCCCGGTGAAAGTGTTTCTCCGGCCTTACCGAGGGGAGAGAATCGAGAAATCGGTTTCCGTGAAGATTCCGGCCGGCATGCCCAAGGGCGAACATCGCATCCTGTTTTCGGACGCCGACACGATGAACCGGATGCAGCATGTGGCGGCGCTGGGGAATCGCTACATCGATATCCCCGAGACGGTCTCCCTCCTAAATCAGGAGCGCGACAACAATCAGCTTTACGTCTCCCTGGTCGACGGCCGGCCGACGTATTACTCGGATGACAAAACTCTTCCAGCGCTGCCTGCATCGGTGCTCAATGTTTTGCAAACCGAGCGGACCGCGAGCCGCGCCCTGGTCGGATCGGCGGAGAGCGTCGAGCAGCAGCTCGCGATTCCGTTCGATCAGGTGGTCAGCGGCAGCTATTCCCTGCGAATTACCGTAAAGTAACAAGCCTACTCATGAAAATTTTCTGTATCTCTGCCGCCCTTCTGTGCGCGGCCGCGGCCAGCTACGCCGTTGAGACGAAAACGTGGCAGCAGACGGACATGGCCGATTTCGAAAAAGGCAGCCTCACGAGGCTCTCGCTTTCGAGCGAAGGCCACCTCACTCTCGCGCCCGTGCTCAAGCAGATCTTTGACCCTTCGGTGACATTTCTGTGGGCCATTGCGCGGGATTCGAAGGGCAATCTATATGCCGGCGGCGGGACTCTGGGAGGTACGAAAGCGAAATTGTTCCAAGTGGATTCCGCCGGCAAAACCAAGGCTCTGGCCGAGCTTGACGGCATGCAGATTCAGGCGATCGCCATCGACCGGCAGGATCGCATCTACGCGGCAACGGCTCCCGACGGGAAGGTGTATCGAGTGGACGCGGCAGGGAAGGCCGACGTCTTCTACGATCCGCATGCGAAGTATATCTGGGCGCTGGCATTTTCGAAATCTGGAGACCTGTTCGTCGCCACCGGCGATCAAGGCGAGATTCATCGGGTAACGGCGTCGGGATCGGGATCCGTGTTCTTCAAAACGGAAGAGACGCATGCGCGATCGCTGGCGCTCGACGCGAACGACAATCTCATCGTGGGCACGGATCCGAGCGGTCTGATCCTGCGCGTGACGCCGGCCGGCGAGGGATTCGTCTTGTATCAGGCGCCGAAGCGCGAGATTACGGCGGTCGCAGTCGGCTCCGACGGAAGTATTTACGCGGCCGGTGTTGGGAATAAGCAGGGCGCCGCTGCTCCGGCCCAGCCGGCAGCGCCCGCGCCGGCGCCTGCACCCGCGCCAGCGCCCGGCGGGCTCACGCTGACGATCGGCGCGCGAGCTCCGCAGGCGCCTCCGCCGTCGTTAGGCTCGACCGCAGCGGCGATCACGGGCGGTTCTGAAATTTATCGTATTCAAAGCGACGGATATCCCCGGAAGGTCTGGAGCCATGCGCAGGATCTGGTGTACGCGCTCGCCTTCGACGCACAGGGGCATCCGGTTGCCGGAACCGGGAATCATGGCACGATCTTCCGGTTGGACTCCGATCACTCGTACACGCGCCTGCTCAACGTCGATCCGACGCAGGTGACGGCGTTCTGCTCCTCGCCCGATGGCCGCATTTACGCGGTTACCGGAAACATCGGTTCGATTGTTTCAATCGGTCCGGGACGCGAGGCGTCGGGAACCTATGAGAGCGACGTATTCGACGCGGGAGCGTTCACCTATTGGGGACGGCTGAGTGAAGAAGGCACCGGCACGATTGCGTTTGAAACGCGCAGCGGGAATCTGAACCGGCCGCAACAGAACTGGAGTCCGTGGGCCAAATTGAATGCGGGCCGCACGGCCTCGCCCGCCGCGCGATTCCTTCAATACCGGGCGACATTATCGGGAACGGCGGAGCTAACTGAAATCGATCTCGCGTATCAGATGAAGAATGTCGCGCCGGTGGTAGAAGCAGTCGAAATTACTCCTGAGAATTACAAATTCCCGGCTCCCGCGGGCGCCTCCTCTCCGTCGAACCCGACGCTCACATTGCCGGCGATGAGGACCCGGCCGCCGTCCGCATCCACCGTTTCCATCGATTCCGGATCCTCGCCGGCGTTGAACTGGTCGAAGGGGCAGATCGGCTCGCGATGGCTCGCCAATGACGATAACGGCGACACCATGACATTCAAGATCGAGATTCGCGGCGTCAACGAAACCGGGTGGAAGCTTTTGCACGACAAGCTGCGCGAGCACTATTACAGTTGGGATTCGACCATGTTTCCCGACGGAAAATACGTCGTGCGCGTGACGGGGTCGGACGCGCCGTCAAATCCGCCGGATCAGGCACTGAGCGCGTCCCTGGATAGCGATCCTTTTCTGATCGACAACACCGCGCCCGAAATCACCGATCTTAGAGGAACTCCGGCGGGGAACAGAATCGAAGTTCGATTCCACGCGAAAGACGTTCTCAGCGACATCGGCAAGGCGGAATATTCGATCAACGGCGGCGATTGGATCGTGGTGGAGCCGGTCACACGCCTGACGGATTCCAAGGAAGAGGAATACCGCGTCCTGGTGGATCGTGGCCAGGGCGAAGCGACGATAGCGGTGCGGGTCTCGGACGAATACGAGAACCAGGCGGTGTCCAAGATCGTCGTGAAATAATTTGGACTTGACAACAACTGCGAGATGTGACGTGATGGTGTTGTTCCCGTGAAGCGCATTCTCGCATCGCTGTTGCTGCCCGTTCTGAGCCTCCCGCTCCTTCTGCCAGCATTTTTCGACGCGGGAATCTCGAACCTTCCGGCGTGTTGCCGTCGCGGTGGGAAACATCACTGCGCGACGCCGGGCGATGCCGCGCAGGACGGTTCCGCAGGTGTGCGGGGAATCGCACCCCGATGCCCGTTGTACGCGAAAGCGGGCGTTTTGCCTTCGGGCGCGGCGCCGATGCCGCTCAGCCGGTCTTACTCAACGCATCCGCCGGTTTTTGCGTCGGCCTCTGGTGCGTCGCTTACGCGAAGCCTTCGCGTTGACGCTCACGATCGTTCCTCGCAAAAGCGCGGACCTCCTAGCTTTTCTCTCTAACCGAGTTACCTGTGTGGGGCAGGCTGGTAGCCTGCGCGCCGATTTTGCGACCGGCGCACGGAACAAGACGGGCGGAGTACGACTCCGCCGCGGGCTGCAGGCCCGCCCCACAACGAAAAGAGAGAAAGGAAAAGATTATGTGGTTGTGGAAGCGTGCCATTGTCCCGA
>Ga0209579_10001693_pt1 | contig 17769 bp, 16 predicted proteins | sample Coa_R1_2_FD_187152 | JGI IMG/M metagenome (GOLD analysis project Ga0209579, IMG submission 187152) | Surface soil microbial communities from Centralia Pennsylvania, which are recovering from an underground coalmine fire - Coalmine... | ecosystem: Environmental > Terrestrial > Soil >... | reverse complement strand
GGTCTATTGCAAACCTTCCCCCTTGAATCGATCGGTGGGATGATTGCGGAAATGCCGGTTGCGTGCGCGTGCTAAACTGAGCGTTATCAACAGAAGGCCGACGTAGCTCAGTTGGTAGAGCAGCCGATTCGTAATCGGCAGGTCATCGGTTCAAGTCCGATCGTCGGCTCCATTCCGATAACTTACCTCGCGCCTGCTTGTCCATTCAGAATGGGCAAAGCCTTGTGATCTGCGTCATTGATGGCTCCGGCATGAATTGGTCCACTTGGAACGAGGGACCAGCCAATGCCGCCCCAAACACTCGACACCAAAACTCTTCCTGAAAATGCGTACAAGCCGCTGCATAGCGGCGAACTGTATCTCCCCATTGTTCCGGCTTCCGCCAACTTGCACGAGATTACCTGGCGCTCCATCTTATGGGGCGTCCTGTTTTGCGTGATTTTCACCGTCGCGTCTGCCTATTCCACGCTGAAAGTTGGCCAAGGGATGGAGGCGGCGATCCCCATCTCCATCCTCGCCATCGGATTGGCACGTCTTTACCAGCGGCGCTCCTCCGTGCTGGAGAACGTAATCATTACCGGTATGGGCGGGGCCTCGGCGGCGGTCGTATCGGGCGCTGTTTTCACCATTCCAGCGCTATACGCTCTCCATCTCGATCCACATCCCGTGCAGACGATTTTCATTTGCCTGGCTGGGGGATGCCTGGGCGTCCTCTTTCTGATCCCACTGCGACGTTACTTTGTGTGCGAAATGCACGGCAAGTTTCCGTTCCCAGAGGCCACTGCCATCACTGAAGTCCTGGTAACGGGTGAAAAAGGCGGATCACAGGCCAAGCTTCTTCTTCAGGCAACGCTCGTTGCCGCCATCTATGACTTCTTCGTCACGACGTTTCACGTCTGGAAGGAATACTTAAACTTTCAGTTTGTGCCGGCAATGCGGGCGCTTGCCGAGCGTGGCCGCATGGTCTTCAACTTTGATGCGGTCACCTTCATTCTTGGTCTCGGATATGTGATGGGCTTACGCATCGCCCTCATATTTTGTGCTGGTGGCGTACTGGTCAACTTCGTGCTTGTGCCCTTGATCTGGTTCATCGGCAGCCATACGGGCGACCTTACCGTGTATCCCGCGACCATCCCGATTTCGCACATGACGGCTGCCGATATCTATCGTTTCTACGTACGGTTTATTGGCGTCGGCGCGATTGCGAGCGCGGGGCTGGTAGGAATTATCAAATCGCTACGCGTGGTTGTGGGATCATTTGGCATCGCCGTGCGGGCCTTTCGTCGAGGTGAAAGGGCGCAACTGGAGCGCACGGATCGCGACATTTCCATCATCACGATCCTGCTCGGAGTTGCGCTTGGCGCAACCGGAGTAGCTGTCTTCTTTGGGCAACTTCATGTGTCATGGACCATAGTTGGTTTGGGCTTGGCACTGACGTTGCTGTTCTCATTCTTCTTCACCACCGTCGCCGCCAATGCCATCGCCACTACAGCGAATAACCCAGCCAGCGGGATGACGCTGCTTACAGTCATTGTCTCGGCAGTCGTGCTGCTGAAGTTCGGGCTCTCGGGATCCACCGGAATGTTTTTCGTAATGGCGTTGGCGGGCATGGTTTGTGTTGCTCTATGCTCATCAGGACAATTCATCACTGATCTCAAAACAGGTTATTGGGTTGGTTCCACGCCTGCGGCGCAGCAAAAGGTGAAATTCATCGCAGTTGTGGCGTCAGCGCTTACGGCGGGGTTCACCATCATCCTGCTCGCCAAGGCATTCCAGTTCGGAGAAGCGGTTCCCGGTGACCCAAGGCAAGTTCTGGTGGCACCACAGGCTTCTGCCCTGAAAGCTGTGGTCTCGGGATTCATGAGTGGGCAGCCGGCTCCTTATATCTTGTTCGGGCTCGGGGCGATGGTCACCGTAGTGCTGGAGATGCTTGGCCTTTCCTCGATGGTCTTCGCCCTTGGAATCTATTTACCTTTGCAATTAACCACTCCCATTCTGGCTGGCGGATTCCTCTCACACTTTGTGAATAAGCGTGCCGAAAAGACCGGCGGCGAGCACGGTAGAACAATCCGTGAGCGCGGTATCATCATCGCTGGGGGCCTGATGGCTGGCGGCGCGCTCGGCGGCGTGATCGGAGCGGCGCTGCGCGTGCTGCCGCACTTCCGGGAAGAGTGGATTCAAACACCGTTCTACGGGAACAATGCGGTGTCGCAGTCTGTTTCCGCATTGTTTTTCGTTGGCATATGCCTGTACGTCTGGTTTAGTTCGCTGAAAAAAGAAAAGGAGATGTGATGGACAAAGCAGGAAAATTCGCCGCGGACGCAATCCTTGCGATCGATACTCTCTGGGGCGGTGATGTAATGTGCGCCTCCGGAACTGGAAGGTTTATCGCCGATTCCTGGTTTTCGGATGAGCCGCTGCCTCTCGCATATACTCTGCCTGCCGCAGCTCGGATCAGGACGTCTGGGGGAGTTGCAAGCAAGGCGCTGGACCAGGACGCGGTCGAACAATATTTGCGTCAGATCAACGTTACGGAAGCGATGGATGGTCTTCGAAAGGAAGCAAAGAAGGTAACGGGCCCGCGAGGCCAGTACCTATCGGGCTTGGCGCTTTGCCTGCAAACCATGTGGGACCTGGCCATGGAGATTCTCGGCAAAGGCGATCCCGTGCCCTATGAACGGAGCGTGAAAGCCGCGACCGGCCATTCGCCGGAGCCGTCCCAACCCAAAGGGAAAAGGGATAGGGTTGAAGAGCTGTTGGGCCGAGCGGGGTACTCGCCGTCCGGCTCGGGCAGGATTCTCGGTGCAGTGGATGCCTGGCGGCGAGATCGACTCGTCCCCATGGCATCGGTGCAGGCCCTGGGTGCTGCCGTGATCGCTGAAATGAATGAGCTCAGTGCAAAGAACTTGGTGCCGTATCTTCCAAAAGAGTTCGTACGAGTGCCGCGCGCCAACATCGAGTTTCTTCCCATTAAAAATGCCTGGTTCTCCGGATCGATGAACTACCTTGGACGGGCGAGAAACGCGGATGGCACGCCGAAGTACGAAGCTACGTACGAAATCAATGCCTCTCTGCAGATGTCATTTCCGGAGTTCGAGCAGCTCGTCAGCCACGAGGTTGTACCGGGGCATGTAACTACTTTCGCTTATCTGCAGGATCTGTACGTGCGCGGCCTGGTCGGGTTCGAGGCCACGGTGCTGACGATGAATACGCGAGCCGCCACTCTTTTTGAAGGAATCGCCAACAATGCGATCCTGATAGCTCATGGCGTAACCGAAGTGGATCAACTTCCAGATGAAGATTTGCAGATTGGTGTGCTGCTCGCGCTCTTGCAAGACGACGCCAAGAACCAATCGTCGTATCTCACCTGGAGTGAGAATGTGCCGAAGGAGGAAGTGGCGGCCACTCTTCGGAGCGACTACCTGGTGACTGAAGAACGCGCCGACAAACTTTCCGGCGCATGGGGACGCCATCCGCTTTTAGGCAGGATGTATCTACCGGCCTACCGTCGCGGTACCGACATAGTTGCCGAACTGCGCCGCAAGTATCGCCCCGGTGAAATATTGCCCGTACTCTATGGCTCCGCCGGATTGGTGGATTGTGAGACCGTCGAAGCTGCATGCGAACAGCTGACTTGTTCCGCTCAGGCAGTCGTTTAGCCGTCGCATCCGCAAGAAGTTGGCACCGCTCCATGGCAAGTCGATGTGGCCAAGCAGCACGTGTGCCTAGCGGATCATTACTATCCCCGATCGAAGAGTTCTATCGCTGGCCCGCAACACTTCTTAAGAGCGCGGGTTTACATTTTCGTCTAGCAGTTGACGAGCGTCACATTCGCTGGGGCGCGGAGGTGGTGACATGAAGAAATGGCTTGGTGCGGCAACGTTATTTGTTCCTTTGGCTTTGGCCGGGTGTGCGCATCCGCATCCGACCTACTATCAGGCGCCACCACCTCCACCGTCATTTCGTGAAATAGCCCAAGAAGGTTTTCATGATGGATTCGAAGCAGCAAGGCATGATGTTGCATATCGCAAGCCGCTGGCATTCGAGCATCATGAACTGTTTCATCATCCTCCGGTCGCACCCGAGGCTCGCGAGGATTACCGCCGCGGTTTCAGAAATGGCTACGATACCTTCCTTGATCGGGAGCGCCCAGGCTACTGAACAAATTGATTTTTCTGAGGGAGTTTGGAATTCCCACTCTACTTTGCGATAGCTTCCACCGAGGAGGTTTAGGGGATAGCAAACGCAGAAGAAGTGCCTTGTCGCGGCGTCTGAGTTGCTACCGTGAAAACGACCTCAGCTTCGGAGTGGGCTGAACCGTCAATACACCCCACACTGCACAGGCCAGGAAGGCAATAATGGCGAACATGCCCAGACCGAGCCAACAGTCAAATGCGAATTGGAGCAAAGGTACTAAAACTCGCCACATTGCTTCATTTCCCGACATATGTAGATGACAGGCGGAGGTACGAAAGTTATCTGGTGGAGGATGAGAAATCCCGTAGCGCCGAAATAAACTCTACCCACCTTTCTCTCAGCGCAGGTTCAATGCCAAATGCGGGACTGTACAAGGCCACGCAAACCATGGCGATCCTGCGAGATGACAATTGCATTGGCGCAACACAGCTGCACCTTAGGCGCAAAATACTGTCCATTTGACCACCCGCGTACACCATCGCTGGCAGCGCCGATTCAGAGGACATGGCCATCACCAACGGGATCGCGATTTTTCCAAAATGGGGAGCGCAGGCGACGCAAGAAGACGCCAGCTTTACTAAATTCCCGATAGCAGTGAAAATGAATGTTTGTTCATATGAATCGACAGGAGCGAGTGCAATATGGCAGCGACCGGAGAACTCATTCGTTTGATTAACTATGTAGACGATATTTCCACGACATTACGTCGTATCAGCGCCTCTATCCCTATGATGGATGTTGAAGAGAAGAAGCGCCTGGCAGAGCACTTGCGCGCCGCCAGCTCCAATTTCACAACCATTCTGGGCCAACTGGAAAAGGGAGCGTAGTAGTGGGGGAAGTTCTCACGATTGCCGTGATTGGCGCCGGCACCATGGGCCGTGGCATCGCCCATGTCGCTGCTCTTGGCGGTTACCGCACCGTGCTGGAGGATCTCCTCCCCAATGCCTTGCGCAAAGCCGAAGGAGAGATTCGTGACAACCTCGATCGAGCAGTCCAGTTAGGCAAGGTTTCGGCAAACGACGCTAGCGCGGCAATGGGCCGGCTGGAATATGCGGGCAGCGTGGAGGAAGCCGCGCGTGAAGCCGATGTGGTTATCGAAGCCGTTCCCGAGGAACTGGAATCGAAAATCGAGATATTCACTCTCCTCGACAAAATTTGCCGGCCCGGGACAATCCTCGCCTCCAACACGTCCTCATTGAGCATCACTGAGGTCGCGAGCGTTACCTATCGCGCTCCAAAATGCGTCGGCATGCACTTTTTTAATCCCGTTCACAAGATGAAGCTGTTGGAGATCGTTCGGGCTTTGGAAACAGACGAGGAAACATTGGCCACCGCGGCTGAGGTTGGCCGGCGCATGGGAAAAGAAGTGGTCGTAATTAAGGAGTCACCCGGCTTCATTACCAGCAGGATCAACGCGATGATCGGCAATGAAGCCTTTTATATGCTGCAGGAGGGAATTGCTTCGGCACAAGACATCGACAAAGCTCTGAAGCTTGGCCTGAACCATCCTATGGGGCCTTTCGAACTGGTGGATCTTGTCGGCCTTGATACCCGCCTGCACATTCTCGACTATCTGCACAAAAGCTTGGGTGAAAAGTATCGCCCGGCGCCGTTGTTGGCCCAGTATGTCAAAGCCGGCCGCCTGGGACGCAAATCGGGGCGCGGCGTGTACGAATATCCCGAAAAGAAATCAGACCAACCCAAGCCGCTGGGCAAAGCTGGCGATTGAAAAACTCGACCGGGTTTCTGAAAAGACAACCACAAAGGACACGAAGTAGCACAAAGGGTTGAATCGCTGCGAAACGAGTAGGTCCCTTGGTGAGTCTTCGTGTCCCCGTGGTTCAGAATACCTAATTGGTTTTGTTGATGTCTTGCTTCGCTTCCAGTTTTTTCAAGCCAGCATCAAAGAAGATCTTTTGATTGTCTGGAGCCCCCTCGCGCGCTAATTTGAATTCTTTGAGCGCACTGTCGAAATCTCCCTGCGAAGAATAGATTCTCGCGATCCCATCATGAACCAGCCAATCGTTGGGATCTTTCTTTTGCGCCTGGCGGAACAAGTCAAAGGCCTGATCCTGTTTCCCTTCCTGTTGCAGTTGCCGTCCATAGGCGTACATCTGCGCTGCGGTTGCGCGCTCTAGCGCCTGGTTTTTGGCGGTCGCGGCTTCATCCTTGCGGCCGAGCGCATCCAGAATCTGCGACTTGGTCATGTAGTTGTCGAAACGAGGCTCGGTGCGAATTGACGTTTCCTCATACTTCAGCGCCTGATCCAGGTCGAACTTTTGAGCGAGCAGATAATTGGCTGCATCATCCCAAGCTTCCCACGTGTACTGGGCTAATCCCTGAAGCTGATTGGGCAGGCTGGTCTCGACGATCTTGTGCACATCGACTGAAACCTTGAAGGGAACGGCTATATTTTCCCAATACATTGTCGCTACCGCGGACTCTTTCTGCACATCGTTGAAGTCATACGTAAGCGCTTCATGCATGTCCGCTGGCTGAGGCTTTACACTGACTCGCAGCGCATCTTCGGCTTCGTTGTAAGTGAAGCTGCCCCAGGCGGTGTGAACTTTAGAAAAGATCACGGTCCACTGGTCTTTATCGGGAATCATTTGCAAGCCGTAAATTCCCTTCTCTAACGGTTTGCCTTCGACACTTACCGGATCGGTGAATTTAATGGTGGTATTTTCGTTGGCTCCGGCACGCCAAACTTGCCCGTACGGAACGACTTTGCCCCAAATTGTGCGGCCCTTCACCAGCGGCCGATGGTAGTTGATCGTAATGTCGGTGATTCCCACGCGCTGGACGACAATCGAGTGTTGACTATCCCGCGGCAGATCAAGCGCCACCGACTGTGCCCAGCATGCGGACACCCCGAACGCTGAAACAATTGTTACCAGGGCTGTGAACCAAAGCTTTCGCATGACTTCCCTCCTCTCAAATTGTTCTGGGAATACCCACAGACCAGCACTTAGACGGGTTCTCAAAAATGAGGATAGCCATTTGTAAAAAGTTGTTTACAAGTTCGCTAAAATTGGTGCTTGCCTGAGACAACAAACCCGCGATTGGAGCGCGTGCTCGCGCAGTTGCGGTTATATGAGCATCCGTTGTTGGAGTTTGGCGCACAACCAAAGGGCGAGGCTGTAGAGGTCATCATCCAATTTAAAAATCCTTCAGTTCCCGTGCACACCTATTACTTCGAGTTGCACCCTCGCGATTTGGATCATCCCCAATTCGAGTGGACGTTCCAGCGCCAACTTTACGATTGCCTGCACGATTACCTGATCGAAATGTTTACCCGAACCCCGCAGAACCGGCTGGAACGCCAGCAGGAGCGGTTGTGAGCCCGCGAGAAAGAATTCTGCAAGAAATTCGGGAAAAAGGGCCAATTCCCTTCTCGCGCTATATGGAGCTTTGTCTCTATGATCCCGAACTCGGCTACTACTCGCGCAACGTCGAACAATTCGGCAAGGCGGGAGATTTTTATACCTCGAGCGATGTTCATGCGGTATTCGGCAGGCTGCTCGCGCGGCAGTTCGAGGAGATGTGGCGAGTGCTGGGAAGCCCAGAAGCAATCAACATTATCGAACTCGGCCCCGGCCGAGGCTTATTTGCACGCGATGTTCTGGATTGGTCGGAGAAAAAATTTGCGCAATTTTTCGCAGCCCTGCATTATTCGCTCGTCGAGCGTTCTGCAGTATTGAAACAACGTCTCCGAGGCACGTTGGAATCGGCTTTCTCAAGGGGGAAGACTTGCATCAGAGATTTCCCGAATAACGCCAATGACGACATTCCGGTCATCATTTTCGCCAATGAATTCTTCGATGCGCTCCCAGTCGCGGTCCTCAGTTCCCAGGGTGAGTTACGAATCGCCGAGGATGGCGGACGCTTTAATGAGACCTGGGCACCAGCATCACAGGAGCAACTCCGCTTCCTCGATCAGTACGCTGTGCATCCGGAGGAGGGAGAACGAATCGAAGCTCCCCTGATCGCGCAAAAGTATATGGCTCAAGTCGCGGCTTCCGTCCGACGAGGCTTTATCGTCGTCATCGATTATGGGTACACACGTGACGAATTACTGGCTGGCCGGCATCGCGGCACACTCATGGCCTATCGCCAGCATTCCGCAAGCGCCAACCCCTATGAGGCTCCCGGTGAACAGGACATTACCGCACATGTGAACTTTACAGCGTTGGCGGCGGCGGCTGAACAGAATGGCATGCAGGTTTGGCCTCTGCTTACCCAATCGCAACTTTTGCTCGGAATCGGGGAACAGAATGAATTTGCGGATGCGTTCGAAGAGTGCCGACTGCCACAAGAACGGGCGAAAGTTGCGCTGCAGTTAAAACACTTGCTGACACCGGCGGGCTTGGGGGAAACCTTTCACGTGCTCTTAGCGAGCAAGGGTTTGGACTCCGAAAAAGTATCGACTCTGAGCGGACTCGGCTTCGGTCGCAGCCGCCCTGAATCCCATGACATCGGTAACGTACGTTAGTGCATGTCGCTTATCACACCGATGTGCATTGCATGTCATCAACCTGTGCCGCAAAATCCTTGCATGCTTCAGCGGTGCCGAATCATCGTGGCTGCGTTCGCTATATGCTGCCTTTTGTTAGCGGTGGGCGTGCTGGCCCAGTCTGCAAGCGATGATACGCATTCCCGGGAAAATCAACTGATTGCTCTTGAACGTCTTTGGAACGAAGCGCAAGTGAACCGGGACGCGAATGCCCTGGCTGGCATGATCGGTGACAAGTTCGTCAACACCGAGTGGGACGGCGAAGTCACCGAGCGCGGGCAATTCCTTGCCGACATCGCCGATCCGCGTTTCAAGGTGAACTCATTGAATATCCAGGATGTGAAAGTGGTCCTCTACAGAGATGCTGCCGTCGTAGCCGGCATCTATCACACCAAAGGGACCTACCTCGGTAAGCCCTACGAGCACACCGGACGCTTCACCGACACATGGGTGCTGCAAGACACCAAATGGCAATGCGTCGCCAGCCACACCAGCCTGCTGCAAAAGTAATTCAATCCTCCAGCCTAATGACACCCGCGCCGAGCCATGCAACTGGCCGACCGCTATGGTAAGATGAGCCGCTTTTGGGTTGTTTTCCGCCTTATTAAATGGCAGAAGTTTTTATTTCTGCCTTCCACCGGGGGCTCATGCGCCGCAATCGTGTTTATCTGAATGTTATTTTGCTGGTTGCCTGTAATCTGCCCGGCCTTGCCCAAGAATCTCAGATGGCTGTTCCGCCCATGATCAATTTCAGCGGCACATTCACAGATCTTAACGGCAAGCCGGTCACGGGCATCGTGGGTGTCACGTTCTACCTCTACAAAGATCATCAAGGCGGCGCGCCGCTATGGATGGAAACTCAGAACGTCCAAGCGGACAGAACCGGCCACTACTCAGTCGTGCTGGGCTCGGCGACCAGGCAGGGCTTGCCTGCCGATCTCTTTGCCTCCGGCGAAGCCCGCTGGCTGGCGGTGCAAGCCCAAGGGCAAGCGGAACAGCCCCGCATCATGCTGGTTGCTGTGCCCTACGCGATGAAAGCGGCGGACGCACAGACCCTGGGCGGATTCCCACCATCAGCATTCCTACTCGCAGCGCCGCCAAATGCGAACATTGCGAGTGCGGCTAATCTGAATGGTGCAGCCTCGGTGATTTCCGCAACGACATCCGATGTAACGACTAGCGGTGGCCAGGCAGACACAATTCCCATGTTCACCGCCGCCGCCAACGTCCAGAACTCCATTCTGACTCAAACCGGGACAACCGCCATCAGTGTTGGTGGCAAGCTGAACCTACCCGCCTTGGGCACGGCTACAGCCGGCGCTGGCTTCAAATCGCGACCACTGGATTTCGTAACCTCTGTATTTAACAGCAGTAGCGCAACCGCGGTGCCGCAAACATTCCAGTGGCAGGCCGAACCAGTGGGCAACAACACGACATCGCCGGCTGGGGCATTCAGTTTGCTCTACGGTTCTGGCACGGCTGCGCCAAGTGAGACGGGACTGAAAATTGCCAAGAACGGAATTATCACCTTCGCGAGCGGGCAAACATTTCCCGGTGCGACGGGAACTGGAACCGTAACGAGCGTGGGGCTAAGCGCGCCGACTTCGGATTTCAAAGTGACCGGCTCTCCCGTGACGACGTCGGGAACGCTGAAGATTGCTTGGAATGTCGCGCCGACATCTGCCGCTACCGCCAATGCGATTGTAAAGCGCGATGCCAGCGGAAGCTTCTCGGCAGGAGCCGTTAACGCCACCCTAGGCGTCTCTTCCACGGTCGCAGCGGGAGATGCCCTGTTTGGCGAGAGCAATGGCTCGGCATCCGGCTCGAACGGCGTAGAAGGCAGAACTACCGCCGGCCCTGGTTCTGGCGTAGTAGGGCTCAATATTAGTGCGACTGGCGGCATTGGCGTCTACGGCAGCGGTGGAAGTGGAAGCGCGTCCACCGGAATTTATGGCACCGGTACCGTCGGTGTATTCGGTACAGGCTCCAGTTACGGGTTTAAGACCGACAGCAATGTGCAGCAGGCGCGAACTGCCGGAGGTTGGGTGAAGGCAATGGCCTATGTGCAGGGATTTAACGCGCCGTACACTATCACTCTCTGCTTTAATTCGACCCTGGCGGGAGCGGCAGCCACAACGCCACCCTGCGGATTTAATCTCACCGAAATTAGTCCGGGTGCGTTTGACGTTGACTTCGGTTTCCAGGTCAGCGACCGGTTCTTCCAGGCCACAGCGGACATAGGCGAGGGTTATCCACTGTACGCCCATCCTGTGAGCGGCAGCGTAGTACTCCTCTACTCCCCGGACTCATCAGCTAACTATCATCCGTTCGCCGGCTATATCTTCGTCTTCTGAGAACGAGCCTGCATTGAGTCAAAAAGCCGCACGGCCACGTTACCTCGACAGAAGTCGGCGAGGAACTGCTGCTCTTACGGCCTGGTCATCCTCTCCGGTTTCACCAGTTGATCGAATTCTTCCCCACTGAGATACCCGAGCTTCAACGCAGCTTCGCGGAGGCTGGTGTGCTCCACGTGAGCGGTGTGTACGATTTTGGCAGCCTTGTCGTAACCAACTTTAGGGGCGAGAGCGGTTACCAACATCAACGAATTCTTCACATACCAGTCCACTTTTGATTTGTCGACTTCGATTCCCTTGAGCATGTACTCGACATAGCCACGGCAAGCGTCGGTCAGCAGCGTCACGGAATGAAGGAAGTTGTAAATCATCACCGGCTTGAAAACGTTAAGTTCAAAGTTGCCCTGTGAGCCGGCGAATCCGACCGCCGCCGTGGCGCCGTGGACCTGCACACAAACCATCGTCATCGCCTCGGCCTGTGTGGGATTCACTTTGCCTGGCATGATCGAGGATCCGGGCTCGTTTTCCGGAATGGACAGCTCACCCAATCCGCAACGCGGCCCGGAAGCCAGCCAGCGGATGTCATTGGAAATTTTCATGAGCGACGCGGCTAATGTTTCCAGCGCTCCCTGCGCGAACACAATCTCGTCGTGAGCGGAAAGCGCAGCAAATTTATTGCCATGCGAGCGAAACGGCAGGCCGGTAAGTTCGGAGATTTTTTTCGCGGCACGTTCTGCGAACTCGGGATGCGTGTTCAATCCCGTACCCACGGCTGTTCCGCCGATCGCGAGATCGTACAACCCTTCCAAAGTCTGCTCCAACCGCTTAGTGTCACGCTCCAGCAGGCTTGCCCAGCCGCCGAATTCCTGACCAAACGTTAACGGCACCGCATCCTGCAAATGGGTTCGCCCTATCTTTACGACATTTTCGAATTCCTTAGCTTTGGCTTTAATCGCATCATGAACGGTTTTGATTGCCGGAATTAATGCATCTTTCACGCGCTCGGCCGCAGCAATGTGCATGGCGGCCGGAAATGTATCGTTCGATGACTGAGACATGTTGACGTCGTCATTTGGATGAATCGGCTTCTTCGAACCCATCTGGCCGCCAGCAATCTCGATGGCACGATTCGAGATGACCTCATTCACGTTCATATTGGTCTGAGTTCCGCTGCCGGTCTGCCAGATGCGCAGCGGAAACTGATCATTTAGCTTGCCGGAGATGACTTCGTCGGCCGCCTGAACGATGAGCTTGGCTTTCTCCGGCGCCAGTTTGCCGAGATCCTGATTCACGAGCGCGCAGGCCTTCTTGAGAATGCCGAACGCGCGGATTAATTCTGGCGGCATGGTATCGCGACCGATGTTGAAGTGGAGAAGAGAACGTTGAGTCTGCGCGCCCCAATAGACGTTGGCCGGGACTTCGATTTGCCCCATGCTATCGGATTCAATGCGGGTGCGGGTCGCAGGTTCGGCAAGAGTTGCCATCGGTATAGTCCTCAACATTACATAAGAAATGAATTCACTTCGGATTATAGCTCCGGAATTGCAACCCTTTTCGCAGCCAGGAATCACAGGATAACGTGACAGTTGTACCGGAGGTCTGAAATACCCACGTGCTAGAATCGTTACCTTCCAGATCGCGGCACGTGCACATCAGACGTGTGCAGCGGCAACAGGATCGTCGTGGCCAAGTTATCGGATGCAGTCCAGCAGATTCCGGACACCCTCCCCCGTGCGCAGATCGACGCACGCTCAAATACCCGGGTTGACGTTCTGGTGATTGGCGCTGGACCCACCGGACTAGCCTGCGGTATCGAGGCGCATCGCGCCGGTTTTAAGGTCGCGGTCATCGATAAAGGATGTTTGGTCAACTCGCTTTTCAACTATCCGGCGCATATGACTTTTTTCACCACGCCGGAACTGCTCGAAATCGGCGATATTCCCTTCAGCACCGCGCACCAGAAGCCCACTCGCGAAGAGGCGCTGGAATACTATCGAAAAGTTGCGGAGCATTATCAATTGGCGGTTATCCAGTATCAGTGGGTAAAGACTGTGGTTGGCCGAGATGGTGATTTCCAAATTGCCGCTACGGATCGGCTGGGCAGAGTCTACGACTACCACACTCGGAAGTTGATCGTCGCCACCGGCTATTACGATATGGCCAACCAAATAAACATCCCGGGCGAAGACCTGCCCAAAGTCTTTCACTATTACAAAGAGCCGCACCCGTTCTTCAATCTTGATGTGTTGGTTATTGGCGGAAAGAACTCGGCAGCGATCTCCGCGCTCGATTTATGGCGGCACGGCGCACGCGTTACGCTGGTACATCGTGGCTCGAGGATGCACCATCACGTGAAGTACTGGATTCTTCCTGACATTGAGAATCGCATTCGCAACGGCGAGATTCAGGCATATTTCAGCAGTTCGGTGCAAGAGATTGGCGCTGACCATGTCATGATCTACACGCCCGAAGGCATCGTTCATCTGAAAAATGACTTTGTTTTTGCCATGACCGGATATCACCCTGACTATGATTTTCTGCGCTCTATGGGAATCGAGCTTTCAGCCGATCTCTGCCGGCCAGTATGCGATCCGATCACCTTGGAGAGCAATGTTCCCGGAATCTACGTTGCAGGCGTGATCGTGGCCGGCTCCCGAACCAATGAGATCTTCATCGAAAACGGGCGTTTTCACGGACAGCAGATCGCAAAGGATCTGAATCAGAAGTTGGGCGGCACGTCTGCGGCTCCCGGCCTACTCTCGCCAATATAACCGGCATCCTACGCGCCCTTTCGCAAAATCAACGCGGAATTCTTAGAGCCGAAGCCAACGCAATTACAAATGGCATGCTCGATCTTGACGCTGCGGTCCACGTCGGGGACGTAGTCGAGATCACATCCGGGATCTGGAACCTCCAGGTTAATGGTGGGTGGCACTCGGCTATGCTCCATAGCAATCAACGTGGCGGCGACTCCGGCAGCGCCGCATGCACCCTGAGCATGGCCAATCTGCGATTTCAATGCTGACATGGGAATTCGCGAGGCCTGCGCTCCAAGTGCCAGCTTTAGTGCACGCGTCTCCACGCGATCATTCATTTCCGTCGAAGTTCCGTGAAGATTTACATACTGCACGTCCCCGGGGCCAATACCAGACTCATCGAGCGCCACGGTAATGGCACGAGCAGGCTCCTCCGGGGAGTCGCTCATACGCACTCGATGGAAGGCTTCGCACGTGGAGCCGTAGCCGGCAATTTCAGCAAAGATTCGAGCGCGGCGATTTCGGGCATGTTCATATTCTTCCAGAATGAACATCCATGAGCCCTCAGCGATAACGAAGCCGTCGCGATCCGCGGAAAATGGGCGTGAGGCGCGCTCGGGCGCGTGATTCCACGACTGCGTCAGCGCACGCAGAAGGGTATAGCCCTTGATGATTCCTGGAGTGATTGTAGAATCGGCGCCCCCAACCAGAAACATCGGCTGCACCCCTGCTTGAATGTGCTGATACGCGTAGCCGATGGCATCCGTCGAAGAAGTGCACCCCGCCGTTACTACATGGCTGTATCCGCGAAATCCGAAGCGCATGGAAATCTCGCTGGAAAGCGTTCCCATGGTTCCGCTGGGAATACAAAAAATGCTCACCTGCTTCACGTGCCCCGAGTGCCACAGGCGATATTGCTCTTCGGAGAATTCCTGTGCTCCGCCCCCCGTCCCGAGTATCACTCCAATCTCGCGTTTTTCCTCCATCGACATCCCCGAAGGATCAATTCCCGCATCCTGGAGTGCCTCGCTGGAAGCGGCAATTGCCAAGGGCACGACTCGCGAAACATGTTTGCGCTCGCGAGCGTCGACCCACGCAAGCTCATCGAATTCAGGAATCTCGCCCGCGATGTTGACCGGCAGGTGGGAAGGATCGAAGCGGGAGATTCGTTTCACCCCAGATTTCCCTGCCAGCACCGCGCGACAGAACGCTTCCTTTCCCAAACCGTTGGGGCTGACCACACCAAACCCGGTGATGACAACGCGCGGAGGCATATTTCGTAAACAGGACAGCTACTCTGATGCCCACTGCAAGCTCAAGGTTACGTCAAATGGCATAATCGTACTCGATGCCGTTGGGCCTTTACATATCAGTGCCGTTCTGCCGCACTAAGTGTACCTACTGCAACTTTTCTTCGGACGTTTCTTCGAAAACGATGTTCCAGCCCTACGTTGAGCGACTATGCGTCGATCTTGGACAGGCTCGACGCATCGCCCAAGAGATGGGAGGTCAATTCGAACCGATTTTCGACACCACCTACTTGGGTGGGGGAACCCCAACAATACTGGATATATCGCAGCTCAAACAGCTTTTTGTCACGATTTCGCAAAATTTCGAGGTGCTGCCCGCATCGGAAATCACGATCGAGTGCGCACCCGGCACGCTCACACCCGCATTGATTGATGCTCTGGCTGAAGTCGGGGTAAATCGGGTGAGCCTGGGTGTGCAGTCTTTCGTTGATCAGGAGGCCGCTTGGGTCGGGCGTTTGCACAAGCGTGAAAACGTCATCGATGAGCTTTCTCGTTTGCGCGCAGCCGGAATTTCCAAGATCAACATCGACCTGATCGCCGGATTGCCTGGTCAAACGGCAAGCTCCTGGGACTTCTCTTTAGAGCAGACGATCGCGACGGAAGTTCCTCACGTGAGTGTTTACATGCTGGAAGTGGACAACGACTCGCGCCTGGGACGAGAGCTGATTGCCGGGGGCACCAGATACCATGCGCATTTTGTTCCCAACGACGATTTGACAGCCGACTTGTACAGCATGGCCTGCGAACAGTTGGAACGGACAGGCGTGCAGCAATACGAAATTTCGAACTTTGCTCGTCCCGGTCGCGAGTCAACACACAATCTGAAGTACTGGACCCGTGAGCCGTATCTCGGCTTTGGAGTGGATGCCCATTCGATGCTTCGAGTGATTACGGATGCTGACCGCAACGGGTCAGCTGTGCGATTCTCCACCGCAGACTCGCTGCAAGCATATTTACAAGGAGACCGACTCACTCGAACTTTCGTAGACCCCGAAGCTGCCATGGAAGAAACGTTTTTCCTCGGGCTCCGGCTCACACGCGGCGTGGATCTGGACGCGATCTCGTCTACGTTTGGCAGTGAAGCGATCGCCCGGTTTCAGCCAGCTATTGGGGAAATGACTGAATCCGGCCTGCTCCAGCACGAAGGAAAAATGCTTCGCCTTACTTCCCGGGGCCGCCTGCTTTCAAACGAGGTATTCGAGAGGTTCATATCCAACCCTGTGCCCTAAAGGTGCAGAATTCGCCAAAGCCGGAAAACTGCGTATAATCGAGCGGTTTCGGCTGAGGAGGTGTTATGGGCTTGTATTCACACTATGACGGCGCGCATAACCATCCTGTCAATCGCGCGCTACATATGATCGCTATCCCGGTCGGATTCTCTTCGATCTTTGTCGTCTGGTTTCACTGGATCGTCGCGCTGTTGCTGATTCCGGCCGCGTTCGCGCTGGCTTGGCTTGGACACTTGATTGAAGGCAACAATCCCGCTTTTCTCACCAATCCTGTCCACGTCTTCGTTGCACCTATCTGGATGACCCGCAAACTTTTCGGTCGCGCCAAGGGACAACCTTCTTTGGGCAAGTCAGCTTCACAGTGACCATTCCGGAGGCGACGCCAGGAAATGCAAAGATCTCGTTGACCAACCGGTCGGTGGCTTGCTGATTGCTATGGCATCCTATAAGTTCCGTTCGTCACTTTCACCTTGTATGTGCCTGTGATCTAATCGAATGTTTCTCATCTAATCTGATTTGAATCAAAATGCACCAATAGGACGTTGAGGAATTTCCCGCTCGCGTCACAATCAGCCTGGAGGAGCTTTGGATTTCCAACTGAACGAAGAACAACTGCAACTGAAAAAGAGTGTTCGCGAGTTCACAGAGCGCGAAATTGCGCCCAATGTCATGAAGTGGGATGAAGCCGGCGAATTTCCGCTGGCCACCATCAAAGAACTTGGCAAGCTTGGGTTGATGGGGACGATTTTTCCGACAGAATACGATGGCGCCGGCATGGGTTACGTCGAATACGTGAACGCCATTGAGGAACTGTCGCGCGTGGATGGTTCAGTAGGAATTATCGTAGCGGCCCACACTTCGCTTTGCAGTAATCACATTTTCCTGGCTGGAACCGAGGCGCAAAAGAAGAAGTATGTCAGCAAGCTCGCAACCGGAGAATTCATCGGTGGCTGGGGTTTGACAGAGCCGTCTTCCGGATCGGATGCAGGCAGTGCACGCATGACCGCCGTTCGAAAAAATAATTCGTGGGTTCTGAACGGAACCAAAACTTTCTGCACTAATGGCCACTACGCCGATGTGTTAGTGGTGATCGCGGTGACCGATCGTGCCGCGCATACGCATGGTCTCTCGGCTTTCATCGTAGAAAAAGATACCAAGGGATTCCACCCCGGCAAGAAAGAAAACAAGCTTGGACTTCGTGCCAGCGATACCGCTGAGTTGATCTTTGAAGATTGCGTAATCCCTGCCGAAAACCTCCTGGGCAAGGAAGGCGACGGATTTATCGACGCCATGCAGGTGCTCGATGGCGGGCGTATTTCGATTGCTGCGTTATCGCTGGGCATGGCCGAAGGGGCTTATGAGGCAGCATTGAAGTATTCGAAAACTCGCCGGCAATTTGGTAAGGCGATC
>Ga0209579_10001690_pt1 | contig 17786 bp, 15 predicted proteins | sample Coa_R1_2_FD_187152 | JGI IMG/M metagenome (GOLD analysis project Ga0209579, IMG submission 187152) | Surface soil microbial communities from Centralia Pennsylvania, which are recovering from an underground coalmine fire - Coalmine... | ecosystem: Environmental > Terrestrial > Soil >... | reverse complement strand
GTGACGATGTAGAAAGCGGCGAAGCGTCCACGGTGAATCCGGATTGCTCGACCAGACGGGCGCGCTCGGACGCTTCATCGCGATTCCAGGAGACGAGTCGAACCAGCGCCATGCTATCGAATAGACTACTAGAATGGACGCGCTGACCGCCGCAAATCTGGAGTTTGCGCGTACGCATCCCGGCGAACGCGCAGATCGGCAGCCGGTCCATGTAATGTATGGCGGCGCGCATCTTTTCAAGCGTGACCTGTCCCGCAAGAGCGGCGCGCTGGCGGAACGTGCGCTGGCTGATTACGCTCCCGACGCAGCCACCTTTGCACCGGCGCTGGAGATCCCGTCCACGCTGGCCGAATCGGTCTACTCGCGCGTTGTCGAGAAGTTGCGTCGCGAACCGGTCGAGAGCTTTTGTTTGGATTTCGAGGACGGCTTCGGAGTTCGCTCCGATGCCGAGGAGGATGCGACGGCCGCCTCGGCTGCTTTGGAGGTCGCGAGCGGGTTTGCCGACGGGACGTTGCCGGAATTTATTGGAATCCGGATCAAGGCCCTGACCGAGGAATCGAAGAAACGGGCGTTTCAAACCCTGGAGCGGTTCGTGAACACACTGCTCGAGAAGACGGGCGGCCGGTTGCCGCGAAATTTCTCCGTTACCTTGCCGAAGATCACTGTGGTCGAACAGGTCTCAGCCTTGGCAGACGCGATTGAAGGGCTGGGCGTTGAGCGAATGGAGCTGATGATCGAGACTCCGCAATCGTTGATGCTACTGCCTCGCCTGATTGAGGCCGCCCGCGGCCGATGCGAGGCGGTGCACTTTGGGGCGTACGATTACACCGCCAGCCTGGGAATTGCGTCGGCGACTCTGCTCCATCCGGTCTGCGATTTCGCGCGGTCGACCATCCAGATTGGGCTGGCGGGAACCGGCGTGTGGCTTTCGGATGGCGCGACGAATATTCTGCCTGTGGCGAAGCACCGCGTTGCGAGACTGACCGGGCAAATGGCGGCCGAGAATCGCGCGACGGTGCAGGCCGCCTGGAAGACGCATTACCGGCACGTCCGGCATGCGCTGAATAACGGTTTTTATCAGGGATGGGATCTGCATCCGGCGCAGTTACCGGCGCGCTATGCCGCGGTCTACACCTTTTTTCTCGAGGGAATCGATGCCGCGTCCGAGCGTCTGCGGAACTTCATTGCCAAAGCCGCCCGGGCGACGCTGGTGGGTGATGTGTTCGACGACGCGGCCACCGGCCAAGGGTTGCTGAACTATTTTCTCCGAGCGATCAACTGTGGGGCGATAGAAGCGAAGGATGCGCCGGAACTTACCGGGTTGTCGATGGAGGAACTGCGCTCGGGGTCCTTTGCGAAGATTCTTGAGGGGCGAAAGGTGGTCGCATGAAGTGTGTGTGGACGTTGATGATCGGGCTGGGTATCGCCAACGCGCAGGCATACCGGTTCGGTCGCGTGTGGGATGGCGAAAAAGTCCTTTCCAATACGGTGATCGTCGTCGAGAAGGATCGCATCAAGAGTATCGGAGGCCCTGCGAACGATGCGATTGACATGACGCGCTATACAGCCGTGCCCGGATTGATCGACGTCCATACCCACATGACGTACGTGTTTGACATGACCCGGATCACGCAGGCTGGGCGCGGAGCGGCGACGGTGTATCTCTCCCAGGAGAACGCGAAGAAAACGCTCGAAACCGGGGTCACAACGGTTCGGAATCTGGGCGCGGGCGATTACGCCGATATTGCCATGCGCGATCTGATCAACGCTGGTCAGATGGTGGGACCACGAATGTATGTTTCCGGATATGGACTCTTCATCACCCGCGGCGGGCGCGGCGGCCCGGGAACGGCGGACGGTCCGGTTGAGGTGATGAAAGTCGTCCGCCAGCAGATCGGCGCGGGCGCGGATCTGATCAAAATGTATGGGTCCACGGGATCGGGTCAGGATGTTTCCGGGGATCAGACCTTCACGTATGAAGAAATGAAAGCCGCGGTGGACGCGACGCATGCGTTGAACCGGCGAATCGCGATTCACACCTACGGGCCCAGCGGAGCGCGCGACGCCGTGCGCGCGGGGGCAGATTCAGTGGAGCACGCCACCGACATGGACGACGCCACAATTGCAGAAATGGCTCGTAAGAAGATTTTCTACGTGCCCACGATCGACCACAACCGCTACTACGTCGATAACGCACAGCTTCTGAAGTATCCGCCGGGCGCGACGGATAAATTGAACGACTATATCGCGCGGAATCTTGAGACGGCGAAGAAGGCTTTCCGCGCCGGCGTGCGCTTCGCCATGGGATCGGACGTCGTGTATACCATGTTCGGCGAGAATACGCGCGAACTTGCCTGGTTCGTGAAAGCGGGAATGACGCCGGAGCAGGCGCTGAGGACGGCTACCGTGGACGCGGCCTCGCTGCTGGGAAAGGAAGATTCGCTCGGCCGTTTAAAACCGGGATACTTCGCCGATATCGTCGCAGTAGAAGGCAATCCGGTCGAAGATATCGACGCCGTGATCAAGAACGTTCGCTGGGTGATGAAAGCCGGTTCTGTGGTGGTGGACAAACGACACTGAAACTCAGGTACCGGTGATCGCACTGAGCAGGAGAGCGGAACGCACGGGTTTGGTCAGGATTCGATCGACCAGCGACGCCTCGTCGCAGGCGTCCAGATCGGCGTCGTTTCCGCATAGAACAAGAAGGCGGACGGCGGGCGCTTCTGCACGAAACTCGCGGATCAGCGCGCGGCCGTCTTCCACTTCCGGCACGCGAAGATCGAGAATGATCACTTCCGGGGCGGCGGCTCGAAATTCGATTCGGGCGTGTTCTTTATCGAGCGCGGTACGAACCTGATGACCGCGACGTTCCAGAATCAGCTTGCGAATTTCCAGTCCGGCGGAATCGTCGTCGACGATTAGCACCCGCGCCATCAGGAGAACTTGATTCCCGCGATCACCAACTGCGGCATGGCGTGATTCCAGCTCTCGGGAATTTCGTCGAAGGGAAGCCGGAACGATTTTCCGTCGCCCGGTTTGAGTCCACCCATCCTCTGGCCGACGATCGGGACACGCTTGCGCAGCACCACCTGGCCGTAGGAGTCGTAGAAAATGCAATAGATGTCGACCTCGGTAAGATTCCGGTCGCCACCGTTACCGATTTTTCCCTCAATCTCAACGACTACCTGTTTGAAGTAGCTTTCGGATGCCTTCATGGTCACATCGCTGAGCTGCAAATTGCGGACGTAAACCTTGGCCTCCGGAGTCAATGGGAAGTTCGGATCCGGCTGTTTCGAAACCTGCAAATAGTAAAACAGAATCGAGCCGAACACGATCACCGCGCCGACAACAATCATTGGAACGCGAGGCAGCGCCGGAGCGGCTTGCCGGGCGGAAGACAAATTAGTGGCCACTGACGGTCATCTCCCGAATCAGAAGCGTGGGCGAGGCGATGGAGCCGCGAAACTCCAGGTCGGAACCGATTTGTTCCAGGTCCATCAGCATTTGCATCAGGTTTCCCGCGATGGTGATCTCGGAAACAGGATACGCCAGTTCGCCGTTCTCGATCCACAGGCCAGCCGCCCCGGAGGAGAAATCGCCGGTGACGGTATTTGCAGTCGCACCGATCAGAGTCGTCACGAACAATCCGTTGCGGATTCCAGCGATGATTTTTTCGGGCGGCGTGGAACCCGCCTCGATGAAAAGATTTCCCGGGCCGACGCCGGCGTTCCCCGTGATCCCGCGGGAGGCGTTGCCGGTCGTCTTCAAGCCCAGTTTTCGGGCCGAGTATGTGTTCAGGAGATAACTGCGCAGGACGCCGCGCTCGATCACGACCGTACGGCGAGTCTGGACGCCTTCGTCATCGAACGGCGAGCTGCCAAACAGGCCCGGTATGGTCGCATCATCGACGATCGTCAGATTTTCCGACGCGATCCGTTCACCCAGCTTGTCCACCAGAAAGGATGCGTGCCGGTAAATCGCGGATCCACTCACCGCGCCGAACAAATCGTCGAGCAGGGAACGGGCGGTGCGCGGCTCGAAGACGATGGGGGCTTTCTGCGTAGCGACCTTTCGCGGATTCAGGCGGCGCACAGCGCGCTCAGCCGCCTGCCGGCCGACATACTCGGGGGTTTCGAGACCGGATGCGGCGCGCGCGGATGAATACCAGTAGTCGCGTTCCATCGAACCGTTTTGTTTCGCCACGGGCGAAACCGCGAGGCTGCAGCTCGACGTCCGGTAACTGCCGGTGAAACCGCGCGAATTCGCGAAGACACGGTTTCCCAGGTAAGAGTCGAAGGAAGCGCCCTCCGAATTTTCGATGCGCGGATCGGTGTTCAGGGCAGCGTCCTCGGCGCACTTCGCCTGCGCGATTTTCCAATCGGGCTCCATTCGCGCAATGGCGTCGTCGTACAGGCGCAGATCCGTGGAAACTTGACCCAGATCCTTGGGATCGGGAAGGCCGGCCTCAGGATCTTCGCTGGTAATGGTGAGCAGCTCGAGCGCGGCGCGCACCATCTGAGAGATTCCTTCCGGCGAGAGATCGGAAGTGTAGGACGATCCTGTTCGTTTGCCCGAGAGAACCCGAATTCCGGCGGCGCGCGACCCGGCTTCCTTCAAGGTCTCGATTTCGCGCATGCGCACACCGGCCGAAAATTCCTCGCCCTCGGAAATGGTGCATTCGGCGTCGCTGGCCCCGCCATCCAGCGCCTGCCGAACCGCGCCGCTGGCGATTTTCTCCAGATCCGTCATGCCGCCGTTCCGCCGACTGTGATCTTGTCGAGCTTCACGGTCGGGACACCGACGCCGACGGGAACATGCTGGCCTTCTTTGCCGCAGACGCCGATGCCTTCGTCAAGCAGAAGATCGGAGCCCACCATGCTCACGTATTTCAGGGCTTCCGGGCCGTTTCCGATGAGCGTCGCGCCGCGCACCGGTCGCGTGATCCGGCCGTTTTCGATCAGGTAGCTTTCGCTGGCCGCGAAGACAAAATTGCCGCTGGTGATGTCGACCTGGCCTCCGCCGAACGTCGTGCAATACAAACCCTTCGGAACCGACCGGACGATCTCCTCGGGATCGCTCTCGCCGGCCAGCATGTACGTGTTGGTCATGCGCGGCATCGGGATGTGCTGATAACTCTCGCGCCGCCCGCTCCCTGTCGACTGGCTGCGCATCAGGCGGCTGGAAAGCTTGTCCTGAAGATATCCGCGCAGGATGCCGTTCTCGATCAGAATATTCTGCTGCGTCGGAACGCCCTCGTCGTCGACATTCAGCGAACCGCGCCGGCTGCCAATGGCGCCGTCGTCGATCACGGTGCAGAGAGGACTCGCCACCTGCTGTCCCACTCGTCCGCTGAATGCGGACGTACCTTTGCGGTTGAAATCAGCTTCAAGGCCGTGCCCCACGGCTTCATGCAGCAGAATTCCCGGCCATCCAGGTCCCAAAACGACGGTCATTTCGCCAGCCGGCGCTTCCACGGCGCCGAGCTGCACGATCGCCTGGCGCGCGGCTTCGCGGGCAAAATGCTCGGGCGTCTTTTCGTTCAGGAAAAAATCGAGCGTCACGCGGCCTCCGCCGCCGGAATGGCCGGTTTGCGGCGGGCCGCCGCTTTCGCGGGCAAGAACGTTGATACCCATGCGCGCCATCGGCTGGCGATCGAAGCTCAGGCGCCCTTCGCTGGTTGCCACGAGAACGTGGCGAAGGCTATCGGCATACGATGCCTGAACCTGAAACACACGCGAATCGTAATCGCGGGCGGATTTATCGGCTCGCTTAACCAAGTCGACGCGTTCCAGGAGCCCGGCTTCATGCGGAGCGCGCAGCATCGGATACAGGTTGTGGCCTTGAGCCTCCTCGAATCCGGATTTCACGACACTGGCCGGGCCGCGTGCGATGCATGCGGCGACCTTTGCGGCTTTCAGGATCTTTTCGGGACTGAGATCGTCGCTGTATGCGTAACCGGTTCGTTCGCCGACGATGACGCGAACTCCCACGCCCAAGGTGACGCCTTCGGTGGCGCTTTTGACGATACCTTCATCCATGCTGATCGAGCTGGTCGAGAGGTATTCGAAGTAGAGGTCGGCGTACTCGCCTCCAGCCGAAAGCGCTTCGCTCAAATAGCGCTCAAGATCATGCTCGGTGATGCCGAATCGCTCGGCGAAAAATGATTGGGAAAGCCCCATACTTCGAGCCTATCACCCCCGCCTAGCGTTCACTTTTCGCCGCCGTCACGCGGAGGCGTCGATAATCCAGTGTCCATTGACCGTCTCGATAGTGGGTGGGACGCAACCGGCCGGCAACGGCCCGGCGAACTTCCTGTTTTTGCGATTCGCTCATGCCGCTAAACAAGCCGTCGCCGAACATGACCAGCCAATCTTCAAGGCCCCGCTCGCCTTCGACGATGGTGGGGCGGTCGAACAGCATCGCCAGACGGATCTCGAAACCGTTGGCTTCGAGCACAGCAGCATATTCGCCGATGGTCGGGAAGAACCAGGGAATTTCAACGGGTCCGGCCACCTCTCGAACTGCCGCCAATACCGTGCGCGTGTTTCCATGACCGCCCATTTCGAGGACGAACCTTCCGCCGGGCTTAAGAGCTCGCCACACGCAGCCGATCGCCGCGTTTGCGTCCTTCACCCAGTGCAGGGCGGCATTGGAAAAAACGGCATCCACGGGCGATTCGACCTGGAATGCCGTGGCGTCAGCCACGCGAAAGTCGATCGAAGGGAAATTTGTCCGAGCCTGGGCAATCATTTCCGGCGACCGGTCGAGGCCGATCACGTCCGCGCCGCTTTCGGCGATGCGGGCGGTCAATTGCCCGGAGCCGCAGCCGAGATCGACGATTCGCTCGCCGGGTTGCGGCGCAAGCAGATCGACCAAACCTTCGCCATGGCGCCAGACGTAGCCGTGCTGGAATTGATAGCGCTGCGCATCCCACAATGAATCAGACGACATGTGTAAGAACGAGAAGCTCGTAAATCAAGGTGACCGCGGCCACCATCAAAAGCGCGGCGAGCAGCATCAATCCGGTTTGCGTACGTAATGGCGAGGGAAGTTTCTGGACGAAGCCGGGTAGCGCGGCGCTTTTTACAGGCACGTACACTTGCGGTTGAGGCGCGGTTACGGAACCGGGATACAGGATTGCTTCGATACCATCGCAGACCTCGCCCAGACTGCGCGGCCGTTGCGCCGGCTGCTTCGTTGTGCACCGGACGACCAGATCGGTCAGCGCGGGAACGCCTAATTGGTCTAGCGGCGCTGTATCCAAGGGCTGGTACAGGATGCGCTCGAAGATCTGCTCCACGCTGCTGCCCGTAACGGCCTTGAGGCCGGTCAAGAGCTCAAAGAGCATGATTCCGAACGCGTAAATATCGGCCTGAGGCGTCAGGGAACGTCCCAGCACCTGTTCCGGGGCCATGTAATACGGGGTGCCGAGAGTGTAGCCGGCGCGTGTGATCGCGACGCCATCAGCCTTGGCGATTCCGAAGTCCATCAGCTTCACTTTGCCAACGCGATCGATGTTAATGTTCTCCGGCTTGATGTCGCGATGGATGATGCGCCGGGAATGAATATAGTCGATGGCGCGGCCAACCTGCTGGGCAACGCGCAGTCGCCATCGGAAGTCGCCCAGGTGGCCGTCGCGAATGGCGGCGCGAAGGCTTTCGCCTTCCAGGTACTCCATGACGATAAACGGGCGTCCCTCGTCCTCGCCAAAATCATAAATGCTGATAATGTTTTCGTGCGTGATGTTCGAGGCCACCCGCGCCTCCATCAGGAAGCGGGTCTTCGATTCCTGGTCGGACATGGCTGCCTTGGTCAGGATTTTCAGGGCGACCTGCCGGCCCAGCACGGTGTCGGTGGCGCGGTAAACATGCGCCATTCCGCCGCCCAGAAACTGTTCGATCTGATATTTCCCGACGCGCGAAGGATGATCCATCACGGCAAGCTATAAGTGTAATCCAGCGTGCATGGCGAGCCGTCTGGTTGTACTAACGGTTACACTCGGAATATATGCGGATCCTCGTCGTCGAAGACGAAAAACGGATTGCCGACTTTTTGTCGCGGGGTCTGGAGAGCGGCGGTTATGCCGTTGATGTCGCGGGCGAGGGCGGCGCGGCCATCGATATGGTGCACGCCACGGAGTACGATCTCATCATTCTGGATCTCGGCCTGCCCGATGTCGACGGCCTGACGGTGCTCCAGAAGATTCGCAATCGTAAAACCAGCCCGCCGGTTCTGATTCTTTCCGCGCGGGATCAGGTGGACGATCGAGTCAAGGGACTCGAAGGCGGCGCGGACGATTATCTGGTGAAACCGTTCGCTTTCGTGGAATTACTTGCCCGTGTGCGCGTCCTCCTGCGACGTGGGCAGCCCACGCCGGAGCGGTTGCAGGTGGGCGATCTTACGCTCGATTGCATTCGCCGCAAGGTCACGCGGTCGGGCGAAAACGTCGAACTGGCGCCCAAGGAATTCAGCATTCTCGAGTATTTGATGCGCAATCGCGGACGTCCTCTGAGCCGCACGATGATCGTCGAGCACGTCTGGGACATGGACTACGACGGACTCACGAACATCGTCGACGTTTATATCCGCCACCTGCGCAGCAAGATCGACGACAAGTGGCCGGTGAAGATGATTCAGACGGTGCGCGGCATCGGGTATATGTTGGACATGCCGGAAAGGGCGGCGGAAAGAAGCTCGTAAATCATGGCCCGATTCTCGCGAGTCTTCGGGTTTCCCAGGCTGCCGGTGCACTATGCGCGCGGGCTGCGGTTCCGGTTGACCGTCAGCTATGTCCTGTTCTTCACCATCCTGCTGGTGGTGATCGGATTGTTCTTCCGCCGGACGTTGCAGTCGCAGATGGAAGGCTCGGTGCGTGAGGCGCTCGAAGAAGAATGGGGTGAGGCGAAGGGCTATCTCAAGATCGAAAATCAACGGCCCGTCTGGATCGTGGACGTTAGCGATCCGGAAGAAGCGTTCATCGTCAGCCGCATCAAACATGCGTTCCTGATCACGGATGCCAACGGCGTCGCGCTCGACTATGACGATACGTACGAGTCGATCGGCATCGATTCTTTAGCCGAGATACGGCAGATTCTACAGGGCGATCCGGTGATTCGACAACGTTACGACAAGACCGGCGTGCCCTATCTGATCAAAGCGGGACGGATTCCGGATGATAAGGGACGGCCGTACTTCTTCGCGATCGGGCGCTCGCTTCAGCCGGTGCGCAACACGGTTCGCGCTGTAACGCGGGCGTATTTTTTCACGCTGCCCGGGATGATGCTGCTGGCCGGTGTGCTCGGTTGGGCGCTGGCGGGACGCTCCATCCGGCCGGTGAATCTGGTGGCGCAGGCTGCGCGGGAGATTACCGGATCGAATCTTTCCATGCAGATCCCGCTCCGCGGTGCGGGCGACGAACTGGATCACCTGATCGAGAGCTTCAACCGGATGACGGAACGTTTGAATCAGTCCTTCGAGCAAATCCGGCGCTTCTCGACGGATGTGTCGCATGAATTGCGGACGCCGCTCACTGCGATTCGGGGCCAGCTTGAAGTAGCGCTCTTTACAGCGGAAACGCCCGACCAGTATCGCGAAGCAATGATCAACGCGCTGGAGGATGTGGAGAAGCTGTCGAGCATCGTGCGGGCTTTGCTGCTGTTGTCGCAAGCGGAATCCGGGCAGCTCGCGCTGCAGAAGACGCGGTTCGACCTGGCCGATCTGGCCGCGGACGTTGTGGACCAGTTTCAGATTCCCGCGGAAGAGAGAAGCGTCACGCTGTCGGCGGTTCTGGATGCCGGCGGGATCGTTTTCGCGGATCGCACGCAGATCGAGCGGCTGCTCTCGAATCTGCTGTCGAATGCCGTGAAGTATACTCCGGCTGGTGGTTCGGTTCGGGTGCGCGTCGGGACCACGGATACACAGGATTGGGCGCAGATCGTAGTCGAAGACACCGGAAGCGGCATTCCCGCGCAAAATCTACCCCATATTTTCGACCGCTTTTATCGCGTGCGGACGGCGGAAACGAACGTCGTGCCGGGGCTGGGGCTGGGATTGAGCTTCGTTGCGTGGATCGTCGAGGTGCACGGGGGGCGCATCGATGTCGCGAGTGCAGAGGGTGAAGGGAGCCGCTTCACGGTGCTTCTACCACTGGCTGCGGGCTTGGCGGACACGGCTGACGCGACGGAACTGAAGCAGGACGTCGCGTAATGGCGGGTGAGTGACACGTCGGGACCCGCTTGCTGGCGCGCGCGGTTCGGTGCCGGGCATCTTCGGTAAAGGATCGACACCGAACCGCGCACGAGAGTAAGCGGGTCCTGGCGGCCCGAGCTTCACGCCGTTTTGATTTCGGCGGCGTGTTCCAGGTTGCGTTCGCGGATTTCCGTTTGCCGGATGACGTACTTTTGAATCTTTCCCGTTACTGTCATCGGAAACGCTTCCACAAAACGAATGTATTGCGGAATTTTGAAATGCGCGATTTTGCCCCGGCAGAAATCTCGAATTTCGTCGTCGGTTGAAGCTTCGCCATTCTTCAAGCGAATCCAGACCGCGACGGATTCGCCCAGTTTCTCGTCAGGCAGACCGACTACCTGAACGTCGGCGATCTTGGGATGCGTGTACAAAAATTCTTCCACCTCGCGGGGATAAATGTTTTCGCCGCCGCGGATGATCATGTCTTTCAGGCGTCCCGTTATACGGAAATAACCGTCCGGACGCATGGTCGAGATGTCGCCGGTGTGCAGCCAGCCGTCCTGGTCGATAGCGCGGGCGGTTGCTTCGGGTTCCTGATCATAGCCCTTCATAACCAGGTAACCGCGAGTGCATAGTTCTCCCTGCTCGCCCAAGGGAACGGTCCGGCCATCCGGCGCGACGATCTTGACTTCGGTTTCCGGGCAGGCGCATCCAACCGTCGATACGCGGAGTTCCATGGGGTCGTCGACGTTCGCCATTGTGATCACCGGGGATGACTCGGTCTGTCCGTACATGATGGTCATCTGAGGGCAATGCATGACCTCGACGACGCGTTTCATCACCTCGATGGGACACGGCGCGCCCGCCATGATGCCTGTGCGCAGGCTGGAGAAATCCACGTTCAGAAATTCCGGATGTTGAAGCTGGGCGATGAACATTGTGGGGACGCCATAGACGCACGTCGCACGCTCTTCCTGGATCGCGTGCATCGTGGCGAGCGGGTCGAAAGTCGGGGCAGGCAGGATCATGGCCGCGCCGCTGAGAATCGAAACCATCGTTCCGCCAACACAGCCGAAGCAGTGGTACAGCGGGACGGGAACGCAGATGCGATCGGTTTCCGAGATACCTAGGCCCATGCCGATCACGCCGCCGTTGTTGACCAGGTTGTGATGAGTAAGTAAGACGCCTTTCGGGGACCCGGTGGTGCCGGAAGTGTACTGAATATTGACTACTTCGTGGGGGTCGGCGGGAACGGGTCCAGCGCTTTTGCCGCCGGCGATCATCCAGTCCCAGGATTCTTCGCCCAGATAGATCACGTGGCGAAGCGATGTGTCGTTGTCCCTGAGCGCATCCGCGAGAATCTGACGGTAGTTGGATCGGGTATCCTGCGCGCGCAGCACCAGCGCTTTCATCTGGGATTTTTGCAGAACGTAGGCAAGTTCATGGGCCCGGTACGCCGGATTGACGTTGACCTGGATCAGGCCGGCGCGCGCACTCGCGAGTTGAAGGTAGACCCATTCGGCGCAGTTGGTCGCCCAAACGCCAATTCGGTCGCCGGGTTCCAGACCGAGTCCCATCAGCCCCCGGGCCGTGGCATCGACCTTGTCCACGAGCTGGCGCCAGCTCAGGCGGATATTCTGATGGCGGACCACCAGCGCGTCGCGATCGGGAAAACGATCAGCGGTTTCGGCCAGCACTTGATAGGTTGTCCTGGTGATCAACTCCATTTGCGGACCGCGTACGTGGCTCTCCGGCGCAATTTCCATGGGAGTAGATTCTATCATCCGAAACGTAGGACAATCGCGTCATGCGTGCTTTCTTTTCGGTGTTCACCCTCTATGCGATCGCAAACGCCGCGACGCTGGAACAGTATCTCGGGGCGCCATTTGCGTCGGAAATGCATGCGGCGCCCGGCGGCGGGAAAGTCGTGTGGCTGTTGAATGAGCGCGGAGCACGTAACCTGTGGGTTGCCGCCGCGCCGGACTATAAAGGACGGCGGCTGACGGCGTTCAAGGAGGATGACGGCCAGGATATCGGCGAAGTCGCGTGGACCGCGGACGGCAAATCCATCGTTTACGTACGCGGCGGCGATCTGGAGCATCCCGGCAGCTCGAATCCGAATCCGCGCAGTTGGGCGCAGACGCCGGAACAGGCGGTCTACATTATTCCGTTCGACGGCGGCGCTCCGAAAAAGCTGGCGGACGGGCATTCTCCCGCCGTTTCGAAGGATGGCCACATCGCGTTTGTTCGCAGCGGGCAGATCTGGATGACGACCGCGGACGGAGCGAATCCGGCCGAGGTGGTGCGGACGAAAGCGAACTCGAACAATCTGCGATGGTCGCCTGACGGTTCGGCGCTGGCATTTGTCAACAATCGGACCGAGCACGCTTTTATCGGCGTGTACCGGATGGGCGACAAGTCCGTAAAATACCTCGATCCAAGCACGGATCGCGACGGCAGCCCGGTTTGGAGTGTCGATGGGAGGCGCATCGCATTTATCCGGCAGGCGAGCATTACGCGTGCCGGTGGGGCCGGGCCTGTTCGGGACGTACCGACGCCGTGGTCAATTCGCATCGCCGACGCGTCCAGCGGAACCGGTCACGAAGTATGGCATGCGGATCCTGGTCCCGGCAGCGCAATGCATCCGATGGTCGCCTCGGATCAGCTTTTGTGGGCTGATGGAGACCGGCTGGCGTTCGCCTGGGAAAAAACAGGCTGGCTGCATCTCTATTCGGTTTCCGCTGAAGGAGGGGCGGCTACGCAGCTTACGCCCGGCGAATTTGAGATCGAACATGTTTCCCTCAGCCGCAACCGCCGGGAGCTGATTTTTTCGTCCAACCAGGATGACATCGACCGGCGGCATATCTGGCGGGTTGCGGTGGCGGGCGGGACTCCGGCGCCGGTTCTTGGACGGCAGGGAGAAGGAATCGAATGGGAGCCGGAGGAAGTCGGCGACAATGCAGTCGCATATTTCCGGTCTAGCCCACGCGAAATTGGCCGCGCGGTGGTCAAGATTGGCAGCAGCGCGCCCCACGATCTTGCGCCGGATTCGATACCCGCGGATTTTCCCGTTAACGATGAAGTAGTTCCGCAGCAGGTGATTTTTCCCGCTGCGGACGGGCTCCAGATCCATGGCCAGCTCTTCCTGCCGAAAAATGGCGCTGGAAAGCATCCGGCAGTCGTCTTTTTCCACGGCGGATCGCGGCGCCAGATGATGCTCGGTTGGCACTATATGTACTATTACTCGAATGCCTACGGCATGAATCAGTATCTGGCGAGCAAAGGATACGTGGTTCTATCGGTGAATTATCGCAGCGGCATCGGGTACGGACTGAATTTCCGCGAGGCCCTCAATTACGGCCCATCCGGCGGCAGCGAGTACAACGACGTGATGGGCGCGGGGCTGTACATGGCGGCCCGGCCGGATGTCGATTCGAAGCGAATCGGGGTCTGGGGCGGGTCGTACGGGGGGTATCTGGTGGCAATGGCGCTATCGCGATCGAGCGATCTGTTCGCCGCCGGTGTGGATATGCACGGCGTGCACGACTGGAGCGCGCGGGGCGGCAGCGTCGCGAATCCGAATCTCGACCCCGAAAAACAGCGCGATCAGATCCGCCTAGCGTTCGAATCATCTCCCATGGCGACCGTCAAAACGTGGCGATCTCCCGTGCTGCTGGTTCACGGGGACGACGATCGCAACGTGGATTTTACCCAGAGCGTGAAAATGGTGGAAGCTTTGCGCGACCAGCACGTGGATTTTGAGGAACTGATTTTCCCCGACGATATCCACGATTTCCTCTTACTGGAGCACTGGGTAAATGCCATGAAAGCGGCGGACGATTTCTTTGCCAGAAAGCTGCGCCAGCCCTAGGCCACACGTCGCTTGGCGCGATTGAGATAACTCGAAAGACCGCGCGATTATCAATTAAATCTCGCGGCGATTAACGCCGCGGTGGTAAATCTCGCGGCGATTAACGCCGCGGTGGTAAACGTCCCGGCGATTAACGCCGCGGTGGACGTCCGCCGCCTCCGCCGCCCTCGCGCGCAGTCATGGGTCGCGCTTCATTCACCACCAGCGTGCGGCCCATTAAATCCTTGCCATGACAGGCATCCACGGCGCGCATAGCAGCAGTGTCGTCGTTAATTTCAACAAACCCAAAACCCCGAGCCTGTCCGGTAAAGCGGTCGCGCATGACAGTCACCGAATCGATTGTCACGCCATTATCGGCAAAGAAGTTCTGTAAATCGGTCTCATTTGCCGCGTATGGGAGGTTCCCCACGAAAAGCTTCTTCACTGATGCACCCCTAACTGTAACTTGGAGGAAGGCAGAGAGACACCGGGCTGGCTAATTGGAAGGATAAGCGGGCGGACCGAGTCAGACTGAGCACTCCAATACCGCAGTAGTATGCCACGGGTCGGATAGCCGAGTCAAAGGAAAAGTGCATCCGCATATTCCCAATGGCAGTGGCGTTAGCCGTCCGATTGTGCTCCGCCCGAACGTCCAGAGCCGCCGGATGGTTACTCAGCTTCCATCAAAAACCGCTTGGCCTCGTCCAGGAACAGCGCCAGCTGGTCATGATGGACCCAATGACCCGCCTTGTCGACTTTCACCAGCCGATGATTCTGAATGGCAGAGGCGCGGCCGTCGATCTCCGGGTCCTGCGCCCAGCTCTCACGGCCCCAGAACAACAGCGTGGGACAAACGATGCGCCCTAACATTTCTTTGGTATCGTCCATATTCATCCCGTACGGGGCGAAAATGCGGGCGTAGTTGTCGAACTTCCAGATGATCGACCCGTCGGCGTTCCAGTTGGTGCCGTGGAGCGTCAGATGCTCGGCGACTTCGTCGCTGAGAAACGGATTCGCTTCCTTCATCCGTGCCACGGCTGCCGACAGGTTCGGATAGCTGTGCTGCGTCCGGTGTTCCAGCTTACGGACGGCCTCGATCCAGTCGCGCATTCGCTCGGATGCCGGTTTGTGCACACGATGACTCGGCGGAGGTCCCAACCCCTCAATTGCGACGATTTTCTTGACGTGGCCCGGATAGACTCCGGCGTAAAGCAGTGTCACGATTCCGCCGAGCGAATGGCCGACGATATACACAGGAAATGCGTTGATGATGTCGGCCAGGGCGGATAGATCGAGCACGTGCTCGGCGACGCTGTACAGGGCTCCGGGAGCCCACGCGCTGTTGCCATGGCCGCGCAGATCCAGCGCGTAGACGTGAAAATCGTCGCGCAGGGCCCGCGCCACCCAGTCCCAGCTTCGCGCGTGGTCGAGCCCGCCGTGGACCAGGATCATGGCCGGCTTGCCTTCGGTGCCCCAATCCCAGAACTGTAGCTTCAGCCGATCCGAGTAGAAGAAATGCGAGACGGGTTCCAAGGTTCTATCGTAGCTGTTCGGGATCTCCGGAAATCTCGCATTTGATTCCGGCGATTCGATACGCTTCGAGCAACGCGCCCGCTGCGGGACTGTGCAGTGGGGCTGCCACCCGATTGTGTTCGTTGAGCTCAATAAGCAGGCGAAATCGCGCGAGTAGCGCCCGGCTGCGAAAGACTCCGCCGATGTAAGAAACTCGGGCCGGCTCTTCGGCGGAGAAGAGCTGCTGTCTGACGGCGGAAGCGATGGTCGCGAGGGACTGGGCCGCTCCATTCAAGAGATCGCGCGCGACGCCGTCGCGCGCCTGCGCGACTTCATCGACCACTTTGGCCAGCAGCGCCACCCGGTCGCGAGGATATTCATCCGTGTAAAACCGGTGCAAAGCCTCGTTCGCGTCCGGCGCGCCCGTTGCCGCGAGTAACGCGTCGCGCAATGCCGTTGCGGTTCCCCAACCTTCTTCGAATCGCAGGGCCGCCCGCAGAGCCTGCCGGACCAGATCGAACCCGCCGCCTTCATCGCCGAAGATGAACCCCCAGCCGCCGGCTCGCGCAGTACGGCCTTCGGAATTGCGGCCGAAGGCGAACGATCCCGTTCCCGCGATAACGATGACTCCCGGCGCCCCGCTCGTGGCGCCGACCAGCGCGATCAGGCCGTCATGCGTGATCGAATATTTTTCGGCCCTTACGATTTCGCGTGTCAGCACGTCTTTATCCGCGGGCCCTCCGCTAAATCCGCAGCAGGCGGCTTCAAAATGAACCGGGCCGAGGCTGTCCAACGCCTGACGTACGACGTCGCCGATCACGCGGGTGAATTTTTCACGTCCCGGAGCGCCGCTGACATGATTACAGGGCCCGCCGTGCGCGACTCCGACCACACGGCCGGATTCGTCGCCAACCAGGGCCGTCGTCCCCGACTGGCCGCCGTCAATTCCGAGAAATAACTTCACGGCAGGATCCTGTACAAGGTCGCGCGGGCGGTTTGCCCGCATACTTCCAGGCCCCATGATTCGGGATCGTCCTTAAAATCGTCCGCTCCCATGTCGCCGTCCTGAATCAGGATATAGTTGACTCCCCGCGACCGAACCTCGTAAGTCGCCGCTCTGCGAAGTGACCCGCGCGGCTGCACCGTTCGCTCCTCATATTTGTCGGCGATCGAGGTCCAACTGTCGGAATCCATCACTTGAACCTCAAAGTGCATGGCCCACGGGAAGTCGCGCGACGTTTCCATGCGCACTTCGTCCACTTTCCTTTCCGATCCGAAATCCACGTCAAGATACATGCCGGGCGCCCCGGTCTCCCAACTCCGCCAACGCGTGGCTTCTGAATTGTCGAAGGCCAGTTGCACATCCCAAGGATTCGGCCACGCGCGCAGCCGCCAATCGCGGGAACGCGGCAACTCGACTCCATGATCGAAGAACCGCAGTTCGTGGACGTTCCACTGCTCGAATCCGCGACCGCGGGCTGTCTGGAGGAGGCGTAGACGCCGCACTCCGCGCTCCGGGAAAGAAAACACGAACAGCCGCGTCGGCTGCCAATCCTCAAGCCAGCCGGAGGTCAGAAAGTCGTTGAGCGTATTATTGAGCGCTCCCTGAAAGCCTTCGATCACCTCGCGTGACGTGTAGGACTCGGAGAATCCATTCAACGAAAACACACGTTCTCCCGCCGGAACCTTGCTTTCCACCAGGTGTGAAATCTCGATTTCCGGAAGATACATCCCTAAGTAGGCATCCTCCGGCATGATTCGCAAAGCGGCGCGATAAGGAAAGCGGAGGATGCGCCAGACGTACTGATTCGAATAATCCGTGATCTGCGACGGCCATGACGCGACTGCGTGAAACACTACGACTGCGGCCAGCAGCATCCGAACATTCTCCACAGCCAGCGCCATCGCGAGCGAAAAGAAAGGAAGGGTCGGAATCAGAAAGCGCGTCCCGATGTTGCCGAAATAGGTGGCCAGCAGGATCAGCCCGGGCACCAGCAGACGCCGGCCTGCCTTGTATCGCAGGGCCAGAAGCGAAAGCGGCGCCAGCAGGAAGACCGGTCCGATAATCCCTTGCGTCTGGCCACCGTCGACCGTGACCTCGACGGGCAGCGTCCACAAGTTCGCGACGCCGTAGCGGCGCAGCCATTCGGTCCATTCCTTTTCCTTGATGACGTGGACGTATGGGTTCCTGAAGATATCGTTCGCGAAAGGCGCGATTGGATTGTGGACGTAAATC
>Ga0209579_10001688_pt1 | contig 17796 bp, 10 predicted proteins | sample Coa_R1_2_FD_187152 | JGI IMG/M metagenome (GOLD analysis project Ga0209579, IMG submission 187152) | Surface soil microbial communities from Centralia Pennsylvania, which are recovering from an underground coalmine fire - Coalmine... | ecosystem: Environmental > Terrestrial > Soil >... | reverse complement strand
GGAAGCGCGGCGGTGATTGACCGCAGTGGCGATGGCGTTCCTCGGGGTGAGCGCCGCGCTGGCCGCCGGCTGCCGTTGCACTGCCGCCTGGATATTCTCAAGGCGGAACCGGACGGCCGCGACCTCTCCACTATGACGGAGAATATCAGCAGCCGCGGTTTCTGCTTCGTGGTGGACGAACTGATGACACCGGGCGACCGCCTCGGATGCATCCTCCGGTTCCCGCGGCGTCTCGATCCCCGTGCGTCCCAGGCCCTGCGCTGCGCCGCGCACGTAGTCTGGGTGAGATCGTTGGACGATGGCCGGTTCGGCATCGGCTGCTGCATCGACGACTACACCGTGGTGGCTTGAAGCGGCGAATTCTTATGTCTTCTCGATGGCATACCCGTTTGTCCTCTAATATCCGGATTTTCCCGCCCCTCTCAAACCCGCTGCCAGCCTGAGTCGCGCGTACGAACTGTCTCCCACGGGTAGGGAATCCCTTAAGAGCCCGCAAACAAGTTCTTAGAAGATTTAAGTCAACTCCATAATTGACAGTTACAAATCGGCCTTGTTTAATTGAGTGGCGTCCCCTGGACCCTAGCGGCTCTTACATGCAAGTTGCGCTCATCTCCCGAAGTGAAGTCATGCTGCGGCTTTGCCGGCAGGCGTTGGCCACCTTGCCTGCCAGGCGCTGGAATCTGCTGGCCGTCTCCCCGGATGAGCCCGTGCCGGTGGCGGACCTCTACATCTGGGATTGGGAACAGCAGATGCCCTTACCCCGGCTATCCGGTGAGCTGGCCTGCCGCCCGCACATGGTGGCCATCCGCCGCGACGAAGCCAGGCACATTCTCGATGCGCTGCCTTTTCCGTTCGTCACCCTGGTCTTGAAGCCCGTGAATCCGGACGCCCTGCAGGCCTTCCTCGAGCGCGCCGGGAACCACTGTGATGCGTCCGGCGCAGCGGATGCCGGCGGCGTGCGATCTTTGCGGCAGGATCGCGACGCGATTCTGGATTGCCTGCTCGAAACCACGCTGCGCCTGCAGGAATACGATCAGGACCGCATGAACTTTCTGGCGCGCGCGGTGCACGACTTCCGCACGCCTTTGACCGCGGTCAACGGCTATTGCGGATTCCTTTTGAGCGGACAACTCGGGCCGCTGAGCGGCGCGCAACAGGAAGTCCTGGCGCGCACTCTGCACAGCATCCGGCGCCTGAGCCGGCTGGCCACCGCTCTGTTCCAGTGGAGCTCGGGAGTGCGCGTCGGCCTGCAGCCGCAAATCCGGGAAGCCGACATCGAAGAGAGCTGCCGCCAGGCTATGCACGAGATTCAGCCGCTGGCGGACGAAAAGAATATCGCCGTAGAGTTGGATTTGCAACCGCCGGAACAGCCGCTGCATTTCGACCCCGCGCAGGTCGAGCAGGTGCTGGTCAACCTGCTGGAGAACTCCTGCAAGTTCACACCCCGTGGGGGCTACATCAAGGTCCGCGGGTTTTCCGGCTTTTGGGAGAGGCGCTCCGCCGCCGTTTCGCAGGATGGCTTCCTGTTCGACCGGCGCATACACTCTTCGGCGCGCGCCAACGCCTATCGGATGGAAGTTTCCGATAACGGGATGGGCGTGCCGCCCGAGCACCTGCAAACCATCTTTCAGGAGTACACATCCTACGGCGGCGGCCGGGACCGCTCCGGAAGCGGGCTGGGGCTGGCGATTTGCAAACGGATACTGGCCGAGCACGGCGGCGCGATCTATGCGGAGTCGGGCAATCAGGGCGTCACCTTCAGCTTCATGCTGCCATTCCCCAAGGCGGCGTCCGGCGAGTCCTGGGATACCGAACGCGGCATACACCTGGTGACCGAGACGGTGGGAAAGGACGACGAGTGAGACACGATAAAACGATTCTCATCGTGGAAGACGAGGCTGATGCGCGCAACTATTTCGAGATGGTGGTGCGCTGCCTCGGCTACTCTATCGGGATCGCCGAGGACGGCGAAGAAGCCCTGGCTTGTCTCGAAGCCAACCGCGGCATTTCACTGGTGCTGCTGGACCTGCTGATGCCTCGCCGGGATGGTCTCGAAACGCTGCGCGAGATGCGCGCTGCCGGACGCCAGCAGCCGGTCATCATGCTCTCCGGCGAGGCCACTACCACCAACGTCGTGCAGGCCATCAAAGCCGGCGCTACGGACTTTCTGGCCAAGCCCATCAGTCACGAGGATCTGCGCATTGCCATCCAGCGCGTACTGAGCGACGGGACGCTTGCCGAGGTGAGTCCGTCCGAATTCGCTTCGGACGTGTGCCTCACGGAAAGCTGGATGGGAAAAGATCTGCAGGCGGCTTTGCGGCGCGTGGCTGCCGCCGACGTACCGCTGCTGATCGAGGGCGAAACGGGCGCCGGCAAGGAAGTGCTGGCCCGCCAGATCCACGCTCTTTCACCGCGCGCCGGCAAACCGTTCCTGAAGTTGAATTGCGCCGCGCTGCCCTCCGAACTGGTGGAGAGCGAACTGTTCGGCTACGAGCGGGGCGCCTTTACCGGCGCTTTCACCAGCAAACCCGGCAAGTTTGAAATGGCCCAGGGCGGCACGATTCTGCTCGACGAGATCGGCGATATGGACGTCCGCCTGCAGGCCAAGCTGCTGCACGTTCTGCAGGACAAGGAATGTGAGCGATTGGGCGGTAAGGAGCGCGTTCCCCTGGACGTGCGCGTGATGGCCGCCACGCATTGCGATTTGTTGACCGCCATGGAGGACGGACGGTTCCGGGCGGACCTGTATTACCGGCTCAATGTGGTCAGCCTGCGCGTGCCGCCTTTGCGGGAGCGCAAGCACGAGATTCTGGCGGGCGCGGAGTTCTTCATGCGCAAGCACCGGCCCGATGCCTCGCCCGCCGCGCTTCTCTCACCGGCGCTGCGCGAAGCCATGCTGGAATACGAGTGGCCCGGCAACCTGCGGGAGCTCGAGAACATGATGCGCCGTCTGCTGGTGATGCAGGACGCTGAAGAACTGACGCAACAGCTCCTCTCGCTGCGCGCCCGCCGCGAAACCAATGCCGCCGCCCGGCTGGCCGCTGGCGAAGCGCCCCTCCCCGGCGCGGCGGGAGGCGGTGTGATCCGCTTCCATACGGTAGGTGCATCCGGCAGCAGCTATCCGATCCTGGAGAGGGTCGACGAGGCCAAGCGCAAAGCGGAAACGGATGCTATTTTGCGGGCGCTGGATGCTTCCCGCTGGAACCGTAAACAGGCCGCCAAGATTCTCCGCATCGATTACAAAGCCCTGCTCTACAAGATGCGCAAGCTGGAGATCGAGCAGACCCCGCCCGGGCAGCTCCGCAGCGCCGCCGGCGGAGCCTAGCGCGTTTCCCAGCCATGTTATGGTGGAAACGGCGGCTGGGCCTCCAGCCTGAATCCGCGCCCATCCATGAAAATCGGCATCGACCTAGGCACAACTAACTCCGCCCTGGCATACATCGACGAGCGCGAGGCCGAAGATCGCGATTTCCCACCTGTTCACATATTCGAAACGCCGCAACTGGTCGCCCCCGGGCGCATCGAGCCGCGCCGTACGCTGCCGTCGTTTCTGTACCTCGAAGACGGCCAGCCGGTGGGGTTCTACGCCCGCGAGCAGGGCGCGCTGGTCCCCACCAGGCTGGTGCACTCCGCCAAATCGTGGCTCTCCAACCCCGAGGTGGACCGCACGGCCAAGATCCTGCCCTGGGATTCGCCCGAAACCGGCCGCGTGCTTTCCCCCGTGGAAGTCTCGTCGCGTTACATTGCCGTGTTCCGGGAAGCCTGGGACCAGATCAAACAGCTTCCCCTGGCCGGCCAGGATATCGTTCTCACCGTACCCGCTTCCTTCGACGAGGAAGCCCGTGAGCTGACCGTGATGGCGGCCGCCGAGGCCGGTCTGCCTAAACTGACGCTGCTAGAAGAGCCTGCCGCCGCCTTTTATTCCTGGATCGCCAACAATCTGGCGCAATCCCGCAAGCTGCTCTTCGACGGCCAGATCGTGCTGGTCTGCGACGTCGGCGGCGGCACCAGCGATTTCAGCCTGATTCGCGTCGAGCGCCAGGGCGACCTGGTCAATTTCACGCGCACGGCCGTCGGCCGTCATCTGCTGTTGGGCGGCGACAATCTGGATCTCACCATCGCCTGGCTGGTGGAGACCAAGCTCGGCGTGCCGCTCTCCATCCGGCAGCGTAGCGGGTTGCGCAGGCAATGCACGGTGGCCAAGGAGCGCCTGCTCAGCGAGCCGGACCTGAAGAGTGTCGAGATCACCGTGCTGGGCACCGGCTCGGCGCTCATCGGCAAAGCGCTCAAGACCGAGGTGCTGCGCGAAGAAGCTCTGGAACTGGCGCTCGAAGGCTTCCTGCCCATGACGGCGCGCGGCGACCCGCCGAAGGAAGAGAAGCGCAGCCTGTTTCGCGAGTTGGGCCTGCCGTATGTCTCCGACCCGGCGGTCACCAAGCATCTGAACGCCTTCCTCGAGGGCGCCGGGCAGGCTCCCGACGCGATCCTGTTCAATGGCGGCTTTTTCATTCCCGAGATCCTGCGCCAGCGGGTGGCCGATGCGGTCGGCCAATGGTACGGCAAGCGGCCCGAGGTCTTCGAGAACCGCGATCTGGATCTCGCCGTGGCGACCGGCGCGGCGTATTATTCCTACGTCCGTTCCACTGGCAGCGGCGTGCTGGTGCGCGGCGGATTGCCCCGCACCTACTTCATCGGCATCGGCGATGCGGCCGCCGTGTGCCTGGTGCCGCGCGGCGCGGAAGAGGGCGCTACGCTCGAAATAGACAACGAGGCGCTGCAGATTGTAGCCAACAAGCCGGTATCGTTCCGGCTCTACAGCTCATTGACGCGCAGCGAAGACCGCCTCGGCGATGTAGTGGATCTGCCCACGCTGGGCGCCGATCTCCACGTCCACGCGCCGCTCCACGCCGTGATCCGCTTCGGCAAGAAGGCCGGCGAGCGCCTGATCCCGGTGAAGCTCGGCGCGCGCCTGACGGAGCTCGGCACGCTCGAAACCTGGTGCGAATCGAAGATCAGCGACAATCGCTGGCGTCTGCAGTTCGAGTTGCGTAAAGCGGCGGCCGAACCGGCCGCTCGCAGGCCCGCCGCGGTGATCGCCGAACAGGCGCTGAAGCAGGCTCTGGAACTGATCCCCGCCGTCTTCTCGCCGGGAGCGAAGTCGCCCATCCCGCCGGAGGAGCTGCCCGCCAGGCTGGAGCAGCTTCTCGGGTTGGGCAAGAATTCCTGGCCGCTGGCCGCCATCCGTCAGCTTGCCGACGTATTCCTGGCGTCGGCCGATGGCCGCAAGAAGAGCCCAGCCTACGAAGCCCGCTGGCTGAATCTGGCCGGCTTCTGCCTGCGCCCCGGATTCGGCTATCCGGGCGATGACTTTCGCATTGAGCAGGCGCGCCGTATCTACGCCGGCGGCCTCCAGCATTCCAACCAGGTGCAGTGTGAAATCGACTGGTGGATTCTTTGGGGACGCCTGGCCGGCGGATTGAATCGCAACCAGCAGAATGATATTTACCAGCGGCTCTCGGGTTTTTTGCTGCCTCGCGGCGCGGGCAAGAAACAGCGGCACAATAGCAGCCTGTTGCGCGAAATGTGGCGCGCGGCGGCCAGTCTCGAGCTGCTGCCGGTGGGCGCCAAGGTCGAGCTGGGCGATGCGTTGACGCGCCGCGTCAAGTCCGGGGATTTCCGCGAGAGCGAGCTCTGGTGTCTTTCACGGCTAGGGGCCCGGGAACTCTTCTATGGGCCGATCAACCAGGTAGTGCCGCCCACGGCGGTGAGTCGCTGGGCAGAAGCGCTCCTGCCTTTAGATTCTCCGGGAGTGGGAGACGCGCTGGCGGCGATGGCGCGCCGCACCGAGGATCCCGTGCGCGATCTGCCGCCCGCCACTCTGACAGCGGTGCGCCGCAAGCTGGAGCACCTGCCGCGTGCCGAGCGCTATCTGGCTGTGTTGGAGGCTGAAGAGGCGCGCGACGACCAGGCTCTGGGCCGTATTTTTGGCGAGGAACTACCCTCGGGATTAGTGCTGGTGACCGAAGAAGAAGCTGCCGGTTAAGGCCGCTTGCGGCGGCGGGTCAGAATACCCAAGCCGGCCAGGCCCAGCCCCATCAACATCAGGCTGGCGGGTTCGGGAGTGTTGGTGAGCACGCCTTCGTACATCACGCCGAATGGGCTGAAACCGACTAACTGGTACGCGTCAATAACCAGCGTATAGGTGCCGGCAGTCAGGTTCAGGGGCAGCACGGCGTCCATGCCCGGCAGGCAGCCGGGAGGTGCATTCGCGCAATTGCTTCCCAGGTTCGGGTTGGCATCGATCAGCATGGAGGCGCCTGTCACTTGGCTGCCGTCCCCTGTGGTAACGGTCCCGGGGTCCAGCCAGACGCGCGCGGTATCGTCCGCCCACACATAAAGGTTGCCGGAATCGGAGGGATCAGTGATCGTGAACGTCTTGTAGAAAACGGCTGTGGCGGCCACGGGGTTTGGTTCCGTTATGTTGCCCACTACTCCGGCCGGATTTTCCGGTCCAGGGGTGCAAAGGCCCGTAGTCGGCACATAAGTATTGCATCCGGTATTACCATACGAAATCCACTCATAGCCGGCGCCGGCCGGCGCCCATGCCGGAGACACCGGAATGGCAGTGTCGTTACCGGTGACGTTATTCGACTCGTTCACCAGGTTGCTGAAGATGTCCACAGTTCCAGCCACGGCTGCGCCGGGAACAGTGGCCACCAGAGCGGAAACCAACAAGCCCATCGACACTACGCGCGACCACGCGACCGAAGACATGGAACTTCCTCCTCTCAGTAATCTACTCCAAATCGTGCAAGGATGAAAGCGAAAACTAACTTTTTCGTCGCCTTTTGTTACTGATGTTGATACCGGTACTTTTCCGTACGCAGTCCTGGTCTCACCAATCTCAGCCGAGTCTAGAACTGAAAACGGGCCGCCAACTGGAACGCCCGCGGACCGCCCGATCCGAAAATGTTGGAGTCCCTGCTGGTAGGCGTGCCAAATCCGGCGCTGTCCGAGGTCAGATTGTAGCTGTATCCGCCTAAGTTAGCGATATTAAAGATGTTAAAGCATTCGCCGATGAGCTTCAATTGGAGCCGCTCGGTGCCCAGACGGAATGTCTTGGTAATGCGCAGATCCTGCGAGTTGAAGCTGCGCGGGAACGACCAGTTGGCTGGCAGCGAAATGGTCGAAATGGGTCCGGTCGTGGGGCTGCTGGTTCCGGCATAAGTCTGGTTGAACTGGTTCACCAGTTGGATGAGCTGGCTCTTCCCGGCGCTTAGATTGAACTGGTTGTAGCCGATGCCGGGCAGCGGCGTGCCCCCGGTCTCGCCCGCGCCGTATGCCCCGTTGCCGTTCAGGTCGACGCCGGAGATGTAAGGCTCGATCGGTCCCACGCTCTGAAACGAGGTAATACCTGAGATCTGGAAGCCCCACGGCAGATCCACCATAATGGAACCGGTCAGGAGCTGATGCCCGGCTTGGGGACCCCAGGTTGCGAACCAGTTGTAGTCGTCCACCAGCCCGTTGTAGCCGATCTGGTGCGAGTAGGCGTAGGATAACTGTCCCGCGGTGCGATTGGAGAATCGCTTGTTGGCCTTCAGCAGCAGTCCTTTGTAGTGGGACCGGGCGCCGCTGATAATGCCTTGGATGGCGCCCGTCGAGCACTGCGCCAGCGGGTCGAGGGCTTGGGCGCCCACGCACGCCGGGATCACGGGGCCGTTCTTACTGTAGTAGTGGTTCAGATCCGTATCGCGAATGATCTGGTGCAGGTATTGCCTGAAGACGAAGTCGGCGCTGACCACGAAATCGTTTCTGAGCTCGTGCTGCACGCCGATGCCGGCATGCTCGGAGTAAGGCGCCCTGTAATTTTGCGCGAGCAACTCCTGGCCGGTCTTAAAGACATTGATGTTTCGAATCGCGAGGCTGGTATTGCCGGGAGGTCCGAGCTGGGCCTGCGCGCCTGCGTAGAATGCCGGGATCAGGCTGATAAATTCCGCGCCGGTAAAGGTGGTGGGCTGGCTGGAAAGCGAGCTGGGCTGCAGCGGCGCGGGCAGATTCCCGAAGCCGTTGAGCTGAGAGATAGTCGGGAAGAAGACGCTGTCGGGCAACAAGGCGCGGCCCGTGCCGGCCGGCCCCAGCATGGCCCGTTCAATCAGGCGGATTTCGATATTGATGGTGTCGTAATAGATGCCGGCCCCGCCCCGTACCACGGTCTTGTTGGCTTTGTCCACGGTCCAGGCGAAGCCCAGCATGGGGGTGAAGTTGTGCGGCGAATTGAGTTCGTGGCCCAGGTTGCCCTGCCCGAAAATGGGGGCCAGGTACTCGGGCTTGGTCAGATCGTAGTTGAGCGCATTGCTCTCGTACGTCCAGGCCACCCCGTAGTTCAGGCTGAAACGCGGCTTGATGCGCCAGTTGTCCTGCCAGTAGAAGTGCCAGGTGTTGTCATGGTCCGCGTTGCCCCGGTTCCACAACGGCGGCTGGTTGATGTCCCCGACACCCATGGCAAACCCGGCCACGGGAAGCTGCAGAATATTATTCAACGTGGTGAATGAGGAAGGGATGGAAATCTGAAACGGCCCCGGGACGAGGGAATTGAAATACTGCACGATCTCCGGCGAAAACAGCACGCCGGCGGCCGGCGCGGCATAAGCGTAAGTCCCGGTGCCCTGCTGGTGCTCCCAATAAGCGCCCCACTTCATGGAGTGGGTGCCCTTCATCTTACTGATGTTGTCGGAGAAGATGTGCCGCCGCAGGATGCGGCTTTGCGGCGCATTGGTGGCATTTCCGATGGTGAAATTAGAAACTCCCACGATGCTCAAATTGGGTCCGCCCAGCCCCAGGCACGGCGCCGGACATTGCGCCGCGGTGGGCGGATTATTGGTGTTCGACCAGAAAGTGTAGGAGTAGCGGAATTCGTTGGACATAGAGGGGCTCAGAGAACTGGTGAGCCCGAAGACGCCGGAATCGGCCCAGTTCGTGTTCACATCCCAATCCGAAGGCAGATCGCCGCCGCCGGGCGGAGCATAACCGTTGTTTCCGTCATGAGAGTAGCGCAGTGAGGCGCTATGCTTGGCGCTGATGGTCCAGTCGATCCGTTCGTTGATCTCGTTCTCATGGAACGGACTGGAGGCGTAGGAAGCAAACTGCTGGAACAAGGGGTCGCTCGGAAATGCGCTGAACACTCCCACCTGGTTGGTGTGCTCCAGCGCGGAGTAGAAGAACAGCTTGTCCTTGATGATCGGGCCGCCCACGTCGAATCCCGACTGGCGTCGCGCGAAGAACGGACTCGACGGCTCGGTGACCACGCGCTGCAGGTAGGGATAAGCGGCCATGTTATGGTCGCGGAAATAGAAGAAGCCGTCGCCGTGAAAGTCGTTGGTGCCCCCGCGGGTCGCGATATTGATGGCGCCCCCCGCGCCGATGGCATTCGAGAGATCCAGGTTGACGGACGACAACTGGAACTCCTGCACGACTTCCTGCGAGAAGTTCTGCTGAGTGCCGCCGGTGACCGAGTCCGCGATGGTGGCCCCGTCCACCGTGATGCGCACGCTTCCGTTGCCGGAATCCGCGCCCATGATGTTCACGTCGAAAAGGCGGTTGTACTGGCCTACGTTGTTGGCGGAAACCGTGACACCCGGCTCCAGCATGGCCAGGTTCAGGAAGCTGCGTCCGTTCAGCGGCAGGCTATCGATTTCCTGGCGAGTGATCACACCCTGAATGGTGTGGCTGTCGTAATCGATCTGCGCCGCTTCTCCCTGTACACTGATCACTTCGCCGGCCGCGCCGACCTGCATCACCAGGTCCAGGGTAGTGATCTGCCCCACCTGCACGGTGGCCTGCTCAACGAGCGTGCGGAATCCCGAGGCCGTGGCCCTCACAACGTAAGTTCCGGCCGGCAACGGCGCTACGCCGAACGACCCGTCGGCGGCCGACACCGCCTGCCGCTCCGCGCCGGTTTCCTTGTTGGTGACAGTGACGGTGGTTCCCTGCATGACACCGCCGCTCTGGTCGTGGACGGCGCCGTTTATGGATCCCACCGGCGCCTGCGCCAGACCCTGCACGGCTCCCCAAACCGCGATGCACAATAGCGACACACTAAGTCGCGCTCGATTGACCATATGCCCCCCTCCACGTGGTGCGCCCGTGAAAGACGCACGTCGCGTTAGATTAAACATGGTTGAGCGTCGTTGTCAAGGGGGTGGGCGTGTATCGCCGGACTCACTGCGCTACAGAGATACCAAACAGGTCGCTATTGATCCCGTTAACACTGAAGTAGTAAGTGTTGTAGCCCCCGGTCACCTGGAAATTAATTTGCACAACGCCGTTCACCGTGCCGGGGGCCGCGCCGATATAAGTCGCGTTTACAGGTGTTGCTGTAAACGGGGTAGACTGGGCCAGAATCTGGCACTCACCGATTGAGGCGCAGTAGGTGTTGGCTCCGGTCTGCATCTGCCCGTCATTGCCCTGAAAGTAACCTGTGCCAGTCGCCCAGATGGAAACATACGAACCGTTCGGCGCCGGATTCGACGGCGAATTCAGAGTCCCGTCCTGGTTGATGGCCACCGCGCCGTACGAATCCTGAAACACCTGCGGCGCGGCGCTGTCGGTGACCGCCCGGAAAACGGACAGAGGGGTGTTGTTGAGGGTGACCTGCAGGTTCGCCGGAGAGCCGGCCGAGAGTTCCACAGGCACCACCAGGTTGACCTGCGCCGGCGAAACGAAGAGCAGCGGCGCCGCGATGCCGCCGATAGTAACTTGAACGCCGCCCAGCGTGGCAGGCAGGAAGCCGGCGGCATCGAACGTCGCTACTACGGGTGTCGCGGGACCGAGGTTCAGCCCGTATAGCGAGATGAGTTCGCCCGGCGCCAGCCGTCCCGTCAGGTTGCCGCGGGCGGCGTTGGCGAAGCCGAACATCCATGGAGCGGAAGTCTGGCCGGGCGCGGAGCCTTCCCTGAAGGCGCTCACCAGTCCATTGGCGCCGGCGGCATGCACCGTGCCGGACGGATCCACTGCCAGTGCCGCCGCCACGGTATTGACTGGCAACAGCGCGGAATAAGCGAGTGTTGCAACGCTGGGGTCGATCTCGGCCAGGAACTCGTCATTGCCATTCGGCCACCCGGTGGCGTTGACGAAGTTAGCGGTTTGGGTTGTTCCGGAGACCCACACGTCGCCGGCGGGGTCGATGGCGATGGCTTGCACCCTGGATGGTCCCGTCCCGGTCGGAAGATTCGTCCACACGATGGCGCTGCCTGTGGGATCGAGCTTCAGCGCGAATGCCACGAAAGGAGCCGAAGGGTACCCCGTGTCCGAAGCCGTTCCGGCGACGTATGCATTTCCCTCCGCGTCGGCGGCCATTGCCACGACGCTGTAAAGGCTGAGATTGGGCTCCTCCGGATTGGGTTTGCCGGCGCTTAGAAAGGTCAGGTAAGTCAAGCCGGTCCCTGTGGCGTTGACTTTGAAGATGAACGCCGCGGTGCCGCAGTCCAGGCTAGATTGCCGCCGAACGTCGCAAACTGAGTCAGGTTGCCCGCGGCGTCCAGCTTGCTGACGAAAACATCGGTCACGTTTGCCGGCGTGGACACGATGATCGTGCGGTTGCCCGTGATATATGTGTTTCCCTTCGCGTCGGCGGCCATGGCGGTCGTCTGGAATGGGAACGCATCGCCGATGTAAGTGGTGTAACTGGCGGCGTACGCGCCAGCGGTGCAGGCCAGCCACACAGCGGCGCCGCATCTAAGGCGTTGCGTAAACCTTGAAGACATCGCTATAAGCTCCGTAGCCGCTGGGAAGCGAAACCACCGCGAAGTAGTAGGACCCGGATGCCGTGACCTGGAAATTGACTTGAACGGCGCCGTTCACGAAGCCGGGCGCCGCACCCGTATAGGACACGGGCAGCTGATTTCCGCTAGAAGCATCCACCACCACGCAGGCCAGGGCGTGGTTGCTGCAAAACGCGTCGGCCCCCGCTGCCTTTTGCCCGTCGGATCCGGGAAAGTATCCCGTGCCGGTCGCCCAGATCGAGACATACGAGCCCGCCTTGGCCGGATTCGACGGCCCGTTCACCTTGCCATCCTGATTCAGCGCTGCCGCGAAACCGCTCCCGTACCGGAATACCTGTGGATCGGCGGCGTCTACGACCGTGCGGAAATCGGGCACAGCCGCCCCATTATCCGTCAGCTGCAGCGTGCTGGATGCGTTGGTTGCTCCCACCGGCGCCACCGCGTTGATCTGCGTGTCCGATACATACAAAAGCGGCGCGGGCACGCCGCCGATCGTTACCTGAACGCCACCCAGTGTGGTGGGCAGGAAACCCGCGGCATCGAACGATCCCCACAACGCTGTTGCCGGGCCGATGTGCAACCCGTAGAGCGAAATCAACTCGCCCGGCGCCAGGCGTCCCGCCAGGGTTCCGCCACCCGAGTTGGCGATCCCAAACAGCCAGGGGGCCGCGGTTTCGCCTGGCGCGGATCCGGGCGTGAATGCGGAGAGCAAACCGGTGCCTCCGGCGCCGTGGACCGTACCGCCCGCATCCACTACCAGCGCGGCAGCCACGGTGTTCGCCGGCGAGAGCGAAGAATAAATCAGCTGCGCGCCGCTGGAGTCGAATTCCGCCAGAAACTCGCTGCCGCCTGGAAAACCGGATGCCTTGGGGAAATTGGCCGATTGCGCGGTCCCCGACACCCACACGTTGCCTGCTGCATCGGGCGCTACCGTCTGCGCCACGTCCGGTCCGGTGCCGCCCAGAAACGATGCCCAGACCATCGCGCTCCCTGTGGGGTTGATCTTGGCGACAAATGCGTTGGACGCCGGAGCCTCAAATGCACCGGGGGGCGGGCTCGCCAGCGTGGTCTGGAATGCCCCGGCGGTCACTGGAAATGCCGGGTCCTCCGTCGCGCCGGAGATGTACGCGTTCCCATCCGCGTCGGTCGCGATAGCCAGCACCGAGTTGCCCGGCGCGGAGCTGGCGCTGACCGGAGGTAAGTAGTAATTCGCCGTGCCCAGCAGCGTGACATATACCATCCCGGTGCCGGCGGCATTCACCTTCGCCACGAAAGCGCCGATTCCCTGTGTCAACAGCGCACCCGCCGTGGTGGGCAGGCCCGCTCCGCCGGTGTTTCCCGCGACGTACGCGTTCCCCGCCGGATCGACCGCAATCGCCGTCCCACCGGTGGTAATCGGACCCAGGAAGCAGGTGCTGCCATCTCCACAGGCGTGCCCATCCGCCGAGAGGACTCCGGCATAAACGATCTGGTCGCCCGCCGCGCTGATCTTGGCGAAGAACGCGCCGGAAAAAAAGAACTCTCCGGGGCTTACCCCCCCGGCCGGCATACCCGCCGTGCGCGGATAGTCGGGAGCCTCGGTGGTGCCCACCACGTAAGCGTTACCGTTCGAGTCGGCGGCCACGCCGTACATCGCGCTGGCTCCCATGGTTCCACCGAGATAAGTGGAATAAATCACGGCCCCATCCGCCGCGATCTTCACCAGGAAGGCGGTCGTCTGGTAGCTGTTGAACACGCTGGTCTGCCCGGTGTAACTGTCCGGAATGCTTTGCAGCGGGTTGAGCAGCGGGAAATTGGGCGATGTCGTGCTCCCCGCGATATAAACGTTCCCGGACGCGTCCACCGCGATGGCGTTCGCCTCATCCGAGCCTTTGCCGCTGAACGTGGCCAGCAGCGTCACGTTTCCGGCCGGGTCGACCTTACTGACAAAGACATCCGTGAGCGGAGCGCCGGAAGGAGGCGGCACCACTACGGCCCGGCTGCCGGTGATATATGTGTTGCCGTTCACATCCGCGGCGATAGCCGATACCTGGTAGGCGTACGCGTCGGCAATGTAAGTGGTGTAAACAGCCGCCTGCCCGTGAACGGCGCATACCAGGCCAATCGTTACGTCTCGCCAGCGCAAGTGTTCCTCCAAATGGCCCGTCTGTGTCGGTTCGCCACAACTCCCAAGGCGGAATCCGTTGGTTATCCAGGCTCTCAGTAACTTGGTGGCTGAGTTCGATGCACGCGGCCGTCCAGTCAGTCTACCCGCAAAGCATCCCGCTATACTGTGTATGAATATGCGCGCCGCCTGTCTCTTATGCGCCGTGTTGACGGCTTGCCCCGGTTTCGCCGCGCCCGCTCCCGGCGAGTATCGCTCCCGCCGTGCTGCGCTGGCCGAAAAGCTTCACGATGGCATGCTGGTCCTGTTTGGCCGAACGGATAAGGGCGAGGAAAACATCCGCACCGGCTTCTTCCAGGAGGCGAATTTCTACTACCTTACAGGGTGGCGGGAGCCCGGAGCCATCCTGCTCATCGCGCCGCCCCAGGACGGCAAGCCGCGCGACATCCTGTTTCTCCCGCACCGCCGTCCGGACCAGGAAAGGTGGACGGGCCGCAAAATCGGGCCGGACGACGACAACGTCACGCAACTGACCGGCTTCGATACCGTGCTGCCGCGGGAAAGATTCGAGAACGAGCTGCGCCAGCAACTCGATCGGTACGCGGGCATTTACACCCTGCCGGACGCCGGCAGCCAGTTTAAAGAACTGGCGCCCCTCCGCGATATTTCCGACGCCGGTCCCCTGATCGCCCGTCTGCGCATGCATAAGTCGGCGGAAGAGCTGGCCCTGATCCAGAAATCCATCGATGCCACGCTCGCAGCGCATCGCGCCGCGTGGAAACGCGCCGCGCCGGGTTTGTACGAATATCAGGTGGCCGCCACCATGACCGAGGTCTACTCCGACCAGGGATGCGAGCGCCACGCCTACGCCCCCATCGTGGGCGCCGGGCCCGACAGCACCATCCTGCACTATTCCCGCAATTCCCGCCGCATGGATCGCGGTGAGCTGCTGCTGATGGATGTAGGCGCGGAGTGCTCCGGCTATGCGGCCGATATCACCCGCACGATTCCGGTCGGCGGGCGCTTCACGGATCGCCAGCGCGAGATTTACGATGTTGTGCTGGGCGCCCAGAATGCGGTGATTGCCGCCATTAAGCCCGGCGTTTCGCTGCGCGAGCTGACCCCCATAGCCCGCGAGTACATCAACACGCACGGCAAGGACCTGCACGGCGAGCCGTTGGGCAAGTATTTCACGCACGGCGTAAGCCATCACGTGGGGCTCGACGTACACGACGCCACCGACTTCAGCCAGCCGCTCGCCGAGGGCAGCGTCATCACCGTTGAGCCCGGCATCTATATTCCGGAAGAGAGCATCGGCGTTCGCATCGAGGATATGGTGCTGGTGACCAAGGACGGCGCCAGGCTCCTGAGCGGCGCGCTGCCGCGAGATCCCACGGAGATCGAAAAGGCCCTCAGCCGGTGAGACTATGCAGCGCCCCAGCCGTCAAAACGCCATCTACTGGGCGCTGATCGCGGCTTCCTGCGTCCTGGCTCTTACAGCCAGTTGGACGAGCTTCGGCACGCAAATCGATAACGACGCCTACGACTGGATGTTTCGCCTGTACCAGCCGCCCGCCTGGCAGCCGGAGAGCATCCTGCTGGCCATCGACGAGCCGTCTTTGAATGCCTTCGGCGGCGTGCCTGGTTTGCGCAAGCCGCTGGCCGACGCCCTGCGATTGATCGCGGCGGCCTCTCCCAAGACGGTCGCGGTGGACTTGATCCTGGCCGACAAAACCGACCCCGCCATCGACCAACACCTGGAAGACGCCCTGCACGCCACCCCCAACCTGCTGCTGGCCTGCCAGCTCTTGCCCGATGGATCGGCTTGGGAAGATCCGCTCGTGCGCTTCCGCGCCCAGGCCGCCGCCCTCGGGCACGTACATGCCGAGCCGGACGAGCTGGATTCGGTGGGCCGCAGCCTGCCGCTCGAGAAGGCTGCCGGGCGCGATCGCCGCTGGGCGTTGTCGCTCGAAGGCTACCGCCTGAGCCGCGGCGCGCAGATACTGGAATCGCCCACCGATATCGAGGTGGGCAGTCGCACGATCCCATCCGCGCGCGCCGGCGGCCGCCTGATGCGCATTCGCTACGCGCCGCCTTCGGTCACCATCCCGCGCGTTTCGCTTAAGGATTTGCTCGACCATCCCAGCAAGGCTGCCAGCTTTAAAGGCAGGGTCGTGTTCGCGGGCGTGACCTCGCAAACTGCCGCCAAGGACTGGCTGTTCACCCCGTATTCGGCGGGCCGGCCGATGGTCGGCGTGGAGGTCCACGCCAATGCTTTCGAGACCATCGCGCAGGGCCTGTTCATCACCGATGCGCCGCCCTTGCCGGTCTTCCTGTTCAGCCTGATGCTGGCGGGCGGCATCGGCCTGACTTACAACCGGTTCACCGGCCGCGCCGCGAATGGCCTGGCCGCGGCGATTCTGGTGATTGCCCACGTGACGCCCTACTGGCTGTTTACCCACCGCATCTTTTTTTCCTTCTGCGCGCCTGTATCCGCGGCGTGGTTGGCGCTGGTCACCGCCGCCGCCTATCAGCTGTTCGTCGTGCGCGGCTGGCTGCGCACATCCGAAGCCGAGCGCGACCGCTACCGCCAGACCATCCACTTCGTCACCCATGAGATGCGCACGCCCCTCACGGCCATCCAGGGCTCCAGCGAATTGATGGGCCGCTACACGCTGCCCGAGGAGAAGCGCCAGCAGATCGTGGAGCTGATCAATGCGGAATCCAAGCGCCTGGGCCGCATGATCGAGATGTTCCTCAGCGTGGAGCGTCTTTCCGCCGGCGAGGTGGAGTTGAAGAAGGAGAGTTTCTCCGCCGCGGGCCTGATGGCCGCCTGTGTGCAGCGCGCCCTCCCGCTGGCCGACCGCAAGCAGATCCGCATTCTCACCGAAGCCGCGCCCGAAGACACGCTCCTCACCGGGGACCGTGAGCTGATGGAATACGCCTTCTACAACTTGCTCACCAACGCCATTAAGTATTCGCCGCAGCGCACGCAGGTCACCCTGGCCGCGGTGCGCAAGAACGCGCAGGCACACATCTCGGTGGAGGACCAAGGCATCGGGATGGATAAGAAAGAGGTCAAGCAAATCTTCCAGAAGTTTTACCGCACCAAGCGCGCCGAACAATCCGGGGAAGCCGGTACCGGTATCGGTCTTTCCATCGTGGAGCAGATCGTCGCGCAGCATGGCGGTACCATTGAAGTGTTGAGCCGCCCGGGGCAGGGGTCCCGGTTTACAATGGTTCTACCCGCGCCTGTTCCCGCCCAGGCGGTGGAGAAGCATTCCATCGACAAGGTTGTGAAAGAAACCTGATGAGGCGATTACTGGTTGTGGAAGATGATCCGGCGGTGCGCACCACCGTCGTTACGTTCCTTGAGCTGGAAGGCTACTCCGTCGATGCGGTCGCCTCCACGGGCGAGGCGCTGGAGCGTCTCTCCGCTAACAGCTATCCCATCGTGATCTCGGACATCTACATCGACGACCGCACCGGTCTGGATGTGTTGGACGCGGCGCGCAATAAGGATCCGGATTGTTCGGTCATCCTGATGACCGCCCGCGGCACCATGGAAACCGTGATGGCGGCCACCCGCGGCGGGGCCTTCGATTATGTCGCCAAGCCCTTCGAAATCGACCGCATGCTCGATACCATCAAGCGTGCCGAAGCCGCTCGCCAGGATAAGGAAAAGGAAGCCGGCCCCGACGATCTGCCTGAAAGCGAAATGATCGGCAGTTCCCCGGCCATGGTGGAGATTTATAAGACCGCCTCCCTGGTAGCGCCTACCGACGCCACCGTGCTCATCGAGGGCGAAACCGGTACCGGCAAGGAGCTGGTGGCACGCATGATCCACCGCTTCAGCGCGCGCGCCAGCCAGCCCTTCGTGCCCGTGGACTGCGCTTCCATCGCCCCCACGCT
>Ga0209579_10001685_pt1 | contig 17803 bp, 18 predicted proteins | sample Coa_R1_2_FD_187152 | JGI IMG/M metagenome (GOLD analysis project Ga0209579, IMG submission 187152) | Surface soil microbial communities from Centralia Pennsylvania, which are recovering from an underground coalmine fire - Coalmine... | ecosystem: Environmental > Terrestrial > Soil >... | reverse complement strand
TGCGGTGGAAACCCACGTGTCTTTATTCGATGGCTCAAATTGCGGCATTGCCCTTAAGGATCGGCCAGTCTTCTCGGTGCAATACCACCCGGAAGCCTCGCCAGGGCCGCGCGACAGTCATTATCTCTTCGGCCAATTCGTCGAGCTGATGCGCGATTTCAAGCGGTCTTAAGACTGCATTGACACCCATAGGGTTACGGCCTACTCTACCGAATGATCCGCAGCTTCCGTCACCGCGGACTGAAGCGCTTCTATGAGCGTGATGACGCTTCTCAGATTCACGCCGCCTATCGGAAGAAAGTTGCGCGTATTCTCGCCGATCTCGACAGCGCGCGGATGCCGCAAGACATGGACTTTCCCGGTTTGCGTCTGCATCCCCTTACGGGCGGCCTGAAAGGATTCTGGAGTGTGACCGTTTCCGCGAACTGGCGGATTATCTTTCGCTTCGATGACGCCGACGTCGTGGACGTCGATCTGGTCGACTACCATTGAGGACGCAACATGCCCATGCTCAACCCACCGCATCCTGGAGAAAACCTGCGCGAGGACGTGCTGGCGCCGCTCGGACTCTCGGTCACAGAGACCGCAAAGGCACTTGGCATCAGCCGCAAGACGCTGTCGGAAATCGTCAACGGCAAGTCGCCGATCACGCCGGACATCGCCGTGCGGCTGGAACGCGCTTTTTCAGCGCCCGCCGCTGAGATGTGGCTCAGGCTGCAGGCGGCCTACGACCTGCGCCGTGCTGCTCGCCGGCTTAAAAATACGCCGGTGCGCCGTTTGAGGGCCCAGACCGCCAAAAAACGCGCCGCATAAGCTCATCCGAAGGCTTCATGCATGGTCAACGGGAAGTAAGCGAGAACGCTGCTGCTGGGCGCGGCGTTAGACAATTTCAACGGAATCTCCGGTAGAACTCCCCGGCCGCCTGGCGGCGGGATCGAGACCATGCTGACCAAGCGCATCACCCCGATCACTCACCTGTTTGCCGACGACGGCCGGATTCCCAACAATCCGAAGCTGCCGCTCGTCCTTTATCGCGGCGGCATCGATCTTGCCGGCTCGCCCGACCCGGAACTGCTGATCGAGAAGACTTTTGGCGCCAACGGCTGGGGCGATATGTGGCGCAACGGCATTTTCCCCTATGCGCACTATCATTCGATGATCCACGAGGTGCTGGCCATCGCGCGGGGCCGCGCCAAGGTGCGTTTCGGCGGCGACCACGGCGAAGAGATCGACGTCGCGCCAGGCGACGTCGTCATTCTGCCGGCCGGCACCGGGCATCAATGCCTCAAGCACAGCCGCGACCTCGTCGTCATCGGCGCCTATCCGCCGAGCGGCAAATACAATCTCTGCCGCACCAAGGCCGAGCACGCCAAGGCGGTCGCCGCTATCCGCAAAGTGCCGCTGCCGTTGAGCGATCCGGCGTTCGGGCCGAAAGGACCGCTGCTCGCGCTGTGGCGGGCATGAGCTCCGGCTGGCTGAAATTCTGGGACAGCTCGCATTCGATCTACGTCAATGCGCGTCATCGCGACGTGCACTATTCCCTCATCGCCCAACAGATCGCGGCGCTGGTGCCGTCGCCGCAGGCGCGCGTGCTCGATTACGGCTGCGGCGAAGCGCAGCATGCCGATCGCGTCGCCGCCGCCGCGGGCGAGCTGTTGCTGTGCGAAGGCGCGCCGCGGGTTCGTGCCGGCATCGCCGCGCGCTTTGCCGGCAACGTGAAAATCCACGCCGTCGCGCCGGAAGAGATCGAGCGCCTGCCGGATCGCTCGCTCGATCTCATCGTGCTGCATTCGGTGGCGCAATATCTGACGCCCGAAGAGTTGGCGAAACTCTTCGCGCTGTTTCATCGGCTGCTGAAAGCCGACGGCGTGCTTGTGGTGAGCGACGTCATCCCGCCCGACATCGCGGCCTCGACCGACGCGTTGGCCCTGCTGCGGTTCGGCGCCGCCAACGGCTTCTTCATCGCCGCCGTTATCGGCCTCGTTCGCACCGTGCTGTCGGATTATTGGCGCTTGCGCACGCGCTACGGATTGACCCGCTACGGCGAGGCGGCGATGACGGAAAAACTCGGCGCTGCGGGTTTTTTCACGCAGCGCGCGGCGCAAAACATCGGCCACAATCAGGCGCGCATGGCGTTCGTCGCCCGGCCGCGCTGAAGCCGTGCAGATGACCCACGACGGACATGAGCGGCCCATTTTGCCGTGCCGCACAACACTGCTCCCGCCAACGATATGGTAAGCTGCAATCTTCGAGCCGAGGACCAAGCAATGAGGCGACGCGAGTTTATCACGCTTCTCGGCGGCGCGGTGGCATCGCCGCTCGCGGCGCGAGCGCAGCAACCGGCGCTGCCGGTGATCGGTTTCATGAGCGGCCGCTCGCCGGAGGATTCGACGCATCTGGTCGCCGCATTCCGGCAAGGCCTGGCCGAAAACGGTTTTGTCGAAGGCCAGACGGTCGCGATCGAGTTCCGCTGGGCGGACGGCGATTACGACCGGCTGCCGGCACTCGCCGCCGATCTGGTCAGTCGCAAGGTGGCTGTCCTCGTCGGTGTCGGTGGCGATGTTTCGGCCGTCGTCGCCACCAAGGCCACCAGGACGATCCCGGTCGTCTTTGGGATGGGAGGCGACCCCGTCAAGGCCGGCCTTGTCGCCAGCTTCAATAGGCCGGGCGGCAACGCCACGGGCTATACGGTTTTGACCAGTCAGATGGAGTCGAAGCGGCTGGGCTTGATGCGCGAGCTCGTGCCTGGAGTCTCGTTGATCGGCATACTTGTAAATCCCCAATTGCCGTCAACGGTGCAGGAATTGGCCGACCTTGAGCCCGCGGCCAAAGGCGTCAATCAGCAGCTCTTCGTGGCGCGGGCCGACAACGACGCCGAATTGGACACCGCTCTCGCTTCATTCGTGCAACAGCGCGTCGGCGCGTTTCTCGTCACCTCCGCTCCGTTCTTCGACACACGCATGAACAGAATTGTCAGCTTCGCGGCGCAAAATCGCCTGCCTGCCATCTATCAGTTTCGTGAATACGCGGTCGCTGGCGGGCTGATCAGTTACGGCCCCAATATTGTCGAAAGCTATCGAAACGCCGGAGTCTATGTCGGCCGCATTCTCAAAGGTGAAAAGCCCGCGGACCTGCCGGTGTTGCAGCCGACCAAATTCGATTTTGTGATCAATCTGAAGACCGCCAAGGCGCTCGGGCTGACGGTGCCACCAACGCTCCTTGCGGAAGCGGGCGAGGTGATCGAATAGCTGCAATCTTTGCTGCACCTGCTCACGACCGCATTTGGCCCGTTGCGTCGCGTTCCCCATTCAGCCCATATCCGTTTCCGGTTGCAACGGACATAGTTGCCGCCGCGCAGCGCAAAACATCGTGCACAATCAAGCGCGCATGGCGTTCATGGCACGGCCGCGATAGTCTGAGGCCTTATCGACAACGGCTCGGTGAGCCGCCGCCCGCACAACGAAGTTTTCCCACCATGCCGGTTCTCAATGCCATGTCGGCGGCGCTTGCCTGGCTTGGCCGCCAAGGCTCGCGTGCGATTGCCGCGGTGGTGTTCATCGCCATCGCAGTGCCGCCGCTCGACGCGCTGTTCAAGCCGTTCGTCACCGAAGCGATCTTTGCCTTGCTGGTACTGGCGTTCCTGCGCGTCGACATCGCGGCGCTGCGCGGCCATATCCGCAAGCCCGGCCTGGTGCTGGCGGCGACGGCGTGGACGTCGCTCGTGGTGCCGGCTTTGATCGGCGCGGCTTGCCTGTTGGCGCATCTCGACACCCGTTCGCCGGCGCTATTTCTGGCGCTGATGCTGCAAGCCGTGGCCTCGCCGATGATGGCGGCGCCGGCCTTCGCCGCCGTCATGGGGCTCGACGCCACCTTGGTCCTGACCACGCTGGTCACCGCGACCGCATTGACGCCGGTGTCGGCGCCGCTGTTCGCTTACGCCTTCATCGGCCCGGCGCTGACGCTCTCCCCGCTCGCGCTCGGGCTAAAACTGTTCGCGATCCTCTCGGGCTCGCTGGTGGTTGCCGTGATCATCCGCCGCTTCGCCGGCCTCGCCGCGATCCGCCGCTGCAACGACCAGATCGACGGCATGAACATCCTCCTGGTTTTCTTTTTCGTCGCCGCGGTGATGGAAAATGTCGCCAGCCGTTTCTGGGCCGATCCGCTGGGGATGATCGAGCTGACCGCGCTGGCGTTCGCGGTGACGTTCGCCGTGCTGGCGCTGACCGCGCTGGTCTTTGCCGTAACCGGCCGCGAGCGCGCCTTCGTGCTCGGCCTGATGGCCTCGCAGCGCAATATGGGTTTGATGCTGGCGGCGACCGGCGGCGCGCTGCCCGACTTCACCTGGCTCTACTTCGCACTGGCGCAGTTTCCGGTCTACCTGTCGCCGCTCCTGTTCACGCCGCTGGCGCGGCGGCTGAAGGCCGGCGTTGGAAAGGGGGTGCAGCCTTAAAAATCGGACATGTGCATCGCAACCGTTAACACCCAAAGTGCCAGGCAAACGGCCTATTCAATCACGTCATCGGCCGTAGCTTGGAGCGTTTGCGGTATGGTCAGACCGAGCGCTTTGGCGGTCTTCAGGTTGATAACCAGCTCGAACTTCGTCGGTTGCAGTACCGGGAGATTGGCCGGCTTCTCGCCCTTGAGTATGAGTCCGACATACGTCCCGGCCTTCCGAATTGAATCAGCATAGTCGGAATTGTAGCTGACCAGTCCGCCAGCAGCCACGAACTCGCGCGCAAAGTACACGGTGGGTAGCGAGTAACGCGCGGCCAAGGCGATAAGTTGATCGCGCAGGCCCCAAAAGATCGCGTCGGCACTAACGACAACCGCATCGGGTCGCGGTTGATCGAGCTTCGCGAAAACATCCTCCAGATCGCCCGCCGAACTGATATCTACAACACGGAACTTCAACCCAAGCGTGGTTGCTGCGCCTCGCATATCCTTCGTTTGCGTCGCGGTAGTGGGATTTTCCGGATTTACGAGGAACGCAACCGAACCGATTTTTGGAATAATATCACGCAGCAATTCTAGCCGTTTGTTACCCAATTCAACGGAAAGGAAAGTCGCGCCAGTGGCATTTCCGCCCGGTTGGTTCAGAGTCTCGACCAACCGCATGTCGACCGGATCGCTGCCTACCGCAAATACGATTGGAGTGGAGGTAGTTGCGCGCTTTGCTGCCATCGCTGCATTGATCGGACTCGCAAACAGCACGGCAACCTGTTGATGGATCAGATCGGTCGCTTCCATCGGCAATCGATCATATTGAGCTGCATCCACCAAACGATATTCTATCGTGACATTGTCCCCCTCCACGAAACCGGATTCCTTCAGCCCGTCGCGAAACGCCTGCGTAAATTTCTTGCTGGTGTCCGACGGAAAGCTACTGAGATAACCAATCACTGGCATACTTGCCTGCTGCGCCCGGATACCTAGCGGCCATGCAGTCGCAGCAGCCACCCCTTGAATAAAATTGCGCCGTCGCATTTTTATCCTCATCCCAAAAGCGAAGAACTGCGCCGCCTAGAACCAGCCCTGTAATTACATCAGAGAATTGCAGCCGGCGGAATAGGGCCGGCAGTCAATGGGCGCTGCGATACGACTCCGCTTGATGTTCGCTTTGTCCCCAAAAGCAAGACATTCACTGCGTGTTAATGCGTCCACGCCCTAGTCGGCCAAGCCTGCTATGCTCTTGGCAAGCCATTTCTGATCGGACGACAGCGAGCGTAGTTCCCGCAGCGCTTCGTCCTTGGTCTGGGTGACCAGCGGCACGATCAGGGGCTCGCCTTCGCCGTTGGCGGGCTGGCAAGAAAATTCGAGCCGGATGTCGTTCGGATCCATGACATAGATCGAGAAAATTCCCGGCAGAATTTCAAGCGGACCGTCATAGGCAATCTTGTTGGCCTCGAGCCGCGCGCGGATGCGCGCCTGGCCTTGCGGCGATACCGCAAACGACACGTGCTGCATGTTGCCGAGCGCGTTGCGGTCGCCTTTCGGCTTGGCACCCTTGGGCATTTCGAAGAAGGCCAGCAGCGCGTCGCGGCCCATGTCGAAGAAATAGTGCCGGATTTCCTCGAACGGCGGATTGCCGCGATTGCCCGGCCCGGTGCCGATGCCGGGCGGCACCTTCATGGCGTGAACCAGCCGCATGCCGAGCACGTCGATATAAAAGTCGACGGTCATCTTCATGTCGTCGGTGTTCAGGGCCAGGTGATGGACGCCGTAATAGCTAACCTTGCCGTGAGCCGAATCCTGAGTCGCGGCGGGCGCGGCGACATCGAGTGTGGTCATTGTCTCCTCCCGTCCGGCAACCGCCTCACGCCGCCGGCGCTTTCCATGACGCAAAGCCGGCGCCGACCAGCGTCACCGGACTCGGAAAATAGTCGATCAGCTCGAAGCCTGAGCTGCCGGCTGCGGCGTGGGCAATGACCCAGTCGCGGATTTCGTGGGCGCCGTTGCCGGTGCGATCCAATTGTTCAGTCAGAAAGGCATCGAGCTGGCGCTCCTCGCCGCGGGCAAACGCATCGATGCAGGCATGATCGAAGGTCTCGTCGATCCAGCCCATGGTGGTCTCGCCGATCGAATGGCTTAAACCCCCGGTGCCGAGCACCGCGACCCGCAACGGCTCCGGATAGCTCTCGATGGCGCGGCGCAACAGCCGGCCCCAGGCGAGGCAGCGCCGGATGCTCGGCATCGGCGCTTCGAGATCGTTGACCAGGATCGGCACCAGCGGCAGCTCCGGATCGACGCCGATGCGCCACAGCGGAATGCAGGTGCCGTGATCAAGCGTGAGGCGATGCGACAGCGTCGGGTCGAAATCGTTGTCGAGCGCGGTTTGCAGGAGATGCCGCCCGAACGCGGCGTGGCCCTTGAGAACGGTATGCGGATAGACCTTCTTCATGAACGGCTCGGGCGGGCCGTCGTGCTCGTCGCCGATGCCGATGCAGATCGCCGGCAGATTGTTGATGAAGAAATTGACCCAATGATCCGGCGACACTACGACCAGCAGGTCGGGCCGGCAGGCGCGCAGCCGGCGCCCGATCTCGTCGAAGGCGGCCGTCAATTTGGCGCGATGGTCGCGCGGCATGGTCTCCCAGTCGCGGGCGATGATCGGTCCGTGGCTGGCCGCGAAAATGCCGACGAGCTTAGCCATGGGTGACTTTCTCCGCCGCAGGTGCGCCGGGCGCGCTCATCGCGTGCAGCCGCGCCATGAACTCGTCTTGCGGCATGCCGCGAACCTGAAAATAAAAGCGCAGCAGATAGGCATTGACCAGCGGCGACAGCGCGGCGACGTCGTCGTCCATCAGCGCGCGGCGAACCTCCGGCTTGATCCGGTAGCGCTCCATCACCGCCGCCATGTCGGCGCGAGAGTCCGTGACCAGTTGCGCATCGTGCTGCAAGTCGAAGAACAGCTTGCTCAACCAATAGTCCGTCATTGCAACGCCTCATTCCCTGTCGGACACTAGAATGATCTTTTGCCTCTTGCTTGCCAAGGGCTGCCCAGCGAACAGGTGCTGCCCAGCGAACCGGAAAGGCCGCGGCGATGAAGTTCGGGCTGTTCTACCTCCCCACCTACATGCCTGATGTGCGCGATGCGCAGACCCATTATCGCGGCATCGTCGAGCAGGTCGAATTCGCCGACCAGATCGGCATCGACTATGCCTGGATCGTCGAGCATCACTTCGTCCGCCACGGCGGGCTGTTTCCCGCCAATTACGCGTTCCTGTCCTATCTCGCCGCCCGCACCAAACGCATCCGGCTCGGCACCGGCGCCACCGTGCTGCCGCTCAACGATCCGGTGCGGGTGGCCGAGCAGGCGGCGACCCTCGATCAACTGTCGCAAGGCCGCTTCGATTTCGGCGTCGGCCGCGGTTTCATCCGCGACGAGTTCGACATTTTCGGCGTCGACATGAAGGAGAGCCGCGAGCGCGTCGAAGAGGGCGTCGACTTGGTCAAGCAGGCCTGGGCCGGCCCGACCATGGAATTCAACAGCAAATTCCGTCCACCCCTCACCGGCCTGCCGCTGTTGCCGCCGATCTACCAAAAACCGCATCCGCCGATCTGGGTCGCCTGCCTGATGTCGCCGGAAAGTTTCGAATGGACGGCGGAGCAAGGCTATAACCTGCTTTACGTCGCCTACCACGTCGATCATCCGGTGGCGGTCGAGCGCATCGGCTGGTATCGCAACGCCTTGCAGAAATTCGGCCGCAGCGTCGCCGATCACGAAGTCTGTTGCGTCTATCACGCCCATTTCCTCGACAGCGACGACGACGCAAAACTGCGGCAGATCGTGCACAAGCCGATGAGCGAATACGCCGCAGCCGGCCTCGAAGCCGCGCGCAAGCCGCCCGATCCGACCGCCTACAAGGGCTACGAGCGCCGCGAAGCCGGCCAGCGCGACTTTGGCTTCAACGCCTATTTTCCCGGCCGCGTCGTCATGGGCGGGCCGCGCCAAGTGATCGAACGCATCCATGTGCTGCGCGAGATCGGCATTACCCAGATCGGACTATTGATCGATTTTGGTTCGCTGCCACAAGAAGAGATCATGCGCTCGCTGCGCATCTTCGCCGATCGCGTCTTGCCGCAGGTTCGCGACATCTAGCGCGCGCTGAAGCGAATGCCCGGGCAACCCGATTTCCACATCATTCACACCACTTTCTTACAGCCGTAACAAAACACCCGCACGTTTGCATGAGCGGGCTTCGGCGCCAACTGCGCTGAACGCTGCAGACGTAGACGGGGAACCCTAATGCAATACAGAAAAGCTTGCTCTTTTTTTGGCGTACGGGCGGCCAAGTCGAGCTTGGTCGCCGCTCTCGCGGTGTCTTGCCTCGCCGGCAATCAGGTCGCTCGCGGCGACGACGACGATAACGGTCATCTTTTTCCAGGCAATCTGCTGGTCAGCCGGTCCGTCTACGACAACAAGGCGAGCAACGTCGTCGCCGGAACCACCTTGCTGCCGCCCAATTGCGTTGGCTCGGCATGCGCGGCGGCGACCGCCGACGGGACTTATCCGACCGTCTTCAACAACGACCTCGTCGATGCAAGCTTCGGTATTACCTCGAAGATATTCCTGGACCAGTTGAGTCCGTCCGGCTGGCCGATCAATTCCATCGAAGTGCCAAACAGCGCCGCGCGCGGCGTCGGGCCGAACGCCGACCAGATGGTCACGAGCTTTTCATCGAAGTCCGAGCTCGCGCTCAATCTGTCCACCGACCGCCAGACCGTGACGTTCATGGGTTATCTGGCGCCGATCAATGCGCTCGACGTTTCGAATTCCAACACGCCAGGTGTCGTCGATCCGACCAATCCCGTCACCGGGCAGGACTACCGCATCGTTGCCGAGCTCGACCGCTCCGGCCATTTCCGCTTCACCAAGACCAACGCCTATAGCGGCAACAACGGCCGCGCCGCGATCATGAACGCCGAGAACGGCGCGCGGCTCCTCTACACCGCCGGCAATGCCGGCAATGGCGGCAATCCGCAGCCCAACGGCATCATCATCGGTGCCGGCGCGCAAATCATGACGGCGGCCATAACGCCGCTGGTCCACCAAACCCCGGGCGATCCGACACCGGTCGGAAGCTTCAGCATCACCCAGCTCGGTTTGAAGGCGGACAAGGTCGGCAAGGACACAAATTTCCGCGGCCTCACCATCTTCAACGACGTCGTCTATATGACCAAGGGCAGCGGCAGCAACGGCATCAATACCGTCTATTTCATCGACACGACGGGCTTCAATTCCGCCGGCGCGCCGCTCGCCTGCCCGAACGGCGTAGGCGTTCCGGGACCGCTGGCGACGCTGCCTGCCGCGCCGATCTCCTACAACGCCGCCTTGCTGCAGACCAAAGGCGTGTTCCCCTACAACATGTGCATCCTCAAGGGCCTGCCGACGGCAACCAAAAGCACCACCTCGTTTCCGTTCGGCGTCTGGTTTGCCAATGCCAAGACGCTTTACGTCGCCGACGAAGGCGACGGCACCACCACCTTCAACGCGGCGACCGGCACTTTCACCGACGCCGCTGGGCAGACCACGGCGGGATTGCAGAAATGGGTCTTCAACAACGGCACTTGGAGCATGGCCTACGTCCTGCAGACGGGATTGGAGCTGGGCGTGCCGTATACGGTCGATAATTATCCCACCGGCAACAACCCGGCGACCGGGCTGCCATGGTCGCCGGCCACCGACGGCCTGCGCAACCTTACCGGCCGCATCAACGAGGATGGCACCGCCACGATCTGGGCCATCACGTCGACGGTCAGCGGCAGCGGCGACCAGGGCGCCGATCCGAACAGACTGGTCGCCATCACCGACAATCTCGCGGCGACGAGCCTTCCCGCAGGCGAGCGATTCAAGACGGTGAAGACCGCACGCTTCGCCGAGGTTCTGCGCGGCGTCTCGTTCACCCCTGGCACCGATGCCCATTGCGGCGAAGATCGCGACCACGGCCACGGCGATCACGACGACCACGGCTGCGAGCATCACTGAGAGAATTCCGCAATGCCTTCAGGCGGCCCGGATTGGGATCAAACCCGATCCGGGCCGCTCCCATTTTCGGCTGCGAATCAAAGATAACCGCGGCCGCGCCAAAAACGCTCGGCGGCCGGATGCAGCGGCACGCATTGCGGCGTGTCGAGCGCTTCGCGCGCCATGCGCTCGACCGGCAGATCGCCGGGCTCTTCCCACGGGATGCGCGCCTTGCGCGCGTCGAGGCCTTTGCAAATCTGCGTCACCAGCGCATCGTCGGCCTCGGCATGAACGAACACCGTCCAGCCGGAAAAATCGAGCGACAGCACGTCGTGCGGCAGTTTTGGATAAGCCGAACGCGGCAGCACGGCGCGGCGATAGCCCATGGCCTCGAGCTTTGCGACGGTCGCCTCCGCGAGCGGCAGGATGGTGATCCCGGCATCGAGCGCCTGCGGCACCCAGGAATGCGCCGCCTCGTCGAAGATGGCATCGACGTCGCCGCGGATCAGCGCCTTGAAGGTTTCTGTGTACGGCCACGGCACGCTGCCGGTCTTGCACACTTCGCCGCCCCAGCGCGCGATGTCGTCGCGCGAAAAGCCCGCCGCCGCGGCGACGTCGTCGAACATGTGATGCAGGCTGTGGTCCGGCGTTGCGCGCATGAGAATGCGCAGCTTCGGTTTTCGGGCCGCGATGTCTTCGAAACGCGTCAGGCCGGTCTCGGGCCGCACCGCAAACACGAAGGCGTCCCACGACGGGATGACGGCAATGGCGCGGACCGGCATCGGTTTCTTGAAGATGCCCTCACCGCGCAGCGCGACGGACAGCACGGCGGCGGGATTGATCATCGCCAGATCGACTTCGCGCGCCGCCACCGCGAAAATCCCTTGCGCCGAGCTCACGCCGGAAAACGTCACCGGCTTGCCGCCGCGCGAGTGCCGCAACTCCACCTTGGGCAAAATATAATCCGGCACCGCGTCGGCGGCGGCGCCGCCGGCCATTTCCGAGGCGATTTCCAGAACCAGACGCGAGCGCGTGACGTTGGGATTAGTGATGGGCGTGGTTGCGGTCGTCATCGTTTGTTCGATTCCTGTTACGGCACGACCGGCAAAAATTGCGTGGTGAACAGCACGTCGTCGGCCGGCTGCTCGTGCAGCGTTCCCATATCGATGAAGGACTGTTTCAGCGCCGCCACCGCCTGCGCATCGAAGCGGCCGTCGTCGATGAACATGCCGGCCTCGAAATCGTAATCCTTGCCCACCACCGCCGCGCTCTGATGCAGCACGCGCTCGGCCAAGCCTGAGGTTTCGTCGCGATGGGTTTTCATGAAGGCGATTGCCGCAAAGAAGCCTTTGAGGAAGCGCCGCACCGTATCGGGCTTGTTGGCGACCAAAGATTTCTGCGCGAACACCACATGGGTGATGAAATGCGGCGCGTAGCGATCCATCGACGCCAGCATGCGGCCCTGCTTGCGCTCTTCGAGCCCAAAGCCGGCTTCGGTCGACAGCACCACGGCGTCGACTTGCTTTGCTTTCAGCGCCGCGATGCTGATCTCGACCGCGCCCAACGGCACGGCGCGGATGCCGTCCTGGCCCCAGCCTTCTTGGATCGCCATCTGCTTGGCCAGCCAGTCGCTGAGCGAGCCCACCGACGACACCGCGATCAGCTTGCCTTTCAGATCGGCGATGGTCCTGATCGGCGAATCTTCGAGCACGATCGCCGAGATGTTGCGCGGCGGTCCGGCGAAAGCGGCGACGCCGATCGCCGGCGAGCCTTTGGCGACGAACGCCAGCCCCGGTCCGCTGCCGAGCCCGATATCGATGCTGCCGGCGGCCAGCGCCTGCTGCACCTTGGCGTCGCCGCCGAGATCGGCGCTGTCGACATCGAGGCCTTGCTGGGCGAAGAAGCCTTGCGCGATGCCGATATCGACCGGCAGAAAAGTCCAGGCGGTGCCTTGCGCCTTGCCGACATGGATTTGCTCGTTGGCGCGTGCGGCGCCCGCGCCGACGAGGGCAATGGCGGCGACCAGTAACACGGCGCCGTAGGGCGATGTGCTTTTCGTGGCACTCATGCGGATCGCAAGATTGCCTGTTTCGGCCGGGGAAAACGAGGCTTCATTTGCTTGAACTCTTGCGCCGCGATACCTCAAGCGTGACCGAGCGCTTTTGCCCCGGCGGATTAGCGCGCGCGATCTCGATAAACCGCCGGGTCGCGGGCGAGAATTCGTTCCGACGGCTCACTAAGACAAGGTCGCACTGCAGTGAGCAATTGGTCAGTCGACGGTAGGTGATGTTGGGTATGTTGACCGTTTGGAGGGAACCCGGCACCAGGGCAAGTCCCACACCGGCGGCCGCCAGGGTGAGGACCGTTAGGGTGTTCGGCACATGGTGTAGGACTAAGGGCTCCTCTTCCAAAACCTGCCTTAGTAATTCGGCAGCGCCCTCATCAGTGGCATGCGCCGCATAGACCACGAAAGCCTCGCCGCGCAAATCTTTGGGCGATACCGCTGATTTTTCCGCCAATCGATGGTGGGAACGCATCGCCACCATCCAGGGCCAGGAGCCAATGCGATCGGCGGCAAGCTCGCGTTCTTGGGCGTAACGGAATTCGTATACATAGCCCGCGTCCAGTTGTCCCGAATGGATCGCCTCAACCTGGCGCAGCGGGGCGAGCTCCGTGAGCTCTAGATCGACCTGGGGATAGGCGAGCCTGAACGAACTCACATCCGACGCGAGTTTTCCGGCAAACGCGGCGTTGCCAACGAAACCAATCCGCACGCTTCCGACCTCGCCGCGCCCGGCGCGTTGCGCCACCTCCTTGGCTCGCGCCGCCTGCTGCAGGGTCCGTTCTGCCTCGATGCGAAAAAGCGTGCCGGCTTCGGTCAGCAGCACCCGCCGGCTCGTGCGTTCAAAGAGCGTCGCCCCGAGCTCCGCCTCGAGTGCGCGGACCTGCATGCTCAGCGCCGGTTGAACGATATGCAGCCGTTTTGCCGCTCGGCCGAAATGTCCCTCCTCTGCGACCGCGAGGAAGTATCGCAAATGGCGAAGGTCCATTGGGTTTGATCAATTCAACTGATTAATCTGTCAGATTAATATATTTGAATATCAGTCGCGGCGGAAGCATTTTTGGAAGGATCGAGTGCGAGGCCGCAATTCAACTACGGCAGCGCGCGGCAGATCTTTGCACGATTCAGAGAGGCCGCAGCCGCGTAACTGACATACCGCAATTCGCTCGCCGTTGATCAGCGGATTTGTATCGGCGCGACACAAATTCAGAGGCTCAACTCAGGAGCAAAGGCCATGAGAGCATCCCGACGCAACGTTCTGGCAGGAGCCACCAGCACCGCAATGGTCGCGATGGCGGGCTCAATATCTCAGCCGTCACGAGCACAACAATCGGAAACGCCGCCGGAACTGATCGTTCACAATGCCAAGGTAACGACGCTGCAAAGCAGCCAGCCCGAAGCCCAGGCCTTCGCGACCCGCGGCGAAAGGATCGTCGCAGTTGGCGGCGACGCCGAGATCACGGGCCTCCGTGCCGGCGGCACCCGGCTCATCGACGCGGGAGGACGGCGCGTTATTCCAGGCCTCAACGACAATCATATGCACTTGGTACGCGGAGCGCTGCTCTACAATCTTGAACTTCGCTGGGATGGTGTGACCTCCCTCGGGCGAGGCCTTGAAATGATCGCGGCGCAGGCCATTCGCACGCCCGCCGACCAATGGGTTCGCGTTATGGGCGGATGGTCGCCCTTCCAGTTTGCCGAAAAACGCATGCCGACCGTCGCGGAGCTAAACCAGGCGGCGCCACAGACGCCGGTTCTCGTCCTCTTCGCCTACAGCGAGGTTTTCCTCAACCGCGCTGCGGTCGAGCGGATGGGCGTGACACCGACAAGCGATGTAGCGCGAGACGGCAGCTATAAGTTTGTCGATGGGGGTGCGATCGTCACGGGCAACACGGCGGTGTATGCGGTCATTGCAAAACTCCCGTCGCTTGGCAGCTTCGAGGACCGTCTCAGTTCGACTCATAACTTCCTGAGAGAACTCAACCGCTTTGGGCTCACCAGCACGGTCGATCCAGGCGAAAGCGCGACAGAATATCCTGATGACTATAGGGCCTTAGCGACGATGGCCATGCAGCCACACTTCCCGGTCCGCATTCAGCTGTACCTGTTCGCGCAAAAGCCGGGAACTGAGGTCGACTTTTGGACGAAATGGACCCGCGAGGAGACACCCGGGGTCGACCGTGCCGTCTCTCGCCTAAACGGATATGTCCTGCGTGGCGCCGGCGAGGTGATGGTTTGGGAAGCACACGACTACGAGAACTTCATGGCTGCCCGACCCGAGTGGGGTCCTGGTGTTGCGGAAGATCTCGCGCGGGTCGTGCGACTCCTTGCCAGTCACAACTGGCCGATTCGGATGCACGCGACCTACGATGAGACCATCACGCACATCCTCGACGTATTCGAGCGCGTGTTCCAGGAGACCTCATATCGCGGTCGCTGGGTAATCGACCATGCAGAAACCATCAAACCGCCGAACATCGCCCGGATCAAAGCTATGGGAGGCGGTCTCGCGATCCAGGATCGGCTCGCATTCTCGGGCGAGATGTTTGCTGAACGCTATGGCGCTGACGCTGCGGCGGCGGCGTTTCCACTGCGCCAGATCATTGAAGCGGGAATCCCTGTCAGTGCAGGGACCGATGCCACCCGGCCAAGCAGCTACAACCCGTGGCTTTCGCTCTACTGGATGGTAACCGGGAAAACGATCGGCGGAATGCAGCTTGTCGCGTTGGACCACCTGGTTTCCCGCGAGGAGGCACTTCGCCTCTACACCGTTGGCAGCGCCTGGCTCAGCCGCGAGGAGGAGGCCAAGGGCAGGATCGCTCCCGGCCAGTATGCCGATTTTGCGATCCTCTCCGCCGACTATCTGTCTGTGCCCGCAGAGCAGATCCGCACAATCGAGTCGGTGCTGACGGTCACCGGGGGCGATGTGGTGTATTCAGCGCCACCCTTCGTGGCTCTCTCACCAGATGCGCTTCCGCCGGTGAGTCCCGAGTGGTCGCCAGTGGCGATGTTTGGAGGCTATCAGCGATAGCTACTGCGGCTAGAAGAACGCAGCAGCAATGGCAACCACGATGTACGGAGTTTCCTCATGATCGTCGTCACCGCGCCTACTAGCAATATCGGTCACCAAGTCCTCGCGAAGATCCTCAATACAGGAGGGCCGATCCGCGTGATCGCGCGCGACCCCTCACGCCTTCCCGCACCCACCCGCGAGTGCGTCGAAGTCGTGCAGGGGTCACACAGCGACTTCGATGTGGTCAGCCAAGCGTTTGCGGGCGCCGACGCCGTGTTCTGGCTGGTACCGCTGAGCCCTGTCGCTCAAAGCCTCGAGACGGCCTATCTGGACTTCACCCGATCGGCTTGCGAGGCGATCAAGAGCCAGGGAGTCCGACGCCTGGTCGGAATCTCGGCCCTCGGCCGGGGCACTGCACTCGCAGGCAACGCCGGGCTCGTCACCGCCTCGCTGGCGATGGACGACCTGATAGCCAGCACAGGCGTGAGCTACCGAGCACTCACAATGCCCTCATTCATGGACAACATCCTGCGCCAGATAGAACCAATCAAGCGCCAGGGCGTATTCTTCTCTCCCATTTCAGGAGGCCGCAAACTCCCTACCTGCGCTACGCGCGATATTGCCGCCGTCGCCGCCCGATTGCTTCTCGACTCTTCGTGGAGCGGCGTCGGCCACGCGGCGGTTCTGGGTCCCGAAGACCTGTCATTCAATGATATGGCGGAAATCATCACCGACGTGCTGGGGAAACCCGTGCGCTTCCAGCAGATCTCTTTCGAGGCGTTCAAGGCTGGCCTGATCGAACGCGGTGCGTCCGGGGCGATCGCGCAGGGCACGACCGACATGATGCGAGCCAAGAACGAAGGGCTGGACAATGCCGAACCGCGCACGCCGGAGAACACGACTCCAACCAGTTTCCGGCGGTGGTGCGAAGAGATACTGAAGCCGGCAGTGCTCGGCTGATCGAGCTGTCAGTGGCGCAACGCTGCGGAACGCAGCACACACGATCTAATCCGGCGTGATGCCGGCGTCGCGGATGACGTTGCCGTAGCGAGCGTGGTCGGCGGCGATCTTGGCGGCGAGCTGCCGGCTGTCGAGAAAGCTGAGATCGTAGCCGAGCGGCGCAGTCTTTGCCTTTATCTCCGGCAGCTTGTCGATCGCGGCAATCTCGCCGCTGATCCGTTCGATGATGTCGCGCGGCATCTTCGCCGGTCCCGCGATGCCGAACCAGACGCTGACGTCGAAGCCGGCAACGCCGCTCTCGTTGAGCGTCGGCACGTTCGGCAACAGCGCGATGCGTTGCAGCGAGCCGACGGCGAGCGGCTTGATCTTGCCGGCCTCGACATATTGCATGACCACGTTGGGCGTCGCCCAGATCAGCGGGATCTGGCCGCCGAGCAGATCGTTGAGCGCCGGCGCAGTGCCCTTGTAGGGCACGTGGGTGATGTCGATGCCGGCCGCGGCGTTGAGCATGGCGACGGCGAGATGGTGCGGCGAGCCGATGCCGGGCGTGCCGACCGAAAGCTTGCCCGGATTGGCCTTGGCGTAGGCGATCAGCTCGGTGACGTTCGCCACCGGCAGCGCGGCGCTGGCGAACAACAACAGCGGTGTCGTCGCCATCTGCGCAACGGCTGCAAAGTCGGCGACGACGTCGAACGGCACATTCTTATGCAGCCATTTCTGCAGCACCGCGGAAGTCTCGATCACCACCATGGTGTGCCCGTCCGGCACCGCCTTAGCGACGAAATCGAGGCCCAAAACACCGCCGGCGCCGGGCCGGTTCTCGACCACCCAAGGCTGCTTGAGCCGCTCCGCCAACTGGGCGGCGAAGATGCGGCCGATGGTGTCGACCCCGCCGCCGGCCGCGATCGGCACGACCAGGGTAACCGGGCGCGTGTCGCCGGCGGGTGTCTGTGCGGAGGCCGCGATCGTGGCCGCGACGGCTAGTCCGAGCGCCAAGATCGGCAGCTTTTGCGCGGTCCGCATTGATCCCTCCCGACGAGATCATATTTGTTGCCAGGAGCGTAGCTTGCAGTTCCACACAGGACAAACGGCCAGCGTTGCCGCCCCGTCGAATCTGGTCTAAGACCCCCTCGCGCGGGGCCGAGCCCCGGCGCCGGCCCAGGGACGCGCGATAGGCGCGCCCTTTTTTTGTGCCCCGAAAGGCCTTCATGCCCAAGCGGACCGACATCTCGACGATCCTGATCATCGGCGCCGGACCGATCGTGATCGGGCAGGCTTGCGAGTTTGATTATTCCGGCACGCA
>Ga0209579_10001684_pt1 | contig 17814 bp, 25 predicted proteins | sample Coa_R1_2_FD_187152 | JGI IMG/M metagenome (GOLD analysis project Ga0209579, IMG submission 187152) | Surface soil microbial communities from Centralia Pennsylvania, which are recovering from an underground coalmine fire - Coalmine... | ecosystem: Environmental > Terrestrial > Soil >... | reverse complement strand
GAGAACGCTTGTTTTTCAGATGAAGACGGCGTAACGCGCTGTGGAGTTCATCGTGAAAATTCAGATAGTTAGTCTATAATGATCATCTGTTTAAACTGCGGCTCCGAATCCGCGCCAGTATGTAGTATGTGCAAGAGTACATCTGCCTACACACATGCTCTAAACGATATAAAACTGGTAGAGGTCGAACGCGATATAGTCTGTATTGAGCGTGACATAGCCGTCGCGGCTTTTAAGAAGCTACGCGAGGCTTGTGTCAAAGCATATCAACTTTTCGATGACGATCACGAATGCAAAGCGATGAAGATACTTAGTAACGCCCTTTCGACTCTATGACCTGGCTGCTCAACAAAGACGGTGCTTATGAACTACGTAACAAAGGCATACTTTTAGGTGCGTGTTGGGTGAGAGCTAAAGGACGTCCTTCTGAGTTCTGGCAGACAGCCGTCTACGATCATAGCAAACTGTACATAGTGAAATGTTTAGGTAAGGCCGAAAGCAAAAGGGAGGCGTTTAAACTTGTGGAAGAAAACCTTAAGTCCAGGTAGCTCCACACTCTAAACACTCATAAACAATCTCGCCGCCAACTATAGCATTTTCTTCGGTATCAGCCAGTCTGTACGTAGCGCCACTACGTACAGGACAACCACACGGAGGGTAACTCTCAAACTCTTTTGGTACAGGCTGGGAAACCTCTCTAACCAGCGAGATTTCTAGCTCCACAATGCCGCATTCTTCGGCACAACTTTCGGCCATTTTAAGGCGGTTTACGCTATCATAGATCCGAACGTCGGTGTAACCAACTTCCCAAAACCAGGAAGTACTGCAAGTATACGCTTTCTTCTTTTTCGTGAATGTACCAAGTTTAAGAGGTATGGACGACATTTACTTCTTCTTTTTGTTTAAATCTTCGACTAAGATGCCGTCTTCTGAATCAACATCAAATCTAGTCTCAACTTCAAAGTAGTTTCTTCGTTCAACGTTAAACTCTCTAAGAGTGCCTTCTTTTGTAGCACGCCAGGAAAGAATAGTACCGCCTATAGCAGGCGCCGAGCCCTTTAGAGACTTAGAGAACGCGCTACCACCACCCTGAAACGTACCACAAGCTAAAGCTTGTACTCCGCGTTCAAAGATATGACAATACTTGTGCCAATGACCGATAAGCAAAATTTGAGGTTTAGCACCTGAGCTATAGCTTTCTACCTTCTTCTGCATGGCGTAACTTAGGGCATATGCTACACCACCACTTGGATGCCATAGATGAATTACAGCACCTCGTATTTTAAGATATGCGCCCCGATCGCCGTAGAATTTCAGATCGTCCCTTCCTCGATTAGCGAAAAAGTTTTCTAGATGCCTTCCAACATTGACACCCGATTTAGCGGTAAAGGTCCAGTCGTGATTGCCGGTAATCCCGTGGTAAGATAGACCCTTCTTTTTCGGCAAAACTTCGAACAGATCTTCGCTTTGAGCGTCTAGACCCATGTGCGACATTTCGAACTTGCCATGATCATAATCACCGTCTAAGACGTCGCCTACGTGAAGAATTTCACGGACACCTTTATCGTAAGCATATTCGATGAAATCTTTTAGCTGAGGTCTAAGGCAATACTTAGACCCTAGATGGGTATCTGTTATCACACCAATCGTTTGAAGTTCACCGACAGTAGGAGCAATCTTGACATCTTGAATTTGATCATTGGCTGTAGGTTGCGATACGCCGACATGATCATGTTCAACCTTAATCAACACCCCAAAGCTTCTAGCCTCTTCTATGACTGCCTTCATCTTGGAAGGCGACATATCGAACTTATCGCATAAAAGGGAGAAAGGTAGAGGCTTCTTTTTGGTTAGCTGATAAAGTCGCTTTACACTGTCTCCAGGCTCTAGAGGAGACTGTGCTTCCTTCTTGAGAAGACTCTTAGGAGTAGGAAGACCGTAACGCTTAAAAGCGTTATCTATCTGTATAAAAGTACACCGCTTTCCTAGAGCATTTGAAATTTCTTTGATAGCCGAGTCGATATCAGAATGCTTAGAAACAATCTTACGCGCCGTGTTTAACTTGTTTGTCGTCCACCCGTCCGTATATTGATTAGGCATTCTTCTTAAACTCCTGTGTTTTGGGCGTCGGCCCAGCGAATTACTTCGTTTACCGAGTGAAAGACAGGGATTCCAAGGGCGTACGCTGTGACTACTTCTCTATCGGCACCTGGTGATTTACCAGGAATTCGAAGAAGGGCATCACACAGTTCTAGCCAAACTTTATCGTAACGCATCCAGCACTCGTACGAATGCTCGAATTTACGGCCCCAGATATCATCTAAGTGAGGTACGAAAGGATAAAGTCCGGCTCGTCGTAACTTTTCGCCTGCTACGATACCGTTGTGAATTCTTTTTGGGCGTCCTTTGTCGAATATCCCCATCGGCCCTGCGACGTAAACTTTTATAGGTTTCAACGGTAAGGATCCTTAGACAAGGGAGTCTGTCTATCAAGCCAGAGACGATGTCTTTTGTCCTTGCGTCTTTGGAGAATGACAAGTGGAACCGATAGGGCAACAGTGATCCACACGAAAACTGCGCCTACTTCGACCCCGGTAATGTCCAAGGAGACCAGGCCAAGGAACCACACGACAACGCCGCCGACATACATCCCGAACATCACCGATGCGATTATATCGATCAACCAGGCTTCTGTTTTAGGCATCATCGTTCGTTCTCGTTTCTGGTTGTTTTGGCTGCTTGTCATTCCAAGCAGCGACAGGAATTCTATACAGTTTTGCAATTTTAGCTGCTAGATCCCGTCCTGGGCGCCGATCGCCGCTCAGTATGTAGCTCACCATGGCTTTGGTGACACCGAGCTTGAGAGCGATGCTAGTCTGCCCTCGCTCGGATTTTTCCGCATGATCTGCTAGTATTTTGATGGCTTGTTCTCTTGTCATGATCAATATTTAACACAGGTTAAATCACAATGTCAAATTTTTCTCGCAATTTTTCGTGACAGTTCTTGACACGTAGGTCAACTTCTGTTAAACAGTTGTCTATGAACGACGAAAACGAGTTCGATTTCGACGATGAAATCGATCAAGACCGCAGCGAACGTATAGAAGTCGAATGGTTCGATCCAAGAGACGGCGGGCTTGAACCTTGGGTTTTATTTGTAGAAGTTCTGCCCAGTGGTTTTAGACTACTCGGCGGTAAAAGCAGACATTGCACTCTCACGGGCGACACGATGTGGAAGACCGTAGGCGACGAACGCGTCAACGTCGCTATTAAGGTGGAAATTACAGCACAAAAGACTCGGCGCAAGTGGGCCTTCAACCCAAGGGGAAACTCATGAGTGATCAGTTTAGACACGCTATCGAGCAGCTTTCTGCAGCATACGTGGCGCTTACCGATGCCAAGGTGTCTTTTCTATTGGCTTTAGAGACGCCAAATGACGACACGATCCGAGCGCTTGATGCTGTTCTAAAGGAGGTACAGAAAATCGAGGACGCGGTATTGCCGGACCCGATTGCGCTGCGTCTAGCAGGTGCCCTTTGAGAGAGATTCAGGGATATCTGCATGAGGCCATACTGGCTATAGCGCATGCCGAATTAGCCCTTGTCGACTTTCATGGCGATTCTTCTACGCCTGATGCTCTTATAAAGCAGGCCGCAAGGTTGCTAGATAAGGCTAGAGATGTGCTTGAAACCGCCGAGGAGGCCAGACGTGAACAAGCCGTCTCGTAAACAAAAGTCTGTTAGAGTTTGGATCGAGGCTGCTGTTTTAGCTTTTGTGGTCTATATAATTGCAGTTTTTGCAGCGATTCGACGGCTTAAGCACTAATGCGTATAAAGTCCGCAGCCTCTCTAGCGGACGCGCCTGTGTCATATAAAAGTTCTTTAGCTTGTGGGAAGTATTCAAAAACGTCTTCAGGTTCGATGTTTAGGGCGTCAGCAACCTCGGATAACCATTCGTCAAAACTATCACTCATACTAATAAAATACCACAGCCGTTTTCGTTTGACAACGACTACTACAAGGTGATAAGAGGTCTCTATGGCACCCGTAGCCTGGTATCCGAGTTACGAAAGATCGGACACGCATCGTGCTAAGATTCTTGACGAATCTGATTTAACACTAGGTTGCCTTCGTCTCATAAAAGATCTTATTTCTGAAAGACACATCTGTGGCGATAAGTACGGCGCAGCAACACAACATCTTGGTACATATTGTACCAGAGCACCGGGACATCCTGATAGACATATAGCGCACTGGATAGGTGAAAAAGACGGGTGTCTTCCTCCAATAAGGCTTTGGCGCAATAGAGACGACGACACTACCGATCCTATTAGGCTAGATCCTAACTACCCCCACGTCTGTCCTAACTGCAAAGGACCTGCGTATATTGGAGCGACTACTGTAGATTGCAAAGGAAAATGCCGCTGATCACCCCCGACGTAGAGGCTCTAGCAATAATGCTATCCCGTTGCGATCTACGACAACAGGCGCGAAAGTAATCGTAGAAAGTGACACGTCGGGGTTCTTTTTTAAGGAGGTATCATGAAGACGAATCTGCTGCGGACGGCCCTGTTTACACCATGTCAGAATAGTAATTGGGGGCTACCTCTATTACTGTGGGGACCTCCTGGCGTGGCCAAGAGCGCGATTTTACGCCAACTAGCAGCCGAGTATAACATGCCTATCGAAGTTCTTTCGCCAGCTTGCCGCGGTGAAGGAGCGTTTGGCGTTACACCTGTGCCGTCCGACGGGCGAATGACCTACCCGCGACCCGATTGGACCGACAAGTTTGAAAAGGCCGGACGCGGCATCGTCTTTGTCGACGAGATCAACCTAGCCGCGACGCACTATGCAGGAGCGCTCCTTGGGCTACTCTCTGATCGAATCTTAGGATCTTATCAACTCGGTCCTGGAGTTCGTATTATGGCTGCAGCTAATCCTATCGAGATTGCTGCAGCTTCAGGAGGTTGGGATTTGTCTGCCCCAGCGGCCAACCGAGTCGGACATATCGACTGGCCCTGTCCTGAAGTTAAGGCTTGGACCGATTGGCTTCTTGGAAGCGATGTCGATAAGGTCACAATCGATCCTGAGGAGGAAGAGAAAGCGGTTCTTTCTTCATGGCCGCAGGCTTGGGCTTCGGCTAGAGGTTCGATTGCAGGATTTTTGTCGGCACATTCGACTCATCTGCACATGATGCCTGCAAACGGTAGCGGAGAAACCAGTAAGGCATGGGGAAGTCCTAGATCGTGGGAGTTTGCAACTCGTGCTCTTGCAGGAGCGTCTATTTATAAACTGACCGACGCCGAGCGCGAGGAACTGGTCGGAGCGTTTGTCGGTTCAGGTTCAGCAGGAGAGTTTTTTACATGGTTTGAACAGGCAAACCTGCCCAACAGCGAAGACTTGCTAGACGGTCGAGTTAGTTGGAAGCATAAGCCGTCCAGACTAGACGTGACGATGGCGGTTTTTAGTTCTGCTATTGCTACGTGTGTAGGTACTACTGAAGTCGAGCTTAAGAAGAAGCGTTCTGAAGCGATGTGGGGTTTGTTGTTTCAAGCAGTCGATACGGCTCCCGATCTAGTTGTGATTCCTGCAAAGTCTCTGGTTAGGCACGAGCTATTTTCTAAGTCTGTGAAGGTTACAAGTAAGATTTTGCCGCTGCTGGACGCGGCGAATGTCCAGCCCGATGCTTCCTAGACGTTCCCTAGACGTTCAGCCTGATGCTCCCTAGAACCATAGATATAGACACCGAATGTACCGCTTGCGGCGGTGGAGTGTCCTGAGTTCTCTAAATATAATACAACGACGACTATCGACTATTGGTCTGCGATTAAAGATCTTGTAAAGGCTTTAGAAACACACGGCTACGGACCAGGACCGGACCAAAACAAATGAGTAATAATACGACACTCACACCTCATCAAATCCTAGCTGCAGCACGAATGCTTGTCTGTGAACGAGCGCCCTATTTTCGTGCCGGAATTATGAATCTAGTTCCTAGAGAGTCTCCAGGATATGGTACGTTTGCTACGACTAAAAACTGGATTATGCTTTGGGATCCAGAAAAGGCTGTAGAGTTTGGTATTGAAGGAACTGCTGCCGTTCTAGTTCACGAACTTTGGCATCTTGTTCGTGATCATTTCGGCAGATTCTCAGGCCCTACGATAAACGCCGATATTGCTAATATTGCCGGAGATCTTTCGATAAACCCAGGCGTTCGACAAATGGGTTTTAAGTTCCCGAAAGCACCCGAAAAGAAAGGAAAAAAGACACAGTCGTGTGAAGGCTTATGGCCAGATGATTTCGGTCTACCAGAAAACCTATCTGCCGAGCAATACTACGAAAAGCTTATGCAGATGGAAATTAACTATGTCTACGTAGACGGTTGCGGCGGTAATGACGACGACGGCGAAGAAGGCAAAGGCAAAAAAGGCAAGAAATCTTCAGGTGGTATAACCGTTACTGTCGAAGGATGTGGCAGCTGTTCTGGTCGTAAGCGAAAAGATGAACCAGAAGACGGCGATAGCGAAGGCAGAACTGAAAACGAAATTCGTCGTACTAAGATTACAATCGCAAAGCAAATTAAGCAACAAGGACGCGGTAATACTCCAGGAGATCTGGACAGGTGGGCAGACGATATTCTAAAGCCTCCTAAGGTCAGATGGCAGGAGAAACTAGCTCGCACTGCTAGAGCGGCGGTTTCTTATCGTCCGGGGAGCGGCGTTGCGACGTATTCTAAAGTGTCGCGACGTCAGGCAGGTATCGGCTTTGGTCCTGGTATGCCTGTGCTTCCTAGCTATCGCTCGACTACTCCTAGAGCGACATTGCTTGTAGATACGTCAGGGTCTATGAGTCAGGAAAACCTCCAAACTATCATGTCCGAAGCTCAGGGCGTATTTAACACTTGCGGAGCTGTTTTAGATGTCGTAGTCTGCGATGCAGGTGTTCATGGAAGCAAAACCGTCAAATCAATCAAAGAAGCTTGTGCAATGTTACACGGCGGTGGAGGTTCTGATTTCCGCCCTGCGTTTGAAGAAATTTCAAAGCGTAGACCAAGAACTAGTGTGATTATCGCAGCTACTGACGGTGATATTGCAGTTCCTGAATGTGAACCTCCTGGTATACAGGTTATTTGGCTTCTAGTAAAAAATATGTACAGTAGCGGCAGATTTAGAAAGCCGTGTAACTGGGGAACGACAATCGAGGTGGAGTGATGTCTTACACTATTACTAAGGCACAGGCTCTGCAAGGCCCTAAGTATCGAGATAAATGGATAGCTAGAGGTAAAGCTGTTGGCCCTGTAGACAGGACAGTTGTAGAGGACGGTATTCGAAAAGCATTTAAGGTCATGCTTACCGGTAAGCACAAGAAAGATGTAATTGAAAACATATCTCTAACTCCCAGATTCCAATGGTATCTTTCGCCGCTTAAAGCACTTACACCGGCAGTGTTTGCAGTTGTTGGAGGTCAACCGACTATTTCAAAAGCGCTCTATTCCAATGTAATTAGAAACGAAAAAGATTTTATAGCTCGTTCTCTTTCTTTTGAAGTAAGCAACGTACTAAGCGACAAACTTTATTATCCTGTCGATAAAGCGTGTAGTGCTGTAGCTAGCGCTGTAGCGAAAGAGCTTGATATACGAGCTTCTGTGATTGGTAACGAAAGACCTAAACTAGGAGCTATTCTAAACAAGCTAATAACTACTGCTGTCACAGAAGTAGCCTGTCCTCAGTTGTCAGTGTTAGACTACAGTATGAACGTTTTAAACACCTTCGAAAACGACACTTCTGGTTTTATGGAAGCTTCCAAGGCAGGCTGGTATTGGGCTTTCGCCGACGGTTTAGTCATAGTAACAGAACGTCCAACAAAAGTAGTTGTAGATGATGAAGGTCTGCCACATAACACGACAGGCCCGGCTATTGAATACAGCGACGGGTTTGTAGTTTATTGTCGACATGGTGTGAGAATCCCGCCTGAAACAGTTAAGGGAACTATCAAGTGGGATGACATTCAAGTAACTGTAGATAAGCAAGTGCAGAACGCGCTTGTCGATCATAAAGCAGAGAAATGGAGCGAGAAGTCTCCCGAGGAAGGCGAGACTAAAGACGAGCGACTTGACGCTGCATTAGCGATAAGAAGGCTAGGCGGTCTTAGTGCGGTAAGAGGTCTTATGAAGGAGGACGAAAAGTAGTTATTTGAGAAACTTTTTGCCAGCGATAAGACCAACACCGACTAGTGCAGCCGCACCTAAAACCGTTCCCACTCCAGCTTTGCTATAGGCGAGTCGGTGCTTTCGACGTCCCGGTTTGCCTGGCGCGATATCGTGTTCACGCATTCGCGATTGCAACGTGCGTCTAGACGTTCCGAGTATCTCAGCCGCACGGCTGACATTGCCTCGTGCTGCTTTTAGGGCTGCTAGTATCTCGTCTCGCTCCACAAGTAGAGTATATCACAATTTCGTGAGCCGAGGCGTGTCCAGCTTCGGCGCTTCGGTGCGCGCGCCTGCTCGACGTGACTATCGCGTTTTCTTCCACTCTATCCTACCTGTAGGTCTAAAAATAGGTCAAAACCCCTATGTAGGTGTAAATAGGCAAAAAATCGGCAAATACATGTAGGTCTATATAGGTCTATGTAGTAGGACACATACCCCTAGATGGGGGTCTAGACCCTAGTGAAATCATTGAATAACTACATGTAGGTGGGTGTATACCGCCCAATTCCGCCCGCAGTTTTTGCCTAGTTTCTAATAAAATCAATAACTTAGCCTAGTCCAGATTAGGCACAGTGCTAGCATATAGTATATAATATCGAGTCGCTGTGAGGATGGCCGGCGAGAGTCGGTGGTCTGGCTGGCGAGTCGATATAGACCCCAAGGGCTAACAGTGAGTCCTAAAGGGCTATCTCTCTTTGACAAGAGAATAATGCGCTAACTGGACGCTTTCCAGTAATCGCCAAAGGCGTTTCGTGCCCGGGGAGTTAACGGGGCGGACTGGTAAAACTCAAGTACCATAGGGCCAGACTCTATGGGAGCTTGTCAAGCGAGGGGTGTCCCAGTCGCTTGCCAGGGCAGGGAAAAGTAGACCTTTTGCGGACCCTTGGGTATTCGGCTCTGACGGGAGTGAAACACTGTTTTCTCTCGTCCGCTAGGCGAAAGAGCCTACCGCGACAGACATCCGAGCAAGCCCCGGTTCTTAGCATCGTGACGCGCTCTATAGCCTTTGTGGCTAGCGGTCGGTGCTCTCTAGGTCGAAACTCTCTGTTATAGTGTCCCTTAGCTGGGACACCAGCCGATAGGCAAGCCGCTTGTGCCTGCAGTATCTGAGGCTCAAAGCAACTCTCGCGTCGTTCGACGCGAGGCCAAACCCAACACACCTTTTGATCCTGTTAAAGTCTCCGACCCGGTTTAATCTAGGGTCGGAGGCTTCTGCGACGGTCAAAGAGAAACACGGAGACACGCACATGAAAACTCGTAAGTACGATTGCGACGGCATCTTGGAACATATTGACCCGTCCCGTATTCGGGTAGGAAATGTGGTGCGCATGGCGAGCGACGCTTGGAGTATGCCTGCTTTTTCTTCTAGTGTCGTGCTTCAGATCAAGGTCGTCTATTCTGACGGATCGTACACTTCTTTCGATAATTTAGGCGAGGTGCCCGAGGTAGATATGCGCAACGGGCGCGTAAGCGTCGGGCTAGGACGGCCCTATATGTATGTGACGAGGCTAGGTAATCCTCTTACAGGGTTAGAGATTTATGAAGCGCCTGCACGTTCTTTTCTAGACAACTATAGAGTTGTAGTCCTAAGCACAGGCGAGTATGCCAGTTTTGTCATGGAGTAGTCCTAGCTGAAAGCACAGAAAGCTAAAAAGGAGGACCCCATGCTCTACGAAATCAAGCACCGCTACACCGACAAGGTCCTATACTCCGCCGGGGGCAATTCCTTCGCCGAGGTACTAACCAAGGCCGTCCGCGAAGGCGCGAGCCTGACGGCCGCGAACCTGGAGCACATGAACCTGACGGACGCGAACTTGGCGTACGCTGACCTGAAGGGCGCGAACCTGGAGGGCGCGAACCTGAAGGGCGCGATTTTGACGGGCGCGAGCCTGACGGGCGCGAACCTGAAGGGCGCGATTTTGACGGGCGCGAGCCTGACGGGCGCGGACCTGGCATTCGCGAACCTGTGGGGCGCGAGCCTGAGGGGCGCGAGCCTGTATCGCGCGAACCTGAGGGGCGCGGACCTGACGGGCGCGACGGGCGCGAACCTTGGACGGAGAAGCGGGTGAGGAGTAAATGAAAACACGTGCTGATAAAGCTAGCGCAAAGCTAGCCGCTGTGCGTCCTAGCACAAGGGGGCGGATAGTTCCGCCTCCTATGCCTAAGGCGGACGAAAAAGATCCCGAGGCAGAATGGCAACCCGTGCCACTAGTTCCTATGCCCGAGCGCCCACTTGGGCGCGAGGCGATAGAGTATGCGGCAAGCGCCGTGCGCCTTGCGCGGTCGCTTGGATACAGGCTTTTTCCTCGTAAGAAAGAGAGGAAGTGACCAATGGCTGACCCCGTATGTGGTGATTCACTAGAAATTGAGCGCGACCGAGCCATCGCCGAGCGCAACAGCGCCATAGCCGAGCGCGACAGCGCCATAGCCGAGCGCGACAAAGCTATCAAGGCAGTGTTTCTGCTGCGAGAAGTATTAGAAGCAGAGGAGGATTACGAGCGAAGGTCGCGCGGGCCTACGGGTGTAGCTTTCTCTGCGGAAAGGACCGTGCGTAAGTTTCGGTGGTCTGCCCTCGCTGCTACTGACAAATTTATCGCACGCCGTAAAAAGAGGCGCGAATGCGCCCATGCTTATGGGACTCGTGGCGGGATATGTTATATCTGCGGGCGTGAAGTGTAAGAAAGAGGGGAAGTGACCCATGGCGAAGACTCAGACCTCCGAAATCGTTTCGACCCGTAAGACCTTTGATGGCGTCGAGGTGTATCTCCATGCCGACGGGTCGGTGTCTACGCGGATGTGGTTCTTCCGAGGCAAATTCTCCTCGGATGTCATGTGGCGCGCCTGGGGTGACATTGGTATTCCCGCCTACATGCGAGAGGTAAAGCGCGGAAAACTCGCGTGGCAGCGACCTTTCGTGAAACGCTCGGCGCGTAAGAAAGAAGGGAAGTGACCCATGGCTAACATGTCGTACTGCCGTTTCCAAAACACGTTGCGCGATCTTCGATAGGACATCTAATCGTTAGAATAATCGATAGAGATCAATAAGGCTTCGACTTTGCATTACGCCCCCAAGCGGGGGTGTCGCGGAAAGTCGAATCTAGGAGGGCTACTATGATCTATATAACCGTTGTTATTATAAGTTTTTCGTTTCTAGCCGGAATTTTGGTTAGTTCTCAAAACTAACCGAATTTAGGAGGACTACGGTGCAAAATTTACTTTGCCACGCGGCTGGAGGCATGCCGCACCTTCATTCTGATGACTGGGCGAAACTGACCCTAATCGTCGCCACGTTCGCCTTTGCCCGATTCGTTTTTGGGAGGGTTTGAAACCTCTATATCAGGAGACCCCCATGCTCTACGACTTTGCACTACACCCCCAATCGGGGGTGTCATGGAAAGCCGAAAGTCTAGAGAAAATCGAATACAGGAGGCTATGATGCCTAGCGAAACTGCTGGCCAGAAAATCGCTAATGACGTTAGCGCGCTGTTACGCGCCCGCAATGCGCTCCTTTGGGTTGTCACCCCTGAGGAGGTCCGCGTTGAAAGGGCGCTTATCGAGGCAGCAAGCGCGTCGACGTACGATGTCCGACTTTGGGATTGCGTCAACGGCGTCACCGACGCAACCGGCAAGGAAGTGACACCAGGTCGGCAAGCTGCCGATCCTGCTGTAGTGCTGGGCGCTATTCGGGACATCAAGCAGCGCGCTGTGTGGGTCCTTAGGGACTTGCCTGCTTGGTTGAAAGACCCCACCGTTTTGCGTGCGGTTAGGTCGCTAGCTCGAACGCTTCCCAGCTCGCCGCGTATCGAGGCGCGGGCTATTGTCGTTTTGTCGCCTTCGGCAGACGTTCCGCCCGAGTTGCAAGATCACGCGGTCGTAGTCAAGTGGTCTCTTCCTGATAGGGGAGAAATCGAAACGATTTACGACAACGCGGTTAAAGACTTGCCGCAAGATAGCGGCGTTAAAGAGGCTGCTATCGAGGCAGCGGTTGGGCTATCTGCGGAAGCGATTGCAAGCGTTTACGCTAAATCGCTGGTGACGCAAGGTAAGAAAATCATCCCCTCAGTCGTCGCCGCAGAGAAGCGACGGGTTATCAACCGAGAGAAGGGCATTGAATGGTTTGATCCCGACCCGCGCGGCCTGGACGCGGTCGGAGGTCTTGAGTATCTAAAGCCATGGCTGACTCAGCGTCGCGCTGCCTTCTCGCAAAAGGCGCGTGACTTTGGGTTGCCCTTGCCTAAGGGCATGCTCCTAGTAGGCGTGCCAGGGTGTGGAAAGAGCTTGACCGCTAAAGCGGTCGCTGCCGCTTGGGGTGTGCCGCTCCTACGGGCTGACCTTGGGGGAGCAAAATCCAAGTGGGTCGGCGAGTCGGAAGCGAATATCCGTGCGGTTTTTGCCGTCGCGGAAGCGGTCGGAAATTGCGTCCTTTGGATTGATGAAATTGAAAAGGCTCTAGGAGGAGCGAGCCAAGGCGCGGCCGACGGTGGTGTTTCGTCGGATGCGCTGGGGGCGTTCCTTTCTTGGATGCAGGAGCGCAAAGGCTCGGTTTTTGTCATTGCCACTGCTAACGATGTCCGCTCGTTACCGCCTGAGCTTTTACGAAAAGGTCGCTTTGATGAAATGTTTTTCGTAGACCTTCCGACTCAAGTGGAGCGCGAGGAAATCCTACGCGTGACCTTGAAGCAATTCAAGCGTAAGCCCGATACGCTTGACGTGTCAGCTATCGCTCGCCTGTGCCAGGACTTCACGGGCGCCGAGGTAGCGGCGACCGTCCCCGACGCGCTTTTTAAGGCGTTTTCGGAAGGCGAGCGAGATTTAAGCACGGAAGACTTGCTTATGGCTGCTAAATCTGTCGTACCGCTTGCTAAAACGGCAGCGGACAAAATCTCTGCGCTCAGGGAGTGGGCTAAGGGGCGCGCCCGTCCGTCGTCGTCGCCTGAATCGTCTATGTCAGCGGGTAACGATAGAAAACTCGACCTGTAGGAGATCTCCATGCTCTACGAAATCAAGCACCGCCACACCGACAAGGTCCTATACTCCGCCGAAGGAGACTCCCTCGCCGAGGTACTAACCAAGGCCGTCCGCGAGGGCGCGGACCTGACGTGCACGTACCTGACGTACGCGAACCTGGAGGGCGTGAACCTGTATCGCGCGGACCTGACGGGCGCGTATCTGACGTACGCGAACCTGAAGGGCGCGAACCTGAAGGACGCGAACCTGAAGGACGCGGACCTGAAGGGCGCGAAACTGTATCGCGCGAACCTGACGTGCGCGAACCTGAAGGGCGCGATTTTGACGGGCGCGAACCTGACGTACGCGTACCTGACGGGCGCGAACCTGACGGGCGCGAGCCTGTATCGCGCGAACCTGTGGGGCGCGAACCTGACGGGCGCGAGCCTGGAGCACCTGACGGACGCGAACTTGGCGTACGCTGACCTGAAGGGCGCGAACCTGGAGGGCGCGAACCTGAAGGGCGCGATTTTGACGGGCGCGAACCTGGAGGGCGCGAACCTGAAGGGCGCGATTTTGACGGGCGCGAACCTGACGTACGCGCACCTGACGGGCGCGTACCTGGAGGGCGCGTACCTGAAGGACGCGAACCTGACGTACGCGGACCTATCTAAGGCGAATCTCGACGCTATCCAGGCCGACTCCGGCGCTCCTCCAGGCGCTTCGCGGCGGTAAGATCGACGGTAGCACGTACACCGGGGAGTGTGCGTGTTTGGTGGGGACGATTGCCAAGGTGAGGAAGTGCGATTACGAGGCCATGGAGACCTTGAAGCCAGACGCGTCGCGGCCGGCGGAACGGTGGTTTACGGCTATTAAGAAAGGGGATACGCCGAAGACGAATCCGGTCGCGGCTTTGGTGGAAACGTGGACGGAGGAGTGGGTGAGGAGTAATTCCTAAGCCTTGAAGTTTACAACCAAAAAGGAGGATACCATGTCAATCGTCACTCTTAAACCGGGGCTGCTTGTCAGCCTTCACACTCGCCTCGAGGGAGGCGTTCGTTATACTCGTGTCGACCTGGAGGCTGGTAGGTCGGCCGACGACACGTCAACCGTCGCGAAGTGGGAGACCACGCGAGTCGTGGAAGACGCCGAGGAGCACGCACGCGCAGTCAAGGTGCGCGGCAAGTGTGTGTATATCGTGCGCTCCGTGTGCTCACAGAGCGCTTTCGGGCTTCTCTGCGCTTCGTCGAGCGAGAAAGCGCTTGACGCGGCCATTGCCGAGGCCCGCGTGCTGGCCGACACTTTCAACGCGTCGGCGCAGTCGACGCGAATCAGCATCTACGCTCTTAAGGGGCGCATCGCTGAGAGCGACGGGGAGGCCGCGCGCGCTATCGCAAGCGAGCTTAGGGAGCTGCTTGACAACATGAAAGCAGGGATCGACGCGGCAGACGTCGCGGCGATTCGCGAGGCTGCGAACAAGGCCAAGAAAGTCGGCAGCATGCTCGACGAAGCGACGGCTAACAAGGTCTCAGCGGCCATTGACGAGGCGCGGGCCGTCGCACGGGAAATCGTCAAGCGCGCGGTCTCAGGCGGCGAGGACGCGGCGACGGTGGTTCAGGGAATCCAACTGAAGGCGCTTGACGAGGCACGTTTCGCGTTCCTCGATCTGGACACGGTTGAAGTTGCAAAGAGCGAGACGCTTCCGCCTATCATCGCCCGCCCTCTTGACGTCGATTCTGAGGAAGTGGAAGAGCAAGTCAAGGCGAACGTCGAGGCGGACATTGACGCGGCAATTGCCGCGTCCGACACGGAGGCTTAATCATGCCATGCGATAGCCGTTTGCCTACAGGTATCACACCAGTTCAGAGAAAGGTTCAGGTGGAGCAGGCTATCGATCGCCTGAATAAGGCTCTAACGCTAGGTTCCGTCAAGGTCAAAGTGGGCCCAACGGGCGCCATTGCCTTCGCGGGTGAGTGGGACAGGTCGGGAGTGTCCGACGTTTGCGCTTATCGTAAGCTGCTAGCGTCTGGCTCGCCTGCGCTTCGTGCGGCGATAGCTCGCGCGGAAGTGGTTGCAGGTAGAAAAGTCGACCCGAGACAGGTCGCGGCCGGTACGCATTCCCATGACCACGGGCAGACGTGGCATAAGGGACATTAAATGGACAAGAAGACTTTGGACGAGCAGTATCCCGAGCAATGGCGCGGCTGTATCGCTTGTCGTCAGACGCACCACGAAACAAACTTTTGTGCTTGTGGCCGCTGCCTGTTTCACGCTAAACAGGCTACTATGGACTTCTATGTGGTCGAGTGTTGGTGTGGCAAGGTCTTGATATGGGCATAAGGAACCGTCCGCGACGCGCAATTGCCACCGGACGTCTTCGACCCGGACAAAACGAATGTTGCACCAAATAAAACTACCTAAAAAAGAAACAGAAATCAAGCTTTGTTATTGCGAGTATTGTTCTCTTAGGCGAGATAGTGCAGCCTTATGCGAAGAAAATAGATTTCTTCACGAAGAAATAAACAAGCTTAAAGTTGAGAACAGCTATCTTAGAGCAGCATGCGCGGATAGCAAATAAAGCAGGGTGTGCCATGAGGCTCTACAAAATCAAGCACCGCTACACCGACAAGGTCCTATACTCCGCCGGGGGCAATTCCTTCGCCGAGGTACTAACCAAGGCCGTCCGCGAAGGCGCGAACCTGACGTGCGCGTACCTGAAGGGCGCGGACCTGACGTACGCGAACCTGACGGGCGCGAACCTGACGGGCGCGAACTTGACGTACGCGAACCTGAAGGACGCGAACCTGAAGGACGCGAACCTGTATCGCGCGGACCTGTATCGCGCGGACCTGACGTACGCGGACCTGGAGGGCGCGAACCTGAAGGACGCGAACCTGAAGGACGCGATCCTGGAGCGCGCGTACCTGACGGACGCGAACCTGGAGGGCGCGAACCTGGAGGGCGCGAACCTGACGGGCGCGAACCTGAAGGACGCGTACCTGACGGGCGCGAACCTGACGGGCGCGAACCTGAAGGACGCGTACCTGACGGGCGCGAACCTGACGTACGCGTACCTGACGGGCGCGAACCTGACGTACGCGAACCTGAAGGGCGCGAGGGACACAAATAAAACATCCGTCGACAGTGTAATACCACAGGAAATCAAAACAAAAACTTTGGAAGAGGCGCGTTTCGCATTTCTCGATCTTGACGTGGTCAAAATCGATAAGAGCGAAAAGCCGCTTCCGCGTCCTCTTGATATCGATCTAGACGAGACAGACTAGAGGGGTTCTGAGAGAGATAGCGGAGAAAAAAGAACGTCAATCTTGACCTGTGCTAAGTAAAAAAGGAGGACGCCATGAACAATCGCAACCGTCACGGCAACGAAGAGCGCGTTACTATCAAGACCTTTGGTGACCTGGTGAACGAGGGCAACGGTATCGAGGTCACAGGTTTTCCAAACAAGCCCATGACCTGGAGCCTCAATTTTATTACGGTTCTAGATAAGGGTCGTAACGGCCGTTTTATTCGCTCGGGTGTCAAGGTCGTCAACGCGCAAGCGTCGGCGGACATGCCCGGCATGAAGTTTGCCAGGCTCATCGACGAAGCTGTCCTGTTTATTAAAGAGTCAGTTCAGGCCGACGCCGACGCTTGGATCGAGCGAAAGCAGGCGCGCGAGAACAGGGTTCTAGAGCAGGGCAAGCAGAAGACGACGCCAGGGCTCTCTAAGTTCACCGACGGGTCTAAGACTGAGCGTGAAGCCGGAAAGCACCTTAAGCACGAGCAAAACCTCGTGTCTCGTAGGGCTGCGGACCAGGAGCGTACTTCGCTTGCTAAAAGTGGAAAGGGGAGGTAGTACAGGAGGTCAAACACACATACACACACTGAAAACCGAAAGGAGGTCCCCATGCTCTTCAAAATAAAGCACCGCCACACCGACAAGGTCCTATACTCCGCCGAAGGAGACTCCCTCGCCGAGGTACTAACCAAGGCCGTCCGCGAAGGCGCGGACCTGACGGGCGCGGACCTGACGTACGCGGACCTGAAGGGCGCGGACCTGGAGGGCGCGAACCTGACGTACGCGTACCTGGATGGCGCGAACCTGTACGGCGCGAACCTGTACGGCGCGAACCTGGCGTACGCGTACCTGAAGGGCGCGAACCTGACGGGCGCGAACCTGTCTAAGGCGAATCTCGACGCTATCCAGGTCGACTATTACGACGTCCTTTCGAGGGCGCCGGACGAGGTCCCGGCGCTCCTCCAGGCGCTTCGCGGCGGTAAGATCGACGGTAGTACGTACATGGGGGAGTGTGCGTGCTTGGTGGGGACGATTGCCAAGGTGAGGAAGTGTGATTACAGGGACATGGAGACCTTGAAGCCGGATTTTAACAGGCCGGCGGAACGGTGGTTTACGGCTATTAAGAAAGGGGATACGCCGAAGACGAATCCGGTCGCGGCTTTGGTGGAAACGTGGACGGAGGAGTGGGTGAGGAGTAATTCCTAACAAAGGAGAACAGAGCCATGGGCTACAATACCACCGTGGTCGTATTAAACGACGCGCTTAGCTTCGTCGAGGAAGACCCAGACTTTGGCAAAAAATTAGTTGCTGCAATTCACGGGGCGGGTCTGCCTGCGACGTACCGCAGCCGAGACGTGTCG
>Ga0209579_10001683_pt1 | contig 17820 bp, 11 predicted proteins | sample Coa_R1_2_FD_187152 | JGI IMG/M metagenome (GOLD analysis project Ga0209579, IMG submission 187152) | Surface soil microbial communities from Centralia Pennsylvania, which are recovering from an underground coalmine fire - Coalmine... | ecosystem: Environmental > Terrestrial > Soil >... | reverse complement strand
GCTTTTGGCGGTGGAAGTCCAATTGTATTTTACATTAATCGGCCATTCAAACATATAGCAGTCACCTGTAGCGCTATTGATGGTTACACCGGCCGGGATGTCAATCTTTTTTGTACTGAAATATTTACCATCGGTGTAATAGAATTTCTTGTCAAACAGGAGTCCGCTTTCAACACTTAGCCGGTTGTTTAGCTGGTACCCAACCAGCACGCCTGCACTATAGCCCGTATGCTGGATTTCCTGGAACCTGACCGTACTAACGTCTCCTCCGGCAAGAATACCGGCATACAGGAAATGATGCGAGGTCGATTTGGAATCGATCGTTTTTTTTGCAGCCGGTACGGATGCAACCTGCCTGGCAGAATCCGTTTTTGGCGAAGCCGGTTTAGTCGCCGGGCTCATCGACGAAGTCAAATTATTTCCAGGAGCCTTGTCCACTGTTTTTGCGGGTGTTTCAGATGACTGATCACTCAAGCTGACGCCATCTTTCCCCGCAGGCGGCGCTTCATTTTTTGTCACTTGTCCTGCCACTTGATCAGGATGGGTCGCTTTCGGTAATCCGTTGGCGGTTCTTTGGAGTTTGGAAACACCGTCTGCGGTTAGTTTATTGTTTCCGGTAGTGTTGACAAGGGCATGAGGTCCGGTTTTCTTGTTCACCAGGGCTGATTTGGAATCACCTCCTGCGCGAAAACTTGCAGCGTCCTTGAGTTCCTCATCCCGGCCATTTTTGTTCGGTGCTTTGACTGAAGCGGCCAAGGTTTTCGTTTCTTGTTTGTGAGTCAATGATTCAGCTACCGCACTTCCCTCAGCTTGCGTCAATGAATTGGCGGGTTTTTGATTTTTCACAGATGGGTTTGCCGGCAGGTTGCTCTTATTTTCCTTGCTATTATTTGCGTTGCCATCCACAGGCTTTACCGGCCTCGCTATGGTGAGTTTGTCGTCGGTCTGGGTGGAATCGTTGCGGAAAAGCTGACTGTTGCAGATCCAGACCATCGGAAGCAGCAACAAAAGCCAAAGATATTTTCGAAATGATTTTTTTCCCTCTGCCTGGGCCTCAGTATTTGAATCAGCATTTCCGGACCTCAACGCAGCGTTCACTTCATTCCAGTTTTCGGCGCCGGTCTTCAGGGGATAGTCTTCTGCCGCCCTGCGAAACAATTCGTCCATATTATCGTCGTTCAAATATTGCATATGTCTAATTGTCTGTTGCTATCGTTTATTTTTTTTTGCAACAATGCCCTTGCCTTCGATAAGTTTGACTTGGACGCGCCAACACTAATGCCCAGGCTATTGGCAATTTCCTGATGCGTAAACCCGTCAATGACATACATGTTGAAAACCGCCCGGTACGAAGGAGGAAGTTTTTTTACTTCCAGGATAAGCTCCTTATAGAGGATTTTTTGATCTGCACCACGGGAACGATCTTCGACATCCCACATGTGATCGTCCAGCGCTCCGATTTCAGGCAACAACGAGTCTTTCCTCAACGCGTCTATGGCCGTATTTACCATGATGGTACGCATCCAGCCTAAGAGGATTTTTTCAAGGTTTTCGGGGTTTTCATAATGAAATTTTGAAAGGTTTCGAAAGATTTTGACATAACCGTCGTTTACAATATCGATTGCCTTTTCGTAACGGTAGATGTACCTGAAAACAATCTTCAGGCAATATCCAAAATAGCGTTCGTAGAAAGCCTTTTGATACCTTTGATTATTCTCCAGGCAAGATGCTATGATCTCTTGTAAACTTTCCAATCCAGTTGACAGGTTATTCCGCAATATTATACGATTTATTTTGCAATAGGTTGCAACCATTTTCGTTTTAACCAGGTGTATACATTTTGAAATTTGTTGTTTATACACGTTTAGTTGACAACTAATTAGGAATTGCTTCGGGGGAAACACATTATTTTGATATCGATTACCGAATAAAACCCATGCTACCAATCCCGCTGAAACCTTTTTGCCGGTTAAAGCTAACCGCACTCTTCGCCATTTTGTCTGCAAACCTGGTTTTGGCACAAACCAATGTCCTGACTCAGCACAACAATTTGAAACGAACCGGCTGGAACAACCATGAATCGCAACTGACGCAGGCTTCCGTCAGCGGCGGAACTTTTGGCCTGCTGTTCTCACGCACTGTAGATGACCAGATTTATTCCCAGCCGCTCATCATCACGAATGTACATACCGGCGGAGGAATACATGACATTGTCATTACGACGACGGTAAACAACAGCGTATATGCCTTTGATGCGGATGACTCGAGCGTGACGACTCCCTATTGGCATGTAAACCTGACATTCAGCCCGGGAACTTATCGACCCATCAGGAATACCGACATGACGGGCGCCTGCGGTGGGGCCTACCAGGACTTCAGCGGCAACATGGGCATCGTAGGAACCCCTGTCATCGACAGCACGACCAACACGATGTATGTCGTTGCAAGAAGCGTGACAATGAACGGCCAGACTTTTGTCCAGTATCTGCACGCTTTGGACATTACGACCGGTGCCGAGCGAAACGGGAGCCCGGTATTCATCACCGCCACTTATCCTGGCAATGGTGAAGGCGGCGACGGGACGACGGTCACTTTTGACCAGCAGCACGAAAATCAGCGACCAGGGTTAACACTCTATAACGGCGTCGTATATATTGCCTGGGCGTCTCATTGCGACTGGGAACCATATCATGGATGGGTGATCGGTTATAGTGCGTCCAGCCTGCAACAGAAATATGTGTATAACGACTCGCCCAACGGCGGCCTTGCGGGAATCTGGATGAGCGGGCAGGCGCCGGCTGTTGATGACAATGGCAATATTTACATCAGTACGGGTAACGGCACCACGGACATTGGCACGGATACGACAGATCGAGGCGAAAGCCTCTTGAAATTGTCTACCGTTTCGGGGTCGCTCAAGGTAGTGGACTATTTCACGCCGAACGATTACCAGTATCTCAATGACAACGACCTTGACTACGGCGTAGATGGCGTCATGCTGATTCCAAATTCGACCTTATCGCTTTCGGGCAGCAAAGAAAGCTATCTCTATCTCCTTAATACGAGCGCGATGGGCGGTATGAATCAGAGCAACACCAACGTGCTGCAACAACTAAACATCAATGCGTCAAGTACCGATTATAATAAACACATACACGGGTCGCCCGTCTATTTCCAGGATAACAACAACCAGGAATATGTTTATGCGTGGGCAGAGGACGGATTTCTAAAACAATTTCCATTTAACAGGTCGACGATGCTTTTCGATACATTGAACAAGGTCGTCGGGAACACCGCATTGCCGACGGGGATGCCCGGCGCCATGCTGGCGGTCTCGTCAAATGGCCTGCAGCCTGGGACGGGGATTTTGTGGACTTCCCATCCGATCAATGGAGACGCAAATCACGCTGTCGTGCCTGGAATACTCCAGGCCTTCGATGCCACCAACGTTTCCCATGAATTGTGGAACAGCAATATGACCGGCATCCGTGACTCGATCGGACGCTTTGCGAAATTTGTAGTGCCGACCGTGGCCAACGGGAAGGTGTATATGGCTACTTTCTCCAAGAGGCTCAATGTATACGGACTAAATGCTCCTCCTGCATCCCAGTGCGCATCGACGCTGCCTGCTCCATGGCAGAGCGCGGACGTCGGTTATGTTGCTTATGGCGGTGATGTTTGCTACAAGAATGGCGTATATACCATCACGGCTTCGGGTACTGACATTTGGTATATAGCTGATGCCTGTCACGATGTTTACCAGTCGGCGGCGGGAGCAAATGTCGAGATCAAAGCGCGGGTAGTTTCCATTCAAAACACGGATCCCTGGGCCAAATGCGGCGTGATGTTCCGATCAAATCTTGACCAGGGCTCACCCAATGTTTTCATGGCAATCACTTCTGGTAATGGAGCCGCCTTTCAAATTCGGCCGACGCAAAACACCTATACCACAAGCTCAAACCAGGGCGCGCTGACCGCTCCGTACTGGGTGAGGATCGTGCAATTCGGCAATCAATATGTTGGCTATATTTCGCAAGATGGAAACACCTGGAATCCCTTTGATTCCACGCTCGTCGCCCTTGGCAGTTTTCCCTATGTCTCGCTTGCCTATTCGACGCACAACAATGCGATGTTGGGCACCGCGGTGATAGATAATGTCACAGTGACCTTTCACGATTCGGTTTCCGGCGAACTCACCAATTTTACCGGGAAAAATATCAACAATCAGTATTCCCAATTGACCTGGACAACAACATCCGAAACCAATTCTGCCTATTTCGAAGTGCTGCGAAGCACCGATTCGACCAATTTTCAATCGATCGGAATTGTTCCTGCCCAGGGTTCATCGGCGTCTCCGCACAATTACGCTTTTAATGACAACCAGCCCTTCGGCGGTACGAACTATTATCGACTGAGGATGGTCAACCAGGACAGCACCTTCTCGTATTCGAATATTGTGCCGGTCACATTCAACTTTTCCACGATCCTGATCTATCCAAATCCTTCAAGTGGTACGCTATATATTCAAAACAATGTCAATTTTAGCAACAAACAAACGCTTAGCGTGGAAATCATCAACAGCATTGGGCAGGTACTCTTACGCCAGGAGAACCTCGCGGGGGATATCATTACACTCGTCCTGGCCCCCGAAATAAAAAATGACGTATATATTGTGAAGGTGATCAATGCCCAGGGTAAGTACCAGGCCAGGAAAATATTTGTCAGGAGATAAACATGCACCTATTTTTTGCCCTGGAAAAAACCCAGTTGCTCCAGGATTCCCTTCAGAATTTTCATCCTGACCTGCACCATGTCGATTTTATGGTTTGCCGTTTCGAGATTCAGGACAAAAAAGTATGGATGCCTGTTTTCTTCGATCCAGCCGACGACCCAGCCGATTTCATTTCCATTTTCACTGTTGCCCCACCCGGTCTTATAGCTTAGCTTGTAATTGGTATTGTCTTCCCGCAGCATGACTTTTCGAACCGTTTCCTGCGTGCTGCCATAAAATGGAAGCTGACCAAAGTAAAGTTTTTTTACAAGGCCGAGCTCTTCATCTGAGCTTATCTTGAGCCTGTTATTTAACCAGAACGAATCGATCGGACCCGTAATGTCGCGATTGCCATAGCCGAGTGAATCAACCCATTTTCTCATCGTGTCCCTCCCGATCCGCCGGGCAACTTCCTGGTAGTAGTTCACGGCCGAAACACGAAAGGCTTCGGTCATCGTCAGGTCGCGGTTCCATTCGGGGTTCCATCGTTTAACACCGTCCCATTTGATCACCATGTTTTCGCTGGTGATCTTCCCGGTCTGCAGACCGATCAGCGAGTTGACGATCTTGAAGGTCGATGCAGGCGTATAGGAACTATCGCGAAAACGTTTCAGGTTGTAGATCGTCAAATGATTCTGGCCATTATCCCACAATCCAAAACAGCCGGTCACTCCCGACTCATTGAAGTATTTGCCAAGACCATCATCGACGGTGACATTGTTGGGCGAACAGGAAATAAGTCCAACGAAACTGAAAAAAATAACCGGCGTTCGCATCGATTTTTTGCGTAAAAGTAAGGTCTTGACATTGATAATACCGAAGACACCGTTCATGGGTATCGGGTCAGTTTGAAATTTGTCAATATTTTTTCCGAAAATACTCAATGGCAATGTACCCGATAAACGATGACAACAAGGCGATAGTGAGGTTACCTATTGTAAAAATGTCCTCAACCGACCAAATAAAACCATGCTTGTGCGATTGATTGGCTCGCTCATATTCCCCCATCAAAAGATTTGAATAGAATAAGAAGATGATAAAACCCATTTCAACAACTGCTCTTACAATTTTTGATTTCATTTTGCCGTTTTTTTAGGAGATCCTAAAAATCAAATGCATTTCTGTCTTCTTTTCGTACGCGCCTCTTTTCTTAAGTGCGCCAGTCTCTGCTAAATTAGCAATATCCTCAATTTTCATCGGTCGATTCATTAATCCGGCCTGCATCGCTGAAGATACATAAGAGCTATGAACCCTTACGAAATTGCAGGAATGAGAAATAGAGCGGGCGAATGACCATGGTTTTCCACATGGGTATCCCGGTCCTTAAGTGGAAGCGCTGCGTTATCTTTGCCAACATGGAATCTGCCAAGAAAAATATCAGGCATCTCGCGCAGGAGGAGATCGTGCAATATATGGCCAATATCGAAGAACAGAAGTTTCGGGCAGGCCAGGTTTGGGAGTGGCTTTGGGCTAAACACGCATCGAGTTTCGACGATATGACTAACCTGAGCAAGGAACTTCGACATCGCCTCGCGTCCGAATTTTCGCTGCCCGCGCTCACCGTCGACGCCACGCAGTATAGCGCGGATGGCACCGTCAAAACGCGCTTCAGGACCTCGGACGAACATTTTGTAGAGGGCGTCCTGATCCCGTCAGACGAAAGAAAAACCGCATGCGTGTCTTCGCAAATTGGCTGTTCACTCAGTTGTAAATTCTGTGCAACCGGTTATATGGGTCGGGAACGCAACCTCGACTTCGCGGAAATATATGATGAGGTCGCGCTGATCAACCAGCAATCGCTGCGCATTCATGATAAAAAGCTTTCCAACATTGTTTTTATGGGAATGGGCGAACCCCTGCTCAATTATAAAAACGTCATGAAGGCGATCGAAAGAATCACGGCCCCGGACGGTCTGGCCATGAGCCCAAGACGAATCACGGTATCGACTGCAGGCGTGGCCAAAATGATCCGGCAGCTTGGCGACGACAAAGTCAGGTTCAAGCTCGCCCTCTCGCTTCATGCAGCAAATGACATGAAGCGGCATGAAATCATGCCGATAAACGATACCAATAATATCAGGTCACTCGTCGAAGCACTCAATTATTTCTACAAGCTGACGGGTAACGAGATCACGCTGGAATATATTCTCTTCCAGGATTTCAATGATTCCGCAAAAGACGCAGAAGAATTGACTAAAATTTATCGCCAGGTGCCAGCCGATCTTGTCAATATCATCGAATATAACCCCATCGACGCAGCTTCGTTTGCAAAACCATCCGACACAGTCATTCAGGGTTTCATGCGGCAGCTGGAAAAAAACAAAGTGAATGCCAGGCTGAGGCGCAGTCGCGGTAAGGACATCGACGCTGCCTGCGGCCAATTGGCCAATAAAAATTAAGGTCCATCCGCCAACTTTTCGGTAAAAGCCAGGATTTTAAAGGCCATTAGGCATCCACTTCCATTAAACCGGCGCGCAGCCAACCGGTCAAAAGCCTGCAAAATATTTATGATCATGAAGAAACTACTAACACTGGCACCCATTGTTTTTATCGTACTGGCTGCCAGCGCACAATCAAACAATAACGGGGGACTGAACCAGGACTCGGTCAAACGCGGGCACCATGTCTGGCGCGGCGATAGAACGGATTCCTCCTTCAGGGACCGCCGTGCATTCAGGGACCATGCGGTCAATCGGTTTGGAGAACGGAATTTCCGGGGCCGATTTGACAGGTCACGCCAAAGGGATTTGGCATTTAGCCGGGGCAGGAACTTCCACTATACAGCGGATCAACGCCGGCAGATGCATGCCATCAATCAAGACTACCGCAAGCAGCAACAGGATCTTTATCGGCAGGATAATCTCACATTGCGGGAATATAAATCACGTCTGCTTGCGCTGCAGAAAGACAGAAATAGCAAATTGCAAAATCTGTTGACTCCCGAGCAAAAGACCGCGATGGCCAACTGGAAGAAACGCCGGTCTGAAGATAGGCAGGTCAGGGCAGCAGCCCAACTTGAGCGGATGAAAATCAGGCTCAAGCTAAGCGATGAACAGGTATCTAAAATTCAGTCGCAAGAGTCAGACCTTCACTCCCAGATTGCCCAAATCAGGCAAAACGACGATCTTTTACCTGACCAAAAGAGGGACCAGCTGAAAGCCCTGTTTGAAAAACGGGATCTTGCGATGAAGTCTGTGCTCACGCCTGAACAATATTCGCAATTTGAAAAATTCCACCACCGGCATTTTGGCTATGAACCTGTGCGAAGTGAAATGAATTAGATGCGTAAGTTGAATTGCCGCTAACCGGGCCGCTCTGTTTTTGGGCGGCCTTCGTCATGGTAATTAGCTACATTTGCGCCGCTGTCAAAACAGCCGGACAATGAAACGCCGAACAGACAATTTCAACAAATTTACAGACCGGAAAAAAGGCGGAGCGATTCGTGAGGAATTCCGGCGTGAAAAAAGGATCGCCAGAAAAGAGCGCGAAGAGGCGATCAATGCAAGGAGAACTCCGGGAAAAGAAAATGTAACCAGGCCCGGAACTGAGATGCCCCTGAATAAATTTATTGCGCATGCCGGAATATGTTCCCGGCGGGATGCTGCCGAACTTGTCAGGCAGGGGAAAGTGACGCTGAACGGCAATCCGGTACTGGAGCCCGGAACCAAGGTTTTTTCTCATGATGTCATCAGGCTCAATGGAAAGCAATTGGCGATTGCGCAAAAATTGGTCTATATATTATTGAACAAGCCCAAGGATTATATTACCACCACCGAAGATCCGCGTGGTCGAAAGACCGTCTTGGATCTTATCCGGAATGCGACGGATCAGCGGGTTTATCCGGTCGGCAGGCTTGATCGCAACACTTCGGGACTTCTCCTGTTCACCAATGACGGGGAATTGGCGCAGAAGCTGGCGCATCCCAAGCATGAGGTCAAAAAGATTTATCATGTTCAGCTCGACAAGCCCCTCTCCAAGAATGATTTTGACAGGATTCGTGCAGGGATAGAATTGGAGGATGGGCAGGCACAGGTTGATGATCTGGGTTTTCCGGAGCCAAAAGACAAGACCCAGGTCGGCCTGGAAATTCACAGTGGCCGTAACAGGATCGTCCGCAGGATATTTGAACAACTTGGCTACGACGTCAAAAACCTGGACAGGGTCATGTATGCGGGCCTCACCAAAAAAAATGTACCCAGGGGAAAATTTCGTATCCTGACTGAAAAAGAAATCCGCATCTTAAAATGGCTCAATTCTTCTACCGCTAAATGAACCTGACAGTCAAAAATAAACTGGAGATTATTTTTGAAAATGCGGACCTGGTTGCCATAAACAAACCCCCCGGAGTATACGCCATTCCATCTTCGGATGGAGCGGGGATTTCATTAAAAGATCTTCTCGTCCAAAAATACGGCAGCATTTTCACCGTTCACCGGCTCGATCTGGATACGAGCGGTGTCATGGTCTTCGCGAAAAATGCGGCTTCGCATAAAATACTGTCACAGGAATTTGAAAAACGCGAAGTAGAAAAAAAATATTTCGGTATTGTTCATGGCGTCATGGCTGAAGACAAGGGGGCAGTAGATGTGCCTCTCGCGGCGCATCCCTCAAAGAGGAACCTGATGCTCATTTCTGAAAAGGGGAAGGAAGCTCGCACCGGATACGAGGTCACGGAGGCGTTTCGAAATTATTCGCTGGTCCGATTTCAGCTGTATACGGGACGGATGCATCAAATCCGGGTCCACATGCAGCATCTCGCACATCCCATTGTTTGCGACAGGGTCTACGGCTCTGGCGACCCGGTTTTTATTTCCTCGTTTAAGCGTGGATTCCGGCTGTCCAAAAAAGACGAAAGTGAAAAACCCATCATGTCGAGGCTGGCCCTCCATTCCGCCTCCCTGCAGTTTGAATTTTCTGGACACGACCTGATCAGGATTGAATCACCACTACCCAAGGACATGAAGGCGTTTCTCAACCAATTGCAAAAATGGAATCGCTGAACGCTAGTATTTCCTTCTCACCGTTTGAAAGTCCTTCGAAATCCAGGCATACATGGCGCCAACCGTGTCCTTGCGCGGTTCCTTCATTTCAACCCTGAATTGGCAATCGTAGACGGTTTTGTCTTCGTAAAAGATGACGTCCATCACATGAAACCTGACCTTGGTGGTATCCTTTTGCCCGTTCAGGTATTTTTCCATGGTGGTCATCAGGACATTCTTTGTGTCATCCGGTTTCAAATGCCGCTTACACGATAAAAAAATGCCTGCGACGATCACCAGGGATACCAAAATTTTTTGCACATTTTTGTTTTTAGGCCAACAAAATTATAGGTTTTTTGACTAGCTGGCAGCGTGACATGACGCCGGGCAAAGCGGAAGTCCGGGCAAAATGGCGGATTTGGCATGACCGGAATCCGCCTTGATAGTGTTTAAATTACACATTAAATAATTAAAGCCGTTGTAAAGAAAAGGTTAAAAAAATATTATTTTTTATTCAGGTTATATGTAATTTACATTGATTTTCTCTTACTGTATTTAATACATTAAAAACACTACTCTGCTTATGCCATTCAAAACTAACGTACTTGCTAGGCATGTCCTTGCGGTACTTTTGCTGCTATTCAGCTTTACTACGTTCGCACAAAAAACTGTCACTGGCCGAATTACCAGTAACACAGACAAGCAGCCTCTTCCTGGAGCAACCATCCAGGTAAAAGGAACCAAGGTTGCCACGCAGACTGGAGTCGACGGCACCTTTTCGATTAAAGTTCCCAAAGACAACAGTGTGATAGCAATTTCTGTCGTTGGATTTGAAAGAATGGAAATTGGCCTTTCAGGGAAAACCGACATCGGTGAAATTCCCATGGTGCAATCCACTTCTACGCTGAATGACGTCGTTGTCACAGGTTATACGGCGCAAAAGAAAAAGGACATTACGGGCGCTGTTGCAGTCGTCAACGTCAAAGAACTGAAAAGCGTTCCGGGCAGTACGGCAGAATCGCTTTTGCAGGGGCAGGCGGCTGGGGTTACCGTAATTAATTCCGGGCAGCCGGGCGGCGGCAGTAACGTTCGTGTGAGGGGTATTGCCAATCTTTACAATGTTGACCCCTTGTATATCATTGACGGAGTCCAGGGGAGCATGCATGATTTGAACGTCAATGACATTGAATCCATCCAGGTTTTGAAAGATGCTGGTGCGGTGGCTATTTATGGTATCCAGGGTTCAAACGGTGTCGTGATTGTTACTACCAAGAAAGGGCATGGCAAGGCTACGATTAATTATGACATGTTCGTTGGTACGCAGAGACCGTTGAAGGATGGTTTCAAATTGGCCGGCAGTCAGAACTGGGCCGATGTGTATTGGCTGCAATTCTATAATGCCGGGATCGTTCCTGCGAATAACTGGTTTGGCCAGGGTGGACCAGCTTATGCTCCGCCGACACTTCCGGCATATCTTGCACCAACTCCATTTACAACTGATGGAACAGTCGTAAATCCAAACTACGCCGCACTTCAGGCCCCAGCTACTTACGATATCGTCAATAACCAGATCACCAAGACGAATCTGGCGGGTACGGACTGGTTTCATGAAATATTTAAGCCATCGCCAATCACGCAGCATACGATATCTGCCAGCTACGCCAGTGAAAAATCATCTTACTATTTCTCATTTGGATACATGGATGATGAGGGAACGCTCATCAATACTTATCTGAAGAGGTATTCGGTTCGCGCCAATACGACTTTCAATATAAAAGATCATATCAGAATTGGTGAAAACGCCTATATAGTCTATAAGCAAAATCCCCAGATTTCTAACCAGAACGAAGGCAATTCAATCTCGTTGTCCTACCGCATACCGCCGTTAATTCCGGTTTATGATATCATGGGGAACTTTGCCGGAACCCACTCATTTACGATCAATAACTCGGGTAACCCGGTGGCTGACCAAAAGCGCCAGGCAAACAACATCGGCAATGACTGGCAGATTAATGGTAACATGTTCGCCGAAGTGGATTTCCTGAAGAATTTCACGATCAGGACAAGCATTGGCGGTACGGTAGAGAACTACTACTACGATTATTTCAACTATACACCTTACGAAAATGCTGAAGGAAGTACATCCGCCAACAGCTTTGTTGAAGGAGGAGGTTATTATAATACCATGTTGTGGACTAACACCCTGACTTATACGAAAGCCTGGGGTGACCACTCGCTGAAACTGTTAGCAGGTACGGAATCGAAGAATTATTATGCCAGAGGCCTGCAGGGTTCCGAAGCAAGTTATTTTACAACAAACCCCCTTTACTGGACACTCAATACGGGTAATCCTGCCACGCAGGCTGTATCCAGTATGGCATATGCTTACGGAGGCGGTACGAATCCCGTTCAAAACGCACTCTACTCGCAGTTTGGACGACTCGACTATGCTTATAAAGACAAGTACCTGGTTAGCGGTACAATCCGCCGCGACCAGTCTTCGATCTTTGCAGGAGGGCACCAGACAGGAACTTTCCCGTCAGTGTCTCTCGGCTGGAGGCTTTCGCAGGAAGATTTTATGCGGAACATTACCTGGTTGAGGGATCTCAAAGTGAGAGGAAGCTGGGGTAAATCCGGTAACCTGAGCAATGTACCCAGCACCAACCCGTACAATTTGTTTAATCAATCTGCATTCAATTCTTATTATGATATTTCCGGTTCCTCCACGAGTTCGGTTCTGGGATTTTACCCAAGCAACCTGGGGAACGTCGGGACGACTTGGGAAAATGACATTCTTTCTGATGTTGGTTTTGATGCAAGCCTTGGCAAATTCGACGTTACGTTTGACTGGTTCGAAAAGAAAATTAGCGGGTTGCTGTATACTGACCCGATTGCAATCACCGGAGCCGGCGGTGCGGCTGCACCCAAGATCAACTTCGGAAGTGTACAGAACACCGGGATTGACGGGGCAATCACCTATCATGGCACCATCAACCGCGACTGGAAGTTTGACGTGACGGCTACCATCACTTCTTATGTAAACAAGATCACCGCGCTTCCTCCGGGAGTTCAATATTATGATGGTTTCACCAATGCCGGTTCTAACCGTATTGGTGCATTCACCAGGGTGGAAGCCGGCCATGCCGTGGGCGAATTCTTCGGTTACCAGGTGGTTGGATACTATAAAGACTCCACCGACGTTGCCAAATCGCCTACGCAGAGCGGTGCAGCTCCGGGCAATTTCAAGTATGCTGATATCAATCACGATGGAAAGATTGACGCCAATGACAGGACCTGGATTGGGAATCCAAACCCCAAATTTACCTATGGAGTTAACCTTGGGGCTACCTATAAGAATTTTGACTTTTCAGCGTTCTTTTATGGAAGCTACGGGAGCAAAATTTTCAATTACGTGAAATTCTGGACGGTGTTCCCCCAGGTATTTGAAGGCAATGTTCAAAGTGACTTGCTGACCAACTCCTGGACGCCAAGCAACCTGAATCCAAAGTATCCAAGGATCACCAATAGCGGCTCATTCAGCAATTCAAGCGTAGTGAACTCATTTTATATTGAGCCGGGTTCTTATTTGAGGCTGAAATCGTTGAATATCGGTTATTCGATTTCTCCTGCGCTTCTTAAAAAGATCGGGATTGACAAATTCAGGATTTTTGTCCAGGGCGCTAACCTGTTTACGATTACGAAGTACTCAGGTCTTGATCCTGAATTGCAGGGTTCAAACCTGGGCGACCAGACGAACTTCGGCATTGACCTGGGTAACTATCCTGCCAACCAGAAGAACTATAACGTTGGCGTAGACGTAACCTTTTAACTAATTAACCGTATTTAACTTAATAAATTCAGATTATGAAAAGAATAAATTATAAATGGATAATCCCCGGCAGCCTGGCGTTGATAGCTTTGCTATTCGCCTGCGGAAAGAACTTCCTCAACAAGCAGCCGATTGGAGTATTAAACCCCAGTATCCTTGCCAATGCAGCAGGCGTTCAGGGGATCCTGATCGGCGCTTATGCCGCTTTGGATGGTCAGGGCCTTTACAACTCGGGATGGGGCTCAGCGGCTGACAACTGGGTCTATGGTAGCGTTGCGGCAGACGAAGCTTACAAAGGTTCAACGACAAACGATCAGCAGGACATCATTCCCATCATGCAATGGAATGCCTTGAATAACAATTCCTATTTGAGCCAAAAGTGGGATGCCATGTATGACGCGATTCAGCGCTGCAATGCTGTCATCCGGACCATGCGGGTCGCTACCGGGCTCGCAGCTGCCGACACGATAGAATTTAAGGCTGAAGCGTTGTTCCTCCGCGCCTTTTTTCATTTTGAGCTCAGGAAGATATTTCACTATCCTCCTTACGTGGATGAAACGGTAGGCGTCGCAAATCCTAACGCGCCTAACATTGATGCATCCGGAAACTATATTGAAATCTGGCCGATGATTGAAGCCGATTTCCAATATGCCGTGAGCAATCTTCCAACAACTCAAGCAAACAAAGGCCAGGCAAATAAATACGCTGCTGAAAGTTTTCTGGGCAAAGTCTACTTATATGAAGGAAAATACGACCAGGCATTGACATTGTTTGAAGATGTAATCCATAATGGTGTTACTCCTACTCCACAGGGAACCGGAACTCCTTATGCGTTACAAACGAACTTCCAGAACAATTTTAACCCGGATCCCACTGCCAAGAATAGTCCCGAGTCAATTTTTGCGGCGCAGATGTCTGTAAATGACGGTTCTGGTCCTGCCGGCGGAAAAGCTTATGGCGACAACCTGAACTTCCCTTATGGCGGCGGCCCTGGTGCCTGCTGTGGCTTTTTCAATCCTCAGCAAGACCTGGTTGATGCCTTTAAAACGGATGCTGGCGGGTTGCCTCTTCTTGATGGTTCATGGCAAGCTGCACCCCACGTGAGTGATCCTACCACTCCATATGCAGGTAACCTTGATCCCCGTGTAGACTGGACGGCAGGCAGGGCAGGAATTCCTTATCTTGACTGGGGTCCTCATCCGGGAGACGTGTGGATTCGCAGCCCGGCAGATGATGGCCACTTCAGCCCGAAAAAAAATGTGTATGCAAAGGCACAACAGGGCAAGCTTTCCGATGTGAGCACGAACTGGGCTAACGTCGAACTTGATGCTAATAATGTTAATCTCATGCGTTTGTCCGATGTGCTTCTAATGGATGCTGAATGCCAGGTTTTAGGCTCAACACCAAATCTGGTTCAGGCAGAGGCTTATGTGAACATGGTCAGGACACGCGCGGGCAGCGCGACCGGAATGGTAACCAGTGGAGGTTTTAATGCCGGGAGCTGGACTTATTCAGGAGGAACCCCATCCGACAAGTATTCAGTGTCTCCTTATCCTGGGGGATACTTCACTGACGGGACAACGGCCATGAAAGCCATTATCATGGAAAGAAGGCTTGAACTGGGTATGGAAGGTCATCGTTTCTTTGACCTCGTCAGATGGCAGGTTGGAAACCCCATATATCCGGCAGCAGGTTACATGACAACCACGCTGAACCAGATGGCCAGTGTCGAAGGCGTGCTTCACCCTGCACAATATGCCGGCATCACGTTTACAGCGGGTAAGAGCGAATATAATCCTATTCCGATCGACCAGATTGACCAGGAAAATTCCGGTGGTAAAGTGGTTTTGAAACAGATACCAGGATATTAAATTCGATCGGCAACGAATTACGATAACAAAAAGGGGCAGAGTTTAACTCTGCCTCTTTTCTTTAACCAAATTTAAGCGCGGCCATTTTGCATATCTGCTTATTTTTGGCCCTTTCCTTTTATTCCGGCCAAACGCACTTCATGTTCTCAATCAGAAAAACCCGTGTAGTTCCGGTTCTCGCCGGTGCAATCTTACTGCTGATCTCCTGCGGTCGCAGGCATACCCTTTTCCAGCAGATTTCGTCTGACCAGTCAGGTGTTCATTTTAATAACCAGATCGTCGAAAATGACTCGGTTAACCCCTTTGACCTGACCAATATATACAATGGCGGCGGCGTCGGCATCGGCGATTTCAATGGTGACGGTTTACAGGATATTTATTTTACGGGGAATCAGGTTCCCTGCAAGCTTTATCTAAACAGGGGAAATTTTAAGTTCGACGACGTTACTGCTGAAGCGGGCGTCGCCGGGGCAGGGGAATGGTGCCGCGGGGTCGCCGTCGTGGACATCAATAATGACGGCAGGCCGGATATCTATGTTTGCGCCACGATAAAATCCGATCCCAACCTGCGCCGGAATCTCCTGTATATAAACCAGGGGTTGGATAAGAATGGTGTCCCGCAATTTAAAGAAATGGCCAAAGAGTATGGCCTGGGCGATACGCTGTACTCAACCATGGCGGAGTTTTTTGATTATGACAATGATGGCGATCTGGACATGTATTTGACCGTTAACGAGATTCCAAAGGGCTATAACGCCGGCCTTTACCGGCCGATCATTACGGATGGATCGTTTCCCAGCACAGGCAAACTTTTCCGGAACGACTGGAATGATTCACTCAAGCACCCGGTATTTACCGACGTGTCAAAGCAGGCCGGCATAACCTACGAGGGGTTCGGTCATGATGCAACGATTGTGGATGTCAATCAGGACGGATGGAAGGATATTTATGTCAGTAACGATTTTGTCGGTGACGATATCCTGTATATCAACAACCATGATGGAACCTTTACCAACAAAGTCAAATCCTATTTCAAACATACTTCGGCCAATGGCATGGGGCAGGACTTTGAAGACATCAATAATGACGGGCTGATGGACCTGGTCGAGCTGGATATGGATCCCGCCGACAATTACCGGAAAAAGCTATTTCTGAACTCGAATAATTATCTCAACTACCAAAACTCTGACCGCTTCGGATATCAGTACCAGTATGTCCGCAACAGTCTTCAGCTTAACCAGGGTCGCCGCGTCAACGCGATGGATTCGGTCGGCGATCCGATTTTCAGCGAAATCAGTTTCTTAAGTGGCGTGGCTGAAACCGACTGGAGCTGGACGCCAATGGTTGCCGATTTTAACAACGACGGCTATCGCGACATCATCATCACCAGCGGGTTTCCCAAAGACATCACTGACCATGACTTTATCAATTTTCACAAGCAGGCCATGTACCTGGCCAGCAAGCAGTTGATCCTGTCCCAAATACCGCAGGTTAAAATTCACAGTTCCGCCTTCTGCAATAATGGGGATCTTACTTTCAAAGATGTCTCCGCAGACTGGGGCCTGACCATTCCTGCGTTTTCTAACGGGGCCGCCTATGCGGACCTGGATAATGACGGCGACATGGATCTCGTCATCAACAATATTAATGACGAGGCGATGATTCTGCGCAATACCAGCCGCGAGCAGAATACGGAAAACAGTCATTATCTGCAAATCAAGCTGGAAGGGGACGGGAAGAACCGGGACGGTTTTGGCGCGATAATCGAACTGCACTATGATCGTGGAAAGCAGCAGGTTTATGAATATAGCCCCTATCGCGGTTATCTTTCAACCATCCAGGATATCGCGCATTTCGGCCTTGGAAATTTAACCACTGTAGACAGCGTCATTGTTAAGTGGCCAAATAAAAAAATGCAATTGCTGAAGAATGTGAAGTGCGACCAGGTATTAAAGGTTAATATCCGTGACGCCAATGATCACTTCGACTTCCCTGGCTATACCGTTGCGTCCGCTACGCTTTTCAAAGAAGTCAGCGACTCGCTGCATGTGCAATACGAACATTCAGAAAACGACTTCATCGATTTTAATATTCAAAAACTCCTTCCGCATAAGTTTTCCGAATACGGTCCCGCGGTCGCCGTTGGCGACATTGACGGAAATGGCCTTGAAGATTTTGTTGTAGGCGGCTCCTCGGGTTACAGCGCACAGTTATTCCTTCAACAGCCAAATGGTAAATTCAAACAGCGGCCATTGATGAGTGGTCTCCAGGCGAGCCGCAAATTGGCCGATGATGAAGGAATTTTGCTCTTTGACGCCGACGGTGATGGCGATCTTGACCTCTATATCTGTAGTGGCGGATATGAAAACC
>Ga0209579_10001681_pt1 | contig 17820 bp, 19 predicted proteins | sample Coa_R1_2_FD_187152 | JGI IMG/M metagenome (GOLD analysis project Ga0209579, IMG submission 187152) | Surface soil microbial communities from Centralia Pennsylvania, which are recovering from an underground coalmine fire - Coalmine... | ecosystem: Environmental > Terrestrial > Soil >... | reverse complement strand
GCCGCCGGAAAAGAGGACGAGCGCGCTCTCGGGCTGGGTGATCGTCCGGGTCATCCGCCAGGACATAAGCCCGGCGCGCCCGCCGATCAATCAGGCCGCGACGGCCGGCTCGCGTTCCGCTGATTTCGGGCGGTCGGCGTAGAACGCGGCGTTCTGCCGGCCCGCGGTGCATTCGCGCGCGAAGGTGATCATGTGGTGCGCCACCAGCGCGACCGCGATCAGCTCCTCGATCCGCCCCTCTCGCAGCAGCGGCAGCGCGAAGCGCCAGAAGGTGCGGCGGTAGTCGCCCAACAGCCCGACATTGACCAGCACCTTGCCGAGGATCACCGCGGCGCGCCGCAGGTTTCGCAGGTTGAGCTGGGCGCGCGACAGCTTTGGGCGGATGCGGTTGGGGTAGGTCGCCCGGGCGTTCCACGCAAAGCGCCGGAAGAGCGCCTCGGGCGCATAGGCGTGGCGGATCGCGCGGCGCCAGCTGTCCAACACCTCGTCATAGGGAAGGGCGAAGACGACGTTGGATTCGCGCGCGCCGTCGCGGCTGAGCCGCCCGGCCGCCGCCAGCCGGTCCCACAGCGGCGTCTTCGGCAAGGCCTGCAGCAAATTGATCGTCAGCACCGGGATCTGCGAGCGGTCGATGAAGTCGATCAGATTGGCGCTGGTCGCCGGCGTATCGGTGTCGAGCCCGAGGATGATCCCCGACACCACCTCGATCCCGTAGCGGTTGATCGTCGCGACCGCGTCCAGTAGCGGCATCACCCGGTTGTGCGATTTCTGCATCGCGTCGAGGGCGCCCTCTTCCGGCGTCTCGATGCCGCAGAAGACGGCGTAGAAATACGCCTCGCGCATCATCTCCAGGATATCGGGGCAGAGCGCGATATTGAGCGTCGCCTCGCAGGAAAAGCGCAGCGGAAAGCCGCGCCGCCGCTGCCACGCCACCAGATGCGGCAAGAGCGCGCGCGCCGCCTTCTTGTTGGCGATGAAATTGTCGTCGACGAAATAGACCGAGCCGTTGATCCCGGCCTCAAGCATCGCGTCCAATTCGGCGAGGATCTGCCGCGGCTCCTTGAGGCGCGGCTGGCGGCCGTAGAGCGCCGGGATGTCGCAGAATTCGCAGCGATAGGGACAGCCGCTGGAAAACTGCACGCTGCCGAGAAAATAGCGCCGCCCAGGGATCAGCCCATAGGCCGGCATCGGGAAATCGGCGAGGGGCAGGCGGGTTTCGGTCGTAAAGCGCTGCTGCGCCGCGGGCCGGCGCGGGTCCGCGTCGAGGGCGCGAATGAGCGCGTCGGTCGCATCCCCGATCTCGCCCAGATGCAGGTAATCGAATTGCGGGTAGTCCTCGGGGGACGCCGACACCGACGGGCCGCCCAGGACGCTCGCCTTGCCGTGCGCCCGGGCGCGCGCCGCGATCTCGGCGATCGCCGCCCCCTGCACATGCATGCCGCTGACGAAGACCGCGTCGGCCCAGGCAAAGTCAGCCTCGCTCGCCGGCGCGATGTTCTCGTCGACGAGCCGCACCTGCCATTCGGCCGGCAGGTAGGCGGCGACCACCAGGATGCCCTGCGGCGGCATGAAGGCGCGCACCCCGTCCATCAGCCGGTAGGCGTGCTGGAACGTTCCGAACGACGGCGCATAGCGCGGAAAGACGCACAGGATGCGCCGCTCGTGGTGCACGCGAACCCGGCTTTTCATGCCCCGCGCCGACCTGTCATGATCGCTGTCATAATCCCTGTCGGGTCCCCTGCCCCGCTATTTTACGCGGATTCGGGGGAAGGGTTCCCCACGCTTTGGAGGAGGTTGGCATGAGCCGGTTGTTCGGGCCGATGCGCCAGGTCGGGATCGTGGTGCGCGACATCGACAAGGCGATGCGCCATTGGGTCGAGGTGTGCGGCGTCGGCCCGTGGTTTTACGCCGAGCAGCTGCCGATGGACGAATTCCGCTACAAGGGCCGGCGCTACGACATCAAGGTGTCGATCGCGCTGGCGAATTCCGGCGACGTACAGCTCGAACTGATCCAGCAGCGTTGCGACTCCCCGAGCCTCTACCGCGATTTCCTCGCCGCCGGCCACGAGGGCATGCAGCACTGGTCGAGCTGGCCGGTGAACTACCACGAGATCCGCGAGCGCGCCCTGAGGACCGGCTGGCAGATCGGCCAGGAGGGCGACACCCCGCGCGGCCCCTTCATCTATTTCCTCAACGAAGGCCACCCCGGCACCATCGTCGAAATGGCCGAAGCCACCCCCACCCGCATGCGCATCTTCGATCAAGTCCGCGAAGCCGCGGTGGGGTGGGACGGCAAGAACCCGATACGGATGGACTGGCCGCGGGGGTAGGGATGCGCCGAACCACCGAGCCACCCCTCGCACAGGCCCTGCAAAGGATAAAGGAGATTATCACATATAACCCGTCCCAGTTGGACCCTCGGCAGACACTCTCAGAAATGCCCAGCTTAGAGCAGCCTTGTCAGCGACACCGGACCGAGACGACGTAAAACCGTAAAACTCAGTACCTGAACCTTAGTCGACCGCGAAAATCTCGTCAGCCCCGTCGGTGAAGATTTCGATCTTCCCCTTCGGGAACGAATATTCGATATGCCATCGGTTCAGAACGTCTCGTCCTAGAACCGATGGCAATCGCCTACCGTCTTCGGTGTCCTCCGCAATATCGAGGGTGATGTGGTAAACAAAGAGCCCGACGCCATCAGTGAACGCTACACGAGCTGGCTCCGGGTACATCGTGGAGCGGCCCCCGAAGCCGATGCCCTCATCCTGATTTTTAAGCTTATCGAACTCGACACCAAGCCGGATCGCGTCCGCAGGCATGAGGATCGTTCTCTCCGCGCCCGTATCAATCAGAAAGAGAACCTGCCCGTCGATGCCAAACTGAGGCATCGAAAGTTGCCCTTCGATCACCGGCCGATCGGCGTGCTCTTTCTCAAACCGCCCCGTGAGCATTGCTCAGAGGATGATCCGGGGTCCGTCCTTGTCGACGAATTCGACCAGCGTCTCATTGGGATCGATCTTCTTAGCCCTGAGCTGCGCGATAACGTCTTCAAGCGTGTCACCGTGCACGACCACGGCTCCGTTATGCACACCGACCCAAGCCCGATTATACTGAGCAGCGAGTTTCCGAGCGTTCGAACCTACGAACTCAGCGCTCTTTCCGAACCGCCGAAATCTCCCTATAGCGTCGCCGCCCAAATGCTCCCGCATACCCTGCTTGGAGAGTTTCTCCAGAGCCACCTTTCGACCGGCCATGTCGTCCACCCCTCCCCCCTTCCGGACCATCCCGGGAGCACAGCGAGCACAGGCGAGTACGGCTGAGAGCACCACGTCAGCACGTGCGAGCACCGCGACGCCCACATATAAGACACTGATACAAATGGGGAAAAGGTAACGTAGCTGCAAGCAATATTGAAAGGATTGGCACGAGATGCAATAAATTAAGTAATCTCGGCATCTATATACAATAGATATGTCGTCCCATTGCTCAATGAATAGATACTTAAATTATTGAAATTGCTAGCTTCTTGAAACACATTAGGTGCGTCGCCATTTCTCAGCCGGTCGCCGTGTCCAAAACGGTCATTGCAGGCAGAGTTGGGCTTCAGGGCCGGGGGTCCATACCCCGGCCCGTTCATTCGAGTGAGGGCAATGATGAACAGCCGACGTGAATTATCAGCTATCGCAAAGAAGCAATTAGCGCTTCGTGATCAGCTTTGGCCCAATGTGGAGGCCACGATTTGGGATAGACGAATTCACGCTGGATTTACGACAATTCCCAAGACCATGCCTCTAATCATGAAGATAATGGATGAAATGAGTAAAGGGCATCCCCTTTCGTCAACTTATCTTACGCTGTGGTGCTCGACGTGGGATAATTCGTTTGCCACCTTGTCGAAGCCGCGGGACATGGCTCACGCGGCCGGTTTCGGCGGGCAGCGCGGCGAGCACACATGGGCGGCCCGGATGAAGCGTCTCCACGAATTGCGTTTCATAGACATTAAACCGAGTGCGGTGGGGCATTTAGGCCATGCGCTGATTTGGAATCCGCACCTGGTTATCCGCTGGCACCATGAGCAGAAGACCCCCGGCCTTGTCGAGGCGAGCTACATCGCGCTGGTCGAATGGGCGCTTGCAATCGGGGCAAAGGACATGACCGGCGCCCTCCCTGCCGAAATCGGGCAAGCTGCTTAAACAGAACCCCCGGCCGTGCGCGCCTTCTGCGCCTGGATCGCTTGGATGACCGAGCAGCACGGTTTTCCCGGCGTCTATTGGGATTAGCATCGCCGGGCCGATCCCTGACCGGTGACCAGATTCCAAGCCACGATAAGGCGCACAGCGGCTGCGCCGAGCCAGATTTTCGATATGGCCCGTTATCCGACAGCTGGCGGTAAGATCGCCGACCCGGTCCGGCGCAGCCCGATGTCGCGGCGGCAGAAGCCTTCGGGCCAGTCGATCTGGTCGATGGCGGCGTAGGCGCGGGCGCGCGCGGTGGCGAGGTCGCGGCCGAGGGCGGTGACGCCGAGGACGCGGCCGCCGTCGGCGAGGAGGCGGCCCTCCTCGCGCCTGGTGCCGGCGTGGAAAATCTTGACGTCGGGCGCGCTCTCGGCGGCGGCGAGGCCGCGGATTTCGCTGCCGCGCAGGGGGTTGTCGGGGTAGCCGCGCGCCGCCATCACGACGCACAGCGCAACATCGTCGAGCCAGCGCAGGTCGACCTGCCCGAGGATGCCGTCGCGCGCCGCGATCAACGCCGGGAGAATATCGCTGCGCAGGCGCGGCATCAGCGCCTGGCACTCGGGGTCGCCAAAGCGGACATTGTATTCGAGAAGCTTGGGCCCGGCCTCGGTCAGCATCAGCCCGGCGTAGAGGACGCCCTTGAAGGGGCGCCCGTCCTGGCGCATCGCGCGCACCGTCGGCAGGATGATGCGCTCCATGACCGCGCCCTCGATCTCGGGCGTCACCGCCGGGGTCGGCGAATAGGCGCCCATGCCGCCGGTGTTGGGGCCGCGGTCGCCGTCATGGGCGCGCTTGTGGTCCTGCGCCGCGACCAGCGGCAGGGCGGTGGTGCCGTCGACCAGCGCGAAAAAGCTCGCTTCCTCGCCATGGAGGCACTCCTCGACGACGATCTCGGCGCCGGCCGCGCCGAAGCGCCCCTCGGCCAGTGCCGCGTCGACCGCGGCCTCGGCTTCGGCAAGGCTGGCGGCGACGACGACGCCCTTGCCGGCGGCGAGGCCATCGGCCTTGACGACGATCGGCGCGCCGTTGAGCGCGATATAGGCCTTGGCCGTGGCGGCGTCGCGAAAGCGGCGATAGGAAGCGGTCGGGATATGCTCGCGGGCGCACAGATCTTTCATGAAGGCTTTCGAGCCTTCGAGCGCGGCGGCGGCCGCCGAGGGGCCGAAGGCGGCGATCCCTTCCCCTTCCAGCGCGTCGACGAGGCCCGCGACCAGCGGCGCCTCCGGCCCGACCACGACGAAATCGATCCGCGCGTGCCGGCAGAAATGGATGATGCCGGCGGTGTCGCCGGCGGCAATCGCGACGCATTCCGCCTCGGCCGCGATCCCGGCGTTGCCCGGCGCGCAATAGAGCCGGTCGACCAGCGGCGAGGCGGCGATCGCCCAGCACAGCGCGTGCTCGCGCCCGCCCGACCCGACGACCAGAATGCGCATTATCCGACCTGCATCGCGGCAAACCTCGAACTGGTCACCACCCGCCTCACCCCCACCCTGCCCTCCCCCGCTTGCGGGGGAGGGTTAGGAATGCGCGCCCGCACCCTGCGTGCCCCCTCCCCCGCAAGCGGGGGAGGGTTGGGGTGGGGGTATATGGGGTGGCGGCACACCGCACCCGCATCGCGCTTCCCTTCCGGCTCCGGTAATATGGGGCGATGAACGATCTGCCGCTCGCCACCCCCACGCAAGCGACCACGCCCGCCCCCGCCAACGCGACTCTCGGCGCGAACCAGCCGGAGTATAGCGTCTCCGAACTCGCGCTCGCGCTCAAGCGCTCGATCGAGGACGGCTTCGGCCATGTCCGGGTGCGCGGCGAGGTTTCGGGGTGGAAGCGGGTCGCCTCCGGGCATTGCTATTTCGCGCTGAAGGATGCCGACGCGGTGCTCGACGCGGTGTGCTGGCGCACCACCGCGATCCGCCTCGCGATGAAGCCCGAGGACGGCATGGAGGTGGTGTGCAACGGCCGCCTGACCACCTATCCCGGCCGCTCGAAATACCAGCTGATCGTCGATTCGATCGAACTGGCCGGGGTCGGCGCCCTCCTCAAGCTCCTCGAGGAGCGCCGCCAGCGTCTCGCCGCCGAGGGCCTCTTCGCCGCCGAGCGCAAGCAGAAGCTGCCGTTTCTGCCGCAGGTGATCGGCATCGTGACCTCGCCGACCGGCGCCGTCATCCGCGACATATTGCACCGCCTCGCCGACCGCTTCCCGCGCCGCGTGCTGCTATGGCCGGTCGCGGTGCAGGGCGAGGGCGCGGCGGCGCAGATCGCCGCGGCGATCGACGGGTTCAACCGCATCGCGGCCGGCGGCCCCGGGGCAAACAGCCTGCCGCGCCCGGACCTCATCATCGTCGCGCGCGGCGGCGGCAGCCTCGAAGATCTGATGGCGTTCAACGAGGAAATCGTCGTGCGCGCCGCCGCTGCTTCCGCGATCCCGCTGATCTCGGCGGTCGGCCACGAGACCGACACGACGCTGATCGACCACGCCAGCGACCTGCGCGCCCCGACCCCGACGGCGGCGGCCGAGATGGCGGTGCCGGTGCGGCTCGATCTCGTGGCCGAATTGGGCGGCAAGGGGGCGCGGCTCGCGGGCGGCCTGGCGCGCCTCTTTGCCGAGCGCCGGCTGCGGCTTGCCGGCCTGGCGCGCGGCCTGCCCGACCCGCAGGATGTGCTCGGCGCCGCGGCGCAGCGGCTCGACGACCGCAGCGAGCGGCTGCGCCTGGCGATCGCGGCGCGTTTCGCCGCCGCCCGGCAGCGCCTCGACCTCGCGGCAACCGGGCTGCGGCCGGCCGCGCTCGCCGCCGAGGTCGCCCGCTCGCGCGCGCGGCTGCAGGATTCCGAGCAGCGCCTCGCCGGCGCGATGGCGCGCGCCATCGCCGCGAAGCGCGCGGCGGTCGACAATTTCGCCGGCCGCCTCGCGACCCATTCCGAGCGCCACGAGGCGATGCTGCGGCGCGGCTATGTCATGGTGCTCGACAACACCGGGCACGTCGTCGCCGAGGCGGTCAAGGTGCGGCCCGGCGCCGCCCTCGAACTGGAATTTTATGACGGCAAGATCGGCGTCATCGCCGGAGGTTCGCGCCGCCCGGTGCGCCGCTCGAAACCGCTCGCCGGTCAGGGCGATCTATTCTAGTGACTGGACCCCAACGTTTGATTCCCTTTCGTCATGCCCGCGAAAGCGGGCATCCAGGGCGGCCCGCATTATCCCCGCCGCTCCTGGACCCCCGCCTGCGCGGGGGTGACGAATAGCAAGTGGAGAGTGGTGATGCGACCATCCGGGCGCGCCCCCGACGCGCTGCGCCATGTCAGCCTCGAACCGGGCGTCGCGAAATACGCCGAGGGCTCGTGCCTGGCAAAGTTCGGCGACACCCATGTGCTGTGCACCGCGAGCGTCGAGGAGCGCGTGCCGCCCTTCCTGCGCAACACAGGCAAGGGCTGGGTGACGGCCGAATACGGCATGCTGCCGCGTTCGACCCACACCCGCACCGACCGCGAGGCGGCGCGCGGCCGGCAAAGCGGCCGCACCCAGGAGATCCAGCGCCTGATCGGCCGCTCCCTGCGCGCCGTCACCGACCTCGGCGCGCTCGGCGAGCGGCAAATCCGCATCGATTGCGATGTCATCCAGGCCGATGGCGGCACCCGCACCGCCGCGATCACCGGCAGCTATGTCGCGCTCCATCAGGCGCTGGCGAAATTCGTCGCGGCCGGCCTCTTGCCGGGGGTGCCGATGAGCGACAGCGTCGCGGCGATCTCGTGCGGCGTGTTCCAGAGCACCGCCGTGCTCGACCTCGATTACGCCGAGGATTCGCAGGCGATGACCGACGCCAATTTCGTGCTGACCGGCACGGGCGGCATCGTCGAAATCCAGGCGACGGCCGAGGGCGCGCCGTTTGACGAGGCTGCCTTTGCCCGGATGCTCGCGCTCGCCCGCGCCGGCATCGCCGAACTGACGCAGCGCCAGCGCGCCGCGCTCGGCCTGGCATAATTGCGAAACGACACCCATGAAATTGCCATTTTGTTTTGCTAGGTTGTGCCTCGATAGATGACGGTTGGGCGCGGATGAGCCTGAAATGGCCTTGCAGATAACAGGCGGAACAGGACCGGCGGGCGGCTTGCGGCGGCTCGGGCGCGGCGACCGGCTGGTCGTCGCCAGCCATAATTCGGGCAAGGTCGTCGAATTGGAGGCGCTGCTGGCGCCCTATGGCATCGCGGCGATCGGCGCCGCCGCGCTGGGCCTCGCCGAACCCGAGGAAACCGGAATCACGTTCGAGGAGAATGCTGCGCTGAAGGCGCGTCTCGCCGCCGCGGCGAGCGGCATGCCGGCGCTGGCCGACGATTCGGGGCTGGTGGTGCCGGCGATCGGCGGCGGACCCGGCATCTATTCGGCGCGCTGGGCCGGGCCGGGGAAGGATTTCAGCGCCGCGATGGCGCGGGTGGAGGCCGAACTCGGCGGAAAGGAGGACCGGCGCGCCCATTTCGTCGCGGTCCTCGCGCTCGCCTGGCCGGATGGCGAGGAAGCCGCCTTTCGCGGCGAGGCGCATGGAGGTCTCGTCTGGCCGCCGCGCGGGGCGCGCGGCTTCGGCTACGACCCGATGTTCGTGCCGGATGGCTACGACGAAACCTTCGGCGAAATGGACCCCGAATTGAAGCACCGCATCAGCCACCGCGCCCACGCCTTCGCGAAACTGTCGGCGGCATGTCTTTAATGAAGGCCCCCACCCCTTCATTGAAAACCCCCACCCCTGCCCTCCCCCGCTTGCGGGGGAGGGAGCGATCTGACACCGCACTCCGGTCCCCCCTCCCCCGCAAGCGGGGGAGGGTCGGGGTGGGGGTTACGAAAGCGGAGCCGCTGGCGGTTTACATTCATTGGCCGTTCTGCCGGTCGAAATGCCCCTATTGCGATTTCAACAGCCATGTCCGCCAGGGGGTCGACGAGGCGCGCTGGACGCGAGCGCTGGTGGCCGATCTCGAACGCCAGGCCGCGTTGGCGCCGGGGCGCGAACTGGTCTCGATCTTCTTCGGCGGCGGCACCCCGTCGTTGATGCCGCCCGCGACGGTCGCGGCGCTGATCGCGCGCGCCACTTCGCTATGGCCCGCCGCGCCCGACCTCGAAATCAGCCTGGAAGCCAACCCGAATTCGGCCGAGGCCGAGCGCTTCGCGGCCTTTGCCGCGGCCGGGGTCAACCGCCTGTCGCTCGGGATCCAGGCGCTCGACCCCGAGGCGCTGCGCTTTCTCGGCCGGGCGCACGACCGCGCCGAGGCATTGGCGGCGATCCGCCTCGCCCGCGACATTTTCTCGCGCTATTCGTTCGACCTTATCTACGCCCGGCCTGGCCAGAGCGTCAGGGCCTGGGAGGCCGAACTCGACGAGGCGCTGAGCCTCGCCGGCGAGCACCTCTCGCTCTACCAATTGACGATCGAGGACGGCACCGCCTTCGGCAACCGGGCGGCGCGCGGCGAACGGCTGGCGGCCGACGACGAGACCGCCGCGGCGCTCTTCGAGGTGACGCAGCAGCGCCTCGCGGCGGCCGGCCGGCCGGCCTACGAAATCTCCAACCACGCTCGCCCCGGCGCCGAGTGCCGCCACAACCTCGCCTATTGGCGCTACGACGATTATCTCGGGATCGGCCCCGGCGCGCACGGCCGGGTGAGCCGCGGCGAGGGGAAGCTCGCGACGCGGCAGCAGCGCGCGCCGGAAGCCTGGCTCGCCGCAATCGAGGAACAGGGCACGGCGCTCGAGGAGATGACCCCGATCGGGCGCGACGAAGCGATCGGCGAAATGGTGATGATGGGGCTGCGCCTCGTCGAAGGCGTGTCGCGCCCCCGCCTCGAAGCCTTGGCCGGGCGTGGGGTCGAGGAATTGTTTGGCGCCGCGCTGCCGCGCCTCCGCGACGGCGGCTTTGTGACGCTCAACCCCGACCGGCTCGCCGCGACCGCGGCCGGCCGGCAGCGCCTCAATGCGGTGCTCGGCGCGCTCCTGGCGTGAGCCGCATCAATACGCGAAGGCCTGGAAACTCTGCGGCGCCGGGCTGACCACGCTATCGCCCTGCGGCGCGACCTCGAGCACCGCGAGGCCGCGCTGCACCAGTCCCCGCGGGGTGAAGCGGAAGAGGCCGTCAACCCCGGTGAAACCGCTGGGGTTGAGAATCGCCTCCTGGGAGAACGGCGTGCCGCCGCCGCTTTTGGCCAAAACCGCGGCGAGCGCGGCGGCGTCGAACGCGAGCGAGGCAAGACGGGGCGCCGGATGGCCGTAGGTCGTCTGAAAGCGGCTTTCGAATTCGCGGCGCGGCTCCGGCGGCGAGGCGGCGAACCAGCCGCCGTCGAGCGCCGGCTCGCCGGCGATCGAGGCGTCGTCCCACAGCCCGCTGCCGAGCAGCCGCACCCGCGCCGGATCGAGCCCCGCCCCCCTCAGCTGGCGCGCGATTTCCTTGAGCTGCGCGCCGCCCTCGGGCAGCAGCAGCGCGTCGAAGCCCGGACTTGCCGGCGGCGCCGCGCCCGGGCCGGGACCGCCCGAGCCGAGGAGCCGCTGGATCGCCGCCGCGAGGTCCGAACCGCGCGGATCGAGATACTCGATCCTCCCAACCGACCCGCCATTCGCGCCCGCCGCCTCGCGCAGCGCATCGGTCATCAGGTGGCCATAGGGCGAATTCGGCGCCAGCGCGGCAAAGCGGTTCAGCCCGCGCTCGTGGCTGAACGCAACCTCGCGCGCCACCTCCTGGCGCGGCAGGAAGCCCATCAGAAAAACGTTGCCGCCGGCCAGCTGGGTGGCGGTCGAGAACGCGATGACGTTGACGTGCGCGGTGCGGGCAATCGGGCCGACCGCTTCGACTTCGCCGGCGAGCAGCGGCCCGAGGATCAGCTGCGCCTTCTCGGCGATCGCGGCGCGCGCCGCCGCCGCGGCGCCCTGGGCGGTGCCGCCGGTGTCGCGCGGGACCAGCGTCAGCTGATCACTGCCGGTGGTGAACAGCGCGAGCTGCGCCGCCTCCAGCATCGCCTTGCCCAATTCGGCGTTGGCGCCCGACAGCGGCACCAGCAGCGCCACCTTGACCGGGCCGCTCGCGGCCGGCGGCGGCATGCTCGACGGCGGCGGCGGCAGGTTTTCAGCGCCGCCAAAGGGCGATTGCGGCGAGACCACCGGCGCCGGTACGATCCGCCCGGCGCCGCAGCCGGCCAGCCCGACGAGCAGCGCGAAGGTGGCCAAGGTTGAGGCGAACCGCGAAACACGCCAGCGCAGCAAGGACGGCCTCCGGCAACGATGCAACTGCCGGCGGCGACCCTAACCATCGCCCTCGGGCAAGTAAACCCGGGCGGGTGCAATCGGCGCGCTCGGCTCCGGCCGAGGGGCTCCTCGCCGCCGACTGGGCGCCGCCGCACGCGCTGGCGCCGGGGCTTCACCTTGTCGCGACGCCGATCGGCAATCTCGGCGACATCACGTTGCGGGCGCTGTGGGTGCTGCGCAGCGTCGACCGCATCCTGTGCGAGGACACCCGGGTGACCTCGCGCCTCTTGGCCCGCTACGGCATCAAGAAGCCGCTCGAGCTCTACCACGACCGCAACGCCGAGCGCGCCCGCCCGGCCGTCATCGAGGCGCTGCGTCGCGGCGAGCGTCTGGCGCTGGTCGCCGACGCCGGCACCCCGCTGGTTTCCGACCCCGGCTTCAAGCTGGTCCGCACCGCACTCGCCGAGGAGCTGCCGGTGACCAGCGCACCCGGAGCGTCGGCGGCGCTGACCGCGTTGATCCTCTCCGGCCTGCCGACCGACCGGTTTCTCTTTGTCGGCTTTCTGCCGCCGCGCTCGGCCGCCCGCCGCCGCACGCTGGCCGAGTGGTCGGGGCTCGGCGCGACGCTGATCCTCTTCGAGGGCGCGCCGCGGCTCGCCGCCACCCTGGCCGACATGGCGGACATCCTCGGCGAGCGCAGCGCCGCGGTCGCCCGCGAACTGACGAAGCGTCACGAGGAAGTCCGCCGCGGCCCGCTGCATGCGCTCGCCGAGCATTACCTCGGCGACGGCGCGCCGCGCGGCGAGGTCGTTATCGTGGTCGGGCCGCCGGCGCCGGCAGCGCCGGTGGTCGCCGACGACGTCGATAGCCGGCTGCGCGCGCTGCTGGAGGGCGGCAGCGTGCGCGACGCCGTCCTCCGACTGGCCGGCGAAACCGGGATCGCCCGGCGCACCCTGTATGAACGCGCCCTCCTGCTGCAGCGCGAGAGCGGGCCCGGATGAGGGCGGCCGGGCAGCACCGCTTGCACCGCCAGCGGGCCGAGCGGCGCGGCCATTTCGCCGAAGCCCTGTGCCGTTGGCACCTGCGGCTGCGCGGCTGGCGCATCCTCGCCTCCAGCTGGCGCTGTCCGTCGGGCGAGATCGACATTCTCGCCCGCCGCGGCGGGGTGCTCGCGATCATCGAGGTCAAATCGCGCCGCGATCTTGCCGACGCCGCGGCGGCCGTGGTGCCGCGCCAGCGCCGCCGCATCGCCCGCGCCGCCTCGGCCTTCCTCGCGGCGCACCCCGAGCTCGCCGAACTGAACCCGCGATTCGACGTGATGCTGGTTACCCCGCTGCGCCTGCCGCGCCATCTGCTCGATGCGTGGCGGCCATAATCGTTGAGCCGGTGGCCGGCGAGCGTCGCCGCGAAATCGCGCAGGGTGCCCGTTAAGCCTTTGTTGCGGCGGCATGGCGGTGCGCGGCACCGGCACCGCGACGTCGCAGCCATGGCGCCCGATCGACCGGGCGGGTCGTCGGCGCGCTTGGCGTCGCCGATCGAAAATCCGAGAATGCCGCGACAACTGTTGCCTTGGGGGGAACATGGCGCGGTTTCACTTGGTATTCGCATTGGGCTGTGCGGTGGCGCTGCCGACGGCGCTCGGCGGCTGCGCCGGAGCGCTCGTCGTCGGCGGTCTCGCGGCAGCCGCGGGGGGCGGCTACGCGGCCGGCCAGGAACGCGGCATCAACGGCGCGGCAAGCGATTTCACGATCAAGACCGATATCGAAAAGGCGCTGATCACAGCCGACCCGCAGCTGCAGGCGGGGGTGACCACCTCGGTCTACGAGGGCCGGGTTTTGTTGACCGGCCGTGTCGCCTCGCCGCAGCTGAAGGCCGAAGCCGAGCAGATCGCCGGCCGCACCCACGATGTGCGGGCCCTCTACGACGAACTGGAAGTGGCGTCGGCCGAGGGCCCCTGGAACGATGCCCAGGACGCCTGGATCACCACGCGGGTGCGCTCGGGAATGGTGGTCGACCCTGCCGTCCGCTCGGTCAACTACACGATCGATACCGAGAACGGGTCGGTATACCTGATCGGCTCGGCGCGCTCGCAGGCCGAGCTCGACCGCGCGACGCAGATCGCGCGCTATGTACCAGGCGTCAAGCGGGTCGTCTCGTATGTCGAACTGCGCGGCGGCGCGCCGGTCGCGGCGATGCCGCCGCCGCGGGCCGGAACGGGCAGCTTCGGCGCCCCTCCGGGCGCCGCGCCGCAGGCTCCCATCGAGGTGCAAAAGCTGTAAGATCATGGCCTGAATGGCCGACCTGCCCGACGCCTTCGACCGCGAGCAATGCGCGCAGTATCTGCGCGCGCTTGCCGTCTCGTCCTCCCCGATCCTGCCGATCGGTGAAGCGGCGCTGGCGCTCGCCTCGTTCGAGCGGCCGCGGGTCGGCCTCGCGCGCTATCGCCAACACCTCGCGACGCTGGCCCGCGACGTTGCCCGCCACCCCGGCGCCGCCGGCGCCCTGCCCCAGCGGGCCGCCGCGCTCAACGAAATCGTTCTGTTGAAACACGGCTACAGCGGCGACGAATTGACCTACGACGATTTGCAGAACGCCAACCTGATGCGGGTCGTCGATCGCCGCAAAGGCCTTCCGGTCACCTTGGGCATCCTCTATCTGCACGCCGCGCGGGCGCAGGGCTGGGACAGCGTCGGTCTCGCATTTCCCGGGCATTTCCTGATCCGCCTGGCGGCCGGCGCCGAGCGGCTGATCCTCGATCCGTTTCACGGCGGCCGGGTGTGCGATGCGGCGAGCCTGCGCGAATTGTTGAAGGCGATGGCGGGCCAGGAGATCGAGCTGACGCCCGAGCATTACGCCCCGGTCGCCGATCGCGACGTATTGCTGCGGCTACAAAACAACCTCAAATCGCGGCTGCTGCAGGCCGGTAGCCACGAACGCGCGCTGCAGGTCGTCGAGACGATGCTGCTGTTGGCCCCCGACCTCGCCGAATTGTGGCACGAATCGGGGCTGCTCAACGCCCGGCTCGGCAACATGCGCGCCGCGACGCAGGCGCTGCAGGAGTTCATCGCCCGCGCCCCGGAAGGCAGCGCGCGCCACCAGGCCGCCGCCCTGCTGCAACAGCTCAAGGCAAAGCTGAACTGAGCAAGGCCGGCCCCCTGCGGTCGCGAGGTGCGCGCCCCTCTCAACCGCTAGCACGATTTGCCGCGCAATAACGCGACCGGTTGCGTTGGCCTTCGCGAAAGCTTGTCGCCGCACTGCCGATCCGCTATCAAATCGTCATCTTCGCGTGTTAAGGCGGGCAAGCGCTGATGAACGGAAGAATTCGGTGACGAGTTCGCTCGACAGCTGCCCGGCCCTGGTGCTCAACGCGGATTTCCGCCCGCTCAGCTACTTCCCGTTGTCGCTGTGGTGCTGGCAGGACGCGGTCAAGGCGGTGTTTCTCGAACGCGTCAACATCATCGACCATTACGACGCCTACGTGCGCAGCCCGTCGTTCGAGATGCGCCTGCCGAGCGTCATCGCCCTCAAGGAATACGTGCAGGTGGCGCGCCATCCCGCCTTCACGCGGTTCAACGTTTTTCTGCGCGACCGCTTTACCTGCCAGTATTGCGGGCGGCCGCACCCCTCGCACGATTTGACGTTCGACCACGTCGTGCCGCGCTCGCGCGGCGGCAAGACGGTGTGGGCCAACGTCGTCACCGCCTGTGGCAGCTGCAATCTATGGAAGGGCAACCGCCTGCCGCAGCAGAGCGGCCTCTACCCGCGGCAGCGCCCGGTCCAGCCGACCAGCTACATGCTGCAGGAAAACGGCCGCGCATTCCCGCCCAACTACCTGCACGAAAGCTGGCGCGACTATCTCTACTGGGATACCGAACTCGACCCGACGTGACCGCCGCGCCGTTTAGTGCGTGACGAGGCGGCGCTCGATCGCGGCGGCCTTGATCGCCTTCTGCAGCTTCTCGAAAGCGCGCACCTCGATCTGCCGCACCCGCTCGCGCGAGATGTTGTATTGCTGGGAGAGGTCTTCGAGCGTCGTCGGATTTTCCTTGAGGCGCCGCTCGGTCAGGATGTGGCGCTCGCGGTCGTTGAGGTGGGTCATCGCCTTTTCGAGGAGATCGCGCCTGAGCCCCAATTCCTGGCGCTCGCCGAGCATCGTCTCCTGGCTCTCGCTCTCGTCGACCAGCCAATCCTGCCATTCGCCCTCGCTGTCGCTCCGAAGCGGCGCGTTCAGTGAATGGTCGGGGCTGGCGAGGCGGCGGTTCATGCTGATGACGTCGGCCTCGGGAACGTCGAGCTCGGTGGCGATCTTCTTCAAATTCTCGGGCGACAGATCGCCCTCCTCCATTGCCTGCAGCTGGCCCTTCAGCTTGCGGAGGTTAAAGAACAGCTTTTTCTGCGCCGCGGTGGTGCCCATTTTGACCAGCGACCAGGAATGCAGGATGTATTCCTGGATCGCGGCGCGGATCCACCACATCGCGTAGGTGGCGAGGCGAAAGCCGCGGTCGGGATCGAAGCGCTTGACCGCCTGCATCATCCCGACATTACCCTCCGAGATCAGCTCGGAGAGCGGCAGCCCGTAGCCGCGATAGCCCATCGCGATCTTGGCGACGAGGCGCAGATGACTGGTGACGAGGCGGTGCGCCGCCTCGGGGTCTTCGCGCTCCTTCCAGCGCTTGGCAAGCATGTACTCTTCGTCCGGCTCCAGCATCGGGAACTTGCGGATTTCCTGGAGATAGCGGGTGAGGTTGCCCTCGCCGGAAACGGACGGGACGGAAAGCGTGGCCATTCGACTTTTGATGCTCCGATGAATGCCGTGCTTAGCAAACGTCGCGCGCGGAGAGGCGATCCACGGCATGATCGCGCCGCCGGAAGCCTTACCTATATGGTCGGGTTTTGTCCAGTTTAAAGTAGCTCTAAATTGGTTATCAGCCCCACCATATCGGGTGGCAGGGTGCTCTCGAAGCGCAACAGCTGTCCAGTTTCCGGGTGATTGAAGCCGAGCAGGCGGGCGTGCAGCGCCTGCCGCGCGAAGCGGCCGATCGCCGCGCCGGCCGGTCCGCGGCTTGTGGCGGGCTGCACCGGCAGGCGGCCGGCGCGCGTCCCATAGGCCGGGTCGCCGATCAGCGGATGGCCAAGATGCGCCAGATGCACGCGGATTTGATGCGTCCGGCCGGTCAGCAATCGGCACTCGATCAAACTTGCGTGATCCACAAAGCGCCGCTCGACCCGGTAGCGGGTTACCGCCGGCTTGCCGCGCCCGTCGGAAACGACCGCCATTTTCTTGCGGTTTGAGGGGCTGCGGCCGATATTGCCGGCGATCTCGCCGGCGGGCGGCGACGGCACGCCCCAGACCAGGGCGCTGTAGGCGCGCTCGATGCGGCGGGCCGCGAAATCGCGCGACAGCGCGGCGTGCGCCGCCTCGGTCTTGGCGGCGACGAGGAGGCCGCTGGTGTCCTTGTCGAGGCGATGGACGATGCCCGGCCGGCGCACCCCGCCGATCCCGGCGAGGCTGGCGCCGCAATGCGCCAAGAGCGCGTTGACGAGGGTCCCCGCGGGATTGCCGGGGGCCGGATGCACCACCATGCCGGCCGGCTTGTCGATGACGATCAGGTGCGCATCCTCGAAGCGGATGTCGAGGGGGATCGGCTGCGCGGCCGGCTGCGCCTCTTCGGGCGGCGGCAGCTCGACGACGACGGCCAGCCCGGGGATCGCATGCTGCGCCGGGTCGCGCAGCGTCCGCTCCGCGCTGGTCACCCGACCAGCCAGCATCAACTGCTTGAGGCGACTGCGCGACAGCTCGGGCAGCTGGCGCTGCAGCGCGCGATCGAGGCGCACGCCCGCATCGCTCGCCGCGATGGTGATCGCGATGCGACGCGCCGCGGGACCTGCTTCGGAGGGCACAGCGTCAGTCGGCCCGGGCATCCCGCGCATCCGCCAGCGGCGGGCCTGAGCCGGTGCGCGCGCTGAAGCTTCTGGTGGTCGTCATGGGGGTGATGATCCTCGCCGGGTTTGTCGCGCTGTTTGTCGCGATCGCCGGCCGGATGTCGCAGCCGCGGACCGCGCCACCGCCCGCTGCGGGCGCCGCCGCGAGCGCGATCGACCTGCCCGCCGGAGCGCGCGTCGAGACGATGAGCGTGGCGAGCGATCGCCTGGCCGTTGAGATGGTGCTGCCGGGCGGCGAGCGCCAGATCGTCGTCATCGATCTGGCGAGCGGGCGGCTTCTGCGCACGGTCCGGCTGCGCCCGGCGCCCTAGGGTCGAAACCCAATCAGACGATTGACGCAAGGAAGGAGGCGTGATTCAAGCTGGAAACTTCGGGAGCTTGGATCATGGCGGGGGAATTCTGGCTCGACGATCGGCAGTGGACGGCGATCGAACC
>Ga0209579_10001680_pt1 | contig 17827 bp, 19 predicted proteins | sample Coa_R1_2_FD_187152 | JGI IMG/M metagenome (GOLD analysis project Ga0209579, IMG submission 187152) | Surface soil microbial communities from Centralia Pennsylvania, which are recovering from an underground coalmine fire - Coalmine... | ecosystem: Environmental > Terrestrial > Soil >... | reverse complement strand
ACGTCCAGGTCGTCGGGCAGGACGCGGCCCCGCCTCCAGCGCCCGAGCAGGCGGCGCCCGGCATGCGCGGACTGCTGCGCACGTTGCTCGACAACATCCGCTCGGGCAACCTCGGCGTCTTCCCGATCGTCCTCGCGCTCGCCGGGATCGTCATCTTCTTCAGCGTCGAGGCGACGAACTTCTTCACCGCCGAGAACTTCGGCAACATCATCATCCAGATGTCGGCGACGACGATGCTCGCCTACGGCGTCGTCTTCGTCCTCCTGCTCGGCGAGATCGACCTCTCGATCAGCTACGTGGCCGGCATCGGGGCGCTCGCGGTCGCGGAACTCCAGCGGCCGGGAACCGGGCCGGGGCTCTCGGGTTTGATCGCGATCCCGGTCGCGATCGCGATCTGCGCGCTGATCGGCTTTGCGCAGGGGTCGATCATCGCGAGGATCGGCGTGCCGTCGTTCGTCGTCACGCTCGCGGGGTACCTGATCTGGCAAGGGGTGATCGTCTACCGGCTGGCCGTGCCGGGCTCGATCACCATCCAGGACCGCTGGATCAACTACACCGGCAGCTACTACTTCTCGCATCTCGCCGGCTGGCTGATCGCCGCACTCGTCACGGGCGGCTACGCGATCGGCTCCCTTTCCGGCGTGATCGCGAAATGGCGCGCCAGGCTGCCGATCGGCAATCAGTGGCGCACCGTCATCAAGCTCCTCGGGGTCGCGCTGGCGAGCTTCGGCACGGTCGCGATCTGCAACAAGGCGTCGGTCGAGGGCACGCCGCTCGGCCTGCCGCTCGCCGCGGTCATCATCGTCCTCTTCCTCGTCGTGCTCACCTTCCTCGCGAAGCGGACGACGTTCGGCCGGCACGTCTACGCGGTCGGCGGCAACGCCGAGGCCGCACGGCGCGCCGGCATCAACGTCCCGCGGATCCGAATCATCGTCTTCATGATCTCGGGCGTGATGGCCGCGATCGGCGGGATCATCCTCGCGGCGAATGTCAACTCCGTCGACACGAACTTCGGCGGCGGGACGACGCTACTCGATGCGATCTCGGCAGCAGTGATCGGCGGCACGAGCCTCTTCGGCGGCCGCGGCGAGATCCGAAACGCGTTCCTCGGCGGCGCCGTAATCGGCACGGTGTACAACGGACTGAACACGGCCGGCTACAACCCCGGCGTGCAGTACATCGTCACCGGCATCATCCTGCTGCTCGCGGTCACTCTCGACACGATTGCGCGACGGCTACAGGCGCGCGCAGGCCGCTAGATAGAAGCGCGTGTGACGTTGCCTACGCTCGAGGTTCCCGGCGCAGACGGATGGGCGGCAAAACCTCCATCCTGATGGCGGCGCCGACGAGCGGCGCCTAGGGCAGCGCCAGGATCCGGTCGGCGCGGACGTTCGTCCGCCGGGCGAGCAGCTGCCCGTCGGGTGCGAAGACCTCGACGTCGTCGACCTTCGTCGCGGCTCCGAGCCCGAAGTGGGCGCGCGGGTCCTCAGATGAGAGGTAGCTGCTGCCCGCCTGGATCCAGCGGCTCTGGACGTGCGAGCCGACCCTGACCTCGACCTCCGCGCCCGGCAGGAGCTTCGTCAGGCCGACCTCGAGCCAATGGCCGACCGGAGCTGTGTTCTCGAGCAGGATCAGCCTGCCGCCGATCGAGTTGACCGCGACCGCCATGCGCCCGTCGTTCGCGAAGTCGGCCGCCGCCACCCCACGCCCGTCGACGAGCGGCCCCGGAGCGAGCCCGGCCGCCGCGGACGCGTCCGCGAACCGCCCGCCGCCGAGGTTCTCGAGCACCTGGATCGGGCCGGCGTCGGCCTTGAGGTTCGTGACCGGGATCGCGCCGTTCGCCAGCACGAGGTCCTGCCTACCGCTGTTCGCGAGGTCGACCCACGTGTCGCCCCAGCCGGTGCCGCCGACGCCGAGCGCGGCGCCGAACGAGGGCGCGATGTTCAACGCCGACGAGGTGCCGTCGAGCCGGAAGGCGGCGTCGCCCTGGCCGCGGGAGTTCGTGACGAACAGGCCCGGCCACCCGGTGCCGTCGAAGTCCTGCGCAGCGACGCCCATGCCTGCCTTGCTGTCGTCGACACCCCACTTCTTGCCGGCCTCGACGAAGTGGAAGCCGAGCGGCCCGCCGGGCTCGTTCAGGTACAGCCGGTTCGGGCTGAGGTCGTTCGCAACGTAGAGGTCGGGACGGCCGTCGCCGTTCACGTCCGCGAAGACGGCGCCGAGGCTGTGGTCGGTCGCCGCCTTGTCGATCCCGGCCTCGAGCGCGACCTCCTTGAACCGCGGATGTCCGTGCGAGTCGAGGCCCTCGTTGAGGTAGAGCAGGTCCGGGAACGCCTGGAAGGTGAGCGGGAAGCCGCCCGACGAGTCGGTCGGCGCGTTCACGTCTGCGTACCCGGAAACGAAGATGTCGGGCCGTCCGTCGCCGTTGACGTCGGCGACTGCGACGCCGGTATGCCAGCCGTACGTGCCGAACGCGTCGATTCCCGCCTCGTGCGTGATGTTCGTGAACGTGCCGTTGCCGTTGTTCCAGAGCAGCACGTTGTACGTGTTCGTCGTGATGAAGATGCTCGGGTAGCCGTTGCCGAGGTCGGCCACGGCGCAGCCGTTCCCCTGCACGGCGACGCCGGCGTGCGCGCGCTTGGTCACGTTCACGAAGTGGCCGTGGATGTTCTCGAACAATTCGCTCGTCGGCAGGCCGCCGCGCTTCTGCCACGTCGCGGCGTCGGTGTCGGAGTAGGAGTTGACGGCGAACAGATCTTGCCAGCCGTCCTTGTTGTAGTCGAGCCAGCAGACGCCGCCGCCCATCATCGAGTGGACGTCCCAAGGGACGACGCCGAAGCGGAAGTCGTCCTGCCTGAAGTTCAGGCCGACCTTCGACGCGACGTTCCGGAGCTTGACGCCCGCGAAGGTCTGGGCGACGACGCGCGTGAAGGGCGCGAGCGCGATCGGGCGCCCGCTCGTGACGCGCGCGACGACCCAGCGGCCGCCGTTCTCCTGCAGCTGGAGGTCTTCCCGCAGCGCGACGGGCGTGTCGCGGCGGACGATCACGGCCGGCACGCCCTTGAAGGTCGTCACCTGCGCCGTCCCCGCGAGGCTCGCGACCGCGATCGCCGGCCCCTGGCCGCGCCCCGCCTCGAAGCGGACGGTCATCCGGTCGATGCGGTACGCGGGCGCCTCGATCAGCCCGCCGTTCGCGGCGCGAACCTGGTTGTCGAGTGCGTTCAGCTCGACGCCTATCGACGAGCGGGCCAACGCCGCCGAGCGACGCTCTGAGAGGCCGCTCGCCTGCAGGTCGAGGTCCGCGAGCAGGTCGCCGGCGATCCGCCGCGACGTTCGCGGGTCGAGCACCGTCTCGACGCCCTTCGACGGCAGGATCGCGATGTGCGGCAGGCGGCCGGTGTACGCGAGCGGCGCAGCGATCGCCGGAGCCCGCGCCGGAATGCCGGCGAGCGCGATCGCGCCGGTGTAGCCGGCGAGCGCCACCGCTCCGACGGCGACGAGCCGCCGCCGCTCGAGCCGGATCGCCGGCAGCCGCACCAAGAACGGCCGCACGCCGCAGACGATCGTGAGCGCGCCGAGCACCGCCACCTTGCTCCAGAACTCGGTTCTGGCGGGCGCGATCAGGAGCGAGGCGAGGAGTCCGACGGCGACCGCGTAGGCGATCCGGCTGCGAGGCCCGCCCGGGATCGTCTTCGGGTCGGTCAGCATGAAGAAGAGGAAGACGAGGATCTCCGGCGAGGTGACGAGCGTCCACCAGAAGTAGCCGCCGCTGATCGGGCCGACGTGCCAGCTCGCCGTCATCGAGTGACCGGTCGCCGCGAGCACCGCGATCGCCGCCGCGAAGGAGAGCCAGAAGGCGACCGCGATCCGCAGCAGGCGCAGCCGCGAGAGGATCACCAGGCCGCCGCCGACGATGATCACGAGCGCGGCGACGAGCCAGCGCGACGCCGGTCCCCACCAGAAGTCGAGTGGGTCGGCGCGGCCGCTACCGAGCACGAGGAAGCAGAGCACGAGCCCGAAGTTGGACGGGTTGAAGACATGGGCGCCGCCGACCTTGATCACGTGCTTCGAGAGCAGCGAGACCGCTGCGGTCCCGGCATAGATCCACCAGCCGTGCAGGCTCCACCAGTCGCCGTGCTGCGTCCCGGGGAGCCTGAGGACGAACGCGACTCCGTTGCCCGTGATCAGGGCGCTCGCAGGCCACAGGATCACCCGCTGACGCCAGAACGCGATCCCCACCTCGAGCAACGCGCAGGTCGCGAGCGAGATCAGGATCTGTGCGATCGAGACGCGGAAGCCGAACCCGACCTGCCCGAGGACCTGGAGCGACGTGATCAAGGCCGCGAGATGCAGACGCGGGTCGCGCAGCCGCGGCAAGAGGACCGGATAGCCGCGGAAGGTCAGGCTGCCGGCTGCTGCAGTTGCCGCATGAGCGGCCATCGGACGATTGTAGATTTGAAATCGTGAGGCTCCAACTGGCGCGGGAGATCGTGGAGTTCGTGCTGCGGGAGGCGCCGAGCCCGGTGTCGGTCTACGTCGCGGACGACCACGGCGAGCTCGTCGCGGCGGCGACGATGGACGGCGCCGCCGCGGACACGCGCCTGAACGCGCAGCGCAAGGCGTACACCGCCGCCCGCAGCGACGCGCGTTCGACGGGAGAGCTGGCGGCGAAGGTCCGCGAGGACCCGGTCGAGCGGGCAAGCTTCGACCCGTTCTTCACCTTCTTCCTCGGCGGGGTCGCCGCCTTCGAGGGCGAGCGCCGCGTCGGCGCGGTCGGCGTCAGCGGCCTGCCCGGCCATGAGGACGCAAGGCTCGCGACTGCCGCGATCGAGGCGGCCGGCCTCTCGTCCTGACGTTCAGACGCCGACCGCCTGACCGGTCGCCGCCGAGCGGAAGAGGCCCTCGATCGTCCGCGCCTGCGCAACCGCGTCCGCACGGCCGAGGAGCGGCTCGGCCTCGCCGCGGATCGCGTCGCTCAGGTTCTCGAGCTCGAGGCGGTACGAGTCGGCGGGCTCGAGCTCGATCCGCTCCATGTCGTCAGCGCGACGGAGCAGGATCACCGGCACCTCGCAGTGCCACGGGTCGTCGAGGAACAGGGAGCCCTCGGTCCCGACCGCCTCGAGCTCGCCCCGTTCCCGTCCGGCGAGCGCCGTGCCGCAGTCGAAGAGCGCAAAGACCTCGCCGGGGAAGCGGATCGTCCCGGTGAACACCCAGTCGGTGCCGGTCGGGCCGATGCGCGCCTGCCCGTACACCGTCTCCGGCTCGCCGGCGAGGAGGCGCGAGCCGTTCACGCAGTAGCAGCCGACGTCCATGAGCGCGCCGCCGTCCACGTCCGTCCGCAGACGGATGTTGCCGGTGTCGTAGAGCGCGTAGCTGAACGCGGCACGGACGAGCCGGAGCTCGCCGATCGCACCGGCCGCGACGAGCTCCGTCAGGCGCGTCGTCTGCGGGTTGTGGCGGTACATGAACGCCTCCATCAGCAGCCGGTCGGCGCGCTCGGCGGCATCGAACGCCGCCTCGACCGCTGCGGCGTCGCGCGACATCGGCTTCTCGCACAGCACGTGCTTGCCGGCCTCGACGGCGCGGATCGACCACTCGCAGTGGAGCGTGTTCGGCAGCGAGATGTAGACCGCCTCGATCTCGGGGTCCGCGAGCAACTCCTCGTACGAGCCGTACGCGCGCTCGATGCCCCACTCGCGAGCGTACGCCGCGGCGCGCGCGCGGTCACGGCTTGCGACGGCAACGAGGTCGACCTTCGGCGACTCCTTGGCACCGGGGATCAGCAGCCGGTTGATGTCGGCCGTCGAGAGGATGCCCCAGGTGACCGGCCGCGCCATGGACAGCCGTAGTATCTCCGCCGTGGCGATGGGGAAACGGGAGATCGGCGTGGGCATGCTCGGCTACGCATTCATGGGCAAGGCGCACTCGAATGCGTTCCTCGCCCTCCCGCACGTGGTCTGGCCGCCGCCGCTCGTGCCCCGGCTCGTCGCGATCGCCGGCCGCGACGAAGCAGCGGTCGCCGACGCGGCGGAACGCTTCGGGTACGAACGGTCGACGACCGACTGGCGCGACGTCGTCGCGGATCCGGCGATCGGGCTCTTCGACAACGGCGGGCCGAACGCGCTCCACGCCGAGCCGTCGATCGCCGCCGCCCAGGCCGGCAAGCACGTGCTCTGCGAGAAGCCGCTCGGCCGTGACGCCGACGAGGCGTTCGAGATCTGGTCGCGGGTCGCCGCGACCGGCGTCAAGCACCTCTGCGGCTTCAATTACCGCTTCGTGCCGGCGGTACGGCTTGCGCGGGAGCTGATCGGCGCCGGCGAGCTGGGCGAGATACGCCACTTCCGCGCGCGCTACCTCCAGGACTGGGCGGACGACCCGGGCCTCGACACCTGGCGCTTCGACCCGGACGCGGCGGGCTCGGGCGCGATCGGCGACCTCGCGACTCACGTCGTCGACCTCGCGCGCTACCTCGTCGGCGAGATCGCGGCCCTTTCAGGCGTCGTGAAGACCTTCGTGCCGGGACGCCGGGTCGACGACGCGGTCGAGGCAGTGGTCGAGTTCGAGGGCGGCACCATCGGCACGATCGAGGCGACGCGCCTCGCACTCGGCCGGCGCAACGCGTTCCAGTGGGAGATCAACGGCTCGCAAGCGTCCCTCTGGTTCGACATGGAGCGTATGAACGAGCTCCAGGTCTTCCGCGCCGACGGCGACCGCGCGCGCGGGGCGAAGGCGGTTCTCGTCACCGAGGCGGGCCACCCCTTCTCCGAATACTGGTGGCCGCCCGGTCACATCATCGGCTGGGGCGACACGTTCTTGCACGAGATCGCCCATCTGCTCACCGCCATCGCCGGGAACGCCGAGGTCGCGCCGCACGGCGCGACGTTTGAAGACGGTTACCGCGCGAGCGAGGTCTGCGACGCGATCGTGCGGTCTGCGAACGAGCGCCGCCGGGTCGAGATCGGGTACAGGACGCTCTAGACTCCGAGCTCGTCCGCGGCCAGGTCGGTACCCTCGACGCGGGCCCGGATCTTCGCGAACGCCGTCTCGCGGGGCGTCCCCAGGTCGTCGGCGAAGGGCGCAAAGCCGCAGTCGTCGGTCGTCCCGAGCCGCTCGACCGGGATGAACTCCGCCGCCTCGAGCACGCGGTCGCGGACCTCCTCCGCCGATTCGATCCTCGGGTCGATCGGGTCGATGACGCCGACGAAGATCTGCTGGTCGGGGGCGGCGTGCTCGGCGATCGACCGCAGCACCCGCGGCCGGTCCGCCTCGCCCGCGAGCTCGATGTAGAAGCGTCCGGCCCGGTGCGCGAAGAGATCGGGGAGCAGCTCGACGTAGTCGACGTCGGCGCTGTGGGTCGAGTCGTGGTCGCCGCCGGGGCAGGTGTGGACCCCGATCCTGCTGCGCTCGTCGGCCGAGAATCGCTCGAGGACCCGGTTGTTGAGCTCGACGAAGCTCCGGAGGAGCGACTTCGACGGATCGAGCTTGACCGCCAGCCGGCCCTCGGTGAAGTCGATCTGGACGCTGTCTGCCCCGCTCTCGAGGGCTTGCCTGATGTCGCGCTCCGCCTCGCCGACGAGGTCGTCGAGGAACTCCTCGCGCGGGTACCCGTCGATGCCTTCTTGCGGATAGAGGAGGCTGAGCGCCGACGCGGAGATGACCGCCTGCTTGAGCGGCCGGTGCGCGTACGGCTTCGCCCGCTCGACGTAGGAGTCTGCGTAGGTGCGGTAGCGGAACGGGCCTGCCGTGAGATGTGGCAGCTGCCGTTCGTGTCCGTCGGCGAAGGGGATCGTGACGCCGCCCGGCGCGATCGTCTCGAGACCGTCGATCGGGTAGGTGACGAAGCTCGTCTTGCGCTGCTCGCCGTCCGTGACGACCGGCGAGCCGGCGGCCTCGAGGGTCGCGATCGTGTCGCGTACGGCGGCGTCGTAGAGGCCGTCGAGCGCCTCCCGGGGAATGCTCCCCGCCGCGAACGCCGCCATCCCGTCGAGGAGCTCGCGCGGGCGCGGGATGCTGCCGATCGGCTCGGTCGGGAGCGGCACGAGCCTCAACGCTACCGAGTCCGTCCCCGGACGACCGGACGAACCCGCTCGCTAGCGTTGCCGCGGATGAAGGCGATTCTCCTCGCGGCCGGCTACGCGACCCGGCTCTACCCACTCACCGCGCACCGGCCGAAGCCGCTGCTGCCGATCGCCGGGCGGCCGATGCTCGACTGGATCGCGGACAAGATCGACGAGGTCGATGAGGTAGACGAGCTGCACGTGGTCACGAACGGGCGCTTCGCCGCCGCATTGCTCGCCTGGGCGGCGGGTCGCGAAGGGCGGCTCCAACCGGTCGTCCACGACGACGGGACGACGTCCAACGACGACCGCCTCGGCGCCATCGGCGACGTCGCGTTCGTTCTCGCGCGTGCGGGCATCGACGGCGACGACGTGCTCGTCGTGGCCGGTGACAATCTCTTCGACCAGTCGCTTGCGGGGTACGTCGGCTGGTGGCGCAGCAAGGGCGACGGCAGCGCCGTCGGCGTGCGCGACTGCGGCGACCGCTCGCTCGCCCGTAACTACGCCGTCGTCGGCGTCGACGCGGACGACCGGATCGTGTCGTTCGTCGAGAAGCCCGCCGAGCCGGCGAGCACGCTGATCTCGACCGCCGCGTACATCTACGAGCGCGAGCACGTGCCGCTGCTCGCGCCCTACCTCGCCGAGGGCAACACGCCAGACGCGCCGGGCAACTTCATCGCCTGGCTGCATACGCGCGAGCCGGTCTACGCGTTTCGGTTCGCAGGCGTCTGGTTCGACATCGGCAACCAGGAGCAGCTGCTCGTCGCCGACAATGCGTTCCGGGGCCGGCTGGGCCTCGCGACGCGCGGGGCGTACTCGCTCTAGTCGTCCGCCGGCTCGCGCTCGCGCGCCTGGAGCGACGGCTCGAACCTGACCGTCAGCCGGTCGATCCGCTGGCCCTCGACCGAGTCGACGCGGAAGAGAACGCCGTTGTGACGCACCTCGTCGCCGGGCGTCGCCGTGCGGCCGAGCGCGCCGAAGACGAAGCCGCCGACCGTGTGGTAGTCCTCGTCCGGGAGATCGAGCTTGAACTGCTCGTTGAAGTCGTCGATGGTGAACGTTCCGTCGATGCGGACCGTGTCCTCGTCGACCTGCTCGACCGTCTCGTCCGGGAGATCGAACTCGTCCTCGATCTCACCGACGATCTCCTCGACCAGATCCTCGAGCGTCACGATCCCCTCGAGGGCGCCGTACTCGTCGATCACGATCGCCATGTGCTGCTTCGTGCGGCGGAAGTCGCTGAGGAGGGCGCCCAGATCCTTCGTCTCCGGGACCATGATCGCCGGCCGCACGATCTCTTCGAGATTCACGGAAGCGATGCCGCGATCGTGCATCGCCTCGATCAGGTCGCGGACGTGGAGGATGCCGACCACCTCGTCGAGCGAGCCGCGGTACACCGGGTAGCGGGTGTACTGCGAGTCGAGGACGGCCTGGAGCGCTTCCTCGGGCGGCAGCTCGACCGAGAGGGCGACGACCTCGGGCCGCGGGACCATCACGTCCGAGACCTCCTTGTCGGCGAAGTCGAAGACCTTGTAGAGCATCTCCTGCTCCTCGTGCTCGATCTCGCCCTGCTCGGCCGAGGACGAGAGCAGCATCCGCAGCTCGGCCTCCGAGTGCGCCTGGCCCTCGCCGGTCGGCGGCTCCTGGTGAAGCGCGCGGAGCACGAGCTCACTCGAGCGTTGCAGCAGCCAGATGAACGGGTTGAAGACGAAGAAGAACGCGCGCACGGGCGCCGAGACGGCGAGCGCCGTCCGCTCCGGGTGGCCGAGCGCGATCCCCTTCGGCACGAGCTCGCCGAGCACGACGTGCAGGAACGTGACGATGAGCAGCGCTAGGATGACCGAGAGGAAGCCGGCCATGACGCGGTCGAAGCGATGCGCGAGCACCTGCTCGCCGAGGGCGCCGATCGCCAGGCTGGCGATCGTGACGCCGAGCTGCATTGCGGCGATGAACCGCGGCGGGTCGCTCGTGATGCGCCGCACCGCGCGCGCGCGGCGGTTGCCCTGGTGCTCGAGCTCGAGGATGCGCGTGCGGCGCGACGTGACGAGGCCGTACTCGGCCGCGACGAAGAACGCGTTCAGGAGGATGAGGCCCGCGAGGGCGACAAGCTCGAGCGTGAGGGTCATGCGCCTGCCTGGGCGGTACTGGGCGCGTCGTCGTCGTCCAAGCGGATCTCACCCATGGTAACTGACCCCTCGGCGCGGCCCCCGCCCAACACGAACGTGTGTTCTATACTGGAGGTCGATGCGGACGGAGTACCGCGAGGAGCCCTGCAAGTCGGCCCTCAACCGCGTGCAGGGCATGCCGTTCAACTGGTCGTTGAACCCGTACATGGGCTGCGCCCACCGGTGCACCTTCTGTTACGTACGGGCCTTCGAGCTGCGCGCCGACCGCCCTGCCGACGCGCGCTACGGCACCTCGATCCGCGTCAAGGTGAACGTCGCCGAGGTCTTGCGGCGGGAGCTCGCCCGGCCCTCGTGGCGCGGCGGGGGTGTCGCCATCGGCGCCGCGACCGACCCCTACCAGCCGGCCGAAGGCCACTACCGCCTGACGCGGCAGTGCCTCGAGGCGCTCCGTGACGCAGCGAACCCCTTCGCGCTGATCACGCGCGGCCCGCTGATCGTCCGTGACATCGACGTGCTCGCCGCGGCGGCAGACCGCGCCGACGTCTCGGTCACGTTCTCGGTGCCGACGCTCGACCGCGACGTCTGGCGCCGCACCGAGCCGGGCACGCCGCCGCCGCAGCAACGGCTGCGTGCGCTCAAACGTCTCGTCGGCGCCGGGATCAAGACGTCGGTCGGCATGGCGCCGATCCTGCCGGGCATCTCCGACCGACCCGAGCAGCTCGCCGAGGTCGTCCGCGCCGCGCGCGAGGCCGGCGCCTGCGGCGTCTGGGCGAACGTCCTCTACCTGAAGCCGGGCACGCGCGAGCACTTCCTCGAATGCCTCGCGCGCGACTGGCCGGAGCTCCTGCCGGAGTACGAACGCCTCTACCGCGGGCGCGCGTACATGGCGAAGTCTGACGCCGAGCCGGTGCGCGAGCGCGTCCGCGAGCTCGCCCGAGCCGCCGGAGTACGCGACCGTCGGGGGAGCAGGGCACGCCGCCCCGCCGTCGCGGAGCAGCTGTCCCTCCTGCCGGCCGCCTAGAATCGGGCGGATGCCCGACGAGATCACCGCGCTCATCGTCGACGACCACGAGGTCGTGCGCGAAGGGCTGCGGCTTTCGCTCTCCCGGGCGCCGCACATCCGCATCGTCGGCGAGGCGGGTGACGGCGCGAGCGCCATCGAGCTCGCCCTCCGCCGCAAGCCCGACGTGGTGATCATGGACGTCCGCATGCCCGGCATGGACGGGCTCGAAGCGACGCGCTCGCTGACGACACAGGCGCCGAACGCGAAGGTGCTGATCTTCACCGCCTACTCGGAACGCTCCCTGCTCGGCCGGGCGTTCGACTCGGGCGCAAACGGCTACATCCTCAAGGAGGCCCCGCACCAGACGCTCGTCCGGGCGATCGAGAAGGTCGCGGCCGGCGAGGGCTATGTCGACCCCGCGCTGATGCCTGCATTCCTCGCCGGCAAGGACCAGGCCGACATGCTGACGGCGCGCGAGCGGGAGATCCTCCAGCTCCTCGCCGACGGAATGTCGAATGCCGACGTCGCGGACAAGCTCTTCATCTCGCAGGAGACGGTGAAGAGCCACGTGCGCCACATCCTCACGAAGCTCGAGGCGGACACGCGCACGCACGCGGTCGCCATCGCGCTCCGCGAAGCGATCATCGATTGAGCAGCGGCGGCGACGGCGAGCGAGACCGGCTCGACCGCCTGATCGCAGCGGAGCAGGACGAGCGGCGGCGGCTCGCGCTCTTCCTCCACGATGGCCCGGTGCAGCAGCTGTCGGGAATCGCGCTCATGCTCGACGCCGCCTCGCACCTGATCGCGAGCGGGCGCCACGACGAGGCGCAGGGGATCCTCGCAACCGCGCTCGAACGCCACCGCGAGACGATCCGCGAGCTGCGCGACCTCTCGTTCGCGCTCGAGCCGGTCGTTCTCCGCGACCAGGGCTTCGCGGCGGCGGTGCGGGCGCTCGCGGAGCAGATCGGCACCAACCACACGCTCCGCGTCGACCTCGCGCTCGAGGCCGCCGACGGCCTCGGCGAGACGACGCAGGTCGCTCTCTACACGATCCTGCGCGAGCTGCTCGACCAGTCCGTCCGGCGCGGGCCGCCGACACGGATCGCGGTCGCGATCTCGCGCGGCGAGGACGGGGGCGTCGTCGCCGCCGTGTCGGACGACGCCGAGCCCGAGCGGCGCCGGCGCTCGTTCGAGGTGATCGAGGAGCGCGTGCGGCAGCTGCACGGCGAGATCGACGTCGCCGCCGGCGACGACGGCACCGAGATCCGCGTCACGCTGCCCGCGTACACCGCGCAGCGATAGCGTGTCCGGTATGAACGGCTACGTGCTGTTCGTCTGGTCGCCGACGGGCTACACGCTGCGGGAGTCGGATGGCGAGCCGCCGCCGGTCGGGCAGGAGCTCGAGGACGACGGCCGCGCGCTCGTCGTGACGAAGATCGGCGTGTCGCCCCTGCCGGGTGACGACCGGCCGTGCGCCTACACCGTCGGCGGGTAGCTCAAGCGTCAGCGACGGCCGACTCGGCAGCGACGAGCCCGAGCACGAGCGCCTGTGCGAGGCCGCTCGCGTAGCCGCCGGTCGCGACCCCGCCCGCGTCGACGCCGGCCGCGTAGAGGCCCTCGACGCCGGCCACGCGCGCGTCGTCGTCGATCGCGAGGCCGCCGATCGTGTGCGTGATCGACGCGACGACCCGTACCGCTGCGGCCGCGCCGGGAGGCGGCGGCTCGAGCCGAGCGTCGCCTGCCCGCGCGACCTGGGCGGCGACCTCCGGGTCGGCGAGCGTCTGCTCGTCGAGCAGGTAATACGCACGCGCGCCAGGCCGCCGCGCGGTCGCCTGGACGACGTTCGTCTCCGACCACGAGACGTCCCCGGCGCTGAAGAACTCGAGACCGTCCTCGTCGACGATGCGCGCGCGCCGCGCGTAGAGCTGCGACGCGGTCACGTACTCGTCCTCGCCCCAGGCGCGGTCGGGCATGTTGCGGCCGTAGAACTCGTCCATGCCGGCGGAGAGCGTCCCGCCGCGAGCGAGCCCGATCCGGAGGCCGTCGCCGGCCGACCACGGGTTCGCGCGGAGCCGCAGCGGCACCGCCGGGCGAATGTGTTCGGCGACGAGCTCGCGCGACCCCCCGAATCCGCCGGTGGCGAGCACGAGCGTGCCGGCCGTGTCCGCGGGTGCCTCCGTCGCGAGCACGAGCTTCTTGCTCGGGATCCTGGCCGCTAGTGCCGCCGTCAATCCGCGCGGGTCGAAGCGGGCGCCCGTGGTACGCGGGTTTCGCGTCTCCTCCCAGACGACCGGCGGGGCGAGCCGCCGCAGCCAGGCGAGCGACTCGTCGAAGCGCTCCCAGACGAGCCGCTGGAGCCGCTCGTCGCCCTGCGGGCATTCGCGGCGGAAGTCGTCCCATTCAAGGTGCCGCCAGACGACACCGGACGACAGCAGCATCGAGCCGCCGGGGCGCGCGCCCTTCTCGTAGACAACGGGGTCGGCGCCGAGCTCCCTGGCGCGGACGGCGGCGACGAGCCCCGCCGGCCCGGCGCCCGCGACGATCACGTCAACGAGAACGTGGGCTTGTGCTCGACGTACTCGATGCGAACGCCGTCCGGACCGCGCAAGAACGCTGCGTAGGTGTTCGCGGCGTCGACGACCGACTCGACGTCGATGCCGAGCTCCTCCGCGTCGGCCACGTGCGCGTCCGCCGAGTCGACGAGCACGGCGAGGTGGTTGAGCAGCGGTCGCTCGGGCGTCTCCGGGTGGCCGGGGACGAGCTCGACGAAGGCGCCGTCGAGCTCCGCACGTGTGCCCGTCTGCCTGAAGCCGTACCGCTCGTACTCCGCAGCCGTCGCCGCCGGGTCTGCGGTGAGGAGCGCGACGTGTTCGAGCGTGTATCCCTCACCCGAGACGAGCCGGATCCGCACGCCCTCGCCGGCGTCGAACTCGTCGGCAACGGGTGCGCGCAGAGCGACGTGCAGGAACGGGCCGGGCTCCCGCGGGCCCTCCGCGTCGAAGAGCGTCAGCTTGAAGCCGCGCGCATCGCCGCCGAGCAACGTGAAGTTCTCCTGACGGTCGATCACATGCCAGGGCAGCCGGGCGAGGATCGCCCGGGCGACGCTCTCGCGGTCCGCGACCCAGAACGCGATGTGGTCGATGCGTTTCGGTTGCACGGCCGGTCTACCTACCCACGTGGGCGGGTCCTAATCTCAGGCGATCGGCTCGTTCTGCACGTTGTGCTCGGTCGCGTACTCCTCCGCCAGCCTGTTGACGACGTCCATGCTGTCGTTGAACGCCGCGTTGATCCGCACGAACGGCTCCCATTTCTCCGGCAGCGCGTCCTCGGGGAAGATCGCCTCGACCGGGCACTCCGGCTCGCATGCCCCGCAATCTATGCACTCCTCCGGATCGATAACCAACATTCTATCGCCGATATGGATGCAGTCGACCGGGCAGACGTCGATGCAGGACTGGTCCTTGATGTCGATACAGGGCTCGGCGATCACGTAGGTCATGGCGACCTACTCTACCGACGCCAAAAGCCCGTCGATCAGCTCACGCGTGCGCTCGAACAGCGCCGACTTCGCGACCACCTGGTCGAACCCGGCGGCGTGGGCCCGGCGCAGTCCAGCGGTGTCGGTGTGATTGGTGAACCCGAGCAGCGGCACGTCGGGGTACGTGTCGGCGACGTCGTCGGGGTCGACGCGCGCGATGTCCGCGATGACGATGTCGGGAGGGTCGATCCCGTCGCTCGTCTCGAACCGGTGGTCCGGAAGCAGCGACTCGAGTTTTCCTCGGAGGAACAACTCGACCCCAACGAGCAGGATCGTGGCCATGCCTGGTCCCGACGATAGCATCGTTAGCGCCGATTACAAGCGGGGTCTCGCACTGACGCGGGCGGGCGAGTACTTCGCGGCGCACGAAGCGTTCGAGACGGCGTGGCGGGCGGCCGCCGCTCCGGAGCGCGACTTCTTCCAGGGCCTCGTGCACGCCGTCGTCTTTGCCTACCAGACGGGGCGGGGCAAGCTGGTCGGCGCCGAGCGTCAGCGCCAGAAGGCCCTTCGGCGGCTCGCCCCGTACGCGCCGACGCACCGAGGGCTCGACGTCGGCCGGCTCCTCGCCGCGCTAGAAGGAGCCGAGCCCGACCTTCGTGAACACCTGGTCGAGCGCGACACGGAGCCACCAGTCGCGGTGGAAGAAGAGGAGCAGCCCGAGAGCCACGAGCGTCGCGCCTGAGGCCGTTCGGAGCCCGAGGTAGTGCGATCGGACCCAACGGAACGCGCGCATCGCGTGCGCGAACGCGATTCCGGCGAGCACGAACGCAGCGCCGAGGCCGAGCGAGTAGGCGAGCAGCAGCACGATCGCTCGCGCGATCGTCCCGCTCGAGCTTGCGAGCACGAGGATCGACGCGAGCACGGTGCCGATGCACGGCGCGGCGCACACCGCGAAGGCGCCGCCGAGCAGCAGCGACGAGCCGCCGTGCCGGGCGCGCTGCAGCATGCCGGGCGCGACGGCTCGCTCCGGCCAGGGCAGCAGCCCGGCGAAGGCGAGACCGATCACGACGAGCGCGAAGCCGGCGATCTCCGTCTGCGTCCCCTTCGTCACGACGCTCGCGATCGCCGCCGCCGCCGCGCCGAGGACGACGAAGACGGTCGTGAAGCCGGCGATGAACGGGACGCTCGCGGCGACGACGCGCCGGCCGGTTCCTCGCTCCCCGAGCCTCGCCACCTCGACCGCCGAGACGGCGGACAGGTACCCGGGCACGAGCGGCAGCACACACGGCGTCACGACCGAGACGAGGCCCGCGAGGAAGGCGACCGGGAGCTTCTCAAGCATCGAAGCGGGCGAGCTCTTCGTCGACGCGGCGCTCCTGCTCGGGCGTCAAACCGGAGGCGGCCGGCGCAGGGCCGCCGGAGCGGTTGCTCGACCACACCCACGCGCCGAAGCCCACCAGCACCGCCGCGACGCCGATCCCTCCCAGCGGCAGCACCCAGGCGAGCAGGTCGAAGCCGTGCGTCGCTGGCACGCCCAGCACCGCGGGACCGAACTGCGCGAGCAGCGTCGACTTGATCCTGCACTCGCTCCAGCCGGAGGCGATCCAGGTGTGGATGTGGACCTTCATCTGCTGCGCGATCGGCGAGTCCGACTCGTCGAGCGGCGTGTGACATTCCGGGCAGATGAACTCGGCCTCCATCGCGCTCTGCGTCGGGTGCTTGGTGCACGCGTACGCCGGCGCCGCGAGCAGCAGCGCGAGCACGGCTAGCGCGAGCAGCCTCACGTCGTGAGCGCTTGCTTGATGCCCGCAGCGATCAGCTGCTGGGTCGCTGGCCCGACGATGTGGCCGGCCTGGCCGCCGACGGACGGCATCGGTACGACGCGGCCGCGGCGATCGACGAAGAACGTCTCGGGGTAGCCGGTGACGCCGAAGCGGCCGACGAGCGACCCGTCGTCGCTCACGTTCGGATAGGTGATGCCGAAGCGACGCAGGAACTTGAGGCCGGCGCTACGGAAGTCCTGCACGTCGACTCCGAGGAAAACGACGTTCTTGTCCGCGCGCCAGCGCCGCGACGCTGCCGCGAGCGTTCGAGCCTCCTGCGTGCACGGTGCGCAGTACGACTGCCAGAAATTGACGACGACGACCTTGCCGCGGAGCGACGCGAACGTGAGGTTCCCCTTGCGGTTCACGTACGGACGCGTGAACGCCGGCGCGGCGTACACGTGACCGCTGTCGACCTCCTTCGCGACCTTGCCGCCGCTCGAATGGACGACGTCCCAGACGAGCAACGCGAGCAGGCCGACGACGACGGTGACGGCGAGGGCTTGCGGCAGACGGCGCACCGGTCAGAAGATGGAGTCGGTGGGACGGCGCTTCGCAACCGGCGACGCAGCGACGGCAGGCGCCGCGACCGCGAGGCCGAGGACCGCGAGCGAGTTGGTGAGACCCCGCCTCATTGGCGACCACCAAGTCTAGCCAGGGTCTCGAACACGATCCGGGGGTTGTCGGAGACGATCGCGTCGACGCCGTCGGCGACGAGCCTGGCGACGTCCGCCGGCTCGTTCGCAGTCCAGGCGACGACCGCCGCGCCGCGCGCGTGCGCCGCTGCGACGGCGCCGCGGGAGACGATCGCCCGATGAAGGGCAAGAGCGGTCGCGCGCGCACTGCGGAGGAGCAGCGGGACCCGCAGCGGCATTACCGCGCAGAGCACGCGCGCGCCGTTCGCCGCGACCGTTTCCGGCCACGCGAGGCCGCCGGCGCCTAGCCGGTCGCGTGGGTAGCCGAGCGCACGCGACACGTCGGGCGCGAGGGCGGCCGTGCGTCGCACGACGCGCGGGATCGCGGAAGAGACGAGCGCGTTCCCGGCGAGACCGTGCCGTCGCAGTGCCGCCACGACCTGTGGCTCGATTCCGAGCTTCTTCACGTCGACATGCGCGCCCACTCCCCGGCCGTGCAGAAAGTCGAGTGCGTCGTCGAGCGAGATCGGCGCATCGGGCAGCTCGCTCGCCGAGTGCGCGACGACGAGGTCGGCGCCGACGTCGAACTCGACGAGGTCGCAGCCCGCGTCGACGGCGGCGGCGAAGGACGCGAGCGTGTTCTCGGGCGCGACCGCCGCGGCTCCGCGGTGCCCGATCACCAACGGGCGACCGCCGTCGCGTCGG
>Ga0209579_10001679_pt1 | contig 17839 bp, 17 predicted proteins | sample Coa_R1_2_FD_187152 | JGI IMG/M metagenome (GOLD analysis project Ga0209579, IMG submission 187152) | Surface soil microbial communities from Centralia Pennsylvania, which are recovering from an underground coalmine fire - Coalmine... | ecosystem: Environmental > Terrestrial > Soil >... | reverse complement strand
CGCTGCCTCCAGCCGGGAACAGAAGCCCAACGGCCAGCCCAATCAAGAGAACTCGCATCGCACCCCTCTCCTGCTCAATTAGACGTCCAACGGTCCAACTTTGTGCCCCCTTTCCGGCCCCGACAACAAGTCAAACCCATCCCACCCCTTCGCAAAGACGACGAAGGGGTGGGGCACCCGCAAAATCTAGGACTCAACTCCGGAGTGAATTGCTAGAGCAGGATCAGCCGTCAATTCAGGGTGCAAGGCAAAGAAGGGTGGGCCGCCCGCCTGTTTAACGTCTACCAAGAATTTCGGCCAACTCGTTCACAATGTCGTTCTTCAGGCAAACAGGATCAATCGAAACACTCAATACGGATTGGCAAGACATGCAATAAAACTTGACTCCGTTCCATTGGCTTCCATCCAGAGCCAAGACTTGTACCGGCGCAGCTCCGGCCATAATCACGGCCTGTCCGCACTTTGGGCAATCTCCGAGTGCCATAGGTGGACCTCCTGAATCGTCGCGAGGCTACAACACAATCAAGTACCGCGCAAGGCACGAGCAGAGATTATGGGCATCGAAACCACCTGCCTTTACCTCTTGACATAACAAGCGCTACGGATGAGAGACTTTGTGTGTGAAGAATTCGGCAAAACTCGGTCGAAGGAAGAAGGCCGCTAAGCAACTAGCGGAGATCATGTACGCATCTTTGCAGCAATACTCGGGAAAAGAGCAAACCCGGCGCATGCGCGAGATTCATAAGATCACTATCGCTGGGAAGAGTAGAAAATCTTCCAAGCGCGTTCCCATTCAGCGGAACCCTCGGATATACCAGCCAATTTCAACTGCTCGCTGAATTCGTGGGTACTACCAGACTTCAAAGCCCAAAGTACGTCGCTGGCTAGTTTCTGCTTCTTTCGTCGCTCCTCGCGATTGGCGGGTCGGCGGCCGCGAGCCTTTTCGGTCGCCATTACGTCCTTTAAATCTTCATTGATTTCATCCTCTTTCATTTGAAGCACCAGACTATCAGAAATGTGGTATTGCAATCAATTACTCAAAAAGGCGAACTAAATACGAAACCATAGCACCTGTTGACACTCTGTTATAATGCGCTATAATTTTCGCGGGAGAGAAGTATGAGAGACATCGCAGACGTCATCGCTGAAAAGAACCGGCAAATCGAGAAGCTACGAAAAGACATCGACGCCTTGCAAAAGGCTCAATCGATCATTGAAAACACGACGCCAGAAACAGAAAAACCGCAGAGCCAAGCGGATATGGCAGCTGCGATCTTAGATGAAATCGGAAAGCCCATGCACGTAGAGAAGATCGCGGAGCAAATTAAGAAGAAGTTTCACAGCACAGTCAAGAAGAGTGTTCTGGGAACAGTCTTGTTTCGCTATTCGAGGAAAGGAAAGCGTTTCTATAAAATGGAAGGAAAGCCGAATACCTACGGACTAAACAAATGGCAATCCATCATCGCAGTGACAAATGAAAAAGCCTTAAGGCCTACTGGTTGATGAGCAGCGGGTGGCCCACCCATTGTCTCCGGAACTGGCCTTAGATTTTTCGGGTGCCCCAATCTTCGCGGTGCTGGGTGTTTTCGGCTTTTAGCGACGCCTCGTCAGTGCCAGACTCTGCAGGTGCTAGAATCAGTCAGCGGGATTCTTCCCGCATGGAGGTGATTCGTGAAAAAGCTCCTTAGCTTTTTAGCGACGCCTCTCCCCAAAAACCCAATTGCGGGATAACCACAAGCCGGGGCGCTAGAGCACTAGCATCGTGATCGGCCCGCGAAAAAGGCGATTTTAAGATGTGGTTCGCGGTGATGTGAGGTGAATGTAAGGGAGGAATCTGAGGCCGATTCAGATTCCCTTCTTATGCGCACTCTCGAACAAGTTAGAGGGTCTTTCTGTATTCCACCATGCCCTCCTCTACTCTTGATACGTACTCCAGCCCTTTAACCGATCTAAGAAAAGCAATTTGGTCGCTCCAGTCCGCCCCGCCATTCATTCCCCACACTGCAACAGCTGCGTGCCTCATCAACATCTGCCACTTTTCCAATGGCATCAGGTATTCAACTTCTGGCTTGTTGTGCCTACACCACTGCACGGCATTCTGCATGATCCAATTCATCCGAGCAGCGTGGGGCGGATGGCTATGCTCGTAAATATTTGAAAGGTCACGCTTGGGTACGGTTGCAAAAAGCAGGCTACCGATAGCAATTACAAACGCCGAAAATAGCACCTCGTCCTGACCAGTCTCAGAAAGTCTTGAGCAATTCAACTCCGATATCGCATTTGCCCTTCCCATTCCTCCCATCAACCAGTCAACGACATGCCGGGTAGAGTAACCATCAGCATCAACCTCGGATACATGTTCCATCAGCCCAGGCGTGTCGTGGTTATGGCCGTGAACGTGGTGCGTCCACTCATGACCTACTGCGAATGACATTTGAATGACCAGCAACTGCGCGAGGATTGACATATCCGATCCGCGAAGCACTTTGGACACGGCGACCGAGTTAGCCACTCTGCGACACGCATTCCAGATCAAACAGCGCAAGCCTTTTGTCACGAATACAAGGCCGTATTCGAGGGCGGCATGGGCATTGGGTTCGCTCGATGACTGATACTCCAACGCAAGCGTAGGGTGCGGCAAGTGGCTGGCTACATTTCGCTTTTCATTTCGCCAAATAAACGCCTCTCCGCACCCCAAATCCCGCGCGCTAGATCAACGTACTTGACCGTTTTAATGTCGTTTTTTCAGCCCTGCGGAGGTTGGCGTTTGACCAAGAGAGATCCCTCCACTGCGGTCGGGATGACGGCCGCTGCAAGGGATACAAGGCAATGATCCGCGTTTTCAGTGACTCGGGACTAGATCCGGTGGCGGGTATTCAGGCAGCTTCGCATTCTTCGCGTCCGTACGTTTCACTTCAATCTCGTCGAATAGTATCGACGGGCTGATAACCGTCATCGGAATCTGCCCTTCGCGGTTGCTCACCAGCGCATCGTTGCCCACCGCGACCAAATCGTTGCGCAGCGCTCGCGTATCCAGCTCGTTGAATTCCGCGCCGCGGACCAGTTCTTCGCGCCCATCTTTCTCGTAGACGCGGAAGAGAAGGCGCGGACTGTATCCCGCGAGAGTTTCCACACGGTAGCCGTATGGCTTATTTTCCTGGCGGCAGATCTCGATCAGTTTTTTCTTGATGTCCTCAGGCGAGAGCGCTTGCTTGGACGACACGATCAGATTGCCCATGCTTGGCACTGGCGCCTGCGCCGGCGCGGCGCGGCCGTGTCCATTGGACTCGGGAAAATCGCGAATCGGCTCGCGGCCCACCAGGTAATTCACCAGCTCGCCGTTTTCAATCACCGAAACTTTCGCAGCGCGCACGCCCTCGTCGTCAATGTCATAGCTGCCAATCAGCGTCTTGCCATCGAAAACTGTCAGCGTGGGATCGTCAATCACGGATATGCTGTTGGGCAGCACCCGGCTCTTGTAGCTCGACGCAAACTCTCCCTCCGTCCGCGACGAATCTCCGGGCTTCGGCCTTCTCCCCAGTACGTTTTCACCGATCATCCCGTAGAACACATCGCTCGCAGCATCATTCGAGAACAGCACAGGGCCGCGATACTCCTCGTCCACCATGGGAGCTTCGCGAAGGGCCTTCAGAGTGGTGACCATTTTTACAGCGTCGGCCTGGAAAGCTTCCGCCGTGGGCAATTCTTTCAGCGAACCGGTGGAGTAGTAGGGCGAGCGCTCGAGGCGCATTCCGTCGTCTGCTTGCGTGGCGCCGGATAGATTCATGAAATAAACCGTGTAACCCTTGCGCGTAACCGTGCCTTCCGTGTTGACGAAGTAGCGGTTCACAGCGCGGAAGCGCAGCTGCGAAGTGAGCGATTCGATTTTAGGATCGCTGCGGAAAAGAGCGGTCGCTTTCTCGAGCATCGCGTCCCAGGGAGCGGGATTGAAATCTAGTTTCGCCCAGGGGCCGATGGATTGCAGCGCGGGAGCGGCTGCAAAATCGTCGAACGGCTGCCCGGAACTGAACTGGCTGAAGACGGCTTTTTTGGCGGCGAGCGCTTGGCTGGCGGCTTTGTAGGCCTGGTCTGTCGCAAGCCACAACTGGTGACGGAGAGCGGTAGCGTCGTCGTCGAGCGGCGCCAAATCGGCGAACCCGGTGCCGGGGCCGTAGTAGCTGTCCAATTTGTAGTCGCCCACTCGAACAACCACGCGCGCCGACCTGCCATGTGTGCGCTGCTTCTGACGAAGCGCTCCGAATGCGGCCTCGGCATCGTACTCATCGAGATCGAGGACGGAATATTCGATGTAGTAGGGCGCCGCGATGTTCTCCATCTTGAGGTGCGCCTTCGAGCGTTCCAATTCCTCGCGCATCGCTGCAAGGACGGGATCAGACGCGGCGGCTTTGGCCGATGCGGACAATGCTTTTTCGCTCTTGTCTTGCGCCGAGGCTGGCACAGCACACAGTGCCGCAGCCACGCCCAGCACAAAAATAGATATCAGCATGAAACGGGAATCACGAAGCCGCACAGAATGCCCGAACAAATGCCCGTACCAATGAAAGATCGCGCTCATGGTTTCGCCTTGCCTTCCGCCTGCGACTCGGGCTTCGATCGCGACTTCACCGCGACTTTCTCCGTGAGCGGTACAGGATCCTGATTCGCGCCGGGTGGCGGCATCAGCGGCGGGCGATCCGTGCCTTTATTTTTCTTCTGCACTTCGATCTCCGAGAAAAGCATCGCTGGAGCGGCGGCCGACACGGGCACTTGTCCCGACTCCGCGCCGCACACTCCGTTGAACACCTGCAGCTTGTCGCCGGTGAGAATAATGTTGTTCAGCGAAAGAAGCGGCGTGCCGACAATATCCACGCCGCGCACCAATTCATCGGGACGCCCGTCCGCATACACCCGGTACACCATCACCGGAATCACCTGAAAGGCTTGCGGCAACGCGCGCTGCGTGAGGGTGAAGCCGCCTTGAATATCTTCGAAATATAATCCGTAGGGCTTGCCTTGTTTTTTTATTTCTTCGACGAATTTCGCGCGCAATTCGGAATCGCTCACAGACTTCGTGGACGTGACGAGCAGGTTGCCTTGCCGCCCGGTGGGCATCAACCCGGGTTGCCGCCGGCCGTGGCCATTCGAATGGCTGAAATTCGTGATGGGCATGCGCGACATCAGAAAATTCTTCAGCACACCGTTTTCAACGGCGACGACACGCTCAGCCGGCACTCCTTCATCGTCAAAGTCATACGTGCCGGCAAGCCCGGTGCCGTTGAGCTCTTTCAAGGTCGGATCATCCGTAACGCTCAAGAATTCCGGCAGCACCCGCTGGTTCACTTTTTTCGTGAACGTCTGCCCCTCGCTCTGATCCTTCTGCCGATGCCCCTCCAGCCGGTGCCCCAACACTTCATGGAAAAAAACCGCCGACGCTCGCCCAGAGAGCATGGCCGGCCCGGCGTAGGGGTCGGCGGCGGGGGCGCTTTTGAGGGCTTTCAAATCCGACGCAATCCGGTCCACTTTGGATTTCAGCTCCGCGTCGGAGGGGAGCTGGGCTGGAGTTGCGGCCTGGAAGGTTTCGACGCGCAGCAGTTCCATTCCATCGTCAGCGCGCGTCTCGCCCTGGATTACCAGGCGGCTTATCTCTGAGGGGTGGACCAGCGCGGTGCCTTCGCTTGTGGCGAGATAAGAGCGAGTGGCGGAAACTTGCAGATACACGACTGAACTGTAAACTTCAGGATACTTCAGGAAGGCGCCGGAGACGGTGCGGATGCGATTCTCCCAGGCTTTTTGATCCATTGTGACCTTGGCCTGGGCATAGCTGAGATGATTGCTAGCGGACTCCTCGGAGAAATCGGGGGACTTGTCTTCCTCCTCGGACTGCACCGCGGCATTCGTTTTAACTTTCAGGAAAGCGGCGGAGGCCTGTTCGTACTCGCGATCGGTGAGTTGCCAGAGGACGCGGCCGATGGCGTCCGGATTGTCGCTGAGGGGCAGAGTGCTGGACATAATTCCGGAGCCGCGGCTTTTGCTGTGGGTGTTGTCGAGCGCGGCCGAACCGACGCGCATGATTACGTCGGCTTGGCGCCTTTGAATGCTGTTGGAAACGGCGATGCTACCGCTGATGCCAAAAATCACGGTGGCATTGATATCGGCTGCGGTGTAGCTGATGTAGTAGGGAGCGGGATTCGCTTTGGCCAGAGCAGCAGTGGCGCGCTGTAATTCGCGTTGCATGGAGGTGAGTAGGACGTCCGGCTGGGACGCGGATGAAAATTGATTCAGCGGGACACTAAGAGAAATTGCGAGCAGAAAGATTGCGGGGCGAAGAAATCTTCGATTCATGCTTATGTGCCGCCTTTTTTGGTTAGCGAGCCAATCTAACATAGTTGCAACGTGGCGCGAGCATTCATCCGATGCACAGTTGCCTGCGGTTCAACAGTTATCTTGCGAAGTTCTTTAGAAGCGCGAAGGCGAATAAGGCGTTGCCCGGATTGCAAGTAAGTTCCCTGCGCCTCCTGCATTCGGAAGTTGAACTAAGAGTTTTTCGGTCGGGGTTGCGACGAAGATTCGACAGCCGGCGGCAGCAGCGAGTAAAGATAGAGGACGATACCGACGAAGGTGAGGGCGCCTCCTACACCGACGAACAGCAAGAAGGCTAGCGGCTTTTCCCAGAGCAGGCTGATGATCTCCACGACAATTCCGAGGATCAAAAGCACTCCGGATATGCGCAGGGCTTGTTCGATTTGGATTTCTTTCATGGCTATTGCCCCGGCGTCCAGAATTTTACCTTCGACTGCTCTTTTACGTTGTGGATCGTGTCGTGGCAGCCGCTCGATATGCAGGACATCTCGTTGCTGGTGAGCTGATCTCGAATTGCGGTATGGACGGCGTTGCTTTCAAACGAGCGGGCTCCCGCGTGGCAGTGCAGGCATTCGCGATTGTTGTAGGGCTTGTAGAGCTGGATATCTTCGGGCCGCGGGGGAGTGCCGAAATATTGGATGTAGATGTGGCGCAGGCCTCCGAGCTTGGCGCGAAATCCTCCATAAAGGCCGTAATCGGTGTGGCAGGTGTAGCAGGCTTCGTCGGGAGGGACGCGATGGTTCTGGAAATGGGCGGCAGGAATGTAGGAAGGATCATCCACGTAGAGGCTTTTGCCGTAGGGTTCCATGATGTGGCAGGAAAGGCAAAACTTCGTTTGTTTGGAACGTTCTATGTGGGTGGAGGCTGCCATGGATCCGCAAAGAACCGGCAGCACACAGAAGGCAACGAAGGCGAGCATTTTACCGGTTGGAGAGACTGTTATCGAAGGACGGACGACGATGATGGCGATGAGAACCGCCGTGATCACCAGCAACGCGTACAACAAGGTTTCAGGGGATGGCAAATTCAATGCAATGTCCTCGCAGAACTTCCCGCGAAGCGAGCTTAAGTGCTGCGCGATTCCAAGGATCAAACGCTTGAAAACTTGGTTATTTCTTTTTACCGATTCCCCGAATATAGCCAACAAGCTGTTTGATTTGATCGTCAGTCAGCTTGCCCTTGTATGCCGGCATTTTCTTGCCTTTGCCGTTGGCCGTGACGTCAATCAGCTGCGCGTCGGTCTGCTTCTGCACTTCCTCTGAGCGCAGGTCCGGCGTTTCGAGTTTCTTGCCAGTCTCGGTGTTGCCGCTGCCGTCTGCAGCGTGGCAGGCTGCGCACTTGGTTTTGAAGAGAGCTGCCGCGTCATCCGCCGCGTACGCTGACGGGCTAAGGCTGAGAGCCGGTACAGCAAACAACAAAACCAGGACGGCGGATCGAAACGCCCTTCGTTCCATCGCATTCCTCCTAACGAGATGTTGAGATTTTGAAAGATATATCACGGGCGACTGCCTCGCAGCCACCGGTTTTAGAACGCATAACGGAACGCGAATGTGGCGGTGCTGCCATTAAAGTCCGGATTGCCGATCGGCGCAAAGGCGATTGGGTTTGCCGGGCCTTTCGCGTTGTAGCCGTAATAATTCCAATAGACGCGATAGCTGAGCCCCTTGTAGATGTCGATGAAAATAGAAGCTGTCGGCTTCACGTAATTGAAATCGAGGGTTCCGGGCGGAGTGCTCGGGTCAGGCAGGATTCGCGCCAGGGCAGGCACCGGGGGTGCGGCAACGAACTGGGGCTGATTGAAGTAGATGGATGTGCCGCGAGTGAAGCTGCCGGAATAACCGACCATGGCCGTCACGCGCTTATAGGGCTTCCAGATGACGTTGCCATAAGCGAAATGGGTAGTGCTTTGGTAACGACTCGTGGCGCCCAACGGGGAAGCCCCATCAATGATGGGGCAAGGGGTGGTAACACCCGCCACAGCGGTTCCGGCGTAACAGATGTCGATGGTGGAAAAAAAGTCGAGATATGTGTAGCCGAAATCAACGGAGAGCCTCGACTGAGGCGTGAGCATGGTCGAAAAGCTGTAGGAGCGGTCGTGTTCCAGGTTGTCGACGGTCAAGACATTGTCGCGATTTTCGCGAATGTTAATTGAGCCATCGACGGACGCCCAGGGCTGCGGCTTGTAATTGACGTGCAGTTTGTAGTTCTGAATCTGGCGCGGGCTGATGCGGGTGAAGGATGCGTCGTTGTAGCCGATGGACATGTCGCCGTTGATGCGCAATTTGTCGATGGGCCGAGCGGTGACACCCAGCAGAAGCGCATTTTCGTTGATATTGGTGATGTTGCGCGAAGTATCGTTGGTCGCTTCCGGGCCAACTTCGGTGATGGAACCGTTCGGATTCAACGTGCATTCAGCGGGTAGAACGCCGGCCGTGGCGGCGCAATCCGCGCGAGCTGCGAGGAAGAAGTTGCCCGCATTCCCGGCTGTGCCACCGGGCAGGTAGATTTCCGCGATGTCAGTGGAAGCGTTGAAATTGGCAATTTTGCGGTTCGTGTACTGATAGCCGATGCGGCCGTTCAAACGGCGATTGAGATCATATTCCACTTGGAACGTGTTGGATTTCAAATTCTGCCCGAGGAATCGTGTGAAGAGTTGATCCTCCATATCAGCAAGCGAACTCGATGAATGCTGCGGGCATGCGGCCTGGTTGAAAGGCGCAGTGGGACAGTTCACGGCAAGAGTGGCCGGTGTCACCGTGGAAATGGGGAGCGTCAAGCCCGACTGACCGGGCCCGGGCGGAGTAGCAAAGAGATTTTGAGCCAATTCTTCCCACTGGCCGGGAATGCGCCAGTTGTCGTAACGGAAGAAATCGACAAGGCGGAGTTTGTCGGTAAGGTTATAGATTGCGGAAAAGTCGCCATTAACGGAGACGCGCTTAGCTTCGGCCGGCCCGGACGTTATGCTTCCGCGAGCGGCTGTCCGGCTGGCCCACCCATCCACGATTTCCTGGAAGTCGTTGATCTTGGTGTCGCCTGAGCTGTAACCAAAAGCGCCGCTGACTTGAAGCTTCTGGAAATAATTCGATTGAAAGGACACGCGCTCCGTGGGCATGAAGTTCCGGGGCGTACCGAAGCGCGAATAGCCGGGAAGAGCCGCGCCATTGAAAGTGCCGTCAATAAAACCATTACAATTCGACTTCACCGTGGGAGGAACGGTGGCGGCATTGGTGATGGGGGCCCCACAAGGAGTGCCACCCACGGCAGTGGTGTTCCATACGATACCGAGATCTACGGGAGTTCCGTTGGCTAGCTGGTATTGGTTAAATCCCGGCGGAAGCAGCGGGAAATTGTTGGGTATGGAGTCGAACGTAAAAGTGTCGTCCTTGAAATACTTCAAGAACTGATCGTAGGAAATCGTGGTGCGCGGCAGCACTCGGTAGTCAACACCTGCGTGATACTGGTTCGTGGTGACCCGGTAGTTCTGACTAAGAAGCGGTTCGGTGCCGCCATCGAGCGTGGTGAAAGACGGCCCTTCATCCACATTGCGGGAATAGCCGAGCCGGAAGCGCAGCTTCGACTGCGGGAAAAGGGTAAGGTCATAATCCTGCATGCGCCGGACGAGATCCAGACTGTGAGGCGAGAACGGAACCGGATTCACCACGGTGGAAGCCGCTGGATTCAACGGGTTGGCGAGGAGAGGCCAGTCCCAGAAATTGCGGTCGCGGCGGAACTGCAGTCGAAAATCGTAAATTTTATTTTTCTGGATGCGGAGCCGGGTAACGTCGACAGGATCGCCGCCATAACCGAAGTTTGAAAAGCTGAGGGTATCGAAAAACACTCCGTTGTGATCGAGCGAACGCATTTCAAGGGAGTAATCGAGCAGACGCACGCCTTCAGCGAGATGAACAAAAGTATTGTAGGTATCCTGGTTGCCGTTTACCCAATTCGCGCGATAGCCAGCCTCAAACGACTGGCGGATGTTGTAGTTGCCTGAATCAATTCCCTTTTCATCAGGACTCTGAGCGGCGCAGACAGGCACGAGAGCAAGCGCGCCGAGAAGAATCGGAATCAGCGACCATTTCTTTCTCCACAGCTCTGGCGTGAACGGCTTGGTTTTCAGATTGGGTGTCATGGTCGGCTCCTACTTGAAGAAGAACGGATCAAAGTTCGAGCCGTGGATGTTGGTGTGGCACAGCGTGCATGCCTGGAACTGGGTTGTTTGGTTGTGGAAGGATGGGGCGCTCGGCGCGCCACTGAATGTCGAGTTCGTGTGACACTGGAAACAGAGCAGGTTGACCGTGCTCAGGCGCAGCATGTGAGGGTTCGGTCCGCCGTGCGGGACGTGGCATGACTGGCAGCCCTCCGTCTTGACGGGATCGTGCTCGAAAACGAAGGGGCCCTGCTTGTCTGCGTGGCACTTGAAGCAGACGGCATCCTGCTGGGCGGAAGTGCGCACCTGGTGCGGCTTGACGGTGCCGTGAGGGTTGTGACAATCCGTGCAGTTGATGAGACCTTCGTTCACGCGATGGTGAAAAGGCATTTCGAATTGGGCCTTCTGAGCTTGATGGCATGTGACGCAGAGTTGAGGTTGAGGTCTCGCGAGCAGAAACTCCCTTCCTTCTGAGTGGTGCGATGAATGGCAAGAAATGCAGCTAACGTCGGCCTGCCGATGCAGGGAATTGATGGCCTTCAAGTGTTGCGACCCGCTGGCGTGGCAAGTTTCGCAACGAGTATTGACGTCATGGGCAGACGCCTTTCCGAATAGAAACAGCGTCGAAGTGTCGGCTGGATCGGCTACGTGGGCTGAGCCGGCGCCATGGCAATCTTCGCAACCATGCTTGGCAATGCCGCCTTCTTTCAGGGTCTGTTTCCAGTGGGGACCCTTCTCCCAGCTCTTATAGACTTCCTCGTGGCAGGTTTTGCAGGTCTCTGACCCAACATATTCGGGAGCTTTCGATGGCGCTGAGGGACTAGACTGGGCTCGAACGGGGCAGGCGCCGCCGATCGACAAGAACAAAGCTCCCAGGAAACCGCAGATTGCAAACGCAACCGTCGAGCGCTTCATAGGATCTCCCCGAAATTCGTCGCGATCGCGATCCACCCCGGTCGCGACGCACGGCAATACTCAACGTATCGGACAACTAAATCTGTGACTTGAATCACACAGCGCAGTGCCCTAAGTCACCTTGAGCGCATGACGCCGAAAGCTTGTTGGGGCCTGATTGGAAAGGGGGAACAGGGTTTCGCGACTTAGCGTCTTTCGGCGCGTCTTCGTCTGTTCGCGCGGATACTATGTTGGACGTGTCACTAAAGCAAATTAAAAAATACTAACAATTACCAAATTCCGAAATCGTTAACCGTAATTCTACGCACGCCTTGGTGACGCTCGTCACACGGTCCAGTAACGTGAGGCACATCGTCCGCCGCGCCGATGAGGCATTCTGTACGCGCCGATTCTGTCAGAAAGGAGGTTCCGATGCCCAGAGACGATCGCGACTTGTTGGACGTCCTAAAGTTCGAACTTAAAGTTCTTGAGCGGGGCGGTTATGGCAGTTCGCCGCGGGAGCCGTGGCGACAACATCTAGCCTTCGAGGATTCGCCGAGCTGCATGAACTACGATATGAAGGAGAATCCAGCGCCGTGTGAAGAATGCGTGCTGATGCAATTAGTTCCACCTGACCAGCGTGGAACAAAGATTCCATGCCGCCACATCCCTCTCACAAAAGAAGGTGAGACACTGGAGAATCTCTACAGGTGCGGAACGCAGGAAGAAATCGAAGATGCGATGCGGAACTGGTTGCGGGGCACCATACAGCAGATCGAATCGCAAAGAGCTGGAGCATAAAGCTTCGCATTTAAACTCCGCTCGGGAATCTTGGCCAACGCCCTTCATTTCGATGTCGAAGGCTGCGGCATTTGAGGAGCGGTTGGGAGTTTTCTATCGGCCGGGTTCCAATCCTCCGGTGGGAAGTTAATTCTCCAGAATCGCGGTGCGGGCTCTGAAAATTCGAATCCCACTTCTGTCTTGCCTTCATTGAACTTTCCGACCCAAACAACGGCGCATGCTTGTTCTTCGCTGCTCGTGGAGTTGATGATGCGAATTTGCTGGCCCTGTTCCAGTGGCACAGCGAGGCGCGCCAGGCATCCGTGGGCGTTGACTACCACCGTTTCGGTGCCCTCTTCATAGAACGATGCGTCCGCTCTCGGAATTCTTATCGCAATTGGTATTGCGATCTTGACGCGCTGGGTCCGGCGACGGTTCGAGCCATATTCGTCGGCCAGTTTAGCTACTGAGCCTTTCATCGTTTCTGACATGGGGCTTCCTTTTGTCTCAGACGAATCGGTCGCGTCTGGAAAACTTTGATCATTCTGGCGGAGCGGTTTCGAGTTCCGCGCTCTCCAGGTTGGCGCTCGCCGGACCACGGCAAAGTTTTTCGATAGCATCGACCAGAGCAGCCAGATTGAGCGGCTTCGAGACGTATGCATCCATTCCGTGGCGCAGGCATTCTTCGTCGTCGCCTTTCATCGCGTTGGCCGTCATAGCGATGATGGGAATGTGGGCGCCAGTGCTCTTTTCTTTTTCTCGAATAGCTTCGGTGGCTTCAAAGCCTCCCATTTCCGGCATCTGGACATCCATCAGCACGACGTCAAATTCTCCTTGTTGCAAGCACTCAAGCGCCTGCTTTCCATTCCCAGCGATCTTGACGCTGTGACCGCGCTTTTCCAGCAGGCGGACGGCCAACACCTGATTCACGGCATTATCCTCGGCGACCAGAATACGCAAGCCTTGGGGGCTCTCTTCACGGAGGGAGTGCCGGGTAATCAGCTTCGGCTGAACATCCGCCTTAGAAATTGTTCCGAGCGCGGCGAGAATCGCTTCCAAGAGCTCGGATTGTTTGAAAGGCTTGGTCAGGTAGGCGGCGATGCCCAATTGACGGCAGCGTTCGGCGTCGCCACGAAGGCCAGCAGAGCTCAGCATCAGCACAGTGGCGCTGGCATTGTGGGGAGATTTTTTTATGTGTTCGGCTAAAGCAAAACCGTCCATTTCCGGCATTTGGGCGTCGAGGAGGATGAGCGGATACCGACGCGTGGATTTTTGCGCGGTTTCGAGCGCGGCGATTGCAGCTGGACCGCCGTCTACTTCGTGCGGGTCCATCTTCCAACTGCGCAATACCTTCATGAGGATCAGGCGGTTGGTCTCATTGTCGTCAACCACGAGGACCGGCAAGCCTCGCAGCTGTTCAGGCGCCATGCGAAGCGCCTTCGGTGAATCGCCTTTGTGCAGACCCATCCTCACCGTGAAATGAAACCGGCTGCCTTTACCCGGTTCGCTCTCGACCCAGATTTTGCCGCCCATACATTCGACGAGACGCGAGGAGATGCTGAGCCCGAGGCCCGTGCCGCCGAATTTGCGCGTGGTGGAGCTATCGGCTTGGGTGAAAGCTTCGAAGATCGCGGCTTGTTTCTCGACGGGAATACCAATGCCGGTGTCGGCGACGGTTACATGGAGTTCGACGGACTCTGCCGACTTCGTTTCTGCGGAAACGTAGGTGACAACCTCGCCTGTTTGGGTGAACTTGATAGCGTTGCCGGCAAGATTGACGATGATTTGGCGAAGGCGGCCGGGATCACCGATCAATTCCTCCGGCACGTCGGGCTGGACGTCCCAGGCAAGTTCGAGGCCTTTTTGGTGGGCGCGCAAGGCGAGGGATTTCATGGTGTCGCCGAGACTATTGCGGAGGTTGAAGTCGATAGCGTCGATGTCCAGCTTGCCGGCTTCGATTTTGGAATAGTCGAGGATGTCGTTGATGAGAGTTAGCAAGGAATCCGCGGAGAGCTTCGCCATGTTCAGGTATTCGCGCTGCTCGGAATTGAGGTCGGTGTCGAGGACGAGTTCCGTCATTCCGATGATGCCGTTCATGGGAGTGCGAATCTCGTGGCTCATGGAGGCAAGAAACTCGCTCTTCGCGCGGTTGGCGGCTTCGGCCAGCTCTTTGGTTTGGGTGATCTCTAATTCCATGCTCTTGCGGTCGGAAATGTCGAGGAAAGTTCCTTCGACGACGAATCCTCCGGCAGTGGGATCGTCAACCAGGTTGGCGTTTTCGAGGACCCAGACTCGCTTGCCGTCTTTGCGCCTGAAGCTCGTCTCCAAATTGCTTACCAGCCCATCGGAGGAAAGCCGGGCGAGGTACTCGCTGCGATCTCCCTCTTCGAAAGAGGCGGAGTTGGCATCCAGGACCATCAGTTCTCGCGGGGATTCGTACCCGAGGATGCGAGCACAAGTTTCATTGCAATCAAGAATGCGGCCGTCGGGAGTGCTTCGATAGACGGCTGCCAGAGATCTCTGGAAAAGCAGACGGTAGCGCTCTTCACTGGAAGCCAGTTGCATGGCCTGGGCTGAAAATCTGCGATCGAGCAGAGAGGTAATGGCGACGATGCCGACCACGAACACGCTGACGATCGTGATACCCGCAACGCCCAGAGAGGAAACATCGACTGCGTGCGAGACGTCTTCGACGAGAGGCGTGGCAGTGAAGGATACAGACGCCATGCCGGTGTAATGCATGGCAGCGACGGCAAAGCCCATGACGACAGCACTAAGAATCTTGCCGATGTGGAATTCATTTTGCACGCTTCGGAACCGAAAGGTGAGGAGCAAGGCGGCGGCAGAAACAACGACAGCGATGAGAATCGAGGCGCTGACAATTTTGGAATTGTAGTGGCACATTGCGGGCACGCGCATAGCGGCCATTCCGACATAGTGCATCGCAGCGATGGCTGCCCCCATAACCAGGCTGCCGGCCGTTACGGAAATCACGGTCAAGTCTTTTCGGCTGACGATCCAGAGCGCCGTGGCTGCGCCGAATATTGCGGCCAACAACGAAAATAGAACTGTGGGAAAGTCGTAGAGAATCGGAACACCGAGCTTGAGAGCCAGCATTCCGATGTAGTGCATCGCCCAAATTCCGAAGCCCATCGCACACGCGCCACAGGCAAGCCATGCAAAGCGCAGATTTCCTCGCGCAGCGGCAGTGCGACCGGCAAGATCCAGGGCCGCATGAGCCGCAAGAATGGCGATCAGGACAGATAACGCGACAAGACGAATATCGTATGAATGAACAAGCGTGGCTGAATTCGCTGGCATCACTCAGCCTTCGATGATGAGTGGAAGGAGGAACTCCTGGAGCCTTCCGCTTTCGTCTGTGCGCAGCAGATCGAATTGAATTCCCATTTGATGCTCGCCGACGGTTCTCATCACGGCTCCAGTACCGAGAAGAGGTGTGGCGCCGTTGGGCATGTCGAGGGTGACTCGGACGTGGGAGCCCGCAGGCACGGTGCGGGGAGAATGGACCATCATGCCGTTGAGGCTGAGGTCAATCGTCTCGCACTCTATTTCGCCCTGATCAGAGCTGAGGCGAACTTTGGAGCGAACCGGGACGCGGCGAAAGCGGCGCTTTTCCTGTTCGACGGCGCCTTGGGTGACCCGAATCAATCTTTGCAGGCGCGTTGTGTCGATGGGCTTGTAGAGGAAGAAGCTGGCGCCAGCATCGAACCCCTCGGAAACGGCGGATGGGCGCTGGTCGTCGCTAATCATGATGATGGGCGTGCGCTGATTGAACCCGGAACCGCGAGCCTGCTGGGCGAGTTCGATCCCGCTAGGAGCGGGCATCGCAAAATCGAGCAGGACCACATCAAATTTCTCGTCGCGCAGATATCCAGTGGCATCTGCGCTTCTCGTCAGGGTCAAAGAATCCAAGCCGGATGAGGTCAGCACACCCTGAATCAACTGGCACACCGCCCGTTCGTCGTCAACAATAAGGGCTCGCCTGGACATAGGTTGTTTGGCCTCCGCGAATAGCATCCGAAATGGTGCGTCGGGATTACGATAGCGGGATGCGTGCGGGCCGGGGATTCGCGGCTGCCGATCGCACTTTATCCAGCACTTCGTAATAATGGATCTCCACTCCGTTGCCAGCTTTCGCTTGCGATGGACTGCGCGGTTGCAGGCGAACGACGCGTCCCGTGCAGCGCCAAAGCCGCGAGTCTTTTCCCGCAATTTCCACCGGCATCGTGAGGAACATCTCGACCCTGGCGCCGATGTCGAGCGGCAGGTCTGTCGAGAAATAGACGCCCCGAGCGGAGATATTTGACGATTCGACCTGCTGCTCGGTGAGATCCGGGGAGTCGAGGTTGCGAATTTTCACCTGAACTCTCATATCGAAACGCTGCCTGAAACGTCTGTCATTTTCTTGCATTGTGCCCTCGTACCATTTCGCGAACACCAATCCTTCAGGGGAAGTATCGGCAACTGCAGGGCGGGGCATGAGGTGATCCAGCGGTAAAGGCCGAGCGGCCAGAAGCGAAATGCGTGCTCAAGTGGATTGCAATAAGGCGGGTCGAGAGGGTAAAATTTGATTCTACTCGACGTCTGGTTGCCGTTCGGCCCAATTCCCCTGACAAAGCGACTGACCGCGCTATGCGAGCGGGTCTTCGCGGGCTGAAAACGGGGAAGTTGCGATGCCTGATGACACAAAGGGCAATTCGGGCGCGAGCGCGGGGAAATAGCTTCTTTCGCGTGCTAGAGTCACCGTTCGAATCGGTGCTGACCGACGAAGCAGCTCAGAAAACGGAGGAGAGGATATGAGGATTGCAGTTCTTGGGGGCGACGGGTACTGCGGTTGGGCCACGGCTCTCTATCTTTCGAGCAAGGGGCACTCCGTCGCAATCGTCGACAACTTCCTCCGCCGCCAATGGGACCACGAACTCGGAGCCCAATCACTCACACCGATCCGTCCGCTTTCTGAAAGGCTGAAGGTGTGGCAGGAGCTCACTGGAAATACGATTGAGATGTACGTGGGCGACGTGACGGATTACGACTTTCTTTCCTCCACAGTAAAGACATTCGAGCCGGATGCGGTGGTTCATTTTGCCGAACAGCGTTCGGCGCCGTATTCGATGATTGACCGCAAGCACGCTTCGTTCACGCAATTGAACAACGTGGTGGGGACGCTGAATCTTCTTTTCGCGATTCGCGAATTGCGGCCTGATTGCCATCTGGTGAAGCTCGGAACGATGGGCGAGTACGGGACGCCGAACATCGACATCGAAGAAGGCTACATCACGATCGAACACAATGGGCGCAAAGACGTACTCCCCTATCCGAAGCAGCCGGGATCGTTCTACCACCTGTCGAAGGTGCACGACAGCCACAACATCATGTTCGCGTGCAAGATTTGGGGGCTGCGCGCGACGGATTTGAACCAGGGAGTGGTATACGGAACACTGACAGACGAAGTGGCGCTTGATGAAGCGCTGATTAACAGATTCGACTACGATGAAGTGTTCGGCACAGTGCTGAATCGCTTCTGCCTGGAAGCGGCGATCGGACATCCGCTTACTGTGTACGGCAAGGGCGGCCAGACGCGCGGCTTCCTCGACATTCGCGACACGGTGCGCTGCATCGAGCTGGCCTGCCTGG
>Ga0209579_10001678_pt1 | contig 17840 bp, 19 predicted proteins | sample Coa_R1_2_FD_187152 | JGI IMG/M metagenome (GOLD analysis project Ga0209579, IMG submission 187152) | Surface soil microbial communities from Centralia Pennsylvania, which are recovering from an underground coalmine fire - Coalmine... | ecosystem: Environmental > Terrestrial > Soil >... | reverse complement strand
GCGCGTTCCTCTGCAGCGATGCCGCCGAGGCGGTGTCAGGCGCGGCCGTTCCGGTATGAGCCTGCCGCTGCAGGTGCTCTGGGAGGCTCCGGGCCTGCCGACGTTCGACCTGCCCGACGAGCTCGCACGCGACTACGGCGGCCCGTTCGGCTTCGACCTGCCGAGCGTGTTCGTCAACTTCGTGTCGACCGTCGACGGGGTCGTCTCGATCCCGGCGTTGCCGAGCTCGAACCGCGTGATCGCGGCCGAAAGCGCGAGCGACCGGTTCGTGATGGGCCTCTTGCGAGCCTGCGCCGACGCCGTCGTGATCGGCTCCGGAACGATGAACGCCGCCCCGCGCTCGCTCTGGACGCCCGCCCAGGCGTATCCGGACGCCGGGCCGCTGTTCGCCGAGCTGCGGGAGCGGCTGAAGCTCAGGCCCGACCCCGAGCTCGTCGTCCTCAGCGCACTCGGCACGATCGAGCCAGGCCACCCCGCGTTCACGGCCGGGGCGCTCGTCCTGACCACGAACGTCGCGGCTCCGCGGCTCCGCGAACGGCTCCCGGCGGCCACGACCGTCGTCCCGGTCGGAGACATCGTCGACGTCAACGCTGCGCTCGAGGTGCTGCATGAACGAGGCCACCGGGCCCTCCTCTCCGAGGGTGGCCCGAACGTGCTCGGCTCGCTGCTCGCCGCGCGCGTCGTCGACGAGCTGTTCCTGACGATCTCGCCGCTCCTCGTCGGCCGAAGCGGCCTCGACGAGCGACTCGCGCTCGTCGAGAGGGCCGACCTGCTGCTGGGCGGCCCCGTGACGGCAAGCGTGCTCGGAGTTCGCCGCGACGACTCGCACCTGTTCGTGCGCTACGCGCTCTGATGTGGCCGGAGCTGCCCTACGCGGACTGGCGCGAGACGAACGACACGCTGCACATGTACCTCCAGATCATCGGCAAGGTGCGCCACACCCTCTCGCCGAAGCACGCCGACTGGGGACACGCTCCGCTCTTCCTGACCGCGCGTGGCCTGACGACGTTGCCGATCCCGCACCCGAACGGCGTCTTCGATATCGACGTCGACCTGATCGACCATGCCGTCTCGGTCCGCACCGCTCAAGGGCGGGTCGACCGGATCCGGCTCGAGCCGCGCACCGTCGCCGATTTCTATGCCGCGCTGATGGCCGCCCTCGACCGCGCCGGGCGCCACGTCGAGATCTCGACGACGCCGAGCGACGTCCCGGACGGGATTCCGTTTCCGGAGGACGCGGTGCACGCAACCTACGTGCCCGAGCAGGTGAACCGCTTCTTCCAGGTGCTCGTGTGCATCTACCCCGTGCTCCAGGAGCACCGCGCTGCGCACATGGGCCGGGTGTCGCCCGTGCAGCTCTGGTGGGGCTCGTTCGACCTCGCCTACAGTCGCTGGCAGGCGGGGAGCGAGTCGGCCGCAGGCTTCTGGCCGGGTGACGCGCGCCACCCGACGGCCGCCTTCTACGCGTACACGACACCGAGGCCCGAGGGCTTCGAGTCGGCTCGGGTGGAGCCGGCCGGCGCCGCGTGGAGCGTGGAGCTCGGCGAGTTCCTCCTCCCTTACGACGAGGTGCGGACGGCGGCCGACCCCCGGCGAGCCTTGCTCGCCTTCCTCGACTCGACGTTCGAAGCAGCCTTCTCCCCCCGCCGGTCCGGCTAGTTTTCCGGTATCCCCGTGCGTCGCGACGTCATCGTGAACGCGCTCGCCGCGGGCGCGCTCGCCGCCATAGTCGCTTGGCTCGGCCCTCCCGGGGCCGACTTCGCCGCGCACGTGTTTCAGCGCGACCTCTTCATCGAGCACGGCTTCGACCTCTGGACGAACTACTGGTACGCAGGCCGCTACAGCTTCGTCGGCTACAGCCTCATCTACTACCCGATCGCTGCGCTCCTCGGGATCAAACTGCTCGCCGTCTTGAGCGTCGCCGGCGCGACCGCGTCCTTCACGCTCATCTGCGAGCGGACGTGGGGGTCGACGGCGGTGTGGGCCGCGCGCATGTTCGCGCTGGCCGCGGCCGCCTCCGTGCTGACGGCCGCGTTCCCGTATGGGCTCGGGCTCGCGTTCGGTCTCACCGCGCTCGTCGCGCTCGGCGACGGCCGTCCGTGGCTGTTCGCACTCCTCGTCGCGCTCACGTTCGCCGCGAGCCCGCTCGCGTTCGTTCTGCTGCTTGTGATCCTCGGCGGCATCGCGTTCTCACGCTCCCGGCACGAGCTGCTGAAGCCGGCGCTGCCGATCCTGGCGGTCGCCGCGCTCGGCGTCCTCCTCTGGCGGCTCTTCCCCGGCGGCGGCCGCTTCCCGTTCTCGACCGCGGAGCTGGCCGCCGCGCTCACGTTCTGCGGCATCGGGCTCGCCCTCACGTGGCGCGTCGAGCGCGCGCGGATCCTGCGTTCCTTCTTCGGCGTCTACGCCGTCGCCTGCCTGGGCGCGTACGCCGTGCCGTCCGCCCTCGGCGAGAACGTCGCGCGGCTTCGGTTCGCCGCGCTGCCGCTCGCGGTGCTGACGCTCTCGCTCCGGCGCTGGCGACCCCTGCCGTACGCCTTCGTCGCGTTCGGGCTCGCGCTCTCGTGGAATGCGACGCCGCTCGCGTACAGCTTCGTGCGCACGGCGAGCGACCCGTCCGAGAACCCCGCGTTCTGGCGGCCGGCGATCCGGTTCCTCCACCGCGACTTGACGCCTGCCTACCGTGTCGAGGCCGTCGACACGGCCGGGCACTGGGAGGCGGTCTACCTGGCACGGGCCGGGATCCCGATCGTGCGCGGCTGGTTCCGCCAGGACGACTTCCCGCAGAACGAGATCCTGTACGACCCGCTGCACCGACGTGCCTACCTCGCGTGGCTGCACGGGCTCGGCGTCCGCTACGTCGTGCTCCCGAACGTGCCGCTCGACTACAGCGCGCTCAACGAGGCGAAGCTCCTGCGTAGCGGGCGGTCGGGGCTCGAGCCGGTCTTCCGAACGCGGACGCTGACGATCTATTCGGTGCCGTCGCCGGTGCCGATCGTGACCGGCCCGGGCCGCCCCCAGGTGCTCTCCCTCTCGGACAGCACGATCGTGCTCCGGCTCTCCCGGCCCGGGACGTACCGGCTCGCCCTGCACTACTCGCCCTACTTCGCGGCGCCGGGCGCGTGCGTCTACTCGAACCGCGACGGCCTGAGCGAGCTCCGCGTGCAGCGGCCCGGCGTGCTCAAGCTCTCCTTCGCGGTCACCGCGTCGCGCGCCCTCGCGGCGATCGCCGGCAGTCACAGCAGCTGCGCCCCCGCGTAGCCGCTATCTTTTTTGAAGGAAAGCGAGGAGGAGACGATGGCACTGAAAATCGGCGACACGGCACCAGACTTCCGGGCGCAGACGACCGAAGGCGAGATCGGCTTCCACGATTGGATCGGCGACTCGTGGGCCGTGCTCTTCTCGCACCCCAAGGACTTCACGCCGGTCTGCACGACCGAGCTCGGCTACATGGCGCGGATCAAGCCCGAGTTCGACAAGCGGGGCGTCAAGATCATTGGGCTCTCGGTCGATTCGACCGGCGACCACGAGCAGTGGGCCAGGGACATCGAGGAGACGCAGGGCACGCGCCCGAACTACCCGATCATCGGGGACGCGAGCTTCGAGGTGTCGAAGCTCTACGACATGCTGCCGGCAGACGTCGACGGCGACGCGAAGTCGCGCACGCCGGCCGACAACCAGACGGTGCGTAACGTCTTCGTGATCGGCCCCGACAAGAAGGTCAAGCTGATCCTCGTCTACCCGATGACGACCGGCCGCAACTTCGACGAGGTGCTGCGCGTGATCGATTCGCTCCAGCTGACCGCGAAGCACAGGGTCTCGACCCCGGTCAACTGGCAGCAGGGCGACGACGTGATCATCGCGGGCTCGGTCTCGAACGACGAGGCAAAGGAGATCTTCGGCGAGTGGGAGGAGCCGAAGCCCTACATCCGCATCGTTCCTCAGCCCAGCTAGAAGCCGGCTAGAGCGAAACGAGCCGCGTCCCGGTCGCCTTGAACGTGGCGACCGCGATGCGGCCCGGAGCGAGGTCGAGCCGCTCGACGGACGCCTCGGTCAGCTCGGCGGTGAGCGGGCCCAGTTGCACGCGCACTCTGTTCCCGATGCGCGTCACCGAGCGCACCTCGCCCCGAATCGCGTTCAGCGCCGAGCCGCCGTCCGCTTCGTCGCCCACGACGACCTCCCAGGGATAGACGACGACGCCGACCTCGCCTTCGACGTCGTCGGCCGAGTAGATCTCATCGCCGCTCTCGAGCCGGACGAGCGTGAGCCCGCCGTCGCGTCGCGCGGTCCCGCGGAGCAGGTTGGCGCCGGTGAACGAGGCGACGAACGCGTCCGCGGGCCGCGCCACCAGCTCGTCCGGCGTCGCAAGCTGGCGCAACCTGCCGTCGACCAGCACGCCGACCTGGTCCGCGAGTGCCGCCGCGTCTTCGTAGTCGTGCGTGACGACGACGGTCGGCAGTGCGAGCTCGTGGAGGAGCTCGTGCAGCTCGGCGCGCACGGCCGCCCTCGTGTGGGCGTCGAGAGCCGCGAGCGGCTCGTCGAGCAAGAGCACCGCCGGGTCGCGTGCGAGCGCGCGGGCGAGCGCGACGCGCTGCCGCTCGCCGCCGGAGAGCTGGTCTGGCCTCGCGCGCGCAAGCGCCGAGATGCCGAAGCGCTCGAGCAGCTCGTCGACACGCGCATTGCCCCCGAAGGTGACGTTTGCGCGAACCGTCATGTGCGGGAACAGCGCGTATTCCTGGAATACGAGCCCGACCCGCCTCTCCTCGGGCGCGCGCCAGAGCCGCCCCGACGCATCGAACCAGGTCTCGGCGTCGAGGGCGATCCGCCCCGAGGCCGGCCTGACGAGCCCGGCGATCGCGCGCAGCGCCGACGTCTTACCCGCGCCCGACGGGCCCACGAGCGCGACCGTACGCTCCACCCGCAGCGCTAGCTCGAGCCGAAACGTGCGAAGAGGGAGGGCGAAGTCTGCCGTGAGGGTCGCCAGAGCACGCTCACTTTCAGGGTGAGGAGGATCGCGAGGCTGAGCACGACGAGCAGCGCGCTGATCGCGAGTGCGACGTCGAGATTCTGGTCGAACTCGGCGTAGACGGCGAGCGACAGCGTCTGCGTCCTGCCCTGCAGGCTGCCGGCGAACATGATCGTCGCGCCGAACTCGCCGATTCCGCGGGCCAGCGCGATCGCCTCGCCTGCAGCGAGCCCGCTGCGGGCAAGAGGCATGGTGACGCGGAAGAACGTACGCACCGGCCCCGCGCCGAGGGTACGTGAAGCCCCGACGAGGTCGCGGTCGACCGCCTCGAAGGCCCCGATCGCCGACCGCACGTAGAACGGTCCGGCGACGAGCATGACGGCGAACGTGACCGCGAGCCAGTTGAACGACAGCAGCGACCAGATGCCGTAGTGGCGGCCGAGGAGGCCGAAGCGGCCGAACGCGACGAGCAGGCCGATGCCGGCGACGGCCGGCGGCAGCACGATCGGCAGCTCGACCAGCGTGACGACGACAGCACGGCCGGGGAAGCGGCGCGTCGCCAGGAGGTAGGCGAGCGGGGTGCCGAAGAGGAGGATCAGCCCCTGCGCGACGAGGCTCGTCCGGGCGGTGACGACGAGCGCGTCGTGCACGACCGGGTTCGAGAGCTGGTCGATCAGCCTGCCGGGCGGCACGTGCACGAAGATCGCGAGCACCGGCAGGACGAGGAACGCGAGCGCGGCGGCGACGGCCACGCAGAAGGCGGCGGCGAGCAGCGGTCTCAGGTCGTCGAGCCTGACGGCAGCGGCAGGAAGCCGAAGTACCCGAGCTTCGCCTGGCCGGCCTTGCTCAGCACCTCCTTCACGAACGCCTGGGCGGCCGTCTGGTTCGGGCTCTTCGTCACGACCGCCATCGCGTAGGTGACCTTGGGCTGCGCCCAGGCCGGCAGCTTCACGACCGTCACCTGCCCGGCCGCGGACCGTGCGTCGGTCGCGTACACGAAACCTGCGTCGGCCTGCCCGAGGGCGATCTTGGTCAGCACGGTGCGGACGTCTGTCTCCTGGCTGACGACGTTCGCGAGGATCGGCGCGGTCAGGTTCATGTTCTTGAGGATCGCGAGCGTGTAGCTTCCGACCGGTACGGACGAGTTCGCGATGTCGACGCTGACGCCGGGCTTGGCGAGGTCGTAGACGTCGTTGATGTCCGCAGGGTTCGTCTTCGGGACGACGATCACGAGCGTGTTGCGCGTGAAGTCGACGGGCTTCTCGACGAGGCCCTGCGCGTAGAGCATGGCCGGGATCGCCGTGTTCGCCGACGCGAACACGTCTGCAGGCGCGCCGTTCATGATCTGCGCGGCGAGCGTGTTCGAGCCTGCGAACGAGTACGTGTCGCGCGAGTCGATGGCCGGGAACGCGTCCGTCAGCGACGATGCCGCGAAGACCGTGACGGGTGGCGCGAGCTTCGGCGCCGGTTTCGGCTTGGGCTTGGCGGCGGTCGCGCCACCGATGATCGCGAGCGCGGCGAGGAGCGCGGCGAGCAACGGCCGGCGGAACGCTCTCACTGCTGCACCATCACCGAGGTCGCCTTGACGATCGCGGTCGCGGCCATCCCGGGCCGCAGCTCGAGCTCCTCTGCAGCCTCGCGCGTGATCACGGCCACGAGCCGCACCGGATCGTCGACGACGAGCTCGACTCGCGCCATCAGGCCGTCGAGCTCGACGCCGGTCACGGTTCCCGCGAAGCGGTTGCGTGCGCTCAGACCGGCCTCTCTCCGATCGCCGCGCAGGCGCGCGATCTCCGCCGCAGGGACGAGCCGACGGTTGCCGCTGTCGCGCTCCGTGCGGATACGTCCGTCGCGGTCCCATCGCCGGAGCGTGTCGACGCTGATCCCGAGCGTCTTCGCTGCCTCGCTCGCACTGTAGAAGTCCTTCGCCATCACGCCGTGAACTGATCGAGCGTTACCGTCACCTGGTCGGGCATGAGCGGCGCAGGGAATGCCTCGCTCAGCGGCCGGCCGCCAAGCTCGATCCCCCACAGGATCAGATGTTGTGCCTCGCTGGCGCTGATGCGCGCGAGCGGCTGCACGAGCGACTGGGCCTCGATGAGGCCGACCGCACCGAGATACGCGCCGAGGAACGTCGTCTCGAGCAACCGCGCGAGCTTCGTGATCGCACCGGCCGAGGTGAACGTGCTCCTCGGATAGCTGAACTGGAAGTCGGCGGCGGTCGCAGGCGTGTAGCCGGCGCCGCTGAGGATCTCCGACACGGTGCGGTTGTGCTCGATCTCGTCGGCGAGCGCCCGGCGGAGGTACTTCTGGCCGACCGGGCCGAGCCGGGCCGCGGCGATCGCGCGCTGGTAGAAGTCGATCGCGAGGAGCTCGGTGCCGACCAGCATGCGCGCGAGCGCAAGATCGTTGTCGGAGAGCGGGTCGGCTGCTGCATCCTCTGCGAACGCACCGAAGGCCGCGCCGGCGACCGCGACGGCGACTCCGCGCTTCGCTCCGCTCGACAGGAACTCGGCCCGGCTGAGCCGGGAGTCGGTCCCCACCTCCTGCATGGCGAGAGACTACCTACGCAATGCCTAGGCGTGCACGCGCCACCGGCCGGTGGGCACCGTGGGAAGGCTCTTCGGTACCCACCGGCCTATTCAGCGTCTCGGGGAGGTGGCTCATGCAGGTCGCAGTCTACAGTCCGACTCCCGCGAGAGCAAATCGGCCTGTGGCGAGGCAGTTGCAATTCGGCGACACTCCCGCACGTGTTCGTCCACTTCGAGGCCTTCCTCGCCGTGTCGGCGCTGCTCGCGGTCACGCCGGGGCCGGATACGGCGCTCGTCACGCGCAACGCGTTGCTCGGCGGGCGGCGCGCCGGCGCGTTCACGATCGTCGGCGTGTCGCTCGGGCTTCTCCTCTGGACGCTCGCCGCGAGCGGCGGCGTCGCCGCGATCTTGCGAGCGTCAGAGCCTGCATTCGTCGCGCTCAAGGTCGTCGGCGCGAGCTACCTCGTCTTCCTCGGCGCGCAGGCTCTCTGGGGCGCGCTCCGCGGCACGGGCCCGCGCGTGACCCTCGAGCGGCCCGGCCCGCACCGCCTCCGCCCCCGGCTCGCCTTCCGGCAGGGGCTGCTCTGCAACCTCGGGAACCCGAAGGTCGCGATCTTCTTCACGAGCTTCCTGCCCCAGTTCGCCCGTGGCGACCATCCCTCGTTCACGGCGCTCTTGCTGCTCGCGCTCGCATTCTCCGCGATCGGCCTGACGTGGCTCTCGGTGTACAACCTCGCCATCGCACGCGCCGGCGACGTGCTGCGGCGACGCGTCGTGCGGAGAGCGCTCGAAGGGCTAACCGGGGTCGTGCTGATCGGCCTCGGCGCGCGGCTCGCGCTCGAGCACCGGTGACGGCGCAGGCTAGTACTGCGTGAACGGGTCGACGTAGACGTCGTCGAGCTGCACCGGGCCGCTCGCCGTCAGAACGATCTCGATCGACTTCGCGCCGAGGAGCGCGGAGTTGAGCTGGCTGAACGTCGTGCCGAAGACCGCGGTCGGAGCCCACGTCGACCCGACGCGGTAGGTGCCGCCGTCCAGGATCGAGAGCACGCCGAGAAGGCCGTGCGCGATGATCCGCACGTGCACCGTCGCCGAGCCGCTCGGGCTCGTGGCGAAGAACCGGATGCCGGGTGTGTTCGAGCCGAAGCAGACGAGCGGGAGGTCTGCGCTGGCGCCGTCCGGCAGCAGGAGCGAGGAGCTGTCCTGGGCCGAGTGGACGTAGAACGGCTCGTTCCCCGGCACGACGCGCGCGCCGCCGGATAGGAGCCAGCCGCTGCTGCCGGCCTCGAAGCCGCCGTTCGGGGTCAGGAAGTACTGGTGCTGGTCGCCCCAGGGAGCGAAGACCGCAGAGGTCGGGCCGCAGCTGGAGGTGCCGAGGCCGAGACCGGCCCTGGCGGTAGCCGCGAAGGCCGCGCAGACGACGATGGTGAGCGAGAGAGCGACGAGCCGCAGGGAAGTCCGAGGCACCAGAAGATCCTTTCGAGCCGCAGAGGTAGGACGGCCCGATTCAAGTCGACTCGCGGTTGTTCCAGAATCACCCGAAAGGGGGCACGCGGGGAAGATCACTCGGACGAGGGGTGCCCCGCGAGGTGTGTCGCCGATGATGCGGGACGTGAGCACTGCGGCTCAGCCCAGCGCCCCTGCGCACGGAATGTCGATCTCGCAGAATGCCGACGAGCTCGTGCGCGCGACACGCAGGCGGCGCGCTGACCGCCATCTCGCGCACCGTTCGCGGATCGCGTTCGCATTCGCTGCGTGCGCGTTCGTCGCGGCCGCGACCGCGTGCGCGGCGTTCGTCACGGCCGGGCCGGCGTTCTCGTGGCCGCTCGCGGCGCTCTACGTCGCCGCCTACGCCTTCGCGTCGCAGATCGAGTTCGAGATCGGCACCGGCGCCGGTATCCCGACCGAGGTCGTGCTCGTCCCGATGCTGTTCGCGCTGCCCGTCGGTGCGGTCCCGGGGCTCGTCGCCTTCGCGCTCCTGCTCGGGACGGCCGTCCACCGGCCCCGGTCGCTCAGCAGCGACCGGATCCTGCAGCAGCTCGCCAGCGCGTCGCAGACGCTCGGCCCGGTGCTCGTCGTCGGACTCGCCGGGGGCACACCCTTGCGTGCGAGCGCCTGGCCGATCTACGTCGGGGCCCTCACGGCCCAGTTCGGTTTCGACTTCGCGGCTGCCGGCGTGACGAGCTCGCTCGGGCACGGCGTGCCAGTGCGCACGCTGACGGGCTTCCTCGGCTGGGTGTTCGTCGTCGACGCGGCGCTCGCGCCCGTTGGGCTCGCCGTGGCGTTTGCCACGCGCGAGAGCCACGCACTCGTCCTGCTCGTCCTGCCGCTCGTCGCGCTCTTCTTCCACTTCTCGCTCGAGCGCAAGCGGCGCATCGACGGCGCGCTCGAGCTCAGCGACGCGTACCGCGGCACGGCGTTCCTGCTCGGCGACGTGGTCGAGGCCGACGACCACTACACCGGCGCCCACAGCCGGCACGTGGTCGACCTCGTGCTCGCCGTGAGCGAAGCCTGCGCTCTGCCGGCGGACGAGCAACGCGACGCCGAGTTCGTCGCCCTCCTGCACGACGTCGGCAAGATCCGCATCCCGAGCTCGATCATCAACAAGCCGGGCACGCTCGACGCCGACGAGTGGGCGATCATGCAGACGCATACGGTCGAAGGCCAGCGCATGCTCGAGCGGGTCGGCGGCCTGCTCGGACACGTCGGCCGGATCGTCCGCTCATGTCACGAGCGCTGGGACGGCCGCGGGTACCCGGACGGTCTCGCAGGAACCGACATCCCGAGGGTCGCGCGCGTGGTCAGCGCCTGCGACGCCTACAGCGCCATGACGACCGACCGGCCGTACCGGAGCGCGCTCTCGCAGACCGAGGCGATAGCCGAGCTCCAGAACTGCGCCGGGTCTCAATTCGACCCCGCAGTCGTCGACGCGCTCGTCGCCGTCGCGACGCGCGCTCGCTAGCCTACGCCGCCGCCAGGAAGGGCGCGAACCCCGAGAGGTCGGTCGGGCCCGGAGCCGGCAGGTTGTCGCCCAGGCAGAGCGCCCCGGCGAGCTGCTTCTGCTCCGCGGTCATCAACCAGTTGCCGTAGAGCGTGGCGCGGGCGAAGCGATCGAGGGCATGCAGTGCGGCCGCGTGCGCCTGCACGGGCGAGAGGAGCGCGAGCGGCACCGCAGGTCCGAGCGGAGTCACCTCGTACGGGCCGTCCGACGTGTCGATCGTGCCGGCCGCGGTCAGGCCGAAGACGCCCCCGGGCGCGAGCGTCGCCACCGCCCAGCCACTCGTGTCGCCGTCGAGCCAGGGCGCGGGGTCGGTCGTCACGACGCGGCGCACGGGCTCGCTGGCGTACGTCGTGAGGAAGTCGCGGACCTCGTTCGCCGGCGGCAGCGCCGGCTGGAAGCCCAGCTCGAAGAGGTCGCGTGCGATGCGGTCCGCGATCAACGCACGCGCGTCGGCGAGCGTCAGATGCACGCTGGTGAGCGCCGAGAGGTACGCCGCCCGGCTGCCTCCGAAGCTCGACGCGATCAGCGCGCGCTCCGCCGAGGCTGCCAGTTGGACGCTGCCCGGCTCGGTCGCGCGCAGCACGGCCTGCTCGAGGAGAGCGCTCGCGGCGAGGCCCGAGTCGCCGGTGAACGAGGTCATCCGCCCGACTGCGTTGCGGTCGATCACCTGCCCGTCCGGGAGCACGCAGCGCGCACCCGGCGGCAGGATCAGCTGTCCTTCCGTCAGCGACGTGTCGGACGAGCCCGCGTAGCGTGGCGCGTCGCAGCGCTGCCGTCCGCGTGAGGCCCAGAGCCAGACGCAGGCGGCCGCTGGCTTGTCCGGGTCGGAGCCGGCGGCGCTGAACGTCGCCCAGCCCCACGACCAGATCCCCTCGATCTTGAACTCGCCCGCGACCTGCTTCGCGGCGAGCGCCTCGAGCTTGACGATCTCGAACCACGCCGACGCCGGCTCGAGCCCGTTGCGGCCACCCTGCCCGGGCGCCGACTGGAACTGGAGCTCGAGCGCGATGCGGCTGGCCGGGATGCCGATGTCGGCGAGGTGCGTAACGAGGTCGCGCAGCCCCTCACGCATCGTGCGGCTCGCGGCGACGGGGCCCAACCGATACAGGCCCTGCGAGTCGGGCGAGGTGAAGTAGACCTGGCGGACGAGGATCGCGACCTTCGAGACCGAGCGCCGCCAGTCGGCCGCGTCGCCGCCGGTGTACGGCGGGTTCGCGATCGTGAGCGCCGGCTGCGCGCCGAGCGCGGCGAGGTCCTGCAGCAGCGCCAGCGCGTTCGCGCGGTACTGCGCATTCGTGTCCGACCACGGCGTCGGCGTCTGCGCACCGAAGAGCTCGTTCTCGGCGATGACCGGCGTCGTGCAGCCGGTCACCGACACGGCATAGGTGTACTCGCGCTGCGCCTTGTTCGCGATCGTCGACGGATCGGCCGGGTTCGTCGTCGTGCCGATCCGGTTGTTGAAGTTGAGATCGAAGAAGATCGTCGCGGCGCCGTTCGCGCGCATCGCGGCCGGGATCACTGTCCCGGAGGAGACGGCCGCGATGATGCCGGGCTTCGCCGGGATCACCGAGTTGCCGCCTGCGTAGTCGATCCAGAGCGGCGACGTGCTCGGAATCCCGCACGCGTCGGCACGCGCCGCACGTGCGACCGCGCCGGGGAGCGTGAGCAGGACGGCGAGCGCGACGACGGCGACCGGCCTCACCTGCGGGCCAGGCTAGCTCCCGCGCTGGACGTGTGCAGGTGAGAGGTCCGCGGCACGCGGGCAGCCGACGAGCTGGAGCGCGAGCGAGATCTCGGCGCGCAGCAGCTCGAGCACGCGGCCGGCGCCATCCGCGCCGTCGACGGTCAGGCCCCAGAGCGGCGCACGACCGGCGAGCACCGCGCGCGCGCCGAGCGCAAGCGCCTTGACGACGTCGGTGCCGCGGCGGACACCGCCGTCGAGGAGGACCTCGATCCTGCCGTCGACGGCTTCGACCACCTCGGGCAGGGCGTCGATCGTCGCAGGCACGCCGTCGAGCTGACGTCCACCGTGATTCGAGACGACGATCGCGGCCGCACCGTGCTCGCAGGCGAGCCGCGCGTCGTCGCCGCCGACGACGCCCTTGACGACAACCGGCAGCTGCGCGATCGCGGCGAGCTCCTCGAGGTCGCGCCACGAGATCGACGCCGACATGAGCTCGAGCGCCTCGGCCGGGGTGACGCCGCCGCGCCCGAGCACCGGGATGTGCAGGTCGGCGGGGACGGCGAAGCCCGAGCGCAGGTCGCGCTCGCGGCGGCCGAGCACAGGCGTGTCCACGGTGAGGACGAGCGCGCTGAAGCCGCTCGCCCGGACCCGCTCGACGAGCTCGCGCACGAGACCTCGGTCCCGGAACACGTAGAGCTGGAACCAGCGGGTGACGCCGGTCGCCGCGACCTCTTCCGGAGTCGAGGTCGAGAGCGTCGACAGGCACATGATCGTCCCGGCAGCGGCGGCGGCGCGCGCCATCGCGACCTCGCCGTCGGGATCGACGACGCGCTGGTAGGCGACGGGCGCGACGAGGACCGGCAGCGAGACGTCGAGGCCGAGGACGCTCGTAGCGGTCGACGGCTCGGCGACGTCGACGAGGACGCGCGGGCGAAGCTGCCAGCGTCGGAACGCCTCGACGTTCGCGCGCAACGTGACCTCGTCGCCCGCACCCCCGGCGAAGTAGCCGTACACGCCCGGCTCGAGCCGCTCGACAGCCGCCGCCTCGTAGTCCCAGACGTTGACCAGATCCACGCGCGTGAGCATAGGCGGCGGGCTGCGCACACTCTCGCCACACGCGCGTCACACTTCCGCATCCGCCTCTGAGACTTCTCTGAGCAGTGTCAGACACAAACGGCCGAAACGCGCTTGAACACGTGCTCCGGGCGTTCACACTTCCGCCCGACTCTCGTCACGCTTCCACAACTTGCTCTGAGACTTCTCTGAGAAGTGTCAGAGACCGGGCTTACGGGACGAGAGCGAGGGCGCCACGGACTTCGCCCGCCCGCAGCTTGGCGAGCGCGTCGTTCGCTCGCTCGAGCGGGAACGGCTCGACCTCCGTGCGCACTGGGACGCGCGGCGCGAGGGCCAGGAACTCCTCCCCGTCCCGACGCGCCAGGTTCGCGACCGAGCGGAGCACCCGCTCGCCCCAGAGGAGCTCGAACGGAAATGCGGGGATGTCCGACATGCGGATGCCCGCGCAGACAACGCTACCGCCCTTCGCGACGGCGGCGAGCGCCGCCGGGACGAGCTCGCCGGCAGGCGCGAAGATGATGGCAGCGTCGAGCTCCTCGGGGGGCTGGCCGCCGCCGGCCCACTCGGCGCCGAGCGAGCGCGCGAACGCCTGCGCCTCCGCGTCGCCCGGCCGGGTGATCGCGAACACGCGCCGTCCCTCCACGCGCGCGACCTGCGCGACGATGTGCGCGGCGGCTCCGAACCCGTAGAGCCCGAGCCGCTCGCCGTCACCCGCGGCACGTAGCGATCGATACCCGATCAGCCCGGCACAGAGAAGGGGCGCGACCTCGAGGTCACCGACCTCGGGCGGCAACGGCAGGCAGTAACGCTCGTCCGCGACCGTCCACTCGGCGTAACCGCCGTCGAGGTCGTAGCCGGTGAAGCGCGCACGCGCGCAGAGGTTCTCGCGGCCGCTCGTGCAATAGCGGCACTCGCCGCACGTCCAGCCGAGCCACGGCACGCCGAGACGCCGGCCGTCGTCGGTCTCGCCGACGATCTCGTGGCCGAGGACGAGCGGCAACTTCGGGTGCCGGAGCTCGCCATCGGCGACGTGCAGATCGGTGCGGCAGACGCCGCAGACGCGCACGCGCAGAAGCAGCTGCCCCGGCCCAGCCCACGGCGGCTCGATCTCGGCGGGACGCAGTGCCCTGCCGGCAGCATCGAGCAGCATTGCGCGCACGTTGCGAGCCTACGTCACGCCACGGGAGTATCTTTGAGCCGATGGTTCAGGTAGTTAACGATTCGATCTCGCTCGCGAACGAGCTGCGGCCCGTGCTGCTTCGGATTGCACGCCACCTGCGCGCCGAGACGCACACGCGAGGCATGACCGGCGGACAGGTGTCGCTCCTCGTCGCGCTCGAGTTCAACCCCGGCATGACCCAGCAGCAGCTGGCTGCCCGCGAAGGCCTTTCGGCACCCGGCGTCTCGGGCCACCTGGCGCGGCTCGAGGGACAGAAGCTGATCCGCCGCATCCGGACGAGCGACCGCCGCCGCGTCGGTCTGCACCTGACCGACGAGGGCAAGAAGGTGCTCGGAGCGATCCGCGAGCAGCGGACGTCGTGGCTCGCCGAGCGGATCGAGCACCTGTCTCCCGACGAACGCGCGAAGCTGCGCGCGGCCGTCGAGCCGCTCGACCGCGTCAGCATGGGCGACCGCTAGCTCGACGCGACCGAGATCACGATCTTCGTGCCGGGGCTGCCCGACGCCTGGCGCTGCCACGCCGCCGCGATGCGTTCGAGCGGGTACGTCTCGACCGCGAACGCGATCCGACCGTCGCGCGCGTGCTCGCAGAGCTCGCGGTACCCGCGCGCGCGGACGTCCTTCGGGAGCGCAAAGAGCGAGTGCCCGAAGATGTTCGCGACCTTGCCGCGCACCCACGCAGATTCGAAGGTCGCGCTCGGGCCTGCCGACTGACCGAGGTGCACGAGCCGTACCCCGGTCGCAGCGGCGGCGAGCGCCCGTTGCACCGGCTCGCCCCAGAGCGCGTCGACGATCACCGTCGCCGCCGGCAGGTCGCCGTCGATCGGGATCGCGTCGTCGGCCGCGCCGGGGATCGCCTCGACGCGCCGGGCGGCGCCGACGACGCGGCGGGCACCCAGGAGCTTCGCTCCCTGGAGCGCCGTGCTGCCGACGATTCCGCTCGCGCCGAGGACAAGGACGACGTCGTCCGGTTGGATCGCCGTTCGCCAGCTGACGGCGAGCCACCCGGTGAGGCCCGCGACGCCGCACGCGACCGCGACCTCGTCGGCGACCCCGTGCGGCACTTCGACGAGGTCGCCGTCTCCGATCGCGACGCGTTCGGCCATCGTCCCGAGGGCGCGGTACCAGAAGCGGCGACCGTCGCTCGCCCGTCCGATCAGCTCCGAGCCGATCACGTACGGAAGGGGCGGCGAGCCGCCGTAGAAGCGGCCGTTGCCGATCGAGATGTCGACGGGGTTCAGGGTCGAGACGGTCACCTCGAGCACGTCGCCCTCGGGCTCGGCCAGCTCGTCGACGCGCGGGACGCCGCCGAGCTCGTGCAGGCGCGCGGCTCGCACGCGCTCAGGCCTCGGCGAGAAGCGACTGCAGGTCGAGCGGGGCCGTCACCATCGCGAGCCTGCCGTCATCGCGCGGCCATCCCTCGCGCGGACGGTCCCAGTAGAGCTCGACGCCGTTGCCGTCGGGGTCGTGCAGGTAGACGGCCTCGCTGATTCCGTGGTCGCTCGCGCCGTCGAGCGGGATCCCCGCAGCGACCACTCGGCGCACGGCGTCGGCAAGGGTCTTGCGGTCGGGATAGCGGACGGCAACGTGGTAGAGGCCGGTCGTGTGCCGCGGCGGCGGCGCCGCGCCGCGCGACTCCCACGTGTTCAACCCGATGTGGTGGTGATAGCCGCCCGCGGAGACGAACGCGGCCTGGTCGCCGATCCGCTGCTGCAGCTCAAACCCGAGCACGCCCGACCAGAACGCGAGCGCACGGTCGATGTCCGCGACCTTCAGGTGCACGTGCCCGATGTCGACGCGTGGGTCGATCGCCACGCGTGAAAGCTACTAGCCGTGCTCGTGCTTGAGCGCCGCCTCCTCCCGCCGCGCCTGTGCAAGCGTCAGTCGTCCCGAGCACACCTTCGCGTTCAGCTCGTTCTCGATCCGGTCGACGTCGGCCGCGCGCGGGTACGGCTCCGGCCAGAGATTCCGGGGGTCGGTCGGCGCGCCGCCGAGCTCGAGGCTGATCAGGTGGTCCTCCTGGTAGTCCGACGGTGGACCCGCCAGGCCGTACTCCCGCAGTTGCTGCGCCTTGAGCGCGTTCGTGTACTCCACGGGCGGCCGTACGGTCTTCGTCCACCCTCGGACGCAGATCGTCGTGCCGATGTTCGTCTGGGTGACGTCGGGGTTGATCGCTCCCGGCGTCAGCGTCGGACTTGCCAGTACGGCAGGCGCCGAGCGTCCGCCGTGCCGGTGCGCCACGAGCACGACGCAGAGCACCGTCGCGACGACGAGAACGACGAGCACGTCGAGCCGCTTGAGCCGCATGCGCTCACGTTACGGTCGCCGCAGCCGTGCCGACCCGCGTGCGCGTGTTTTGTCGCAGACTTGTCACGCTCGCGCCGGCTAGCGCCCAGACGACGTACGCGATCCAGGGCACGCCGATGATGTCGGTCTGCAGGCCGAGCGCGAGGATCGCCGCGAGCGCGGCGCCGATCCAGGGCCAGCAGCGAAGAGCGTCGAGGAGCAGCGCGAGCGACCAGGCTACGAACAGGAGGGCGCCGACGAGCCCCGTCTCGACTCCGAGCTCGGTGTAGGTCGACTCGCCCGCGAGCACGGCGACGTGTGTTCGCGCTGCCGTCGAGCCCGCATTGCCCAGACCGAACCCCTGCGGGTGGTGCACGACCGTTCTCACGCCGCTGCGCAGGCTGCGCCAGTGACTGCGAAGGCTCGAGTCCTCCGCGCCCGTGATCGCTGGGCCCGCCTTGGCCGCGTTGCTTCGCTGGAACGCGAGCTCCCGCGGCGTGAACGTCGTCGTGGGCCCGATGCTCGAGTAGAAGTGCACGAACAGCGCGCCGGCCGCGAGTACGGTCGCGGCGCCGCCGACGAGCCACCAGCGCTCGCCCGGTAGGCGCGCGTGGACGAACAGCGCGTAGACGACGAGCCCGAACGCGAGTGCGAGGTACGAGGAACGCGAATGTGTCCACAGGAGAGCCGCGGCGAGCAGCACGACGGTCCCGACCCAGACGACCAGTCCCTTGCCTCTCGGCCGGCGGCGCGTCCACCAGGCTGCCGCGACGAGCAAGGCGATGACCAGCACGTACGAGGTCGCGAGCGGCGAGAGGAACGTCGAGACGAGGCGCCGAAGCGGGTGCTCGTTGCCGGTGTTGTAGACGAAGTTCTCGGGCAGCCCGGACAGCCCCTGGTAGGCGAAGCCGAGCTGGTCCTTGAACCACCCGACCGCCCCTGAGTGCCGCCACCACGAGAGCGGGATGGTGTAGACGTCGACGAGCCCGAACGCAGCCACGCCGGCCGCCGTCGCGACGATCGTGGCGCCGATGCGCCGCAACTCGCGCTCGGACAACGCGAGCCCGCGACCGAGGAAGTAGGCGGCGACGGGAACGAGGTCGTGCCGCAGCCCGTACAGGA
>Ga0209579_10001671_pt1 | contig 17919 bp, 17 predicted proteins | sample Coa_R1_2_FD_187152 | JGI IMG/M metagenome (GOLD analysis project Ga0209579, IMG submission 187152) | Surface soil microbial communities from Centralia Pennsylvania, which are recovering from an underground coalmine fire - Coalmine... | ecosystem: Environmental > Terrestrial > Soil >... | reverse complement strand
TTCACCGGCCATATGGCCAATCTCAAACTCGCGCATCCCAAACAGATGGATATCGCCGTTCCGGCAAATCTCTGCTGCGGAAAGCCCGAGCAGGGCGTTACTGTCGAAGCCGATCCGGACTGGGCAGCCGTGACCTTCAGTTTCGCGGGAATCTGGGAGATCACACCGCAGGCGCTCGAGGAGAAGGTCTCCGGCGTACAGATCATCGACGTACGCGAACCGTCGGAATTCACGGGCGCTCTCGGCCACATCGCCGGCGCGAAACTTGTCCCCCTGGGCGAGCTGCAGGCGCGTGCCGGCGAAATCGGGCGCGACCGGCCGATCGTGACCGTCTGCCGCGCCGGCAGCCGCTCGGCGCAGGCGTTCAACCTGTTGCGCCAATCCGGATTTCAGAACGTCGCCAATCTCTCCGGCGGCATGCTCCGCTGGCGCGCGGAAGGTTTTCCGGTCGAGGGCGGGGCGGCGTAAGTACAGTTATCAGTAGCGATACTGATCGGTCTTGAAGGGGCCGCTCTGCGGCACGCCGATATAGGCCGACTGTTTGTCCGTCAGCTTTGTCAGCTTTACGCCGATCTTCTCGAGATGCAGGCGCGCGACCTTTTCGTCGAGATGTTTCGGCAATGTGTACACCTTTTTCTCATACCGGCCGGGATTGGTGAACAGCTCCATCTGCGCCAGCGTCTGGTTGGTGAAGGAGGAGCTCATCACGAAGGAGGGATGTCCCATGGCATTGCCGAGGTTCACCAGCCGGCCTTCGGACAGCAGGAGGATGCGTTTGCCATCCGGGAATTCGACCTCGTCCACCTGCGGCTTGACGTTGTGCCACTTGAAATTCTTGAGCGCGGAGACCTGAATCTCGGAATCGAAATGGCCGATGTTGCAGACAATGGCGCGGTGCTTCATTTCGCGCATGTGATCGACCGTGATCACGTCGACATTGCCGGTAGCCGTGACGAAAATGTCGGCGCGCGGCGCGGCGTCGTCCATGGTCGTCACTTCGTATCCCTCCATCGCCGCCTGCAACGCACAGATGGGATCGACTTCGGACACCATGACCCGGCAGCCCGCCTGCCTGAGCGACGCGGCCGAGCCTTTGCCGACGTCGCCAAAGCCGGCCACCATGGCGATCTTGCCGGCCATCATCACGTCGGTGCCGCGGCGGATGCCGTCGACCAGGCTTTCGCGGCAGCCGTAGAGATTGTCGAACTTCGATTTGGTGACGCTGTCGTTTACGTTGATGGCGGGGAAAAGCAGCTTGCCGTCGCGTTCCATCTGGTAGAGGCGGTGTACGCCGGTTGTCGTCTCTTCCGTCACGCCGCGGATCTGGTGCGCGACGTTGGTGTACCAGCCCCGTTTGTGTTTCAGCCGGCGGATGATCGCGCGGTAGAGCACCTCTTCCTCATCGTTCTGCGGCGAGTCGAGAAAACCCGCGTCGCCGCGCTCGGCGCGCGCGCCCAGATGCACGAGCAGCGTGGCGTCGCCACCATCATCCAGAATCATGTTGGGCGCGCCGCCGTCCGCCCACTCGAAGATGCGGTGGGTGTACTCCCAGTAATCCTCGAGGCTCTCGCCCTTGATCGCAAACACGGGCGTCCCGCCGGCCGCAATTGCGGCCGCCGCGTGGTCCTGCGTCGAGTAGATGTTGCACGACGCCCAGCGTACATCCGCGCCGAGCGCTGTCAGCGTTTCGATGAGGACGGCCGTCTGGATGGTCATATGCAGGGAGCCGGCGATACGGGCGCCCTTCAGGGGCTGCGCCTGCGCGAATTCCTCGCGCGTCGCCATAAGACCGGGCATCTCGGTCTCGGCGATGTCGATTTCCTTCCGGCCCCAATCGGCGAGATTGATATCCTTGACGGCATAATCCTGGCTCATGGGGCTCTCCTCCTGCGGGCCGGGCGGTATAACAGCCGGCAATGGTAGTTTCAAGCAAGATATAAAGAAATGTGCATATCCTTATCTCTTGGCGCTGCCCACCGATGATGCCGGAAAACAGCCTTTTTGTCTGCATTCGGGTTCCCAAGAGCGGCAGCCTGAGCCTGACTCACGGTCTCATGGCGGCCTTCGCGGAGCAGCGCGTCTTCTACGTTCCCAATACGCTGGATCCTGACAGCCAGGTCTCCCGCCTGCAGCGGCTGCGTTTCCTGCGGGCGCGATTTCAGAACCTCTCGCGGCACTATGGAACGGCCAGCATGGGTGCGGTTTGGGCCCGGATCGACCGGGAGGCCAGGTCCGGCGATCTGTTGATGGGGGGGCATGTCGATTTTCGGACTGCCAGCGCAAAAATCCGTCGGCCGCTGCAGATCATCACGCTGCTGCGCGAGCCCATTGCGCGCGCTCATTCCGAATACGATTACATGCGCCGTGGCTATGCGCGCAAATCGCGGCTGAGCCGATTCGACGCGAGCGTTTTGCACAAAAGGGCGGGGCGGCTCGATTTCGACTCCTATCTCGATTTCCTTTTCGCGCACCGCGCAATCTACGGCGACATCGCCTCGCAATATCTCGGCTGGACCGGAGGAGACGGTCCTGGCGAATTCTTTGCGCGCCACGTGTTTCATTGCGGCGTGCTGGAGCGGAGCGCGGATTTCGCGCAAGTCCTGTCGGAAAAGCTTGGCCGTCCGTTCGCGCTGCCGGTCGAAAACCGTACGAGAAGCGAGCGGCCGGAGGTCACCGCCCGCCAGCGCTCGCTCCTGGAGCAAATCTACGCCCGCGATATGGTCTTGTACGACTGGGTCCGCCTCAATTGCTGAATGGGCGCGCGGGAATACTGCCAATCGCCCTCTTTCCTTGCGGGAGAGGGCAGCTGAGCTGTATGCACCGCGGCGAAGCGGGTGAGGGGTACTTGCTCAGATTCAGCCGGGTTTGCGGAATTTCAGGATGAACTGGTCGGTCTTGCCGCGGATCGACGGATCGAACACTTTTGCGGTGCGTGGGTCGTTCGGATTGCGAAGAACATCGCTCTCGCCGGCAAACTTGAATCCCGCTGCCTCGACCTCCTTCTTGACGGTATCCTCATCGATCCGGTGCAGCGTATCGGTGTCTCGGAGACCGGAGCCTTTCTCGGCAGCGTGATCGAGCACGATGAACACGCCGCCGGGCTTCAGCGAATCGTAGACCGCTTTGTTGACTACGTTGATGTCGGGCGGCCCGAAGAATTTGTCGTGCAGGTCATGATAGTTCTGCGACGTCCAGGCGATGTCGAGCTTTTCCGGCGTGACGAATTTTTCGATCGGTGCGTGAATGTACGACACATTCGGATAGTTCGGATCCGGCGGCGGAGGCACGGTGATGCCGTGCTTCTTGTAAAGGTCATCGATGTTCGAGGGCATGTAGGCGTACACATAGCCCGTTGGACCCACGGCTTTGGAGAAGAGGCGCGTAAAATAGCCGCCGCCCGGGATGATGTCGGCAACGCGATCGCCCGGCTTCACGCCGGCGAAGGCCAGGGATTCCGCCGGCTTGCGGTTGGCATCGCGTGCCCGGTCGGTTTCGGGCCGGTTCGGATCGGACACCGCCGCCGAAATGTTGGCCGGAATCTTGTGTTCTGCCGCATTGGCCGACATCGTCAGCAATAAGGCTCCCATTGCCGCCCAGGCGATCATGCGCATCGCGATTCCCTCTTTCGACCCTGCGGCACAAATTGAATGCGCTCTTGGCCGGCACGGCAACCTGCGTCATTGCCGCGGGGGCCGACTTTCGGAACCTGCTGTCGGAAGACGGGTTTCCGCGTTGAGAATTCCGTGCTATCGAAGAGTCACGATTATTCGTCAGGAGACGGTCATGAAGTGGACGACACCGAAAGTCGTCGAGATCTGCGTCGGGATGGAAATCAACTGCTACGCCTGCGCCGAGCTCTGAACGCAAAGGCTTGATCGAAGTCTTCCGGGGACGCCGTGCGACAAGCGTGCGGCGTCCCCGGTGTATTTGGGGCCGCACTGATGCTTCACATCACCGTCCTGGGATCGGCGGCCGGTGGCGGCTTTCCGCAATGGAATTCGAACGACGCCGCCGCCCGCCGCGCCCGTAGCGGCGAGATCCCGTCACGCACCCAGTCTGCGCTCGCCATCAGCGCAGATGAGAGGCAGTGGATCCTGCTCAATGCGTCGCCCGACATCCGCCAGCAGGTCAACGCGCATCGCCGGTTGCAGCCACGAAACGGCGATCCAAAACGGTCGAGCCCGATTGCTGCGGTTGTGCTTACGAACGCCGATGTTGATCACGTCGCAGGTCTGCTCAGCCTTCGCGAGAGCCAGCGCTTCGTGCTTTACGGCCATGAACGCGTGCTGGACGTGCTCGCCGGCAACAGCATCTTCAACGTGCTGAACCGCGATCATGTCGCTCGCCGCGCGCTTCCGGTCGACGTGCCGTTTGAACTCCGCGATGTCGCAGATGCGCCGCTTGGCTTGACGGTCAGGGCGTTCGCCGTTCCGGGAAAGGTCGCGCTGTGGCGCGAAGACGAAACGGACGCATCGCTGGGCACGCGCAACGGCGATACGGTCGGGCTGGAATTTCGCGCCAGTGAAACGAAATCGATGTTCTACATCCCGGGCTGTGCGGCAATGACGGAGGCGCTCGCGGCACGTTTGCAGGGAGCGGCGTTGGTATTCTTCGATGGCACCCTGTGGCGTGACGACGAGATGATCGCGCAGGGCGTGGGCAGGAAGACCGGCTCGCGCATGGGTCACATGAGCTGTTCCGGCCCGGCTGGAAGCATCGCCGCGTTCGCGGCGCTTGCTGTGAAACGCAAAATCTTCATTCACATCAACAACACCAATCCGCTTCTGCTTCCGGATTCCGCGGAACGGGCGGAAGCGGAAGCGCACGGCTGGGAAGTTTCGTATGACGGCATGGAGATTTCGCTTTGATCGCGCCGCTGCCGCTCGCGGACTTCGAGGAGGAGCTGCGCGCCGTCGGTCGTGAGCGCTATCATGACAAGCACCCGTTCCACATCCTGATGCATGAGGGGAAACTCAAGAAAGGACAGCTTCAGGCCTGGGTGCTGAACCGCTTCTATTACCAGAAATCGATTCCGCTGAAGGATGCGGGCCTGATCGCGCGTGTGGACGACATTGGCCTCAGGCGCCAATGGATCGGCCGCATTCTCGATCACGACGGAACGAAGCCGGGCGAGGGCGGGATCGCGCGCTGGCTGCGCCTTGCGGAGGGCGTCGGCCTCGACCGCGGCTATGTTGCGAGCTGCGAAGGCGTGCTTCCGGCCACCCGTTTCGCCTGCGACGCCTATGTGCATTTCGTGCGCGAGAAGAGCCTGCTCGAAGCGGTTGCGTCCTCGCTTACCGAACTGTTCGCGCCCGATCTGCACAAAACGCGCATCGATGCATTGCTTGCGAATTACGCCTTCGCCAACGAAGAGACGCTCGCTTATTTCCGCACGCGGCTCGTCGAAGCGCCGAAGGACGTGGCGTTCGGCCTGGATTATGTCTTGCGGCACGCCAGGACCCGCGAGGAACAGCAGCTTTGCGTCTCGGCGCTGATATTCAAGACGGATGTCTTGTGGGCGCAGCTCGATGCGCTGCACCACGCCTACGTGTCGCCCGGGCTGATCCCGCCCGGCGCTTTTGTTCCCCGGGAAGCGTCGTGAGCGGATCGGATATCGCCGACGACGCGCGGCCGCGGCTGGCTCCCCATCGGCGACTGAAATTCGACGAAGCGCGAAAGAGCTGGACCATCCAGGCGCCGGAGCGCGTGTTCCTGCTCGACGAAATCGCCTACGCGATCGTCTCGCGGTGCAACGGCGAGAAGACGTTCGCCGGCATCGTCGACGAGCTTTGCGGCGCCTTCGGGGCGCCGCGGGATGTCGTGGCGCCGGACGTACAGAAGTTGGTGCGCGATTTCGCCGACAAGGGCGTGATGGAACTGTGAACGGAATCGCCCCTCCGCTCGCGCTGCTCGCGGAACTGACGCATCGCTGCCCGCTGCAGTGTCCCTATTGTTCGAATCCGCTTGCACTCGAGCGCGCGGGCGAAGAGCTGGAAACGGCGATCTGGCTGCGCGTGCTCGGCGAAGCGGCAGCGCTCGGCTGCCTGCAGGTGCATTTTTCCGGCGGCGAACCGACCGCGCGGCGCGATCTGGAACAACTCGTCAAACGGGCTTCCGATTGCGGACTTTACACGAATCTCATCACCTCCGGTGTGCTCCTGGACGAGGCGCGCCTCGCGCAGCTTGTGGATGCCGGCCTCGAACATGTGCAATTGAGCTTTCAGGATTCGAACGAAGCCGGCGCGGATCGCATTGCGGGTTTTGCAGGGCACAGGAAAAAGATCGAAACCGCGGGCCGAATTCGCGCCGCGGGCCTTCCGCTGACGGCGAATTTCGTCGTTCACCGGCAAAATCTCGCCAATCTCGATTCGATGATTGCGCTCGGTGTCGAACTCGGCGCGGAGCGGATCGAAATCGCCCACGTACAATATTACGGTTGGGCGCTCCAAAACCGTGCCGCGCTGATCCCGGCTCGCGACGATCTTGCGCGCGCAACCGCTGCGGTCGAGGAGGCGCGTGGCCGTCTGAAAGGCGCGGTGGTGATCGACTATGTCGTTCCCGACTATTACGCGAAGCGGCCGAAAGCGTGTATGGGCGGCTGGGCGCGGCGGTTTCTGAACATCACGCCATCCGGGAAAGTCCTGCCGTGCCATGCGGCGGAATCGATTCCTCATCTTCTCTTCGACAATGTACGCGAGCGGTCGCTCGCGGATATCTGGGAAAATTCGGAAGCCTTCAATCGCTTTCGTGGAACAGCGTGGATGCCCGAGCTTTGCCGCTCCTGCGAACGCGCCGAGATCGATTGGGGCGGCTGCCGTTGCCAGGCCTTTGCGCTGACCGGTGACGCCGCGCGCACCGACCCTGCCTGCGCGCTTTCACCGGATCACGATGTCATGACCAATCTCGCCGCCGCCGAATCCACGCACCCGCCGGACGGCTTCGTCTACCGCCGCCACTCGCATTGAACAAGCCGGCGCCGCCCGAGGCAGTGTGTACATATGCAACAGCTGCCGATGATTTTTCGGAACAGCGATCTTATCAGCGATTATCAGCGATTTGCGACAGATGCGCGCACGCCGGGCGTTCGCGGCCCTGATGCATTTCGTACACGAACCGTTTCGCGAACATTTTGTAATATTTCGCCCGGCCCGGTACGAAAAGCAAACGCCCGCCGCTCGTCACAAGCGCCGGGCGAACCAATCCATCCTGGCGAAACCTGCACCAGATTTGATCAAAAAGGTACTGTCCGAATTAGGGCAAGCGAGAAAGTAAATTAGGGCGATCAGGCACTTAGCGAAGGACTCGCAAGAGCGGTTGAGTTTCCCGTAAGGTGCCCCGGAATTTCCGGAGGCATTCTCGTGGGTGATCGCAATATAGACGGAATAAGCGAGGTTGATTTAGTAATCCCGGCATTGAGGCTGGCCGCCGGCCGTCCAGAGGGGAAAATCAGCACCAGCGATCTTATTGAGGAATTGACGGATTTATTTCAGCCGACGGAGAAGGACGCCGAGATCATTCCCGGGCGTAGAGACACCTATTTTTCGCAGAAGGTCCGCAATTTGATCTCGCACCGAGAGGGCGAAGATAGCTTCATAGCGAACGGGTACGCGGACCACTACTCGGAAGGTCACAAAAAGGGCGGCATTCAGATTACTGACAAAGGTCGGCAGTTGCTCAAATCCCTTGGGGGCTAACTGTATCGTGCCTTGTACCCAGGTTTGAACCAGCGCAATTCGGTAGCGCCGGGGGCATCCTTGTCCCAAACAAACCAAGCGTAGGCGGTTGTACCTGCCCCGGCTTGCTTCGCGCCCTTCATGTAGAACGTGATGCGCTCGCTGAACACCCACACGCGGGCCGGGGGTATGCGGGAGAAAATCGTGTTGGTGCGATTTACGCCTTCTAGGAAGGCGAGGCGCAACAGGAGAGCGAATTTGCTGCGGGCCAATTTTGTGCCGGTCGAGACGAAACCTTCTGCCGCATTGTAAGGGGGATTGGTGACTATGTTTGTCGCTCGCGATCGTGCCGAAAGAAAATCGATCCCGATTTCACCAAAGCCGCGATCGTAAAGGTCGCTGCTTCGCACTGTGCATCCCGTATCTTCCAGTACGCTGGACATAGCGCCATCGCCGCAAGCGCTTTCCCAAATGTCGCCGCTGAATTTCTCGTTGTCGATTAGTGCAAACGTCGCCCATTTGGGGGTCGGGAAAAAATCGGGGCCATCAAGATCGGCGCTACGCTTCATTGTTGGCTTGAAGCCGCCGTTGAGATTGTATGTTGCATCCGACATTCGACCGCTCCCGCTCTCAATACAATCTAGCGGGAGTGTCGGGTTAACGCGCGGTTAACGGGATGAGTCAAATCGACTCACCCCTTACCTCCTTTGATTACCGTGAACCGGCCTCGGAATTGTCCGTACTTGCGGCTGGACTAGATCGTATCGGAGCGGTCAAGATGCTGTGGGCTTTCCATTGTCGTGCCGTCCGGCAATTCGCCATCAAGCGCCGCTGCAATTAATTCGCTGATGCTCCAGATATGATCAGTAACGCCGAGCTTCATCGCGGGGGTGAACTTTAGGGCCTCATGCACGCGGCAAAAGTTGTACGATGCCGCATACAGTGCGATGGCCGCAACGTGATGCTCATATTTTTTGCTGAAACCATTGGTCAAGCGTGTGAACCGGCGCTGTTGCATCCGCAGCGACAAATTCTGCCGCTCGACATAGGACGTTGAGATATTCCGGCAGAAACCGGATACACGGCGCTATTCTACAGATACTACTTCACCGGGAGAGTAGCGGCGGGCCGCATCGGAGCCTACCGCTTCCGCCGCCGCAAATTCCTTTACGACAACGCTGTGGCAGCATGTGTTCCCAAATGCCGTTTCTATCGCGCCGGGATAGGCAATAAGCCCATCCGTTGAAATCTCGGGAATGCCCAACACCCGCTCGCGAACGTCTTTCGCGAACGCGGTGGCGGCTTCTGCCGTGCGCTTGTCGGTATAGTAGGAGATAATGGCCTTGGCCGAACCGGCCAGGGCGACAAAGGTGTATTGATCGCCAACGGTGGCGGGTCCGTTGGGCTTCACGGCCTTCCGTTTCTTCGCGACGTACTGCCAGATTTCATCAAACTCCAAGCGACCGACGTTCAAATCCCGCATGAGGCGGTTGTGAACTTTCGCGCAACCCAATCCGACGCGAGCGCCAAGTCGCATGATGGTATCGCGGTGAATGCCAGTTAAGCGTTCCGTTGCCCGGATGCTCACGCCCTCGCAGAGTGCGGAAATGACGGCGGCTTGCTGTTCAGCGGAGAGAGTGTTCACGGCCAAGACCCTCCGAATTGAAGGAATCGGCCCGACGCGCTATTTTCGGCTTTGCGATCATGGCTCGGGGCTCGATCCCGGGTTGTGGTTCCGGGGCCGGCGCTGTTGACGCAGCGCTGGTCCCAGCAATTCTCGGTTACCCCGCCGGGATTCGGACCCGGACCTCTCCGCATGTAAGAGCGAGCGTCCTACCGTTAGACCAAGGGGCAGTAAGCGAAGCCAATAGGGCTGTTCCTCCGGTCCCCGCGAAAAGATCAAGGGAACAGCCCAAATCCTCGCCCATCGCGGCTCGGCCAGCGCTCGCGTGGGCTCCTACCCTCCTGTCCATGGCGAAACTCCAGGTCCGTTCAGCGATGATAATGTCTACTAACGTCACTACCGTCAAGATGGTTGGCGGTAAAAAACGATAAAATAGGTCGGCGCTGTTGACTTCCACACGTTAGCGGCTAAGTTATTTGCAAACTAGGAGGGTTCGCACTATGGCTGAGCCAGCTACATCTGCACCGGGGCAGCGCGACCGGAGTCCCGCATACCCAATAATTCCACTGAATCAGGCCCTTGAGCGGCTGGCTCAGTTTGAAGCGCATTTCAAGCGCAGCGCCGCGCGTCCCGAAAAGGTTGGGGATGCTTGGAACATGAAAGCAAAAACCCATGCTGATCGGGTTGCGGCTGCGCTGCGATATTTTGGCCTTCTTGAGTATCAAGGGTCGGGTGCCGCGCGGTCCGTGGTCGTTTCTGATTTGGGACGAAACTATCTCCGCGCGCAGCAGGACGAGATCAAGCGGCAAATCATTGTCGATGCGGCGCGGCGCCCGAAACAGATTGCTATTAGTTGGAATCTTTGGGGACAAGATCGACCCGCCGATGCGGCATGTTTAGATGATCTCGTCCTGAAACGAGGATTTAGCGAGGCGGGAGCACGAGATTTCCTTAAGGTCTATGATTCCACTATCGCCTTTGCAAACCCTCCTGCTGATGATAAAGTGTTGCAAAATCAGGTTACGCCGGACGAGGGTGAGGAAGTTGTTGACGAACCGCCTGAAAGTCCGGCCACAAAGAATCGGATAAAGGTCATGGAAGGCGAACGCGTTGCGTTTACGGAAGAAAGCGGCCCCGGTCAGTATCTCAAGCTGATCGCCAGCGGTGAGTTTGACGATACAATGCTTGAAGCGCTGGAGGACTTTGTGAAGCGTCAACGGAAGCGATTGCAGAGTTGGTATTCGCTCGTCTTTGCAGGTGACCAAGCCGAACACAATGTGGAGCATTTTGTATCTGCAATGAAATCGGCATGGGACGCTGCTGGCTTTCCCAAAGGGTGCGAAGCATACCGCAATCAGAGCGATTCCGGCGTGCAAACTATCCTTTTGAATCCTGAAGCGTCCGCTATTGCGTTCCGGTTGCCAGCCTACAAGCCCATGCTCTCGTCCACTCTCCCGCCGTTTGATATAGAGAACGTGCCGGGACTGAAGCCGATGGGCGTTTTCAGGTAACCGCGATGGCGATCCGGTTTGCAATTTGCGCGCTCTGCACTGCTGCGGTGTTTAGCGAGGCAGATGCTGCTTCCCAACAGAAACCCATAACCGCACTTGTTCTTGGTACGGGCTTTCAGAGTTGCGCGAACTGGTTATCTACCCCCGAGTACGAGCGGGACGGCAACGAGTGGATTCTCGGTTATTGGAGCGCCGTAAATCTTCTCAACGAGAATCATGGTGTTGGAAGAAACACGGAAGGTCCCGGGATCATCGGTGAGGTCCGAAAAGTTTGCGTTGCCGAGCCATCCACACGGCTGAGCGACGCCGTAGCGCGTGTATATAGAAATCTCGCGAAGGCTGGAAAGTAAATTAGTACACCCGCACTTTCAAACTAGGACACTGAGGGGTGAATTAGGACAGTACCGATCAAGAGTACAGGACGAATTTGCCCCTCAGTGTCCTAATTCGGCGGAGCGGGTGTTTTAAGTTGCTTCTCCAGAGATTTCGCATTCATCCGGTAGCGACGGACAATAGCCTCTAGCTCGCGTTCATTGGCCGCGCTCGGCTTCCGTTTCAGACGAATGTGCAAATCGCGCAAATGGCCTTCGATGCTGGCAACGCAACTCACGGATTGCAGCCAATCAAAGAAGGCTTTTTCGTCGCCCTCCGACCAAAAGGTCGGCCCCTTTAGGATCAGATATTCGCTCAGACGACGAATCCGGGCGTCAGCCCTTCGCCGGCGGCGACGGTGATTCGGCCGGTGGCGAAGCCGGCGGCGTGGCGGAGGAGGGCGCAGCAGGCGAAGGCCCTGTTCCTGTAGCGCCTCCTGATGGAGCGGGAGTGGTTTGCGAGGCGGGAGCGGTTTGCGACGCGGGAGCGGAAGCCGGTTGCGGTGCCGACGCGCCCTCGGGCGCGGGCGCAACCGCAGCCGCCGGCGTCACGACCGCCGCCGCGGGAGGAACCGATTGTGTTGCGTCGTCCGGATTTTCGCTCCAGCCGCCGCCGAGCGCGAGGTACAGGTTGACGACAGCCTGGTAGCGCTGGAGCTTGACCAGCTGCAGCTGGTTCTGCGCCGTAAACAGCGTCTGCTGCGCCTGGAGCACGGACAGGAGGTCGGCAATACCCTCGCGGTACTGAAGTTCGGAAATGCGGAAGGCGTTGGCGGACGCGGTCACTTCCTTTTGCAGCGCATCGGCTTCGGCGGTGAAATTCGCGACTTGGTTCAGCGATGTCTCGACACCGGAAAACGCCGAGATCACTGTCTTGCGATAGGTCGAGATCAGGCCGAGCTGTTCTGCCTTCGCGAGATCGCTCTCGCCGATCAGCTTGCCACCGTCGAAAATGGTCTGCACCGCGCTCGCACCGATGCTCCATTCGAAGCTCGAGGCATTGAGCAGGGTGCTGATCGCGGTGCTGCCAAATCCGCCATCGCCGGTCAGATTGATCTGCGGAAAGAACGCGGCGCGCGCTGCGTCGACACTGGCGTGCTGACTCGCAAGGTTGGCCTCGGCCTGCGCGATGTCGGGTCGCCGTGCGATCAGTTCGGATGGCAGCCCGGGCGTAACGCCGGGGATATTCACCGCATCAAGAGTGGTCCCCGCGACGTTGAATCCTTCCGGCGGGCGCCCGAGCAGGACTGCGAGCGCATTGATCGCCTCGACCTCCTGTTCACGCAACGGCGGAAGCGCTGCTTCCTGCCCGTACACGGTCGCTTCCTGCTGTGACAGGTCGAGTTGCGAAGAGACGCCGTTCGTGACCTTCGCCCTGGTGATGGTCAGGATTCTGTTCGCGGCATCGATGTTCTGCTGGATGATGCTTTCCTCCTGGCGCAGCGCCAGGATGGAGAAATAGGTATCCGCGACGCTCGCCGTTGTCGTCAGCGCCACTTCCTGTTGCGCAAAGCGCGACGACTTCAACGCTTCCTGCGCAACGCGGAGATTGTCGCGCGCGAGGCCCCAAATATCCGCGTAATAGGTGCCGTTAAGTGTCAATCCGAACTGATTGTTGATGGTGGCCGGAAATGATTCGTTTCTGAACACGCCGGGGCTTATTTCGACCAGCGAATTACCGCCCGGAGACCGGCTTCGCGTAGCGGTCGCGTCCCCAGTGAAGGTGGGAAAGAGTGCCGAGCGCGCAATATCGCGATTGGCTTCCGCCTGCAGCACGTCGGCCATGGCCACGGCGATGTCGAAATTGTTCGTTTGCGCGTTGGTAACGAGTCCGCTGAGTTCGGTGCTGTGGAAATTGTTCCACCAATCCGGATTCGGCCAGATCGAAGCGCCCGGGGTGAGTGGACCGGTGAAGGAGGACGGCACGTCCTGGGGTTTCAGCGCCTGCGGGACCGGAGTCGAACAGGCCGCGACGGTGCAGGCGGCGGCCGCCATCGCGGCGAAACGGACAAATCCATTCATCAACCGAAGACCCGCTCTTTTGGGAGAATCCCAGCCTCACACTTCATAATCGCTCAAAACCCGAAAACAAGACAACCGGAGCGACCCCCGCCATTCCTTTTGGGGATAGCTCTGCGACGACGCGTGAATGGCTCCGCAATAGCGGCTTTCCGGAGAGGACCGTATCCCGGACATTGCGCAGTTTTCAGGAATCGCATCGCCGCTTCGAGACACGGTATCCGTCCCGGCGCTTACACCTTACCTTCGCACTCCCGGGAAAAAGGCGGCCGGGCATGCCAATCCGGTTCGGGGCCCGGTTGGCAGCCCGGCCGTCTGCGCGGCCACACCCTGTTTGGAGCGCCGACGAAGGTGCGATCGCGACAGCACAGGAAGCGCTCTCATGCAGCGCCTCCAATATCGGGAGGAAGGGAACGCACGACGGGAAGAACATAAGCGGCGTGGAAATTCACGCTCCGTCGCCCAACTCGCCTGCAGCAACACCATACTGCCTCTTGCGCCGCTTTGCCGGCTAATGACATAGCCGCCGCGGGCGTCGGCGCAACAACGGAATTGTATCAAACTGTCGCGATCCTTCGGGAGGCTCCGGACGACTTGAGCGCCGCGGTTCTTGCCCGGCCCGCCAAACAAAGATCCGGCGCAGAGGGTGCAGAGGATTCACGGAGGATGCAGAGAGTATGGGCGCGCTGCACGCGCCGAAGTCGCGCTCCCCGACGACTGCGCAACCACTGCGTACTCCGCGCCAAGCCTTCGTTTCCGTCAGCCGGCAGTGGGGGAACTTTCGGCTTGCGAATCTGTACTTATTCGCCGTGGCGGACGACGCGGAATCTGGACAGCTGATCAAGCGCGAGTTGAAAATCCGGCTGGATTTCCGCCGCTTTCTTGTAGTCTTCGTAAGCCGCACGAATGTTGCCGAGTGCTTCGTCGGCGATGGCGCGATCGTAATAGGCGATTTGTGGGCGGTTGGTGCCGAGCGTCAATCCTTTGCTGATATCCGAAACCGCATCGTCATAGCGCCGCAGCGCAATCATTGCGGCTCCGCGATCGACGTAGCCTTCGCCAAGCGATGCATCCATCGCGAGGCCGCGGTCGTAATCGGCGAGAGCGCCCTCCGCATCATCCTTGCGTGAGCGCAGGATGCCGCGGTTGACGAACGTCGCCGCGCGATCCCTCACCGAGAGAGTTTCCTGCTCGAGGGCGAATGAGCAAGTGGCAATTCCGTCCGTTGTGTTCCCGCCATATTCCGCGAATTCGAAGCAGCTATGCGCGACGCCGTTGCCGAGCACCGTCACGGCTGCAGGCGCCGAGCCGGCTCCCGCGACTGCCAGCCCCGCGAGCAGGGCCAGTGGCAATGCACGAAATCTCATGACGCGCGTGCTCCATCCGAAGTTCAACGGGATTGTCGCATTGCAAAGGCGCATTCGTCCAACGGCCTACGGATGATGGTTAAAGGATCCCGCTGTGCCATAAGATATTGAATTTCCTGTAATTTTCGACAGCCACGGCGCAGGCTGACCGCAGGGAAGCATCAATTCACCGTGAAATTGGGCACGCGATCGGATGGAAGCGATGCCGACTCCCGATGCGGTTCAACCGCGTTTCCGAGGGGACGAACGCGCGATGGGGCCAAGGGGCGAAATCCGACCGAGCGCCTGACGACTCTGCGTTCACTCCACAGCTATGCCGGACGTCGCGCTTGCCATGGCGTGGCGGGCGTTTGATATCTGGCGGATTCCAACAGGTGTTCGCCCCGTGACATTGCATTCCTTGCCCGAAGGGTTTCTCGCCCGCTCGCTCGATCGCATCGAACCGGCCCAGACCATCGCCGCCAATCAGCGCGCGCGCGATCTGAAAGCCAAAGGGCGCGACGTGATCGCGCTCGGCGCAGGCGAGCCCGATTTCGACACGCCGGACAACATCAAGGATGCGGCTATCGCCGCGATCCGGCGCGGCGAAACAAAATACACGGCGGTCGAAGGCATTCCGGAGCTCAGGCGCGCGATCGCCGCAAAATTCAAACGCGAAAACAGCTTGGATTATGCGCCCGAGGAATGTTTCGCCGCGCCCGGCGGCAAGAGCGTCATTTTTCACGCCTTGTTGGCGTCGCTCAATCCGGGCGACGAGGTGATCATCCCGGCACCTTATTGGGTCAGCTATCCCGATATCGTGCGCTTTGCCGGCGCGAAAGACGTGATCGTCGAAACCGCGATGGAGAACGGCTTCCGGCTTGACGCTGCCCAGCTCGAGAAGGCGATCACGCGGAAAACCAAATGGCTGATCTTCAACCAGCCCTGCAATCCTTCCGGCGCCTGCTATACCCGCGATCAGCTTCGCGCGCTTACCGACGTGCTTCTGAAGCACCCGCAGGTGTGGGTGCTCGCCGACGACATGTACGAACACCTGACGTATGACGATTTCCGCTTTGCCACGGTTGCGGAAGTGGAACCGAGGCTGCGCGAACGCACGCTCACCATGAACGGAGTCTCCAAAGCCTACGCCATGACCGGCTGGCGCATCGGCTACTGCGGCGGCCCGCTGCCCCTGATCAGGGCGATGTCGAAGCTGCAGTCGCAGACGGTTTCCAATCCCGCCTCCATTTCCCAATGGGCAAGCGTCGAGGCGTTGAACGGGCCGCAGGATTTCATTCACAAATTCCGCCGCGCTTTCCAGGAGCGGCGCGATCTCGTCGTTTCCATGCTCAACCAGGCGACCGGAGTCGAATGTTCGCGTCCCGAAGGCGCGTTCTACGTCTTCGCCCGCATCCGACGGCTGATTGGTCGTACAGCGCAGAATGGACGGCGCATCGATACCGACCAGGATTTCACCGACGCATTGCTCGACGCCGAAGGAGTCGCGCTGGTGCACGGCGCGGCCTTCGGCCTGTCGCCGTTCTTCCGGGTGTCATACGCGTCCTCCATGGAGGATCTCGAAGAGGCCTGCCGGCGCATCCAGCGCTTCTGCGCCGGGTTGCATTAGGTCGATCGTTCCTGCCCACCTTTGACTATTGGCCGTGAGCATGATACGTAGTCCGTATCACCGTACCACAACTGTGAAGTTATGATCCGCTCATTTGCTGAAAGAGAAGCCGAGCGGATTTGGCAGGGAGTTCGAAGCCGCAAAATACCTCGCGACATTCAGGAACGGGCATTGCGCAAATTTCGCCAACTTGACGCTTCCCGGACGTTAGAGGACTTACGCAACCCGTCTGGAAACCGCCTGGAGATGTTGAAGGGCGCACGCACGGGACAGATGAGCATCCGGATCAATGACCAATGGCGGATATGCTTTCGGTGGCGAGGCGGGGATGCGTACGATGTGGAGATTGCGGATTATCATTGAAATGGAGGTGCCATGACGTTGCTCCGAAATCCCCATCCCGGCGAAATCCTCAAGAATGAGTTCCTGAATGAAATGGGAATGAGTCAGAATCGCCTTGCCGAGGCCATCGGCGTTCCCGCGAATAGGATTCACGCAATCGTCGGTGGAACGCGAGGGATCACGGCGGACACGGACCTGCGTCTGTGCAAGTTTCTCGGTTTGTCGGAGGGCTATTTTCTCCGCTTGCAGAACGCGTTCGATACGCTCGAAGCCAAACGGCGCGTCATGAAGGACCTCGCGCGAATCAGGCCCTACAAATCCGAGGCTGCCTAACGGCTGGGCCGACGGCGGCGGCCCGGTGCATAGCTGCAGTCGATCGGCCCAAATCGACCTCACCCTTCGACAGGGCACTGTTACAGTTTGAAATTTCACGAACACGATGGGCCTAAGTAGCAGGCGATCCAAACCCACGCGAAGCCCAGCACCATGATCACCGCGACGGTAGCGACGGCGACGAAAAGCGCCTTCGGCGATCTCGATGGCGCGGTTCGCGTTCATAGGCTTCGACCAGCCGGACCATGTCGTCCATTTCCCAGAGGCGGCTTTCGATCCCGGCGGCCATCGCGGGCGATCCACCTGACGTGGACGGCGTTGCCGATGACATCGGCGGGGCGTTTCTGACCCTGTGGGCCTTTAGGCATTGGTCCCCTCCTTCGCTGTGTGTCGGCACCAGTCAGGAAGCGCCACACGATTGCAAGCACGACCAGTACCAACGCGCAGGCGGGACATCCTTCCGCCTCTTGCGCGCGGTTCAGCAGCCAATCGGGAACGGACTTCTGGCCTTGGGGTCCCTTGGGCATGGGGTATTATCTTCGGTGAATCCGAGGGGGACAAGCCATGAGAAAGCCGCTGCATAAGCTGGCGATTGCGCTGTGGATCGCGGCCGTCGGAATGTTGGGCGTAGAAGCGGTTAGCCTGTTTGGAATGGAGCGAACGTATCCGCACGGGATATTCCGGACGGCAATGATGATGTGGGACTTGTTCCGAAGCGGCATCTTTTCAGCCAGCGCATTGATTGCATTCGGTACGATGGTCGAGCTTCTAGACCAGATAAGGTGGAACACATTGCCGCCAGAGGCTAGGAAGCGACGAACACGAGTGTGGACCTATCTGCGCCGCTGGCCGCACTCAATGGGTGACTAAATTCGAACTGTAAGAGTGCCTTCGACAGGTTCCCGTATTGTTGGTGAGATTCACACGCAAATAGCCTTGAGCCTCTCGCGGGCTAGTACCCGCTTTTCATAGATCGTGAGTCGTGATTCAAGATCGGGATGATTCCCGAAGCAAGAGAAGTGCGACTGAGACGGGGCGATCGCAAGGAGCTGGAAGCTCGTTGCCGTTCG
>Ga0209579_10001670_pt1 | contig 17928 bp, 8 predicted proteins | sample Coa_R1_2_FD_187152 | JGI IMG/M metagenome (GOLD analysis project Ga0209579, IMG submission 187152) | Surface soil microbial communities from Centralia Pennsylvania, which are recovering from an underground coalmine fire - Coalmine... | ecosystem: Environmental > Terrestrial > Soil > Unclassified... | reverse complement strand
GGTTCGATCGCCGTCCACTGCCGATCGTCGAGCCAGAATTCCCCCGCCATGATCCAAGCTCCCGAAGTTTCCAGCTTGAATCACGCCTCCTTCCTTGCGTCAATCGTCTGATTGGGTTTCGACCCTAGTCGACCTGTGGCTTAATGACGCCGTCCTCAGTCACGCGGTATTCCTTCCTACGACGCCAGGAGACTGGCTGGACTCACCGATCGGAGCGAGGATCAACAGGACGAAGGCGAGTTTTCCCGGGTTTGTAAGGGACCTCGTCGGTACCAGATGGTTCAACGCGAACCTAAGAGGGTCCACTGCCAATCCAACGCCATGGAGTGTGTTCCTCCGCAGGACGTTCGGCGCAAGCGAGACAGCCAACGGCTTCATCCTCCGAGCGTCGAAGCTTCAAGTCATCGCGAACGGTATCCAATGGTGCCGCTGCGATACGTGCACGACTGCGCAGCCCTTTAATCTACTGGCCGGAGATCACTGCCGGGTGCGGCTTGGTCAGCGGGAGTGTGGTCAGACCACACGCCCGCTTGACCCGTCCACTGACCCTGTATTCCGCTCGAGGAAGGGGCACTTCCGCCGGCACACCGAGCGGCTCGCGTCTGAGCCCGGTTACGCACCGCACCCATACGTCGCGGCCGAGCATTCTGCTGCGCTCGGCGACGGCGGGCACAGCGCAGCGGTCGCTCGGACCGAGTGGCACGAACTCCGCTTTCAGGATCTCGACGTCGAGGGACCCGAGGGCCGCAGGGATGGCCCGATAGACGTGCTCTCATGCACGACCACGATGGAAGTTGGCATCGACATCGGCAGCCTCACCGCCGTCGCGCTTAGGAACGTCCCGCCCGGGCGCGCTAACTACCAGCAGCGTGCAGGCCGTGCCGGCCGCCGGGGCTCCGCGCTGTCAACGGTCGTTACGTACTGCGGCGCAGACAGTCACGACCAAGAGTTTTACGCAAGCCCGGAGGCGATGGTAAGCGGACCGGTTCCCGCCCCGACGCTAAACCTCGACAACATCGAGATTGTCCGTCGTCACTGCTTCGCGCTCGTGATGAGCATGTTCCAGATGGACGTCATAGCGGACCCGCACGACAGCAGCATTAGCGCAAACGTGTTTGAGAGCCTCGGGATGCTCCGCGACTTCCGCAGCGGCGAGGCGTCCAACTTCTCTTACGGTGGGCTGGAACGGTGGCTCGGGGAGAATGCGACATCGGTCCGAAGTGCCTTGGCTGCGATCGTCCCGAGCGCCGTGGCCGCGGCTGACCCTCGCTTCGTTGACACGATCCCGGCGCGGTTACTCGCGGCGCTTCGCGAGGTCGGCGCTGGGCCGGTAGAGGGTGCAGAGATGAAACTCGCGCTTTCACCCGCGGTGAACGACCTGATCGCTGAAGGAGGCGGCGAGGAGGCGGCGAGCGCGAGAAGCGGGCTGATGATGGACTGGGCCGACGCTATCGACTTCGACGCGGTCGGTGGCCCTGCCACCACACCCGATGGGCCTGGCACCGATGACCCAGCCCCGGCCGACGGGACTCCGGGGGGTGGGCTCGACCCAGAAAAGCTGCTCGACCGGCTATTCGATCGAGGCGTGCTTCCTCGCTATGCGTTCCCGACCGACGTCGTGACCTTCCGCGTCTTCGACAAGAGTGCGAGCACTGAACGGAAGGCGGTCCTCAAATACTCGCCTCAGCTCGGTTTGAACCAGGCGCTGTCGAGCTACGCGCCTGGCCGCGAGGTTTGGGTCAACGGCGAGCGCCACTACTCCTTCGCTATCTGGACCCCCTTCAACCGCCGCGAATGTTGGCAAGCGTGGTTCGGCATGAAGGTGTATTTTGAGTGCGATCGGTGCGGGTACGCGCGAGTTGAACAACGGGGCGAAGAGCACTACGTCGGCCAAGTGCTGAACTGTCCGGCCTGCGGTACGGCGGGCTCCCTCGGTGTTGGGACTCGCTGGCTCCGGCCGCCGGGTTTTGCACACCCTGTCGACATCGACGCAGAACTCCCACTTGAGGACAGTCCTACACCGACGCGGCCTACGCATGCCAAACTCAGTGCGCCGTTTACGGACAGCGGGCCGCCTGGTCAGAGCCAACAGGCAGCAAATGGCGCTGGATATGAGGTATGGACCGCGAAACAGCGACTTGTCCTAACCAACACCGGCTCTCAAGATCGAATGAAGCCCGGTTTCCTTTACTGTCCGAAGTGTGGGCGCGCGGAACCAAACGGGTGGAACGGCGGCAAATTCCAACAGGGTGGCCACCCAAGGCCGAATCCAAACCACCACCCGCACGGCGCGAGTTGCAACGGCACGCCGACTGTTATCGTGCTCGGGAACGAGTTTGAGACGGATATCGCGCTGTTCCGATTCCACTTCGGTGGCGCAGTGACCATTGCGCCGGGCTCAACCGTCGCCAAGATCGTCCTCACAACAGTGGCGGAGGCGTTGGCGTCCGCAGCAGCGAAAATCCTCGATATCGAAGAGTCTGATATAGGCGCCGAGTTCCGCGTCGCGATGACGAGCGGCGGACGCACAGGCCGGGCGGTCGAGATTTATCTTTATGATCTGACGCCTGGCGGTGCCGGGTTCGTGCGGGCGGCCGTGGAGAACCCTCACCTTCTGTTCGACACCGCGCTGAAGCGCCTGGAGTCCTGCGATTGCACGCATTCCTGCTACGAATGCCTTCGGAGCTACAAGAACAAGTGGGACCACTCGTACCTCGACCGCAAACTAGGCGCCGCGTTTATCCGGCACGTGGTGCGGGGCGAGCAGCCGACGATCGACGACGACGACGAGGAGCGCCTCCTCTCCGCGCTGGGCGTCGATCTGGAAGAGGCAGGATATGAAGTCGCCCCCGTCGACGGCGGCCTCCAACTCCCTAGCCTCGCAGATCGAGTCATCGTGCTCGGACACCCGATGATGCAGGGCGAGGCCGGTTCTATGCGCGGACGAGCGCTCGTTGAGTCGTCCGAGCAGCACGTCGTGGTCGACCAACTCCTCGTCGATCGAGCGCTACCCGCAGCCGCGAAGGCCGCGACGGGCGCGCTGGTGGCTGAGCGCACGGGCTTCTCACTGCCGTCATTCCTCGCCGAAGCAGATGGTGGGTGCCCCGTGTACGATCCCGCGACCCTTGGCCTAACGTCTACTCCGACACCACTCGCAAATGTGGCGGTCCCCGGTGCACCCGAAGGGGCCTTTGTCGTCAAACTCTCCCGTCCAACGCTTGAACGGATGGGCAAGGGTGAGTTCCGGGTCGATGCCTGGGTTGTGTTCGCTCCAACGGCCTCTGCGGATTTTGCGCAAGGAAAGGACAGGACCCCGCGTCTGCTGGTTAGCAGGGAGGGAGCGTTTAACGCGACGAACGAACGCTGGACCTTCGGGCTCCCGTCTGTGCGCGGTGATAAGGCCCACATTTTGTATTTCTCCTACGTCGCGCCTCGGTCGGAGGCGCCACGCGTCGAAGAGGTGACAGTGGTCGGCCGAGCTTTCGGAGTCTTCGTGGGCGGTCAGTTCGAACCCGTCGGAGGCACGTGATGGCGCGGATGTACCCTGACGTGCCGCCAGGCGATCTCGAGCACACCTCCGAGGAGCCCATCTACGTCGCGCTGCGTGATCAACTCGGTGGCGACTACACGGTCCTTCACTCGTACCCCTGGCTGCGGCCTTGGCGCGGAGATGCGCTCCTTGAGGGCGAGGCCGACTTCATCCTGGTCCACCCTAAGCATGGGATCTTGGTTTTAGAGGTGAAGGGCGGGGAGACGATCCGGCACGACGGGCGAAAGTGGTTTCGCGACACGTCTACAGGCCCGAAAGAGTTCCAGGACCCATTTGTCCAGGCGCGGAGAAACATGCACGCGTTGCTTGATATTGTCAGGGAGCGCTCTGGCAAACGGCTCGCCAAGGAGGACATTGTTCACGGGTACGCGGTTGCCTTCCCTCACCTCGACTATGAGGGCTCGCCACCTCCCCACGCCGACAAGGCGATCATCATCTCGCGGAAACACATACCCATGATGGCGCAGGCGATCGATGCCGCGTACAAGGCGTGGACCGACCCAGAAAGGGCAATGAAGCCTCTCGGGCATGAGCAGTACCACCTGCTCTTGAACGACTGCTTGATGCCGAAATTCCGTGTGTTCCGACCTGTAGGGCCTGACATCTCGAAGGTCGCCGAGCGCCTCCTCGAGCTGACTGAGACACAGGCGCAGGTGTTCGAGGGGCTGTACCTCAATGACCGCGTCCTAGTCGAGGGCGTCGCCGGGTCGGGAAAGACGCTCCTCGCCCTCCATCGGGCGTTAGCATTCGCCCGTGAGGGCAAGCGGACGCTATTCGTCTGTTACAACAGGGAACTGGCGGCGTGGCTGCGCGCACACGTCGAGGAGGATCCGGCGACTGCGGAGTTCCGTAGCCTATTAACAGTTAGGCACTTCCACGCGCTCGCCGCCGAACTCGCGAAGGACGCCGGGATCGAGTTTCGCCCGCAAGCGGGAGGGGAACTGACGGACTCATTTTGGAACGACGAGGTCCCTGACCTTATAGAGCAGGCCATCCTCAACTTAGGTGGCGAGGTACAGTTCGACGCCATTGTCGTGGATGAGGCGCAGGATTTCTGCCTCGATTGGTGGTATGCACTGACCAACTCCATCTCATCGAACCCGGACGGGCCACTATACGCGTTCCTGGATCCGAACCAGTCCCTCCGCGGCCAGGTCCAGTGGCCAGACGTCGCATTTGGCGCGCGTTTCAAGCTCACCATCAACTGCCGAAACACACAGCGGATCGCAGCCGCAAGCGCCTCCGTCCTTTCGATAACACCACACACCTTCAAGCGAGCGCCGGTTGGCGGCGGACTGCGGGTTCTCCGCGCTGGCTCGGACCGACAGCAAAAGGGCCTCGTCCTCCAAGAACTGAGATCGCTACTGCGTCGAGAGGGCCTGACACCCCGGCAGATCGCCGTTATCGGGCCTGCCGCTAAGGACAAGGGCAGCCTCACCGACGTGAGTGATGTCGACGGTGTGCCCATTGTGACGTCCACGCTCACGTGGCGGGCAGGCGGCGGCGTGCTCGTCACGACGGCAAGATCGTTTAAGGGCCTCGAGGCCGAGGTGGTCGTCCTCTACGACCTCGGCGGGTTTAGCCCGCTTTTTAAACGCGAGGATCTCTACGTGTCATGCACACGAGCGAAGGCCCTGCTTGTTGCGATCGTACATGGTGAGCAGTGCAAAGAGGTGATTGCCGTTGCCCAGGCAGCATCGGAGGCGGAGCGGTGACGCTCGAGACCCTCACGCGTGTCCAACTTGCTAGCGAGTCCGGGTATACGGACGTAGAGGGTAACCCCAGCGAGCACGCGATCGCGCAGTTCATGCGCGACGCCTTGGGTCGCTGGGGCCTATGTCCGAAGAGGGCGCTTCTCAAGCAGGTCAGAGAGCAACTCCGGGCCGGTGACGTCGCAACAGATACCGTTCCCTGGGTGCTGGAGCGGCTCGTCGCGCTCGGCGAGTGCGCGGAGGTCTCTATCGGTCACGAGGTCTACGTCGCGCCAGCCGAGCCTCGCTGGGTGGCCTCCGGTGGAGGACTCGCAGTGCTACTCGGCTCGGTCGTTCCGCCCGCCGAAACGCCGCGTTTGGCAACACTGGATCACGGCGATATCGCGGTCCGAGTTCACGTGGAAAGCGAAGACCTGGCCGCGGCGCTTGAGGCGCATGGCGCTCGGCAGGTTTCGCTGGTTGAGTGGCTGCACCCGATCGGTTTTCTTCGGCACGCTGCGCGGCGCACTGGCGACGCGGTCCGGGGTGATCAACTCACGCTTGCGGCGTTCTGGGAGCGCTTGGTTGACGCAGTCAACTCGGAGGGCCTCCAACTCGAACCTGGCACGGAGATCCGTGCGGTGGTGGGCGAGCCGGGTGACTTCTTTGGGCGACACACCGCCGCAACACTTGAAGGACGTTGGCAGAAAGACCTCCCCGACGGCGTGTGGTGTGCGTACCGCAGGGGCTATGGTGAAGGCCACTGGCTCCCGGTACTGGTCTCTGTGGACGCCGGGGAGCGACGGGCCTTCGACCTGTTCGACGACGACGAATGGCGGTGGGCGCTAATTGCGCGCTCGCGTGCCGTTGGCCCCGAGGAGGTAGTTCGGCGTTTGGGTGAAGAGGTCCAAGTAACCTGGCCTCTTCCCGTTCAACTTCGGGCCACATTGGACATCGTTGGAGTACCTTGCGGGCGTTGGCGGTGGCGTGTCGCTTCTGACGCACCGGACCTGTGGGCCTTGCTCAGGTAGGGGCGCGTCTCGCACGGATCGCCGAAACGAGCTGCTCACGCGGCCGCAGTCCACCAACCGCCGCCTCACAACCGCGGAGCCACGCCTCGCGTTGCTGCCAGTAGACTTCGCTCATCGCCGCGACATCGATAGCAGCGTCGCGGAGGCTCTCAGCGCGCGTGATCTGCGCTCGGTTCCCGCGCTCCTGCGCGTCGACCAGCGCCTCCTCTCCGCGCTTCACTTCCCGCCTCGCCAATTCCAGCGCATCGCGCGCTTCCTCAGTAACGACGCGGAGTCTCGCTCGCAGTTCGATCCCGAAACTTGGTTGCACCGAACACCACACAACTCCTCCTTTTTGCTCAACAGCGCGTAGGCGATCTAGCTCGGGTTTAATAGTTGAGTCGGCCTGGGCGATAGTCGTCGCGCGGGGGAGGTGGTCGCGCGAATGCGCCATCGGGTTCATCAGTGCCGCGATCCCCTGCTGAGAGACGTCCCCCCATTCGTGCTGCGCCATCGATCTCGCGCGGAGGTTCATCGTCGTAGGCAACGCGGCGCGTAGCCACCGAGCATCGGCCTCGAGTGCACAACTCGCAGCGTGTGAGAATGGGGCCATCAACTCGATCAATTGCTCGTTCGGAGACCGCGTCACCGCCGCAGCAACGGCGCGCTTGGTCTCCTCGAGCGTCCGCCGATGGGCTAGAGCGTCCGCTGGGTCCAGCACGGTCACCCTAAGCAGGAACCACCCCGGTTCCGCGTGTTTCCAAAGATCGTGATCATCAAAGTATATCACATCCAATGCCTGCAGCACCGCCTGTTCGTAAACCCAGCCGTCGATGATCTCGTCGTGAAGTTGATCACCGAAATTCGCGAATCTGAGTTGCCTACGGACTCGGAGATTCTCAAGCATCATTGTCACGTCGCGACGGGGAGGACTCCCAATGTCTCCCCGGCGGGTAATGAACGCGTGCGCGTGACTCGGGCTTCGTTCGTGCGACGGATCCGCGCCAAACGTGAAAACCACCCGGGCGATGACCGGCCTGTGCCCATAGATTCCTAGCTCGCCAAAACGGTACCAGAGCGTCCGGAACCTCCTGTTCGTTTCAGGGTCAGTGTTCCAACGGATGTAATACTCGCCCGCCTTTGCGAGAAGCCGAAGCATGGGCTCGATCGCCCGATCCCAGGCCTTCGGTCCGAGGGACGAGTGTTCTGGGATGTCGCCAATCACGGGGGCAACCGGCGGCAACAAATCCAGGCGCTCACGCAATGCGGCTGCCCAGCGGACGTTCCACGGCAGATGTGGACGTAAAGCGGAACTGAGTTCTTGGCCGGCGTCCTCCGCCGCCATCGACGCCGTGCGCTCCTCCAGCGCGCGCCAACTCACATTGTTGGTGTGTAGCGCCGCGTCTTCAATCGCTTGCGCGACCTCCCCGAGGTGCGTGCCGTCAAGGTTCACGCTGCGCTCGAAGGCACCGAAACGTTGGAGCACCGTGACCACTTTCTCATCTACCAGACCGCGCTGCGTGACTGTGTAGACGTCGATCGTTTGCGCGGCCCCCTCATTCGAGAACGCGGCGACATTGCCGATTCGATCGAGGCGCCCAATCCATTGCTCGACCTCTTCCGGCCTCCAAGGGACACTGTAGAGCACCAGCACGCGCGCGCACTGCAGGTTGAGCCCGACCTGTGCAGCCTCGGGTGCGAACAAAACCTGCGCTTCACCGCGTTGGAAGGCCTCCAGGTTTTCGCTCGTCTCATTCCCAAACCCGCCCAGGTCCTCGACAGCGTCAGTTTCCATGCCCTGGCGCACGCGCGCAGCGACGAGAGAAACGCGTGCGCCAATGGGACCGATCTCGGGCAGCCGCGCCCGGACCAAGTCGAACAGATAGTCGACGGTCAGGTTGTCTTGCGCCGCAACGAGGACGCGTTCTTCAGGCGCATCCGTCCAGATCGCCGCGAGCAGGTCGACGAGCGCATCGGCACGCGAGTCTCCATTGCTCTTGTGAACGAGCGGCTTCACCAGTTCGAGCAGCCCGTCACGGTCGTGCCCTCTGCGACGAAAGAAATCGACGCGCTGCTCTAGAGACGGCGGGCTGAGGATGACGCGCTTCGCGAGCAGCACGGGATCGAACCGAGCACTGAGGTCGTCGAGGTGACTGAAGTATTTCCACATAAGTGCCTGGCGGTCGACCTCCGAACCGAGCGGCTCCACAACGACTGGATGATGCAGCCGGCGAGGAAGCACGCCGCTGTAATCAACGCGTCGAGTGCGGATCACCCGGCGATATGCGCAGAACGCCATCGCGGTTTCTCTCAGCGACTCTTGCTCCGCACTAGATGCCGCAGCGCGATCTCGCGCCAGGATCACGTCGACGACCCGCCGCGCAGCCCACTCGGGCCACTTCGAGAGATCGTCACCGACCGCAAGGTCACTCGCGTTGTCAGCGACTTCCCAGCGCGCGCACGCTGTGCGCTCAGGCTCCAAAAGTGCGAAGAGTTGCGCGTGACGCTCTGGGCGCTCGAACGATGGGGTCGCGGTCAGGACGAGCACGTGCTCGAACTTGTCAGCTACGCGGACGATACGATCCTGAAGGTCCGCACGAAGTCGATGCAACTCGTCGACGATAAGGAACTGGTAGCGCGTGGGATCGATTTCCGTGAGTGCAAGCTTTGGCGCCCCAGCGGCGTCCCTCTGCCGAAGTAGGTCCTCCCACGCGAGCCTGACGTACTGTCCGTCTCCGGCCGTATCCGTTTCGTAAGGCGCCGTGTGCGCGCGAGTCATCAACTCGTCGCGCCACTGTGGCACCAGTCTGTCGGGGACGATAACGAGGGCTTGCAGGTCCCGGCGCTGCCGGCGCAGGGCATTCAATATCATCAGCGCCTGCACCGTCTTGCCCAGTCCTACCTCGTCGGCAAGGAGGTATCGGACACGGACATCTGTCAGCACCCGGAGCACGTTCGCCACTTGGTGCGTATAGACTGAGCCTGCTACTCCCAAGGCAGGTGCGAGGGGCGTGCGCGCCTCCTCTGCCAGTCGACGGAGGGCCTGCAGGTGCAGACAAAGATCGACGTAGGGATTCCGGGTCATGCGCCGCCCCACCGCGATTCACGTGCCTTGAGCGCGAGGTAGCGCGTTGCCCGCGCGACGGAGCGTTCGACCAGAAGAGTATCGAGGGCCGCTCGCCAATCGGTCGTTAGCACCAGTTCCGGTGCCGCCCAGAGCGCGTAGCTGGCCTTGAGCGCATCGCGCGACGGAACCGCGCCAGCGAAAGACCTCCGCGCCGAGGCGGCCCAGGCCGAGAGTTCATCGGCGACATCCTCTACGGTCATCATGCCGACTTCGAGTGTCATCAGACGGGCTGGGCTATTCGATGGAAGCAGCATCGCCGAAAGAGAGCGCATTTCGACGCGCTGCCGCACTCGGACGAATGCCTCGTCCCACCGGTCCGGGCTCTCGCCAGGGTCCGCTTCACCAAGTTCATCGGCGACCTGTTTCTGGCCCCGGGAACGATATCGCTCAGAGAGTGCCTCGTATGCTCTTGCGCACGCGCGGTCGAGGACCTCGTAGTCGTCGTCGTCGAGGTCCGATGGCGGGCCAATGCGAGCCCACAACGACGGGAGCGACCGGCGGATCTCCGCCACCGTGAGCCGTCGGACCTCGATGTCTTGCTCGTCCGTCAATTCGACGAGTCCATCCCGACCGAGAGACATCTCCTGACACACCTGCTCGAGGATACCCCACGTACTTCGACGCGCGATGGAACCCTCCGCCTGTGTCCACTCGAGGCCGCAGCACACCTCCGTCATCCACTCCTCGATGTGCGCGGTCACCCGTCCCCGATGGATTTCACCGATCGCGCTCTGGGTCTCTGCCAATGACCACCGCAGGTAAGCCTCCGAGAGATCCTCGAGCCCAACCCCGGCGCGGCTCCCGCGCCGGCGACGTTCGAGCCTCGGTTTAGTTACATTGGAGAGCCCAAGATCTTGCAAGGTCGCACGCCTTGGCGCGACGCAAAGAGTCGTGAAGGGGGCGGCACTGCCGAATTCCAGTTGGTTGAGCCCGATAGGCGCGAGCAGATAAGTCCCGCTTCCCATCACGCCCTCGGCCGGCTCGCGAAGGGGATCATCGGCGCCGATAACGCCGAACCGGAGAGCCCCGCCTTCACTGAGCAGTCTAGGACCGCCCGCAACCTCCCACCAGCAAGGACGAACGGCGCGCTCCAATTCCCACGCCGCGCAAGCGACGTTGCCAACTCGTGCGCGGAGGATGACTGTATCGGCACCGGACACTAGGTCCCGCACATCCTCACTGAGGAGGGTCTTCATTACCGCGTGCTCGGTGGAGACCGGCTGAGGGATCGGGCCAAGTGGGCCCGTAGCGCTGAATACCCGACCGCTTGCCTCTATATCCACGGTTAGCGGAAGGCCGTCAATCGGTGCCGCGCTGTCGACCATGAAGTTCAAGCGCCCACCCAAAAGAGCCTGCACGGTCCGCTCTTCTAAGCGCAACTCGACACGAACCGGTGCAACGGGAGACGGCCGCGCGCCAACCCCTCGAAACGCATATTCACGTGAATCCGTCTCATTGGACACGAGAATCCGGTGGTCGCCGGCCTCGACGATGACTTGCACAACCTCCGTCGCGCGAGCCGTCGCTGATCGTCCGTTGAGTTGGACGACAAGCGCCGCCTCGTTTGTGAGACGCTGCGGAACCAGCACGCGCTTGTCTCCCGAAACGAACGTCGGGACCTCATCTCCGCTTTGGATGGAAGGCGCTCCAGCAAACCGCACTGACACGCCTCGCCTAACGTCAAAGCCAAGTTGCCCGAGAGCGTGGGCGCCTGCGGTCGAGTTCGGGTCGAGTTCGAAGCACCGCAACGGTCCGATCTCGCCAATAGCCGGGCACCCTCCAAGCGGCTCATCACCTTTGCCGATCAGCGCCCAGTACTTCCGATAGCCGGTGATGGTGCTCCCATGCACCTGCCACGCTACGTCGCCTTCCGCGCTTACCGCGAAGAGATGGGGAGCCGCAAACTCCAACTCGAACCCGTGCAGGACAGCCAGGTCCTTCGCCTCGAGTCCAGCGGCGTCGAGGTCCGGAAAAAGCGGCGCATCCTTCTCTGGAATCGCCGTGAGCTTTATGGGGAAGGAGAGCCCCGACAACAACTGGTCGCCCGGCACCCGCGCGGTGGCACCCCAGAGTTGAGGCGCGAATCTCCGACGACGGAGGGAGTGGCGGAGTTGCCCAGCGATCGTCACGTCCAGGGAGGCAAAGTTCGCCTCAAGGAGCAGTACGTCGTTGGCAAGCCGCAGTTGGAGCGCTCCCTTAATCCGCGTCGCGACCGGGACCTGGACTGAGCCGCTTCCGTCTGCGGGGATCCCACGTTGGATACTCCGAGCGACTACGATGCCACGGCGAGCCACCCCATCCGCCGCAAGATCAGCGGAGAGTCGACCCACGATCTCTGCGCTAAGTTCGTGATTTTCTCGCCCCAGCAGGCTGCGGGCGAGCGACACAACAACGTTGAAATTCTCCAGAAGCGTTGCGAATCGCGCGGTCGGGAACGCTGAGGCGGCCCGGATCGCACTATAGAGCGTAGCATCGTCCGACACGCTCACACCCAAGCGGAGGTTCGCGAGTGTCGCGGCGAGTGGCCGATGGAACTCGAGCGGCAGAAGTGCGTGGGCAATCGGCCACGCGATCAGGTGGAACGCCTCTGCCCACGCCGTCGTCGGCGGGCGCGCTCCGTTGAATCGATCCGAAGCGAAAACGAAAAGCTCCTTGATCCGCTGGCGCCCCGACGGTGACACGACGATCTCCATTTCGTCGTCGAAAAGCGGCCAGAAGTCTGTGCCAGTACCGCGATACCGATAGCCGACCTCGGTAGCCGCGACCAAAAGCGGCAGATCGCAGTTGTTCCACCAACCACTGTCCAGGGCACGGTGCCGAAGATTCGCTCGCACTTCCGTGCGCAGAGCGGTAAGTTCATCGACGTCCAAACCGTGCTCTATCAAGTACACCGCACCTTGGCGAGTAGCACGGAGTTCGTCGAACCGCTCAGTCAGGCGACGCTGGAGATCGTTCAAGCGGCACCACCATCGGCTGCGGTACCGGCGTGGTCGACACGGTCGGATGCCTGGGCGCGCAGTCGATCAGAGCCAGGAGTTTGATCGCTCCAACCCGTCACCCCTGAGCACCGTGTTCTCTCGCTCATGAATATGCAGAGTCCCCGCCGGACGAGGCGCTTGGCAGTACCCCCGTGAACCGCCCTTCCCCCGTCGCTCAGTACACTATATCGTCATCGAAGAGCATTTGTTGGGCGTCGTCAGTTGCGGGCAACCGGACGCACGCGCCATGCAATGGATACCTACCGTCGCGCACTGCCGTGTGTCGGGCGGCCTCGTCAAGGACGGCATCTGCATCGATGCGACGAGAAAGCCAACGTTCTCTCCACCAGTTGGCGATGGCCTCTGTTCCCGCCCTCGGATCATCAAGCGAGAAAATGTAGTCAGGCGCGTCGTCCATCCCGAGCAGATACTCGCGGATGTTGCGCGCAAGGGGGACGCCATAGACGATCCTCGCGCGCCCGTGCTGCAGCAAGGCGTCGGTGGGGAAGTTCATTTGGTCGAGCCCTTCTCGAAGTTTCCTGAACTTCGGGCTAACTCCCTCGCCGAAGATGCTGTTGACACGTTGCCCGTTGCTGGACTGCTGGACCAATCGCACCAATGCCTCGACGGTACTTGTCGTGAAGTGGGACGTACCATAGGCTTCAGACCGACCGATCTTAATGTACTCAAGGCGCTCCCCCGGATGCCCGCCGAGCCGCTCCGCAGGCATTCGCAGCCTATTGTACTGGCTGGAGCCGATTGCGTAGAGAGAAGTCGTCCCTAAGAACACAAGCTTCGACGGACGGACGATCGGCCGGCCCGCCATGGATGACGCGATCTCGCTCTCTTGCTCCAAGTACTTTCGCTGGTAGGCGTCTACCACCTCCGGACTCGCCGCAAGCATAGACACTAGTTTCCCTCCTAGGAGCGGGCCGTAGGGCGCTATTGCGCCGCAGACCGTGATGTCCGCCATCGCGATGCCTACCCGATCCGCTCTCGCCTTGCGAAGAACCTTCTTGACCATCCGCACGCCATCGGAACTGGCGAGTAGACGGCGAACCGCCTCAACGCTCGGGAGCCCGCTGATGTACCGCTGTAGCAACATCCGTGACTGCAGCATGTCGGCAAGCGTGAGCGCGCGCTTGCTTTTGTACAAATGTGACTGGGCGCGAACGCGCCAATGCTCGGCACTGTCGCCGCTCTGGTCAAGCCAAAGATCACGCTTCATGTTTAAGGAGTTAACGAACCGGTGGTGTTTGTCGCGCTGATCCTGCCCGTAAGCGATCAGCCGGTCGATCACTTCCACGCTAGGTGCATGTAGGTCTCGGGCTGTGAGTAACTCCTCAGCATAAAGATCAGCGACAAATAGCTCGCCTATCGCAGTGTCAATTGTCTTGTTCAGCCATACACCTAATTCAGTGGAGGGCGAATCTGTGACGAACTCCATAAACGCTTCAGGATGCCATCCGAGCCATGCGTCTCGTTCACGGATCTGTACGATTGGGCTCCCAAGGGCGCCTATGCCGATGACCGGGTGGTTGACCTGCGACTTGTCTCGGACAAGGAATGCCATCGTGCGGCCAGGCGTGCTCACGTACTGGTTCGTCCAGGTGTGTCGAAAGTAGCGCCAAATGTCTTGCAACCGCAGATACGTGTGTTCGCACCACTGGTCGCCCTCGACGAACTGGAGGTAGGGATCGACGATTGTCCGGAGCGCAGCCGGCCTCTCCTCGCTTGGCAGTTCGCGAGCTTTTCGTAAAGAAGCAGCGAACTCTCTTCCATCCCGAAAGAGGCTGTAAATTGGCAGTTGCGGGCCTCTTCGAACCACCACACTGTTTATGAATTCCCGGATCGCCGGCTCCCGGAGTTGTTCATTACGTTTCACGAGTTCCTGGCTGCGAATCCGCGCCTTCTCGAGACGAGGGTCGAGGCGTTCGCGCGCCGGGCGTTGGACCTCTACCTCCCCCGAGACGGTCACACGCACCATCCACCGTTGTCGCGCTAGGTCGGCGAGGACCGACAGCGCAGCAGTTAGTTTGGTGGACCGCTCCTCCTTCGGGACCTGACTAAGAGTCGCCTCCGACTCTCCATCAATCATCGCGTCGTCAGCATCTTGTTCGATCAACTTCGCGAGCCGTAGTGCGTGGTCGCGAAAGACGCCGTGCGCGAGGCTCTTCTCCTCGAACCGAGGAGAGAGGAGTACCCAACCTTTGTTTGGTTGCTGACCCATTCACTACCCGTTCAAGAAAGTTGCCAGGGTGTCGCTCCAGTCAGCATGGAGTTTTTCTACGGCCTTTAGCGCGTCGCTTTCCTCGATCAGCGCCGCGGCGCGCGCGGCGGCGAGTAGAAGCAGATCGATGCTTGTCCGCCGAGACACGTCTCGTTGGTCCTCCGATTCGAGTAGCGGCTTGTAGACGAGGTTGTAGAACGGGTGGTCGGGGTTGAGGACGAGCACGAGCCCTCCTTCGGCCCGCGCATGATTGAAAAAGCACGTGTCGTTCAGAGCCTTTGAGACAATCCGGTACTGGATGCCCCCATCCGACTCTCGCCTGGCGTGCGTGGGGAGGCTTAGTTCTTTCTTCAGCGACTCAAGAACTGGTTCGTCACGAAGTCGAGGCTTAGGCGGGAGCGGAAGCAGCAACTCGTCCTTCTCGGTCGCGATATCCTCCGAGGTCGAAAAGCGCTCCGCGATTTTGACGCTGAAGTGGGCCTTTCGCGCACGATTGTTAAGGGCGCGCGCGGTGCTTTCCATGTCACCTGCAAGCGCCTCGATGAGTTGTGGCTGCGGGCGAATCTGTTGCTTCGTGTGAGTGATCCCAAACGCCTCATCGAGAACGGGATCGAACTGAACCTCGCATCGCCACCAGTCGTCGTAGTTTTCGCGACGCTTGCCGCGAAGGAAGAACCAGCCGTAATCGACCTCGCGGCCGCCTCGAACGATAGAGACCCCAGCGCCTTTCGCGATGCCTCGCTCACGCTTATCGTGGTTGCTGAGCCTCGACCATTCGGCGACGGGGAGTTCCGAAAACGTCACTCGGACCATGCCCGTCACACTGGAATCCCCCGGGTTCACCGCAATCTCGCGCTCGAACGAGGTATGCTCCGTGGCGCCGGTGAAGAGTGCCTGCGGATGAAGGAAGAGCGGATCGAACGGCAGGACGGGGTCGCCGTTCACCGTGATAGACACGCCGCTCCAGATGGAGTACCGGAAGCATCGCCCGAGTGATATCAGTAGCTTTCGCGCTAATGTAGAGATGCGGTGGCTATCTAGACGGTCGCATCGTGACCAAGTTACTGCCGTACCAGAGTCGTAGCCGTGGACGAAACTCGGTTTTCTCACCCGGACCGGGGAGGGAACTACCGTCAACTCTCCCGCCGCGATCTCATTTAGGTCCAAATAGGAGGAAAGTGTCGGACCTCGGCTCGATCGCCAAGTATGGACGGTAACCCGCTGCGCCTGGCTGAACGAACTGTTCGGCAGGCCCATGCCGTAGCGACCCAAGCCTTCTCTACTATTGAAACGGCTACTACCGCCGAAGCGAAGTGCTGTCCGAAGGGTCGGCTGATCCATGCCGCACCCGTTATCGATCACGGAAAGAATGATCGAATGCTGGCCGTCCTCCTCTGATGCGGAGATCGAAATTTTTATCGAAGTCGCACCCGCCTGTAGCGAGTTGTCGACCAATTCTGCGACAGCGCTGCCGGTGCCTTTGTATCCCGAATCTCTAGTGGCTTGTATAAAAGTTTCGACTGCGACTATTGAGAAGTCGCGCTCCTCTGCGCTGATCATTCCTCGGTCTCCAGTAGCTTTGCATCCGATTTGCCGCCGGCGCTCACTCGCTGAGCCTCAAGGTACGTTTCAAGATCCTCCTGCTTTACGCGGACCTGGCCACGGTCACCCACCTTGAACCCAGCTAGATCACCGCGGGTGACGAGCCGACGGACAGTCTTTTCCGAGACCTGTAGCGCGTTAGCCCCAATAATTCATGGGGAGGCATAAAGAGGTTGGCGGGAGCGGCATAAACCGTTGGATTCGTGTATGATTACGGTTGTTCAGGCCAAATCATTCGAAGCAACGGAGTTCGCACCCGCCATGGCGGAAGATACGGGGATTCTGCCGGGTCTGCCAGCCGTCGCCGGCAAGCCGGTGCATGTCGGTTTCGACGGCGGACGGCTGACTTCGGATGGCGGGATCTTGTTGCTGTCGGCAGTCGAGCAACGGCTCAAGATTGCGGAACGGCTGGCCGCCTGCCTCGAAGACCCGCGCGATCCCGACCGGGTGTGGCACGAACTGGCCGAGATGATCCGCTACCGTGCGCTGCTGATCGCGGCAGGCTATCCCGACGGCAACGACTGTGACGCGCTGCGCTCCGATCCGGCTTTCAAGATGGCGGTCGGACGGCTGCCGGAGAGCGGCAAGGATCTGTGCTCGCAACCGAGCATCAGCCGACTGGAAAACCTGCCCGGCGCGACCGCGCTCAAGCGCATGATGGCGGCGATGGTCGAGTTGTTCTGCGACAGCTTCGACCAGGTTCCCCGGCGCATCCTGCTCGACATCGACGACACCGAGGACCGGGTGCACGGCGGGCAGCAACTGGCGCTGTGGAACGCGCATTACGACAGCCGGTGCTTCCTGCCGATCCACATTTACGAGACAACCACCGGCAAGCCTGTCGCCGTCATCTTGCGCCCCGGCAAGACGCCGGATGGAGCCGAGGTGGCGCTGGTGCTGCGCCATGTCATCGGCCATATCCGCGCCCGATGGCCGGCGGTCGAGATCATCGTGCGCGGCGACAGCCATTATGGTCGGCCCGAGGCGATGGCGTGGTGCGAACGCAACCGCGTCGGCTACATCTTCGGTTTGCCCGGCAACCCGGTGCTGCTGCGCCAAGTCGGCGCGTTGGCTGAGGACGCCGCTCTGGGCCGTCTCGACGGCGAAGGAGACAAGGTCCGCCGCTATGGCGACTTCCGCTATGCCGCCAAAAGCTGGACGGTCGAGCGCCGCGTCATCGCCCGCGTCGAGGCCGGTCCCCAAGGGGCCGACAGCCGCTTCATTGTCACCAATCTGCCGGGTCTGCCGAAATCGCTCTACGACAAAGTCTATTGTGGGCGCGGGCAGGCCGAAAATCTGATCAAGGCGCACAAGCTGCACCTCGCCTCCGACCGCACCTCATGCCGCAAGGCAACCGCCAACCAGTTCCGGCTATTGATCCATACCGCCGCCTACTGGCTGATGCTGACCCTGCGTGGTCTGGCTCCCAGAACCTCGTTCTGGCGTGACGCCCAATTCGACACGATCCGCTTGAACCTGATCAAAGTCGCCGCCCGAGTCACCGAGATGGTCACACGGATCAAAGTCGCCCTGCCGAGCGCCTTCCCCTATCAGGTCGGCTTCGCCGATCTCGCCAGTCGCATCGCTAAGCTACCGCCGTAAACGACGGGGCCGGATGCCCCACTACAAACCCCTCGGCGCAACCTCAAACCCCAATACCAGCGTCCTTGATGCCACGGAAATCCACGCCCCGGTCAGCGGCATCACGCGACCGAACGCCACCCCGCTGAATGATCCGGG
>Ga0209579_10001668_pt1 | contig 17933 bp, 15 predicted proteins | sample Coa_R1_2_FD_187152 | JGI IMG/M metagenome (GOLD analysis project Ga0209579, IMG submission 187152) | Surface soil microbial communities from Centralia Pennsylvania, which are recovering from an underground coalmine fire - Coalmine... | ecosystem: Environmental > Terrestrial > Soil >... | reverse complement strand
AGCGAACCCCTCCGCCGCGATGCGGAGGCCCATGCCCCGCCAGATATCCAGCGTCGGGGATCCCTCCAGCCCGACCAACGCCACGTCCCCGCCCCAGCGCGTCACGCCCTCCGCGATGGCCCGCGCTACTTCCGGGTTCTTCACCGCCACGTTGTACAGCGCCCCGTGCGGCTTCACATGCGTGAGCGTGCCAGCAATCGTGGCCAGGAACCGGAGTTGCTCGCACACCGTCGCCGCGATCTGCAACGCCGATAATGGCATCTCCACACGTCCGAAGTTGGCGCGATCCGGATACCCCGGATGCGCGCCTACCGCCACGCCATGCCGCCAGGCCATTTCCACGGTCCGCCGCATGGTGGCCGTATTGCCCGCATGCCCGCCGCAGGCCACGTTGGCCGAGGTAATCACCGGCATCAGCGCTTCTTCGATAGCGGCGTCCGCCAACTCGCCCATGTCGCAATTCAGGTCGATGGTCATGAATCAAAAATTCTCAGCCCGCGGCGCGTAGCGTCCTCACCACGCGAAACCCCACGTTATGAAGCCGGCTCACCGGGAATTCGAAATTGCGCGCTGTCACGCGGCAATACTTAGCGGAATCGAGCCAGCACCCTCCGCGAAACACGCGATATGAGCCGCCGCCCGGCCCCTGCGGATCGTCTGGCGGGCTCTCCGCATAATACCCCGCGCCATACCAATCCTGCACCCACTCCGCGACATTTCCAATCGTGTCGTACATGCCGCGCCCGTTTGGCTGCTTCCTGCCCACAGGTTGGGTATGCCCCTCGGAATTGTCTTTGTACCAGGCCTTAGCGGCCAGGTTGGTGGAATCGTCGCGGCAGGCGTACTCCCACTCGGCTTCCGTTGGCAGGCGGTAAATGTGCTCGTGGCCGCGCGCGTTCAGGCGCTCCAGGAACACCTGAATATCATCCCAGGAGACACTCTCCACCGGCAGCGATGCGCCTTTAAAATGGCTGGGAGCGCTGCCCACGGTCGCGCCTTCCGGAGTGGTGCGGACCGCGCCGGCTTTGGCATGCGGGTCGATCATCACCGTTTCCCACTGCGCCTGTGTGACCTCAAACTTGCCGATCTCAAAATCGTGGCTGATGTGCACGCGATGCACCGGCGCTTCGTCAGGTTCGCCGGCCGCCGATCCCATCCGGAATTCTCCTGCCTGAACCCGTACCATCGCGCTTCCATCCAGCAGCCCCGTGACTCCGTACGTCGCAGGGTCCTGCTGGCCTCTCAGCCCTGGCAGAGTCAGCGCGGCAACCGTTCCCGAAAGAAAACATCTGCGCGAGAAACGCGTATATCCGGACCGGTCCATTTTGGGATGTATTATAGAACAATAGCGCCCTTGGAGCCGGATGCCGTGCGTCTGCTTCTATCGACCATCGCGATTGTCCTGCCGCTGGCCGCGGCGGATTACGACTCCGCCGTAAAGCCGGTGCTTTCCCAGACGTGCGCGCTTTGCCATAACGATAAACTGTCGTCCGGCGGTTTGAACATCAAAGCATTCCTGGCGCCCGATTCCGTAACCGCTTATCGCGACGGTTGGGAAGCCATACTGCAGAAACTCCGCGCCGGCGAGATGCCTCCCAAAGGTATCCCGCGGCCGCCCGAAGCGCAGTTGCAGGCGCTGGTCCATTACGTCGAAGGTGAATTCGAGAAGGCCGACCGTAATACCAAGCCGGACCCCGGTCACGTGACCGCCCGCCGCCTGAACCGTAGCGAATACTCCAATACCATCCGCGACCTGCTGGCGGTCGACTTCCGCGCCGAACGCGATTTTCCCACCGATGACTCCGGCTACGGTTTCGACAACATCGCCGATGTGCTCACCATTTCTCCCGTCCTGATGGAGAAATACCTGGACGCCGCCGAGTCCATCGCCTCCCGCGCCATGGGCGCTGATCCGCTGCCCAAGAAGCCGATCGAAGCGCAATATCACACGAAGGACAAGACCGTCCGGCGCGTGGACCTGAGCACCATTGAAGCCTCCCATCGCGTGGAGTGGGATGGCGAGTATGTCGTGCGTGTTGGCATGCCTGGGGAGCGCACCGCCGACGCCAAGCCGGTCACCCTGGGCTTCTGGATGGACGGCACGCTGCTCAAAACGCTGCCCGTCGAAACCAAGCCGTCCACGCTGGTCTATTTCGATCCCTATTCGGAAGCCGAAGTGCGCGTATACCTGCCGGCGGGCGACCATGTTTTTCGCGCGGCCTTCATTGACGACGATTTCGTCAAGACCCTGCCGGAAAAAGACGCTTACAGCAGCAAGAAGAACAAGTTTCTGAATTCGATCGTGTTTGTCGGGCCGTACCCCAGCGATGTGGAGCGCGCCAGCCGCAAGAAGATCCTGATTTGCGATCCCAACTCCGGCCAGGCTTGCGTGCGCAAGATTCTGACGGCGCTGTCCCGGCGCGCTTACCGCAGGCCTCCAACTCCGGAGGAACTGGCGTCCCTGATGAAGTTCGTGTCGCTGGCGCGCTCGCGCGGCGGCAGCCCGGAGCAAGGCATTCAGCTCGCCATCGAGGCCATGCTGGTGACTCCGCAGTTCCTATTCCGCATAGAGCACGATCCCAACCCTACCGATCGGCAAGACGTGCACCGCATCTCGGATTACGAGCTGGCCTCCCGCCTCAGCTATTTTCTTTGGAGCTCCATGCCGGATGACGAGCTGCTGAATTTGGCCGGAGACCAAAAGCTGCACGAGCCGGCCGTGCTCGACGGACAGGTGCGGCGCATGCTGGCGGATAAGCGGGCCTCGGCTTTCGCGGCCAACTTCGCCGGCCAGTGGCTGGAGATCCGCAATCTGGACGTGGTGAAGCCCGATCCCGACAAATTTCCCGAGTGGGGGCCCGAGCTGCGCGACGCCATGAAGACCGAAACGCGCATGTTCTTCGAATACGTGCTGCGCGAGAACCGGCCTTTGTCCGATTTCATCGACGCGCGCTACACCTTCTTGAATGCGCGCCTCGCGAAATTCTACGGCATCGCGGGCGTCTCGGGCCCCGATTTCCGTCGCGTGGATTTATCCGGCGGCCAGCGCGGTGGCCTGTTGAGCCAGGCCAGCGTGCTGACGGTTTCCAGCTACCCTACGCGCACCTCCGTGGTCCTGCGCGGCAAGTATGTCCTGAACAATATCCTGGGGTCGGAGATTCCGCCTCCGCCGCCGGATGTGCCGGCCCTCGATGAAAGCGCCGTGGGCACTCTCATGTCGCTGCGCCAGCAGATGGAGAAGCATCGCGCCGACCCCATGTGCGCATCCTGCCATAACAAGATGGACCCGCTGGGCTTCGGCCTCGAAAATTACAACGCCATCGGAAAATGGCGCACCGAAGACGGCAAATTTCCAGTGGACGCCAGCGGCACGCTGCCCAGCGGCAAGTCTTTCCAGACTCCGGACGAAATGCGCGCGCTGCTGATGTCCGTTCTCCCGCAGTTCTCGCGCTGCCTGACAGAGAAGATGCTCACCTACGCGCTGGGCCGCGGACTGCAGCCCTACGATCGCCGCACAGTGGACGGCATCGAGCGCGATCTGGCGGCCGAAGGCTACCATTTCCAATCGCTGATATTCGAGATAGTGCATAGCGCTCCGTTCCAGATGGGCCGGGGCGATGGAGACGCGAAGCCGAAGGAGATCGCGCAACGATGATTACCAACAAAGCTCTACCCCGGCGCACGTTCCTGCGCGGCATGGGCACGGCAGTAGCCCTGCCCTTCCTGGATGCCATGACGCCGGCTATTGCCGCCACCCGCCGCGCAAGTCCGCCCGTGCGCATGGCCTTCGTCTATGTTCCCAACGGCATCATTATGGACGGCTGGAACCCGGATTACGAAGGGACGCTCGCCGCCCTGCCGCGCATCCTGAAGCCCATGGAGCCGCTGCGCCAGGACATCACCCTGCTCGGCAACCTCACCCACAATACCGGGCGCGCGCTGCTCGATGGGGCGGGCGATCACGGCCGCTGTTGCGCTTCCTACCTGACCGGCGTGCAGCCGCGCAAAACCGTCATCGACATTAAATCCGGCGTCTCGTTCGACCAGATCGTCGCCAACCAGGTGGGCAAACAGACGCGTTTCCCTTCGCTGGAGCTGGGCATGGAAGACGCCCGGCAGGCGGGCGATTGCGACTCGGGCTACTCCTGCGCCTACACCAACAATCTGGCATGGAAGAGCGAGACGCAGCCATTGCCGCCTGTGCTCGACCCGCGGGCGCTGTTCGAGCGGCTGTTCGGCAACGGCATGGCGCTCACGCCCGAAGCGCGCGCCCGCCAGAATCTGTACCGCCGCAGCATTCTCGATTACGTCACGGATGACACGCGCAAGCTGGAATCCGACCTCGGCCCCACCGACCGGCGCAAGCTGGATGAGTATCTCTCCTCCATCCGCGAGATCGAGCGGCAGATCCAAAAAGCCGAGACCGACAACGCCCAGATCGACCCGCACATGGAGAAGCCCTACGGCATCCCGGCGGATTTCGCCGAGCATTTCAAGCTCATGACCGACATGATGACGGTGGCCTTCCAGTCGGACTTGACCCGCGTCATTACCTTCCTGGTCACGCACGAGGGCACCTCCCGGACATACCGCGAGATCGACATCCCCGATGGCCACCACCCGCTGACGCACCATCGCAATCAGCCGGACCTGATCGAGAAGGTAACCCAGATCAATACCTATCACTTGCGTCAGTTCGCCGCCTGGATCGCGAAGATGAAATCCATCCGGGAAGGCGACGGCTCGCTGCTCGACAACTGCATGATCGTCTACGGCGCCGGGCTGTCCGATGGCAACCGCCACTTGCATGAGGATCTTCCCACGCTGATCGCGGGACGCGGCGGCAACCACTTCAAGCCCGGCCGGCGCATCGTGTACCGCAGGGAAACGCCCATGTGCAACCTGTACCTGGCGATGATGGATCGCATGGGCGTGCACGTGGAACACTTTGGCGATTCCACCGGACGGCTGGACGTGCTGGATCTCGCCTGACATGCAGTTTCCGGCCATCGCCAAGCCACCTGTAGGGATCGTCTTCGACTCGGCCATGGACCGCATCGACGATGTGATCGCCCTGGCCATGCTGCACGGCTTCGAAGGCAAGGAACAGGCGCGCATCGCCGCCGTCTCCATCAGCCGGCCGGATCTGGAGGCCGCCCGCTTCTGCGATGCCCTGCGCATCTTTTATTCGAGCGCTATCACTGGGCCGGCAGCCATGTTCATGCACGCACCGGCGGTCGGGCTGGCCGATGGCAAGCCCGGCGGGGGCGTGCCCATGCTGGATGTGGCCGAGACAAACAAGAGTGCCATCAAAAGCGTTATCGACACTGCCGATCCCGCCACCCTGATCCGCAATTCGCTCATGGCCTACCATGACCAGAATGCCGCGGTGGTGTTGAGCGGGCCGGCCACCAACCTGGCGAAACTCCTCGACATGTACGACGCCAAGGAACTCGTCAAACGCAAGGTCCGGTTGCTGTGTATGACTGAAATCGGGCTGGATGGCGACCCGGCCGCCGCGCGGGTGGTGCGCGCCGGATGGCCGGGCCCGATCGCTACAGTCGATCGACAGGTGGGCGAATCGTTGCCTTTTCCCGGGGCCAGCCTAGACAAAGATTTCGCCTGGGCCACCGCGCATCCGATGGTGGATGCTTACCGGGTCTACCGGCCCATGCCGTACGACGCGCCGTCCTGGGCCATGGCGGCGGTGCTTTACGCGGTGCGGCCCAAGGAGAAATACTTCCAGCTCTCCGACGGCAAGGTCCTTCTCGATCCCGCGCAGAAGGAGAATATCATTCGGGCCTACATCGATCTAGCCAGCGCCAAGCCCGTCCCGCGCAAGCCCCGCAAGCCGCCCGACGATAAAAAAGACGACAAAAAGGCCGAGAAGAAGGACGAGAAGAACGCCGAGAAAAAGGACCAGAAGCAGTAGCCCGCCGTTCTGATATAGTGTCACGCATGACCCGAACATTCCTGGCGCGTAGCCTCGCGGGCGCACTCCTCCTCACCGGTTTCTGGATCGCCTACACCCAAACCCAGACCAAGCCTCCCGCGCTGACCCTCAACAAAGTCAAGGATGATCTTTACGAGATCGAAGGCGACGGCGGCAACGTAGCGGTGTATGTCACCGGCGAAGGCGTCATCCTGGTGGACGATAAATTCGAGCAGGATCACGAGAGCATCATGGAGAAGGTGAAAAGCGTGACCAGCCAGCCGGTGAAATACGTGGTCACAACGCATCATCATTCCGATCACAGCGGCGGCAATGCGACGTTTCTGCCCACCGCAGAAATCATCTCGACCGCCAACGCCAGAACCAACATTGTCGAGCATAAACAGCCCGGCGCCCCAGCCAACATGGCCCCGGCACGCGTGGTGTTCAACGAGGAGTGCTCGGTTTTTCTGGGCGGCAAGGAGGTGCGCGCCCATTACTTCGGCCGCGGCCACACCAACGGCGACGCTTTCGTGTACTTTCCGGCGCTGCGGACCATCCACACCGGCGACATGATGGCCGGCGCGACTCCGCTGATCGACTACGCGGGCGGCGGCAGCCTGAAGGCATGGACCCAAACGCTCAACGAAGCCATGAAGTGGGATTTCGATACGGTTATTCCCGGCCACGGCCCTGTCACCACCAAAGCCGGCTTGCTGGCTTATCGAAATAACATCGAGAAGCTGCGCGATCGCGCGGCCGGCCTGATCCGGGAAGGCAAAAGCCAGGAGGATGTCGGCAAGGTCATGATGGCGGAGTTCGGGTGGGGTCCTAACAGTCTGCAGATGCAATGGAGCCTGCCGGGAATTATGACTGAGCTCCGGTGAATAATAAACGCCGGCGCCTCAATCCCGCGCGACATCGCCCGCTGTGAAGCAATCGAATTTGCCATGAAGTGTAGCAAAATGTAGGAGGGTTTGTTCAATGACGGGTAGTGCCTCAAAAGCGCAAAGGGGCGCGTTTTGCCGCGCCGCCATACAGGCGAGGAACTCCTTAGATTCAAGCGGCGCGGGTCGCCCCGTCTTGCGCGTGTTCCTCAAAAGCGCGCCGAAATCGATGCGCTCGTGATCCCGCTCCGGACGCGCTTAAGCATGCGGGCTCCCTTGGACCTCTTGAAGACTGACGTCCCTCCCAAGTAGACGTCAAATGCGAGAAGCCCCAAAAGAATGGATAATGTTCAATCCCCCCGCGCCAGCCCCGCCTCCACGTGGCGCGCCAGAGGCGCCAGCCGCTGGCTCCTGTAACAATACGCCGCGCCGATAAACGCGCGAAACAGCGGATGCGGTTCGAGCGGCTTCGACTTGAACTCCGGGTGGAACTGGCAGCCCAGCATCCACGGATGTTCTGGAATCTCGCAGATCTCCACGTAAGTCTGGTCGGGTGTCTCGCCGGTGATGCGCAAGCCACAGGCGGTCAAACGCTCCTCGTATTCGCGATTGAATTCGTAGCGATGCCGGTGCCGCTCGCTGATATCGCGCGCCGCGTAAGACTGCAGGGCGACGCTGCCTTCGGCCAGGTGGCACGGCCACGCCCCCAGCCGCATGGTGCCGCCCAGGTCGTCGATTCCCTTGAGCTCGCGCAGCTTGAAGATCACCCGGTGCGGCGTGCCAGGATTGAACTCGGTGGAGTCCGCCTGCTCCAGCCCGCACACATTGCGCGCGAACTCGATCACCATCGTCTGCATGCCCAGGCAAATCCCGAAGTACGGCACTTGATTTTCGCGCGCATAGCGGATGGCGTTCAGCATGCCGTCGATGCCCCGCTTGCCGAAACCGCCGGGCACCAGGATGCCGTCGTAGCCCTCCAGTTGCCTGTCCCAATCCGGCCCGGTGACGCCCTCCGCCTCGATCCAGTTGATGTTCACCTTGAGCTGATGCGCCAGCCCCCCGTGCAGCAGCGCCTCCTTCAGGCTCTTGTAGGAATCCTCGTACTCGACATATTTGCCAACCAGCCCGATGGTGACTTCATCTACCGGATGGCGCATGCGGTCCAGCATGTTGCGCCACTGGCTCAGATCGCGGTCGCCGGTGTTCAGCTTGAGCATCCGCGCCACCATCTCATCCACGCCTTCTTCGGCGAACACCAGCGGCACTTCGTAAACCGATGGCACGTCGCGCGCCGTCACCACCGCGCGCGCATCAACGTCGCAGAACAGCGCAATCTTGTCTTTCATTTCCGGTGCGATGGAGCGCTCGCAGCGGCACAGCAGAATATCCGGCTGGATACCGATGGCGCGCAGTTCCTTCACGCTGTGCTGGGTCGGCTTGGTCTTCAGCTCCTGCGCGGCGGCGATCCAGGGCACCAGGGTTACGTGGATGAAGACGCAATTGTCGCGGCCCTGCTCGTGGCGCATCTGGCGGATGGCCTCCAGAAACGGCAGCGACTCGATGTCGCCCACCGTGCCGCCGATTTCCGCGATGACCACATCCACGTCGGCCGCCACTTTTCGCATAGCGGCCTTAATCTCGTTGGTCACGTGCGGAATCACCTGCACCGTTTTGCCCAGATAATCACCGCGCCGCTCGCGGGCAATGATCTGCTCGTAGATGCGCCCGGAGGTCAGGTTGTTGGCCTGCGTCAGCTTGGCGTGAGTGAAGCGTTCGTAGTGGCCCAGATCCAGGTCCGTTTCGGCGCCGTCGTCGGTGACGAAGACCTCGCCGTGTTGAAAGGGACTCATGGTACCCGGGTCCACGTTCAGGTACGGGTCGAACTTCTGCAGCGTTACCCGGATCCCGCGGCTCTCGAGCAGGCACCCGATGGAGGCGGCGGCAATGCCCTTGCCGAGCGACGAGACCACGCCGCCGGTCACAAACACGTATTTAGCCATATGGTTTCGCAAGTTGCATCGAGGCTTCGAACAGCTTCGACACTCGTTCCAGATCCTCGGGCGTATCCACGCCCAGTGATTCGTACTCGGTTTCCACCACCCTGATGGAATAGCCGCTCTCGAGCGCGCGCAACTGCTCCAGACGCTCGGCGCGCTCCAGCGGCCCCACCGGCAATTCCGCATAGCTCAACAGGAAATCCCGGCGGTAAACGTACAATCCAACATGCTTGTAATGCTCAACCGGTGGGGTAAGTGCATCCGCCTGCCGCACACAAGGAATTGTTGACCGTGAAAAATAGATGGCGTCGCCCGCCCGGTTCGTAACCACTTTCACTACGTTGGGATCGCCCAGCTCGCGCGGATCTTCGATGCGCTTCTTGAGCGTGGCCATCAGGATGTCCGGTTCGTGCATCAGCGGCAGGATGGCCGCGTCAATGGCGGCTGGATCGATCAGCGGCTCGTCGCCCTGTATATTCACCACCACTTCGGCGGTATCTCCGGAAGCCACTTCCGCTACCCGGTCCGTACCCGAAGCGTGGTCGGCGCGCGTCATGCGTACTGGTGCTCCAAAAGCGCGGGCCGCGTCAGCGATGCGTTCGTCGTCGGTGGCAATAATGATGCTCGACAGGTAGCGGGCCTGCGACGTTCGCTGGAAGACATGTTCCAGCATCGTTTTGGAGCCGATTCGAGCGAGAGGTTTGCCTGGGAAACGGGAAGAGGTGTACCGCGCGGGGATCACGCCCAAAATTTTACGGCGCACAGGCGATTCTAACACAAAAAGGCTGTGTTACACTCAGGAAAGAAGAAAGGCTGGGAAGCTGTGACGGGCCTTCAATTTAGCCGCATGTCCATGCTGGCGAGCGTTATTCCACTGCTGGTGGTTCCGCTTGCTCTGGGTGCGGATAAACCGGGCAACGACGCGCAGGTTACCATCGTTCCGCGCCCCAAAGCGGCCGCCCCCAGTGAGATTCTGCCCAAAGGCAACATCCGGGTAGATACCACGCTGGTCTTGATTCCAGTCACGGTGACCGATCCTTTGAACCGCTTTGTAACCGGCCTGGAGAAGGAAAATTTCCGCATCTTCGAGGACAAAACCGAGCAGCAGGTAGTGCAGTTTTCGAGCGAAGATGCTCCCCTCTCGGTCGGTGTCATCTTCGATTGCAGCGGCAGCATGGGCGCCAAGCTCGAAAAATCACGCCAGGCCGTGGCGCAGTTCTTCAAAACCGCGAATCCCGATGATGAATTCTTCCTGGTCGAGTTCAGCGACCGCGCGGAGTTGATGATTCCCTTCACCACCAGCCTGGAGGAGATTCAGAACCGCCTGACGTTCACCCAGTCCAAGGGCAAGACAGCGCTGCTGGACGCGGTGTACCTGGGCCTGCACCAGATGAAGAAGGCAAAGAACGCCCGCAAGGCCCTGCTGATCATTTCCGACGGCGGCGATAATAACAGCCGCTACACGGAAACCGAAATCAAGAACCTGGTGCGCGAGGCCGACACGCAGATTTATGCTATAGGCATTTTCGAGTCGCCCTCCAACCGCGGCCGTACCGCCGAAGAACTGGCTGGCCCCAGTCTGCTGAGCGAGATCTCCGAACAGACCGGCGGGCGCCATTTTCCTGTGGAGAACTTGAGTGAGCTCCCCAACATCGCGGAGAAAATCGGCATCGAGTTGCGGAACCAGTATATTCTCGGCTACTCTCCAAAGAACACGGAACGTAACGGCAAATACCGGCGGGTCCAGGTAAAATTGGTCCAGCCACGCGGGCTGCCTCCTCTCCGGGCTTTCTGGAGAATGGGCTACTATGCTCCTACCCAATAAAAAAGTTCTGATATCGGCGCTGAGCGCCATTTTGGCTTTTGGCCTGTTTGCGGCGGATACGCCGGGCCAATCCACTGTCATCCACGTGGATACGCGGCTGGTCGTGCTGCATGCCACGGTAGTGGACAAGACCGGACACCTGGTGCTCAACCTGCCCGAAACCGCATTTGAAGTATTCGAAAACAACGTCCGGCAACAGATCAAGGTCTTCCGCCGCGAAGACGTGCCCGTCTCCATGGGGCTGGTGATCGACAATAGCGGTAGCATGCGCGACAAGCGCGCCAAGGTCGAGGCGGCCGCCTTGGCCCTGGTCAAGGACTCCAACCCGCAGGATGAAGTGTTCATCGTGAATTTCAACGACGAGGCATTCCTCGACAAGGACTTCACCAACGATCCGAAAGATCTGCAGGAAGGTCTGGCGCGCATCGATTCGCGCGGCGGCACGGCCATGCGGGATGCCATCCGCATGTCCATCGACCACCTGAAGGAGAAAGCCAAGAAAGATAAAAAGGTGCTGGTGGTGGTGACGGACGGCAATGACAACAGCAGCCTGATCAGCCTCGAGAACTTGGTGAAGTCCGGGCAGGACAGCGGCGTGTTGATCTATACCGTGGGCCTGTTGAGCGAGGAAGAGAAGCGCGAAGCCAAGCGTTGCCGGCGGGCACTCGAAGAACTGGCCAGCGTGTCCGGCGGCGAATCCTACTTCCCCAAGGAACTGACCGAGGTGGATCGCGTCGCGCACCAGGTGGCGCGCGATATCCGGAACCAATACATCCTCGCTTATACGCCCGCGAACATCGCCTTGGATGGATCTTTCCGCCAGATCAAGGTCACGGCCAATGGTCCCAATCGCCCCACGGTGCGGACGCGTTCCGGGTATTACGCCACGCCCGACAGCATGAACGGCAATACCTCCGCGGCGCGCAATTCCGGCAGCAATTGATGCTGCGGCTCCTTTGGCAGCTTACCCGCGGTTACCGGCTCACCCCCTGGCGTAGCCCTTACCTGTGCTGGCGCATGGAAACGTACTGGGGCCTGCACGCGGACCGGATCGCTTTCGCCGATTTCTGGCGATTCACGTGGCGGCGCCGCGCGGATCTGTGTCGCTATCTGCGCTGGGCCGCGCGCATGAGCCGCGCGGCAGTCAATCCTACGCGGTCGCCGCTCGCGCCTGCGGAACCTCTTCCCTCGCCAGCCATGGATAAGCGAACCCTGCTATAGCCGCGCCGATGATCGGCATCACCCAGAACAGCCAGAGCTGCTGTAGCGCCCAGCCTCCCACCACTACCGCCGGTCCGGTGCTGCGCGCCGGGTTCACCGACAGGTTCGTCACTGGAATGCCGATCAGGTGGATGAGGGTTAAACCCAGGCCGATGGCGATGGGCGCGAAGCCAGCTGGAGCGCGCTTGTCCGTGGCTCCCAGAATGATCATCAGGAACATGAAAGTGAGCACCACTTCAGCCAGAATGGCCGACTCCATGGAATAGAGTCCCGGCGAGTGGTCGGCGTAGCCGTTGGCGGCAAAACCGCCGGGCTCGAACCCCGGCTTACCGCTGGCGATGGCGAACAGGATGCCACTGGCCACCATGGCTCCCAACACTTGCACGGCGATATAGGCAACCACATTGTTCCAGGGGAACCGCTTGGCGACCGCGAGCCCCACGGTGACTGCCGGGTTCAGATGGCATCCGGAAATATGGCCGATGGCGAATGCCATGGTCATCACAGTCAGGCCGAATGCCAGCGCCACTCCCATGAAACCGATGCCGGTTTGTGGAAAGGCGGCCGCCAGTACAGCCGCGCCGCAGCCGCCAAAAACCAGCCAGAATGTGCCCAGAAACTCGGCACTTAAACGTTTCATAATCGACATGTGCTTGCCTCCGCGGAGACCCATCATCGCACAAATCGTTACAACTAGGTCAAGAATTCTTCGCGATTATGATACAGTATTTGGAGGAAATTTGAACTGTGCGCGGCCGCACTTCCGGGTAGGCGCCGCGTCACTGGTAGCGCCTGCCAGCTGTTGTGCCCGGTATAGCAACGCTTTTCGGGCCCCGCACAAAGACGAATAAATCAAGGAGTGATTCGGCATTGAAAGAACGCATTATACGTACCGCCGTAGCGGTGGCTTTCGGGAGCGCTTTGCTGCACGCGCAGCCGGCGGGCGGCGCGGCCAAACCTCAGCCCGATGTTCTGATTTTCACCGACGGCGAGAAGCTCATCGGTCAGCTCAAGAGCGCCAAGGGCGGCTCCGTCACATTCAAGAGCGACATGGCCGGCGAGATAACCGTCGACTGGAGTAAGATTCAGGAACTGCGCACGTCGCATCCGTTCGCGGTGATTGGCAAGGGTGTCAAACTCGCCAAACATGCCGATGTCAGCCAGGTGCCCCAGGGTAACCTCACCATGACCGAACAGAAGATCGCGGTCGAAACCCCGGCCGGCGCGCCGCGCACCGTTCCGGTCTCCGACGCGGCCATGGTTGTGGGGCAGCCCGATTTTGAGAGAGCGATCAACCACAGCGAAGGCTTTCTGGAGGGTTGGGGCGGCACGGTCACCGCGGGGCTCAGCGTCGTCGAAGCCACTCAGAATGCCCGCACCTTCACTGGCGCGATCTCGCTCGTGCGGGCTGTACCCGGAGAGAGCTGGTTGAATCCCAGCACCCGGACGCTCGTCGATTTCAGCGCCGCCTACGGCAAGGTAAGCCAGCCGGGCCTGTCAGACATCAAGACGGCGATCTATCATGGTGACGTCGAAGAGGACAAGTACTTCTCACCGCGCCTGTTCGGATTAGGCCAGGCGGCCTTCGACCATAACTACTCGCAGGGCCTCGACCTGCAGGATATGTTCGGCGGCGGGATCGGCTGGACGGCCTACAAAACCGCGCCCGCCGAGCTCGATTTGAAGGCCGCGGTATCGTATATCCACCAGAGCTTCTTTACTTCCTCGTCGAACCAGAGCCTGATTGGATCGACCTTCGCCGAGATCTATACGCGCAAGTTTGCGCATGGCGTTCTGCTGAATGAGCAGATCTCCGCCACGCCCGCATGGAACAATACCAGTGCGTATTTCGCCACCGGCAGCATCGGCCTGGCGCTCCCGGTACGTAAACGGCTGAGCGCGTCGTTCAACCTGATCGATAACTTCCTGAACGACCCGCCGGCCGGTTTCAAAAAGAATTCCTTCCAGATTACCGCCGGCCTGACATACGCACTAAAATAGACAGGTCATTCAGACCAGTACACCGTGAAGATCGTACCGGTGAATGGCGGGCCGGAGGTCGAGCGGAAGATCCAAGTAAAGGCTCACGAGACCACCATCGTGCACGCCTCCGGCAAGTCCTAGCCCGAGATTGAACTTTTGTTTACAGGCCTGCCCGCCGGCAGGATTGACACCTTTGCATGCCGGTGCCATACTAAAGCTATAACACCACTGCACTGTGGTGTATGGGATGCGTATGGCGACTCTGAGCACGCCCACAGCGACGGTCCTTATTTCCCAGGATCATCTCTCCCTTAACGACATTGTGGCGGTAGCGCGGCACTGGCAGGAGGTCGCGCTCAGCACGGACGACGACTTCGTCCTTCGGATCCGCCGCAGCCGGGAGGCGCTCGAACGCAAACTGGCTGCCGGTGAGGTGGTCTATGGCGTAAACACCGGATTCGGCGGCAATGCCCGGTACGTGATTCCTTCCGAGGAACTGGCCCATCACCAACAGAATCTGCTGGAGTTTCTTTCCTGTGGGGTCGGCGAGCCGCTGCCCGAGGAAGCCGTGCGGGCGGCCATCCTCCTGCGCGCTAACGCGCTGGCGCGCGGACTCTCGGCGGTGCGGCTGGTGGTGATCGAGCGGCTGCTAGATTTGCTGAATCACCGCATCACGCCGGTAGTGCCGCGATTCGGTTCGGTAGGCGCGAGCGGCGATCTGTGCCCGTCCGCTTACATCACGCGCGTCATGGCTGGGCGCGGCGAGGCGCTGTATAAGGGGTGCCGGGTGCCAGCCGCGGAGGCGCTCCACAACGAGGGAATTCCGCAGTTGGACCTCGCGGCCAAGGAAGGGCTGGCTCTACTCAACGGCACCACGGTGATGACCGGCGCCGGCGCCATCGTGGTGGATGAAGCGGCCTACCTGTTCAAGCTATCTCTGGGCGCTCTGGCCATGGCCGCGGAAGCCTTGGGATCGTCGCCGGATTATTATCACCCGGCGATACACATGGCCAAGCACCATCCGGGGCAGCTTGCGGTGGCGGAGATGCTCAATTCGTTGCTGTTTGATTCCAAGCTGGTGGTCCCGCTGGACGATATCCGCGGGCGCGTGCGGGAAGCCAACCGCAGGGCCAACGGCAGCCACGATGTGGCCGCGGCGACGGAATCCATTCAGAGCCCGTACTCGCTGCGCTGCGCTCCGCAAGGGCTGGGGCCCATGCAGGAGTCGCTGGAACAGTGCCGCACGGTCATCGAGCGGGAAGCCAATTCCGTGAACGACAATCCGCTGATCGATGGCGCCGCGGAGCAGGTCTACCACACCGGCAATTTCTACGGCGCGCACGTGGCCCGCGCCATGGACGGGCTGAAACTGGACCTGGCCAATCTGGCCAACTGGCTGCACTCGCTCATGGCCCTGCTGATGGACGATCGTTTTTCGAACGGGCTGCCACCCTCCCTCAGCCCGCACCCGGGCCTCTATCAGGGCTTCAAGGGCATGCAGATCGTGCACACCAGCCTGGTGACGGCCATCCGGCACTGGTGCGCGCCCAGCCTGATTCACACACTGCCCACCGAGCAGTTCAATCAGGACATCGTCAGCCTGGGGACGCACGCCGCGCTGACCGCCATGGATGTCACCGGTCTGCTGCGCAACGCGGTGGCGATCACACTGCTCGCCGCGGCGCAGGCCATCGATCTGCGCGACGGCGGTGGCCGAATGGGTGCGGGAACGCGGCCGGTCTACCGCGCGATCCGTGCTGTGAGCGGGTTTGTGGAAGCGGACCGGGCTCTCGACCGGGACATCGCGGCGGTCAATGGATTGATCGCGCGGCGCGAGATTCCTGCGCTGCGCAATTAACGTAAATCGTCGGATCAAACAAAAAGACCGGGCGCCCGTGAGAGCGCCCGGTTGAGGAGAACCTGTAGATCCGTCGGAGGTTACAATCTACAGGCGTGGAGGAGACTGTGAATCATCCGAGCAAGCCGCCATGTCCTAGGCAGCCCACTTCCCAAGCCGAAACCCGATAACGCGCCAGCAATGGAGGAAGCACCAAGTCCACCACGTTGGCTTTGGCGGACCGAAAACAACCCGGCGCCGCGATCAGGGGTATGTCATCTTTATAGGCCAATAGCAGAAGATTTCCTGGTTCGACTGGCGCCAGGAAGCGTTCCATGTGGCCGCCGATCTTTTCCATAGCCCGCCCCACGACATCTTCCGGCCCGGCCGGCGCGGTGGTGGACGCGATCATGATGACCGCCGGTTTGGAACGCATCAATTGCTGCAAGCACCGGCTGACGGATGCCTCGTCTTCGATGCAGGAATTCACGAAGCTGGGAGCCACCCCGAAGCGCTCCAGGCGCTGACGCATGATGTTCTCAAACAACTGGCGAGCCCGGTCGCCGTCGAGTGGGTCGGTGTACAACACGCCAACCGTGGGGTTGCGCATGGGCCGAGCCTGCAGGATGGGGCCGCGCTCCTTGACGATGGACACAACGGAGTCCAATTGCGTCCGCGACACGGCGAAAGGCGCGCTCTTCACCGTGGCAATGCGTTGTCCGGGCATGGCGAAGCTGAAATTCAGCGCGGTGGCGATCACCACGCTGGCCGTGCAGTTGATCTGCTTCAGCAGTTCGTCGTCCACCAGCACGCAGCACTTCTCGGTGGCTTGCAGGTTCGCCCGGCCGCCGGCCGCCAGACGGATTTCAAAGCTTCCGCAACCCATCTCGCTGGCTACCGCGCAGACCGCATCGTCCTCGCCGACCTCGCCGTCTTCCAGTTCGGTCACCCAGATGGTGGCCATCCCTTCGGATTCCAGGACCCTGATATCGTCGTCGCTGATCACGTGCCCCTTGGCGAGCAGCTTCTTCCCGCCCGGGCGAAATACGGTGCAACAAAGCACCCGGCCATTCGATGATTTGACATCAACCGTTTGGGCTTTCATGCGTCCTCTATTTCAGCAATTTGAGATTTGATTCTCCTGTATCGAGTATATTACATTTAGCGCGGAATTTCCCATCAAATTTTGCGCGCACTCCGTGGGGCTGCGTCCTACCCGCGTCTGCGGGTGTGGCCTACTTCCCTTGGCTTAGTATTGGTAGCTGCAGCAGGGGTAAAATCTCATCCCCAGTGTAGTGTTGGGACTTTCTGTAGTATTCCGGGCGCAGGACACGCAGCACCGCAATCTCATCGCAGCATTGGAATTTCGGGCAACGGAGGCAGTCCTTCCAGGCTTTGAGCGGCAGTTCGCCGCGCTCGACTTCCTGAAAAGCCATCTTGCGAAAGAATCCGGCTACGTAGGTGAACGCGAATACCGCGTCGAGCTCATACCGCGAGGCCTCTTCGACCAGCGCTTCGATCAGCCGCCGGCCGATGCCGTGCGTCTTGGAAGCTTCCGAGACCGCCAGTGAGCGGATTTCGCCGATCGCCGGCGTATAAAAGTGCAGCGCGCCGCAGCCCACCAGCCGGTCCGAGCTCCATACCACCGAGAAATCGCGTATGTCTTCGGAGACCTCGAGTTCGGTGCGCGGCAGCATGATACCCTTGGCCGCGTAGCCGTTGATCAGCTCCAGGATCGGCGCGATATCGTGCATGGCAGCCTTGCGCACCACAAGATCGCGATGCGGCCCCGGATGTTCGGCGATGGTATCTTCGGTCAGCCCGCTGATCATTACGCAGAATCCTCCTCGGCTGCCAGCCGCGTGCCGACGGCCTCGCCCGCCACGATTCGTTCCAGCACGCGCTCGGCCGCGCCCGCTGCAATCTGCACCCGCGGCACGCCCAGCCGCAGCGCGTCTTGCGCCGCTTTCAGCTTGGCCTGCATTCCCCCGGTGGCGATGCCCAGACTGATGAGCGCCGCGCTGTGCGCCGACGTGAGCTGCGGGACGAGGCGCCGCTCGCCGTCCAGCACGCCCTCGACGTCGGTCAGGAAAATCAACTGTTGCGCGCCGCAGGCCGCCGCGCAGGCCACCGCCATCTGATCGGCATTGACGTTGTAGAGCCGGCCCTCCCGGTCGCCTGCCGCGCATGCCACCACGGGAAGGAAGCCGCCCCCCAGCAGCGTGTCGCACAGTTCCGGATTGGCGCGCGT